>Ga0065720_1003190_pt1 | contig 22739 bp, 34 predicted proteins | sample Thericmetagenome_FD_59107 | JGI IMG/M metagenome (GOLD analysis project Ga0065720, IMG submission 59107) | Thermophilic microbial communities from the Joint Bioenergy Institute, California, USA of rice/straw/compost enrichment - eDNA_2 v2... | ecosystem: Engineered > Solid waste > Grass >...
TTTACACAAGGATTTAACAGCTACCCTAAAGCAACTGGAGAAATGGCGGCAGTAAGTGAATTTCTATGGAGATCATCGGCCTTTATTCAAAAAAGAAACTTCGATAAGTTTGGATCTTTTTTTATAAAAAGATTATTTTAAACCAAATAGGTTCATAAAGAGTAGTTTACAAGATTGGAAAATACTATCGGTAACGATTTAGTAATGGTGCCTACTGCACTTGCTTTCATTTGATTACCTTGTAAATCAAGGTTCAAAAATATAAAAAATCTATTTGTTTTTAGATTGAAATCTAATTTATTTTGTCTATTTTAATTTTCCACAATCCCCTTAAATCATTCAATTTATAACCAACAGCTTTGTCATTTGGATAGGATGTGCTTATTTTTTGCAAGGTTTTTTCTTCAATGTCGGTTGTTGGGTTTCCATGACACTTCATACAGGTAGGCATTGCGAGGTTAATTCTTTTGTAATACACATATTGCTCGTTCTGTGTAAGCAATGTGTCAGATAATTCAGTTTTTCTTTTGAATTCATCAAAAATAGAACGATCGGTTTTTGTTTTGAGATTATTTTTGGGATTTCTGTTTTTATCTGTGATACGTTGGATACTCATCCGAACTTCTTTTGATAACGAATCGGTAATAGGTATCGCTTTAACATGGCAAAAATCCACGGCGTATTCCGTTCCACCCTTTTGTATAGCAGTAGCTACTTTTTGCAGTAAAACCATTTGAGATACTGTCGCAATAGAATCAGCCTGATTTTTTAGGTCAGAAATTTCTCTTTCATTATGAGTAGTTTGCTGACAAGAAATTACAGTTAGTCCCAGTAATAAAGTCAATATTTTAAAATTCACTGTTCAGTTTCTTTCAAAAATAGTTCATCGGAAATATTCACTGTGTAACATTGGTTACAAACCACTGAATAAGTTCTTACTATTTTTACTTTAATTTCAAACTGTTCAGTTGTATCATGTTTCATTTTTTAACGACATATCGCCGATTCATCATCGTTTTGTTAACGATCGTAATGGCTATTCCATGTTCGGTAAAAAGAAATTTGAAGCAACAATTTCAATCTGAAAGCACCCAATCTACAAGCAATAATTCTCCCAAAATTGNGTATTCTTCTTACTGTTCCGTTTATTTAGAATCCAATAAAAAGCATAAAAGCCAGGCTTTTCGCAAAGTTGCATTGCCACATTCTTTCTTATATGCGTATGAGAGCATCATAACTGTAGATTTCATTGCTCCGATTATAGATAATTACCATTTCTATAAAGAAAAAATTCCCACACATATCCGAAATCAACAATTCTTGATTTGATACCTTGATGAATTTACTGTTTAAAACAGTATCATTTTCGATTAGTATTTATCAAATCAGAATTATATATGGACAAACAAATTCAGATAAACGGATTATCCGTTTTGTTATTACGTGCTGCACTCAGTGGTATTTTCATTGTCGCAGGCGTATCGCATCTATTAAATCCCGAAGGTGTAACCCAACGTATTCAAAATGCTCCTTACAGTAGCTTTGCATCCATGTTTGGCGATCCACATGTATTAGGGATTATATCGGGGTATGTACTCCTTATTTTCGGAATTACTTTCCTGTTGGGCGTATTTACCCGTTGGTCTGCCGTTATCTTATTTCTTACGCTCATTCCAATTACAATAACCATACAAATGGGAAATGGCATTCTACACGGCCCACTCTGGAAAAATATAGCACTTTTCGGGGGATTGTTGTTTTTTATCCTCAACAACCCAAAACCATATAGTCTTTACAATCAATAACATTTAAAATCAAAATAAAATGAAAAAACAAATCATCATCATTGCTTTATTCCTTTTAGGAATCACACTTTTTAACGATGTAAAAGCACAAAACCTTACCACATCTCAAGTTGAAAATGCCATCAAAAAAGATGGAAAATATGCCCTTTTAGTTCAAAATTCGAAGCACTTTATGGTATCGGTCATGACGGGCGAAGAATACAAAACGAAAAATACAGGCATCCAGTTTGAAATCGTGCTTATCGGGGAAGTCGTAAAAGATTTAGCCGAAAAAGAAGACTTAAAACCTTTCATTCAAAAAGCAGGAAAAGCAGGAATTAAAATCGTGGTTTGCGAATTTGCCATGAACAAATTAGGCGTGAATAAATCGCAATACCATTCATCAATTCTTACTACGGCTAACGGTTTCACCTACCTTTTTGGCTTGCAGGAATTAGGATTTAAAACCATAACTCTTTAATCAAACTGTATGAAAAAATTAGTAATATTATTCAGTTCAATAACCATGCTATCTTGTAGCGACAACCATAAAGAAGAAATGATTACCATTCTGCAAACTGCCGATATACACGCTTACCTGAATCCACATTCGGAATTATTCGTTGAAAATGATTCCATCGTTTTCAGAAATACCGGTGGATTAGCCAATATTAAATCTTTGGTGGAATCGATACGCCAGGAAAATCCCGACGGAACAATCTTTATAGACAGTGGTGATTTGATACAAGGAAGCGGAGAAAGTGTCCATTCTGAAGGGAAAATATTTCCTTCCCTCATTCAGGCTATGAATTACGATTTACTGATTCCGGGCAACTGGGAAGTTATCTATGGCAAGCAGGTAATGCTCGACGTGATGAACGGTTACAAAACTAATGTCATCGTATCGAATATGTATCACGAAGCGGACGAAAAACCGATTTTTCCTCCCTATTGGATTACCGAAAAGAAAGGGGTTAAAAATGGGGGTTCATTGCCTATAATGACCCGGAAGTTCCGATACGACAAAGCCCGGGTTTTAGTAAAGGGTTGAAATTTACTGAAGTTGAAAACAACTTGAAAGAACTCATCAAAGAGCTAAAAGAAACCCAAAAAGTAGATTTGCTCTTTTTGGTGGCACATATTGGTATTTCGAAACAGGTTCTATTGGCAAATAATCCTGCGGTAAAAGGCGTGGATTTCATTTTTGGAAGCGATACGCACGAACGCATCCGAAAACCGATAAAAGGTAAATTTACAACGGTGGTAGAGCCCGGAGCTTTTGGTTCGTTTGTAGGTAAATTGGATTTGAAAATTAAAGACANNAAAATTGTTGGTTACGATTACGAACTGATGGAAGTTGACCCGGAGAAATATCCCGCAAATACCGAAGTACAGCAACTGGTCGATCAGTCGTTGGCTCCCTACAAAGAAGATATGCAACGGATTTTGGGCTATACTTCGACACCGATGTACCGCTACTTAGTGGTTGAAAACCCCATGGACAATATGATTACCGATGCCTTGCTTTGGAAATCAGGTGCAGATTTTGCTACGTCCAATGGTTTTCGTTTTGGTGTGCCGATTGTTCCTGATGAAAATGGTAAAAAGGCGATTACCAAAGAGGATTTATGGCGGATGCTGCCTGTGGACGAACACATGAAAATCGGTGAAGTGACCGGTCAGCAAATCAAAGACTGGTTAGAAAAGGAAATCAACAATGTATTTGCCAAGGATCCGTCCAAACGTTTTGGCGGATGGCTGGTTCGCTTTTCGGGCATGACCTTAAAATTTGACAGTTCCAAAGAAATGGGCGAACGTGTGCTGGAAGTAACCATTCAAGGCAAACCAATGGAACTCGACAAAACCTATAAAATGGCTTCGTGTAACCGTACCGGAGAGCCTTTACACGTATTATGCCGTATGCCAAACGGTAAAAATGTTGAGATTAAAGATTATACTTTGCACGATGCCGTAGAAGAATATTTAAAGGTAAAAGGAACAGTAAATCCTGTACTGGACGGACGTTCAATTGCGGTAGATTTAGGCACAAATGCTTTCTCTCAAATGGCGGAAACAGGGTATAAATTTCGATAGTATAAGTGGTAAACTAAAAATAATGAACAGAACAAAAAAAAAAATTATATGCTTGCATTTCATTTAGTCCTATCTACAGCCATTCTCACAGGTTGTTCCAATATTGAAGGAAGACATAACGAAAAAACGGGGCAACAAACAGATATTGTTGCCGAAAAAACGGATAATGATGTTGAAAAAGGTATTACATTTCAGGACGGAAACGGAAATGTAGTTGCATTAAACGATCTAAAGGGTAAAGTTGTCTTTATTAACTTTTGGGCAACTTGGTGTCCGCCCTGTATTGCAGAAATGCCGTCCATCAACGAACTGAAAGCGAAGTTTGGCGAAAATGAAAATATCATCTTCCTGATGGTGGATGTAGATGGAAAACATAAAAAATCACAAGCTTTTATGGACAAACGAGAATTTAACCTTCCGGTATATATTCCCCACAGTGAAATCCCAAAAGAATTTCTAAGTGGAGCGATACCTACAACCGTCATACTGGATAAGAAAGGTGCTATTGCGGCAAGGATTGAAGGCGGAAGGGATTATTCGAAGCCGGAAATCGTCAATGCGTTAAAACAACTCATAGAGGAGTAACAAGTGAAAAAAGCCGAAGATACTCACATCTTCGGCTTTTTTTTACAGATTTTCTTTAATTAATCTTTCCAATTCATTTGCAGGGAAAACCCCTGACTGTCGCCATTTTATCTTTCCGTTTCTAAAAATAGCCAGTGTCGGGACACTTCGGACTTGGTATTGAGCAGCAACTTGTTGATTTTGATCTACATCAATTTTTTATGATACTGGCAGTGTCGCCGACCCGCTGCTTGAGTTCTTCTAAAANNGGAGCCTGCATTTTGCAGGGGCCACACCACGTGGCGAAAAAATCGACCAACACGGGTTTGTCTTGATTAATTATTTCCTGAAATGTCATTCTTTTCTTTTTTAGTATTTTTAAACATAGAGAATACCAAACCTCCCATTACCGAGCCATATAACGTGCTATTGATTGGATTGGATGTAATGGCACAAGTACCCGAATTACATCCTACAAATTTCCAATAGAGAAATCCGGCAATTGCACCAATTGGTACGCCAATGATGGTTAAAAGGTTCTTTTTTATAAATGTCTGCATCATCATTATTTTACTTCTTCATAGGTGATGTCTTCCGTATTTTTGGCTTTGCTTGTAGAATATGTTGTATTGCATCCAGCAGCACCGCAACAGCCAATATTAAACAGTGGCATTAGTGTAAATAATCCACCTAAGGCAACAAGCATCCATTGCTGTGCCTGAATGCCTTGAACGATGATAACAATTCCCAAAACCAGACGGATTATCCGCATAAAATTCCAGTTGCTTAAATAGTTTTTCATTTGTCTACTTTTTTAATTATTAGAAATTAACGAGTTAACATTTTGCCAGGTACCGCCATTGACAACGTTTTTAAAACCGTTTTTTTCTAAAATACTTTTTGCCTGACTACTCCGGTTGCCACTTCTACAAAACACAACAATGTTTTTCTTTCCTTTGAATTTGGAAAGTTGTCCCGAAATTTTGTCTAATGGAATGTTGACAGCTCCCTTTACGCTTCCGGATGCAAACTCGGAAGGTGTACGAACATCAACCAAATAGGCATTGTTCGCAAGTACTTCTTTTAGTTCTGTATTGTCTTTCTGACCGAAAATATTTTTAAAAATTCCTAACATAACTACTCCAATTATAATAATGAGAATGAATTTGACACTTTGTTTTTGCATCTTTTTTTGATTTATACCGTTGAGTGAAAAAGTGATGTGTCATTTACTTTTTCTGCAATATTTCATCCAAGGCTTGCTGTACATTTTGCCACGGACCACCGTTCACTACATTTTCAAATCCGTGTTGTTGCAGGATTATTTGTGCATTTCCGCTTCTTGCTCCGCTTCGGCAGAAAACGATAATGTTTTCTTTGTTTTTAAATTGTGAAAGCTCCTGTTCCAATACGCTTAACGGAATGTTTACAGCTCCTACAACGCTTCCTTCTGCAAATTCATCCGGGGTACGTACATCTACCAAAAAAACATGATTTTGTATGGTTTGATTGGCAGCAATTATATTTTGAAATAATTCTAACATGATGTAAAAATTAGGATAAGAAGATTGTCTTCTCAGATAGAAAATCCAATCTTCTTAAATTGATTAAATTAAATTGATTTTTTAGCTAAGTACCAATCCACTTGCTCTAAAGTCGTATCGGCTTTACGTTCTTTCAATCCCTCCAATGTTTTTGGTGCTCCAACGATTACTTTATCACCGGGTTGCCAGTTTAACGGCATGGCGACTTTGTATTCATCTGAAGTTTGAAGTGCCAATAATGAACGCTTGATTTCGTCCATATTCCGACCTACATTTAACGGATAATACATAATCAAACGGATTTTTCCAGTCGGATCTATAATATATACAGCACGAACAGCCGCAGTTTCACTTTCGCCCGGTTGCAACATTCCGTACAATTTGGCTACTTTCATATCCAAATCTGCAATGATCGGGAAGTTGAACAAAACGCCCGTTTTTTCATCAACGGCATTTACCCAGGCAATGTGTGAATGAATGCTGTCTATGCTTAACCCCATCAATTTGGTATTGTGCTTTTCGAAGAAATCGCTTTCGTTGGCAAAGCCCGACATTTCGGTCGTACAAACCGGTGTAAAGTCCGCAGGGTGCGAGAATAAGATTACCCAGCTTCCTTTATTGTATTCCGAAAATTTGATTACTCCTGTAGTGGTCACCGCTTCAAAATCGGGTGCCATATCACCAATTCTTGGCATTGTATTTACTTGATTTTCCATTTTTTTAATTTTAAGATTATTCAACTATTTACTTCCATCCACTCTTTCATCCCGGCAGAATAGTTCTTCACATTTTTGAAACCGTATTTCGCTAAAAGCGATTGGGCAATGGTTGCTCTATCTCCACTTTGGCAATAAATAACGATTTGCTTGTCTTTACTGAATTTATCCAGATTATCAGGCAATGTACCTACAAAAACATTGTCAGCTCCTTCTACGTGGTATGCATCATATTCTGAGTAGCCTCGAACGTCCACGATCTGGGCATCAGGATTACTGATATAGGATTTGAATTCTTCTATATCGATAATCGTTTCAGTTTCCAATTCCAAGCCCAAATCATTCACATCAGAAATGTATCCGTAGATATTATCTAAGCCGATACGCATCAGTTTCCGGGTCAGATCTTCGATTTGATTATCATCGGCAACCAAAATAAATTGTTCCTGATAATTCAGTAACCAACCTGCCCAGGTAGAGAAAGAGTTATTGCCTTGAATGTTGATACTTCCCGGAATAAATCCTTTGGCAAAATCCGTTTTCACTCGGGCATCGATCACTTTCAAACCGTTTTCGTAAGCTGTCAGAAACTGTTCCTTTGTCAATTTCGGATGTTTAGGGACTTCCACCAATAACGGACGATTTACTTTGTTCAAGTGTTTCATCATCGCAAAATATTTTGGCGGTTCTGGTTGTCCTTCCAAAAGATATTTCACAAAACCCGCTTCATCATCTTCGTATTGAAACGCCCAGTTGCGGATTTTCTCGTAACCAACTGTTGTACTTGGTACTGCTCCCAAAGCCTTGCCACAAGCCGAACCCGCTCCATGTGCTGGCCATACCTGCACGTATTCCGGCAATTCAGCAAAGCGTTGTATAGATTCATACATCTGTTTGGCTCCTTTTTCCTGAGTTCCGACCAATCCTGCGGCTTTTTCCAACAAATCAGGACGACCAATATCACCCACGAAAACGAAATCTCCCGTGAAAACCATTACCGGTTTGTCGGTTGCCGGATGGTCTGTCAACAAAAAGCTGATACTTTCGGGTGTATGTCCTGGTGTGTGCAGGACTTCTAAGGTTAAGTTTCCCACATTGATTTTATCTCCGTGTTTCAATCCTATGTGCGGAAATTGGTATTGCCAATCTTCTCCACCTTCGTCCGAAAGATACATTTTTGCTCCTGTCACTGCTGCCAATTCGCGTGAACCACATAGAAAATCAGCGTGGATATGCGTTTCGGTGACATGGGTGATTTTCATATTGTTTTGCTTCGCAATTTCCAGATACACATCTATATCACGTTGTGCATCGATTACGATGGCTTCGCCTTTTGCCTGACAGCCTATAAAATAGCTTGCCTGAGCTAAACTTTTATCATATACGTGTTGAAAAAACATAATTCTATTTTTATAGATTTTACAATTATTTATTTTGGTTTATAGCATTGTGGTCGGACAAACGTAATCGCTCACCTTGAATTTTCCTGAAGCTTTAATGGCATCGAATCCACCTTGAACATCAATCAGGTTGTCATATCCTCTGGCTTTAAGAATAGAGATGAAAATCATAGAACGATAACCACCGGCACAGTGTACATAATAGGTTTTGTCCTTATCTACTTCGGCAATATGTTCGTTGATATAGTCCAAAGCGATGTTTTCTGAACCAATTACGTGCTCTGAAAAATGCTCGCTCTTTTTGCGGACATCTAATATGTTCAAATCAGGATTTTCTTCCATTCGTTTTGCCAGTTCATCTACCGAAATTGATTCGATAGTATCAGTTTCTTTACCTGCATTTTTCCACGCTTCAAATCCGCCTTTTAAATAACCAATGGTATTGTCATAACCCACACGAGCCAAACGGGTAACGATTTCTTCTTCACGACCTTCGTCGGCAATCAATAAAATGGTTTGTTTAATATCCGGAATTAATGTTCCTGCCCAAGGTGCAAAATTGCCGTCAATGCCAATGTTGATGGAATTTGGAATAAAGCCTTTGGCAAAGGTTTGTGCATCACGAGTATCCAGTAATAATGCATCGGTTTCGTTAGCTGCGACTTCAAATTCCGTTGGGCTTAAAGCCTGTGTTCCTTTGTGCAATACTTCGTCTATACTTTCGTAACCTTTGATGTTCATCAATACATTTGCCGGAAAATATCCCGGAGGCGGCATCAATCCATCCAATACCTCTTCGATGAATTTTTCTTTACTCATTGGTTGCAAAGCATAGTTGGTTTTCTTTTGGTTGCCCAAGGTATCGGTCGTTTCCTTGCTCATGTTTTTACCGCAAGCCGAACCTGCTCCGTGTGCTGGATAGACAATGATATCATCTGCTAACGGAATGATTTTGTTGTGCAATGAATCGTACAAATGAGCCGCTAATTTTTCCTGTGTCAGATCTGCATTTACTTTTTGTGCCAGATCCGGACGACCAACATCACCAATAAATAAGGTATCGCCTGTAAATAATCCTGTTTCTTTTCCGTTTTCATCAATTAACAGAAAGCAAGTACTCTCCATGGTATGTCCCGGTGTATGGATTACTTTGATTTGAATGTTTCCTACGTTTAAAATCTCCCCGTCTTCGGCAACGTGTGCTTCAAATCCGGGCTTTGCAGTAGGCCCAAAAACAATAGTTGCACCGGTTTTTTTAGCCAAATCTAAATGTCCGCTTACAAAATCAGCGTGAAAATGCGTTTCTAATACATATTTGATTTTGGCATTGTCTTTTTCTGCTTTTTCGATATAAGGCTGTACTTCACGTAATGGATCGATAACTACTGCTTCCCCGTTACTTTCGATATAATAAGCTCCTTGAGCTAAACATCCTGTATAAATTTGTTCTACTTTCATTTTTTATGATTTTTTAATTGTTTCTGATTTTACACTACAAAATTATAACCTGCTTATAACCTGTACAGTAACATAAGTTACAAGACTGTTTTTTATAGGAATAATTCTTTGATAAGGATATAAATTCCCATAACCAGTATAAACCAACCGAATGCGGATTTGAGTTTGTTACCTTCTATTTTTTTGGATAGAAAGATTCCGATAAAAATCCCGGCAACCGATAATCCGGTAAAAGTGGAAAGTAAAGTCCAGTCGATGGTTTCATTACCTTGGCAAATCGCCTGTAAATCCTAAAAGTGATTTCGCAGCAATGATAAATAAGGAAGTTCCTACGGCTAATTTCATAGGCATTTTTGCTAATAAAACCAATGCCGGAATAATTAAAAATCCACCACCTGCACCAACTAATCCTGTAAGTGTGCCGACCAAAGCACCTTCCAACAGAATCATAGGATAGTTGTATTTTATTTCGCCGTCATCTGGATCTTTACAATTCGGACAAGGACGTATCATGGATATCGAAGCAAATATCATTACGATGGCAAACAACACCATCAAAGCGATGGATTTTGTAAATTGAAAATTTCCAATACTGAAAAGCACATCAGGAATTAAAGGCATCAGATATGCCCGCGTTAAATACACCGCAACAATAGATGGAATGCCAAAAATGAATACGGTTTTAAAATCTACTTTTTTCTGAAGAGCATTCTGAACACCACCTACCAAGGATGTAGTTCCCACCACAAATAAGGAATAAGCAGTGGCTAAAATGGGATTAACGCCCATAACATAGACTAAAATAGGAACGGTAAGAATGGAGCCTCCGCTACCTATAAGTCCTAATGAAACACCTACTAAAACGGCTAATAAATAGCCTATAAGATCTGTTGCCATAATTCAAAGATTAAATGATATGGCAAAATTAGAATACCACGATAACGCAGGCAGTAACAATTGTTACAGAGCTAAAAATTAAAACTAAAAATCATTAGATGTCTATTTATTCTATACTGTGTAACAAGTGTTACAATCGTTTTTGTAATTTAGAAATACATTTGCAGGTGCATATAAAAAGTGGATATATGCGGAAATAAAACCTGATATTCGAACGCTTAAAATATTCCTTATGGAAGACATGATTCTTTACAATCGGCTACAGTTTGCCTTTACGATTACCTTTCATTATTTGTTCCCTCAGCTCACTATGGGACTTTCTCTGATGATTGTTTATTTTAAATGGAAGTTCCTGCGAACGAAGAATGAAGATTATAACAATGCTTCTAAATTCTGGATGAAGATATTTGCATTGAACTTCGCAATGGGCGTTGTAACGGGTATTCCAATGGAATTTCAGTTTGGGACCAATTGGGCTAAGTTCTCTGAGCTTACCGGAGGCATCATCGGACAAACATTGGCAATGGAAGGAATGTTCTCCTTCTTTTTAGAATCTTCTTTTCTGGGCATGTTTCTTTTTGGTGAAAAGCTACTCGGGCAGAAACTACACTTCCTTTCAGGTTTGATGGTTTTCCTCGGTTCTTGGGCAAGTGGTTTTCTGATTATCGCTACACATTCGTGGATGCAGCATCCCGTAGGGTATGAGATTTTAGAAAACGGAAAGTTTGTATTGAACAATTTTAGTGCGCTATTTAACAATCCGTGGCTGTGGCCATCTTATCTGCATAATCAGGCAGGGTCATTGGTAACAAGTTCTTTTTTTGTAGCAGCGGTCGGAGCTTTCTATTTATTGAGCAACAGGCACAGTCGCTTCGGGAAGATTTTTGTAAAAAGCGGTGTCGTTTTTGGGGTGATTTCTTCTGTCATATTGGCTTTCCCTACGGGAGACTGGGCGGCAAAAAATGTGGTTAAATACCAGCCGGCAACATTTGCTGCGATGGAAGGTATTTTTGAAACTGAAAAAGGAGGTTCTGAAATCGTTTTGATAGGTCAGCCCGATATGGAGAATAAAAAACTGGATAATAAAATCGCTGTACCCAATGTACTTAGTTTTCTTACGTATCAGCGTTGGGATGCCGAAATTAAAGGATTAAACGAATTTGATGAATCTATACATCCTACTAATGTTCCCGGTTTGTATTATGGTTATCATATTATGGTTGGTTTGGGAACTATTTTTATCGGAATTATGGTACTTGCATCTTTCTTACTCTGGAAAGGCAGATTGTATAAAACGAAATGGTTGCTGTGGATTCTGATGTTTATGATTCCTTTTCCTTATATCGCCAATACGGCAGGATGGTACACGGCGGAATTAGGACGGCAACCCTGGCTTGTTTATAATCTGATGCGTATGGTTGATGGCGTTTCGCCTACCGTATCTTCGGGAAATACGTTATTTACACTTTTGGGGTTTGTTGGATTGTATTTGCTGCTTGGACTACTTTTTCTTTTGCTTGTCTTAAAAATCATACGGAAAGGTCCTGAAGCTACTAAAATGGCATTAAAATAAATGGTTATGGAAATATTTTGGTTTATTGTATTAATGGTGATGTTGGGGATTTATGTTATCCTCGACGGGTATGATTTCGGAGCGGGAATCGTGCATTTGTTTTTTGCAAAGACAGAAGAAGAAAAGAAAGCCGTAACCAATGCTATCGGTCCTTTCTGGGATGCTAATGAAGTGTGGCTCATTGCTGCAGGTGGTGTTCTGTTTTTTGCATTTCCTACGCTATATGCATCGGCATTCAGTGGTTTTTATCTGCCTTTGATGCTGGTTTTGTGGTTGTTGATTTTCAGAGCTGTGGGATTGGAGTTAAGAGACAGGTGCATAACCGAATGTGGGAAGCAATCTGGGACAAAGCATTTGGTATAGCAAGTTTTCTGTTGGCTCTTTTCTTTGGTGCAGCACTCGGAAACGTGGTAAGAGGTGTAAACCTTGGAATGGTCGAAAATGGTGTTTCTACACAAGAAGCTCATTATTTCTTTCTGGCACTTTGGAACCCTACGTTTGATCCGCTTGCAGAGCATCAGGGAGTTATTGACTGGTTTACCTTGTTATTGGGACTTGTCGCGGTTGTAACATTAACCATTCACGGGGCTAATTGGATTATACTTAAAACATCCACAGACCTCAGTCAAAGGCTTAAAAAGGTGATTTTTAAATTGAATTTTGTATTGCTGGCATTAGTTGTTACTTCTGCTTGTTTATGGCATTATGTAAAGCCCTTTCCTTTAAATAATCTGCAAACGCATTATTGGCTTTGGATATTCCCGATAATTGGAGCAATAGGTCTAATCGGTTTGTTCCGAATTAACAAATTCAAAAAAGACAGCACCGGATTTTTATTTTCTTCTTTGTTTATTTTCGGCAGTTTTGCTACCACTATAGCTTCTTTGTTTCCGACCTTGTTGCCTTCTACAAATAGCGTAAATCCTTCGCTGACTGTACATAATGTAGCAGCTCACGAATATGGATTATCAATAGGTTTGAGTTGGTTTATAGTTGCAGCGATTTTGGTTGTTGTGTATTTTATCATTCAGTTTCGGGTATTCAAAGGCAAAATGGATGATGTAGGATATGGAGAACATTAATAAAACTAAAAGATTAAGTCAAATGCTTAGTCTTTTAGTTTTATCGCTAAAATTTCTCCTGTTGCACAAACAATTCCATCAGCGGAAAGTGTCATATCTACCCAGATTTTTCTGCCCTCTATACTTCGGAGTTTTCCTTTGAGCTCCAGCTCTTTACCCATTGGTATAGGCGCTTTAAAATCAACTTTAAGCGATGCTGTTACACATCTTACAGAAATAATTGTTGCATTATTTTCAAGATCAATATTTTCTGCAATACAAGCAAAGGCTGCGGCAGAACCTGTGCCGTGGCAATCAAAAAGAGAAGCCACCAAACCTCCGTAAACACTGCCGGGAAGTGCTGTGAATTTTTCGTCTGGCGTAAAATGGGCGATAGTTTCATCGCCCACTAAATACGTTTTCAACTGATGACCATTGGGATTGTTTTTGCCACATCCATAGCAATGTGCCAGTTCATCGGTATACAAATCTTGGATTGCTTTTCTTTTATACTGCATTCTTGTTTGAGAATTTGAAATTACTTCACAAGTTCGTTGTTTTTATCTTTCCATTCGTTAATTCCACCGGAATAATTCAGAATGTTTTCAAAACCGTTTTTTGCAAGAATGGAATAAGCAATTGCTGCACGTGTACCGCTTTGACAATGGATGATGACAGGTTCTTTTTTATTGATTTTATCAAAATTGTTTTCAAGTGTATTCAATACTATATTTTCAACACCTTTGATATGACCGCTTTTGTATTCGCTTTCGGTACGAACATCAATTTTTTGAATCTTTTTGTTTCCCAAATATGATTTGAAAGTTTCTATATCAATGGTTTTTACATTTTGCAAAGCCAAATTTTGTTCAGACGGATTGGTTATGTACCCATAGATATTGTCCATCCCGATACGCATCAGTTTACGGGTCAAATCCTCGATTTGATTTTCGTCTGCAACCAAAACAATTTGATTTTGATAATCAACAACCGAACCGACAAACGTAGAAAATGTTTTCATATTTTCAATCAGAAGACTCCCCGGAATAAATCCTTTTCCCGAAACTGCTTTTGGACGGGTATCTATCACGAGTAAACCATTTTGGATAGCATTCTCGATTTCTTTTTGATTGAGTTTGGAAAGTTTTGGAACTGCAACCAATAGCGGACGATCTACTCTGTTCAGATGTTTCATCATCGCAAAATATTTTGGCGGAGCCGGTTGATCGTTCAAAATATAGTTTACAAAATCAGTTTCTTTTCCCGAAAATTGCAAAGCAGGATTGGTTAGTTTTTCTTGTTGCAAAGTCGATTGCGGAATATTGCTCAAACTTTTCCCACAGAAAGAACCTGCTCCGTGTCCCGGCCAGATTTCTGTGTTATCGGGTAATTTCAAAATTTTTTCAATAGAATAATAGAGTTGTTTTGCTCCAACTTCCTGCGAACCAATTTGTCCTGCTGCTTTTTCCAATAAATCGGGACGGCCGACATCGCCTACAAAAATAAAATCTCCGGTAATGGCTTTGATTGGATTTTTTGTGCCGTCTTTAACCAAAAAAGTCAAGCTTTCGGGCGTATGTCCCGGTGTGTGAATGACTTCTATCGTAATACTTCCAACCGAAATTTTGTCGCCATTTTTCAGTCCGGTGTGTGGAAAATCGTATTGCCAGTCTTTTCCGCCTTCGTCGGATAAATACAGCGGTGCTTTAGTAACTGCTGCGAGTTCTCTCGAACCACTGAGAAAGTCTGCGTGAATATGAGTTTCGGTAATTTTCGTTATTTTCAGATTGTTTGTCTGAGCTATTTCCAGATAAGTGTCAATGTCTCTTTTAGGGTCGATTACAATCACTTCTTTGGTTTCTGTATCCCCAATCACGTAACTTGCCTGTGATAGCGTTTCGTCATAAATACGTTCAAAAAAAAGAGCTTGTGCAAACGAGGAATTCGATAGGAAGAATATGGCTACCACCCCAAGGAAACTGCTTTTAAAAAAAATGGATTTCATATATTATCTGCTTTAAAATTTCAATGTTTAAAACTATCTACACTAACTTTAGTACGTTATTAGTGTAGTAATAAATCCTCAAAATTAGCATTTACAGTTTGGGCAGAAAGTAACAAAGGTTACACAAATAAAAAAACGAGGACATTTAATCCTCGTTTTTCTAAAGTACCATTAAATGAATTTTAAGCCAGGTTTTCAATTGCTTCAAACACGCAATCTACTGCCATGCTAAATGCAGGCAATCCACCTGTAATGGCTGCGGTTTCGCAAACGCCAAAAAGTTCTTTTACGGTAGCTCCGGCTTTCAAAGCTCCTTTGGCGTGCAATTTTGCAGGTTCTTTGTGCATACCGCCAATCAATAGAGCAAAGTGAACCAATTGCTGGGTTTTCTTGTCCAACGGATTGTTGTAAATGAGTTGTTCTCGGTATTTTTCGATGATTTCTATGGCATCTGTTTCGTCTGAAAGTGATGCCAATTTTAACCTTTTTTCGATGTTTTCCATTAGCCTATTAAGGTTGAAGTGTTGGGCCATTCCATATATTCAGCCGGATAAATTCCGTTTTGACGCATCAGCATATCCACCTGTCCTAAATGATACGAATGATGCCCAAACGTAATCCACAGAAATGCCATTACCGTGTATTTCCGTCCCATAAAGGAAACGGTTTTATTCAAATCTTCTTCGGTATAGCTTTTTAGGATTTCAAATCCTTTGGCAAATACGTCTTTGTATTTTTCGACCAGTTCTTGTCCGTCTGCAATGTTTTCCAATAAAGAAGCGTTATCTGGTTTTGGAATTGCCAGTCCGTTTTCTCCTTCCTTCATCGCTTGAAACCAATGAATTTCTGCCAATACAAAATGACGGATTAATCCACCTATATTAATCGTATTCACACGGGTTCCGAGATACATCACTTCGTTATCAATTGGTGTACTTTTAAACACTTCATCAGGAACATCTTTCAGTAATTCCAACGTTTGAAGATAAAGTTGTTTGTGGATATTTAAGAAGCGGTTAAATTCCTGTACTGTTGTTTTATTTTCCATTATTCTTGCATTTAAATTTTTGTAAAATTAATCGGGAACTAAAAGATACACAGTAACCATTGTTACAGAAGAGAGCTTTTTATAAATTAAATTTATCGAGCTATCGTTTCTTTCATTTTTATCCAAACGATAATGCCGGAAATAAGCGTAATAATTCCTGCGATGTGAACAGCCCATTCCAATCCGAAGAAGTTACCAACTATTCCTACCATCAATGCACCGATAGCGTAACCCATATCCCGCCAAAAACGATAAACTCCTAAAGAAGAAGCTCGCCAGTTTGGGTTAGCGGTGTCGCTTACCGCAGCTAATAAAGCAGGATAAACCATAGCTGTACCAATACCCAAAAGTACCGAACCCATCAAACCAGAGGTTAAAGGTTCAAGCCATTCAAAACCGATAATAATATGACCCAAAACCTGTACGAACATTCCCCAGACAATCAAAGGTTTTCTGCCTATTTTGTCGGCTAAAGGTCCGGTAACAATTTGCCCTACACCCCAAACGACAGGATAAACGGCTTTGATCCAGCCTATACCTTCCAAGCCTACTCCCATAGACGTAAAGAGCAAAGGGAATACACCCCAAGACATTCCGTCATTCAGATTGTTTATCAGTCCTGCTTGAGAAATAGAAAACAGGTTTTTGTTTTTAAATGAAGTCTCTTTGAACACCCACCATAAGTTGGACTTATGAGCAGATTCGTCCGTTGATACTTGCCTGGCCTCTAATTGAGCAAATTTTCGGGTATCTTGTATCACAAAAATGGAAAGTAATAGTCCAACAAGGGTATAAGCAATTCCGATATAAAAAGGTTGCGGTCTCAGTCCGTAATGAGATGCTAAATAACCCGTAAGCAATGCAGTCAATCCAACCGCTCCGTAACCTGCGGCTTCGTTCAATCCCATGGCTAAACCTCTGCTTTTTTTACCTACCAGGTCAATTTTCATATTGACGGTCATTGACCAAGCTAATCCCTGACTAATTCCAAGCAATACATTGGCAAATAAAATCCAATTCCAAGAAGGTGCAAAAGCTAAAAGAAATGGAACAGGTAAACCAAGTAACCAACCCCAAATCAAAACTTTCTTTCGGGTATATTTATCTGCCAGCACACCAGAAATCAGGTTGGTAAATGCTTTGACAACACCAAAAGCAATGATAAATGAAAAACAACAACATCAGATTTGATATGAAATTCTTCCGTACCAACCAATGGGACAACGGTTCTTTCCAAGCCGACCATACCACCCACCATCATATTGACCAATACCAAAAGAGAAAACTGTTGCCAATTTTCTCTCAATCCTAAGCTTATCTTTTCCTTACTTTTGATCATTCTTTTTTTTCATATTTAAGCTTATAATCACCTATATGAATTTTACTTTGTTTGATTTTCGTATGGTTTTGAAAATAGTTGATGATGCCTGCAATCAACAGTAAGCCCGATATGATAAATAATATGTATTCAAAAATTAGAGCCTCGTTACCATCAACAAGCTTGTTGACACTAAGACCAGCCACCAAAAAATACATGGAGCTTCTTAAAAATGACAGAAATGTCGATTGATTGGCAAGAAATGTACGTTGGATAGCTAATTCTTCTCTAAGTATCAGGTCTTTTTTGAAAGGTGAATTTATTTGTTCGCCTTTGGTTTCTTCCATAGTGTTAGTTTAACAATTCTATGTTATTGCGATTCAGCTTGATTTTCCCTTCGTTTTCCAAGGCTTTCAACAATCGGGAAATTACTACACGGGAACTGTTTAATTCGTAAGCAATTTCCTGATGAGTTTTTATGATGATGGGAGAATTATTAATCTTGCTTTTTTCTTTCAGATAGTTGTATAAACGTTCGTCCATGTGCATAAAAGCAATATTGTCTATTGCAGACAACATCTCATTGAAACGGTTATTATAACTCTGAAATACAAAAGCCCTCCAACTTTTATATTTGCCCAACCATTCTTCCATTTTGCCCACAGGAATCATGGCTACCAAACCATTATTTTCAGCCACGGCACGAATTTCGCTCTTTTTGTCGCCCATGCAACAGTTGAGTGTCATAGAGCAAGTATCTCCTTTTTCAATGAAATACAAGAGAAGCTCACCTGTGTCAAAATCTTCACGCATAATTTTGATAGCTCCACTGATTAGCAAAGGCATGGTTTTGATATATTTACCAATATCTATCAATACATCGCCTTCTTTAAATTCAACGAGCTTTGCCACAGATATGATTTCGTCAATCAGCTCTTTTTCGAATATGCCACGATAGGTTTCACGGATTAATTCTTCCATAATTATTTTGATTTTAATGAGGCAACTTATTTTTTATCAACCCATAAAACCAAGTGCCTAATACCGCTCCTAAAATTACAACTAAAATTGGGAAATATCCGGCACCTGTCATTACAAACATCGGTCCGGGACAAGCTCCTGCCAATGCCCAACCCAAACCAAAAAGAATACCACCTATTAAATAGCGCGGGATACTTTTGTCCTTATCTGCAATAATAATAGGATTGCCATTCACGTCTTTTACTTTGTTTCTTTTGATGTACTGTACTATGATTATTCCTACTGTTAAAGCTGTTCCCATCAGTCCATACATGTGAATGGATTGAAACTGGAACATTTCATAAATCCGGAACCATGATGCGGCTTCGGATTTGTACATAACAATTCCGAAAAATGTTCCGATCAGTAAGTAAACTATATTTTTCATTGCTTTTAAAAATTAAAATTTGTTATTAGATTGATTTGGTTGTAATCGCTTCTTTGTGCAACCAGTTGTGTATTATGCTCGTTTTTATTTTGTTTCCAGACATACAGCAACTCGATATGAAGACCTTTTAAGAAATCGGTAAATTCATAATGCAGCCGTGTATTTATCTGGTAATAATCATCGATATTGTATTTGTTTAATTCATAGGCTTTTATTGCTGATCCATGAGTAGTAGTTGCATCGACATTCAAAAATAAATGTTTCCAACTGTACTGATACCCGATAGCAAAGACATCAACTCCACCGAATCCTTCGATACGGCTTCTGGTCATCGAGGTGTAAAACTGATCCCGTCCCAATTCCTTTGGAAATAAATACCTGCCTGATTCAAAAGCTTTAGTATAGGCTGCTTTAAATTGTGATGAACCATTATTGTATTTCAGCATAAAGCTGGCTACTTGTCCGTTTTCATTTGGCTGCACATACCGATTTTCGTAAGGCAAATTTTCTTGGTAAGCATTCGGAATCTGATACGAATAAATCATGCCAAGCTCCCAATTCTTTTTTGCATACTCCAATTGCAACCAGGAGGTGTTGATGAATTTATCCAAATGAAAATTCCAGAAATTGGCGTTCAGATTTTTGATTTTTTTTCCTACATGCATCACAGCCAATACTTGCGAGCGGGTTGTTCCTTGATAGGCTGCTTTTTCGCCATTCGGTAAATAGCCGTTATCGGTAAGTCCTACTACCTCTTCCATTGGAAACCACTCGGTCATTGATCTTGGAGAAACTCTATGGATCCAGGCTATATCAGCCTGAAATTTTTCATCTTTATGATGTAACCAACCTCCCTGAAAGGCAAAAGGCTTCATTCTTCCATCGCTTTTATTCAATAAGGGCGTATATTCTACCGGGATTTTCCCATAGGTTACGTACGAATTTTTCCAATGATATTTGATATACAGTTCCTCCAATCTGTCCAAATCTTTAAAATTGTCCTTATGATTTACATCAAATAGTTCCTGTTCCCACCGTGATGATTTATTGGTCTGATCGTAAGGTTTATTCAAATCTGATGAAAACAGTTTGTAGGTAAATATCCCTGAAACACCCAACTGAAAACCCTTGTACGATTTGGTTTCATAACTTAATACACCTCCAATGGCATTGGCATAGTAATCATTTCCACGATTGTTTTCTGTTGTCAGAAAATAGTTACGGATATGACCGCTGATTTTTGCCTTCTTTGAGATAGGAAACCAATGATTTGTTTTCAACTGTATCTTTTGTGTGGTTTTCTTGTGCCTTTGTTGGTTGAGAAAGTATAGCTACAACCAGCATTACCACCAGCCTTTTCATTGGTATTAAAAAATTAAAGGAAAAATAAGATGTACCATAATTAATCCTCCAATGAAAAATCCAATAGTAGCAATCAATGACGGTAACTGTAAATTACTGATACCTGATATGGCGTGTCCTGAAGTACAACCACCTGCGTAACGTGCCCCAAAACCAACCAATATGCCACCTATCAATAGTATAGTCAATGTCTTAGGATCTGAAAAAGCTTCCTGCCCGAAAAGTTCTGTTGGTACATATGCTTTCCCGGCACTTTCAAAGCCTATCTCCTTTAAATGTTCAACCGTTTTTGGGTTTAAATCAGGTCTCTGGTTGTTTGAAAGATAATTAGAAGCAACAAAACCACCTATGATGGCTCCGCTCATTACCAATAAATTCCATCGTTGTGCTTTCCAGTCAAAACAGAAAAAATCACAGGTTTTATCTGCACCGCACATGGTGCATAGTGTTCTTAAATTGGACGACATTCCAAAATTCTTTCCTATATAAAGCAGGATAAACATCGTCATTGCAATCAGTGGTCCGCTCACATACCACGGCCACGGTTCTAAAATCCATTCCATAAATTATATTGTCATTCTTTTTTATTGTTGCAAATTTCGGCTTATAAAAAGAGATAGTCTGTTACATAGGTTACACAAGACTAAACATCTTCGCCTTTCATCATTTTATGCCAATACAAATAAGGGAGCATATATTTTTTTAACAACCACAAACGCCAGTGTTCTTTGGAACTGTCGCCAATCAGCATCATTTTGAGTTTTGGGTCGGGCGTGAATTCGTTTTTGTAATTAAATTCAGCCAATACCATTTTTCCGTAACCTGTTACTAAGGGACAAGATGAATATCCCTGATATGATTTGTTGTCGGCAGTTTTTCCTTTTATTAGTTTAAGGATATTATCAACCACTACAGGAGCCTGTTTACGTATGGCTGCCCCTGTTTTTGCGGTTGGTAAAGCAGCGACATCTCCAATTCCGAAAATATTCGGATATTTTTTGTGTTGAAGACTATTGATATCGACATCTAACCAACCTGCCTCATTGACCAATACAGATTCCTTTACAAATTTTGGAGCTGTTTGTGGCGGAGCTAAATGCAACAAATCAAAAGGCATTTCAATTAATGAATCACCTTGTTGCTTTTCTCCCAAAACATTACCTTCGTTTACGATACAGTTATTGTCATCAGGAGCTACACTTTTGAAATAGACTATTTTTTTGTCGGCATCTATTTTAACGGGAGCATAAAATGGTTTAAAATGGACATTGTATCGATGGATAACTTTCATCAATGTATCCGCAATCCGCTTTATTCCAAATATGACAGTACCGGGAGTAGCAAAAACTACATTTGATTTCTTATCTAATCCATTCCTGCGAAAGTAGTCTGCTGCCAGATACATAATTTTCTGTGGAGCTCCGCCACACTTGATAGGGGTTGTAGGTTGAGTAAAAACCGCATTTCCACCTTTGAAATTCTTTAGGCATTCCCAGGTATATTTCGGGTCTATATAGTTACTGCATACAACTCCCTTTTTTACTGCATCTTCCAATCCTTCTATTAAGGAAAGATCATTTACTAATCCGGGAGCAACAATGAGATAACTGTAACTAATTATCTGTCCTTGCTGTGTTTTTATTTTGGCTTGATCGGGAAAGAATTCTGTCACGGAATCCTGTATCCATTCTACATCTCGTGGAATTAAATCCTTTATAGGTTTTGCCGTTTTGTCGAAATCATACGTTCCGGCTCCAACTAATGTCCAGGCCGGTTGATAATAGTGCATCTCTGCCGGATCAATGATAACAATGTCAAGTGACTTCTCCTTTTTTAAAAGCTGAGCTGCTGTCATGATACCTGCTGTACCTGCGCCAATGATGGCGATTTGATAATGTGCTTTCATACCCTTACTATTTATGTTTATTTGTAAAAGTATAGTTAGCGTTTATAATATATTGTAACAAATGTTACTGAAAGGCATATTTATGAAGATTAATATAAAGCTAAGTGGCTGTAGTGGTCATAATAAAGTATTTAATCATTTAAAATTGAAGTATTATGAGACACATTAAAAACATCCTTTTGTCAATAAGGGACGAAGAAAGCAAGGTAGATTTATCACCACAACATGTTATCGAAAATTCCAGGTATCTCGCTTGTTACCTTTTAAAAAAACATGAAGTTTTGAAGGAGTATGTATTGGAAAATGGATTTTCCGATATCAATCAGGAAATAGAGTTTTTTAGCAAAAAAACATTTACTACAGACACTTTATCTACCCGTAACCTCATCAAGCAAAGTCTTCCATTTATTGCTAATGATGTCGGCACTGAAACTTTTCATTTTGTTGTGTGCATTAAAGCCCATACGTTCGCGTAGCTGAGCATCATTTATTAATAGTTCAAGATATTGTTGCATTTCAATGATATCATTAGCCAAGAAACCGTTTTCACCGTGCTGGATCAATTCGTTCACACCTGAGCAGGAAGCAAATCCTAATGAAG
>Ga0065720_1019599_pt1 | contig 22729 bp, 8 predicted proteins | sample Thericmetagenome_FD_59107 | JGI IMG/M metagenome (GOLD analysis project Ga0065720, IMG submission 59107) | Thermophilic microbial communities from the Joint Bioenergy Institute, California, USA of rice/straw/compost enrichment - eDNA_2 v2... | ecosystem: Engineered > Solid waste > Grass >...
GGCCTCGCGTTCTTGTCGCTGGCCACAAAAGGACCGCCAGCACTAAGACATTCTGCATGTCTCACTACGGTAATATATCCTACATACGAGGATGAGAGAGGGAGAGAAAAGAGAGGAAAGGGTCAAATCATGTCCAAGATAATGAGTGGTTGTAAAGCAAAGCCAGTGAGTATAACTCCAAATGGTAGGAAGACGATGCTCGACTGGGGTGTGGTTGGGGAAAGCGACGCTGTGCTACCCAAGCCACTGAGATCCTGCCTGCGTTCGGGGAACGTATGGGTTCTGCGACCCTTGGATCGGATGAGTTCATGTAGGAAGCGGATGGTCAGACTGTGGGGAGACGGTCGAGACGCAGACGCTAATGACACCGGCCTTATTGCATGTCCTTTGGTCATCTTCAAAGTCTGCTCTGAATGCCAGGATGAGTGTCCTCTCTAGGCCACTGACCGTCAGGCCACACATGGCGAATCGCGTCCCAGATATGGCTGCAGGAATTTCGTTAGCAATGCTCTCGGTGTTTTCACACATGGCAGCAATATCGCCCCCATGCATTGGTGAGACATACTCAACATAGATAATATTAAGGCCGTTTTTGACCTCGTCGGGAAGATCCCTGACGTCCTTGCGGTTTTGCGCTGGTAGCAGAACCGTCTTAACACCGGCACGGAGAGCTCCGATGAGCTTTTCCTTGATTCCTCCGACAGCTGTGACCCGTCCACGCAGAGAAATCTCGCCCTGTGTTTTGTGTAACGAGGGGAAAGAATGCTGTCAGCGCTTTACAGCAAAAAGGAGTCCCAAAAAGATCGGAGGGAAGGCAAGGATAGAGGGAAACATGGATAGGGGACTTACAGTCATTGCCATGGTGGGAGGAACAGGTCGACCGGAGAATAAAGAAACGAGCGCGATGACCTGTGCGATGCCGCTGCTGGGGCCATCTTTAGGAATAGCCCCTGCAGGACAATGAACATGGATGCTACGATCCTTCATGATGTTGTCGTTCGAGCTATTTGTCAAGCCAAGTTCGAAGGCATGGGCCTTCACCCAAGACAGGGCCACTTCGCAACTTTCCTTTAGAACATCACCCAGCTTGCCGGTCAATTGCACAGTTCCAGAGCCGGGCATATCGGCGACCTCGATGAATAGGATGCTACCGCTACCACCTCCCCCAACGTATGCCAGTCCAGTGACGATACCTGGTCGAGCCGTCTTCTCGGCAATCTCGCTCTCAAACTTCTCGATGCCCAAGAAGCGCTCCAAGTCTTCAAGTGTCAGGCGGGGATTATATGTTTCGAGACGGCCGGCGTCTTTGGCATCAGCATACTCGACAGCCTTTCCCCGAAGCACCGAGGAGATCTCACGTTCCAGATTGCGGACGCCTGCCTCACGAGTGTAGGACTCGATAATCTTGGTAACAACCTCTTCTGTAAAAACGACCTGGTTCGGAGACAGTCCATTGAGGCGGATCTGCTTGGGGATCAAGTGCTGCATGGCGATGTGCCGCTTCTCTAGAGTAGTGTAGCCAGGGATGTAGATGGTTTCCATACGGTCAAGGAGTGGAGCGGGAATGGTCTCGAGATTGTTTGCCGTAGCAATAAAGAGAACTTTGCTGAGGTCGATCGGAATATTGACGTAGTGGTCGGTGAAGTTGTAATTTTGCTCTGGGTCAAGAACCTCCAAAAGAGCTGCCGACGGGTCGCCGTGGATGCTTGAACCGCCCACCTTATCGATCTCGTCCAGCAAAAAGACAGGGTTCACCACACCTACTTTCTTAAGGCCCTGGACAATGAGTCCCGGCATGGCAGCAACGTAAGTGCGACGGTGGCCGCGAATCTCGGCTTCGTCCCGAACACCGCCCAAAGAGATGCGGTGGAATTTCCTCCCCAGAGCCATGGCAACCGACCTTGCGAGACTCGTCTTGCCGACGCCTGGAGGACCAACAAGCAGGAGGATAGGAGACCTGTCGGACATGCGCTTGCTTCGAAGAAGCTCCAGCTTAGCATTGCCAGCCTTGATCTTTTCTTCCAAGCTGGGCTCCGACGTAGCGTTGTCCGTCGCATTCTCGACATCAGCGTCGCGGTCTCTGCTCATCTCCATCTCACCGAGCTCCTCTTGTGCCTTTTTGATTTCCGCATCCACCTCGTCATTGATGGATTGCTTCAACCGGAGGACAGCGAGATACTCAAGCAGCCGCTTTTTAACTTTGTCGAGCCCGTAATGATCATCGTCAAGCTGTTTACGGGCTCTGCTCAATGTGTGAGGGCCAAGGCGATCTTCCGTGGTGACTGTCCAAGGGATCTCGGCTAGCGTCTCGAGATAGGTGCGAATCACTATGTACTCTGCCTGGGCGGGATGAATCTTCTTGAGGCGCTTGAGCTCTCTCTCGGCAACCTTAGCAGCCTCGGGAGACAGTTTCGCGGCTTCCAGCCTCTTCTCGAGTTCATCGATCTCGTTGGGATCCGAGTCCTTTTGATCATCCCATTTCCCATGTGACCGGTTGTTGACACCGGAGAAAGGAACCGGCGCGCCCGAAGTGTCAACCTTAATGGTAACCTTTGGCTTCTCCGGCTTCCAGATCTTGTCGATATCCTTAGTAGGCGAGTCCGAATCTGGAAAGGGAAAGGTGGTCGTCGTGGACGTGATGGAGGTGATTTTCAGGTTATTCTTCATATTGTCCACCTGGCGATCCAGGAGCTCGATCACTTTGGAAACGCGCTCCCTGACATCGACTAAGGCCAAGACTTGCAGCCTCTCCTCGAACGAGCACTCCACTACGTTGGCCATGAAGTCGGCCAGGGCGCCGGGGTGGTGTTGCTTCATGATGAACAAATCAAGGCGGCGGGCGAGTAATGGGGACAAGCTGGGAGTGCCTTGAGTGCGGGGCAGAATCGACGACAGCCGAAGAATGGCAACCAGTTCTCTAGACAGGGACTTCAGCTGCTGGAAGAGATCCTCAAAAGCCGCATCGAGACGGTCGACCGTGTCAGGGCAATGGATGACCTTGGCCTGCAGGAAAGGCTTGTCGTGATAGGTCTTGTCCAGCCGGACACGGGAAATACCCTCGACAATCAGAGCAAACTCTCCAGTCCCGCGGCCCTCCACACCCAGAATCTTCGCAGCAACACCATAGCCGAAGAGGTCGGCCCTGGTGGCCTTAGCTGGATTCACCTCGGGGCCCTCAGCATTGTCGAAAGTTCTGTCTCCGTTCTTATCCTTGATCAGAAGCTTGCCATTAGGGCTAAGATACGGCGAGGCCAGAGGGAAGCACGCGATGGGCACAGCGTCGATACGGCCATTCGGTGTCGAGGACGCAGCCCGCGTGTAAACGTTCGCAAGCAGCTCGGCCACATCAGGGCGATTAGGCGACACGGCAATGCGTTGAACAACTCTGGGCAGCAACACGGTGCCGCGTGGCAGCACGATGATGGGGAGCGTCGCTGCCTGCGGTAGCTTCGCCATCGGGTGTTGCGCTGGGCTTTATCGTCTTGAGCGCGGGGGCTCGTGATGTTCGTGACGAAGAGGCAGCGATGAGACGGGGTTCTGGCTCGATGCCTTCCGTCAAAGGTGATTAGAGGGCGCAAGCACCTCTAGGGTAGTCTCTAGATGCACCGACAGCGCACGCGCGCTGGTTCAAGAGCGAAGACAGGTCGTAGGTATGGATTGATTAAATGAGACAGGCAAGGTGATGCGTAGGATGAAAAGGCCTAGGCCCAGGCCCAGGGGTATCAAGAGCAGCGAGCGGAGAAACCTTGAACGAGCGAGTCGTCGACCTGCTACTGCGTGTAGGTGACGCGATGCTTCGGCCTTGGGGATATTGCTGTGTATTAGGTAGATCTCAAGCTCAGGATCAGGTTCACTTGGATGCCCGTGATGATTAATCGCGTTCAGAGTCGCCTGGTTTGGGGTCTGATGCACAGAATGCCGGCTCACCGAAGATCAGAGAAAGAGGAGGTGGCACTAGGACTACTCTGGTGATCTGGCAGTCCCGGTCATTGGTTGTTTATTTCGTGATGCAGTCAGTGGTCGTCGGCGCCCGGAAGCGTGGCATTCATTGGCTTCTGCCGAGGCAAACGCTTGGTTCATGGAAACTCCGGCTTCCCACTGGCGGCTGCAGCGCGCTTGATGCCTGTTGTGGGTCCTGCCCGGCACCTGGGGCAGCGGGGTTGGTGGGAAGGAACCCAGGGATAGCAGCGCTGACAGGGGGCCCCAGGGGCTCTATAGCCAAAGACCAGGGCCCAGGAGGCCCAACCAGGCGCTGTCGATTCCGCCAAGACTTTTCCATCGATCGGTTTCCAAGCTTCACGTCGTCTCTGTCTTCCGCAAATCATGGAATCCGAGTCGGCTCATGTGATTGCCGGATGCTTCTACAGCCATCTTCCGGCCGGCGGTCGAAGAGTAATGTTTTCCAAAGCTATAAAGTAGGCCGACCCAGCGTCTGCGAATCTTGATGAAACGGACTGAGCACACTACCTAACCTAGGGTAATCAACGGTACGGACTCGGGCTGCAAGTGTCCTGGTTTAGTCCTGAAGTTGCTACCGGTTTGTTTTGGACTGTGATGGCAAAGAAAGTGCTTGGACAACTGCCGAGTAGAGTAGATGTCACAATTCTCTCGGACTCAACCCTGGCATCATCCATTGTACCACATGCTCAGGTATACTACAATGCGAAATCATTCCATCTTATTCGAGCATCAACCTCTCATTCAACATTAGACTAGACGTGGTATCTTCACCCCACTCACTCCCCAGACTAACGTCTCAACCAAAAAATCAACGAAAAATCGCAGTTTTCTCCAGTACTGCTCCCCCCATTGCACCGCATATACCTCAGATGCCATGCCATCCCAGCATCATTAAACATGCACCGTTCATACATACATCATGCATACAAGCGTACAAGTATATACCAGATAAACAAATCATCATAACATGTCACTCTGCCCCCTCCCATCTCGTCCTTGCCCTGGCTGCTGCATCAGATAAGCCTCCGACATCTTAGATGTCATCGTCTGCGACACTGATGACTGCGTGATAGTAGCTGCGCTGCCTGCTAGCGAATGGAAGGGAAATCCGCCATCTCGTGAACGCCCGCTCGTCTTCCGGCGCATACGCGACCTTGTGCCCTGCGCCAGCGGACGGATCACGTTTTCGAGGAAAAATGAACCGGCGCCGTCGCCATGTCCTGTGCTAGGCCGTTCGTCATCGCCATCAGAGAATATGTCCTCGGGACACTCGTCGTCCGACGTCAAGTCTCCCGTTCCCAACTGCGCATGATATGACGATGCCGGTGCCGAGGGCGACGTGACTGAACGGGTGTGCATACCTGGACGGGCTGGTGGCGCAGTAACCCCAGTAGAGGACGTCATTGCTGCTGTGGCATTAGGACTAGGCCCGCCACTGCTGATGCTACCGCCAACATTGAATGCCCCCGGCGTCATGGTATTGCTTGGAGCACTGCCTTCCCGTGGCATGTAGAGAGGCCTGTCGGCAAAAACGTTCTGGAATGACGTGTTATTACTTGATGCCTGGTGCAAGATCGGCAGCACCTGCTCATCGTATAATTGCGCACCCGATTCGAAGGTGTCTGGTGAGAACTCCGTCACGGTACGCGATGAGCGGCCATCACTTGGCGGGGTAGTCGTTGATATGTCGTCAAAGAAATCGTCCAGGCTATCGATCTTGGAGTACAAGTCGCCTGCCATGGGCCCGTCTCCTCGTCCTTCATCTGACATCATCGTGTCGGCCCGATCCGAGCCGGGGAAGTACCCGTACGGAAACTCATCCGTATGAAACTCAACCTCAGATGTTATGGTCGGCTGCGCAACCACGCCCTCGTCGCTCTGGCACATGTAAAAAGCGGCGTGGATGTTGGCACGAGTCAGATCCATTTTGCGTGCTGGCATAGGAACTGCCCATCCCGATGCTTCCGGTATGCCGAACAAGCTTTGAGTCCGTTCGTACTCTTTCCGCACAGCCTTGGAAGTAAACCGGGTCATGCTCATGCGGAGATGGTGCTTATCCATTGATGATCCGGACATAGTCATAATATTGTCAAGCACACTCAAGGCCTCCATACGATACTCCGTTTGCAGAAGACGAAGCAAGGGAGAGATCATGTCAGATCCGTGGCTGGCAATTTCTGGCTTTCTCATATCCACTTCGGGGATGACTACTCTCAGTATTCGCATTGTTTTTATCTTAACCCAAGAGATCGCATTCGTCAAGAAGCCCATCAACATGGTGATCATTGGGAAGTCCAAAGCTGGAAGAAATCGTTCGCGTAGGGCATCGAACATCTGAGAGATAAAATCATCGTCTGATGAAAACCTGGAGCCAGCAAAGTCATCAAGGACCACGGCCACATTCATCAACCCTTGCTGGTCTGCAATTTTCGTCAATATCTTGGCTGTCTGGATCGTGTCATGGTCGAAAGATGGCTGGTCCATAGCGTGTAAGAAGCGAGGAAGGTTGGCAATGATTGTGAAGAACAAACGGTTGCTGTCTCCAATCAGATCATCGTTGGGCAGCTGGATCAACCTATCCATCGTCTTGAGCGTCAGGTCCAGACAAGTTGATGATCGCAAGCCTTTGTACAGCAAAGGCTGCAGTCCATCGAAAGGCCCATCCCACTTGGATGGCTTGCCATCATGCAACAACCGCCGGACCATCGGCGAGTTAAAGTCGAGCTTGTTGAGGAACTCATTGAGCATCTCCACTGCCTCGAGGAACTCGCATTCATTGATCGAATCTAGGCAGGCACACATCGTCCAGAAGAGTTGAGGAAGAGTAAGAAGCATGTCGGCATCAAGCTTCAGAATCAGTGTCTTGAGCGTCGTAAGAATTTCCATCGAGAATGCTTGTATGTCGGATTCTTCGTCAGCGATTGTATTGGAGAGACGCGCAAGCATATCCCCAAGCATGTGTTGGTCGAGCGAGGTAAGGATACACCGGAAGATCTGGAAGGATCTACAGGCTAGGTGCCGGACTGGGCATGAGGTTGCCCAGGTCAGTGACAGCTTGCTCCACTGGTCTTTGATGCCAGGAAAAGTAATTTCAAATGTGTCGACAACTTGAGATGTCAAGTACTCCATGCTTGGGGGAACTTTGTTGTCATGCTGGCTGTCAACTTTTCCATTGCTATCATCATAACCCCAGACCACAGATCGGTCGTGACGACGGATGGCATCAATCAAGATTTCGATTCGTTGCTTTGTTGCTACTGGAGTGTTGTCGTCAAGGCGGGAAATGACAAGCTCATGGATGAGGTGCACTAACATCTCACGTGCCTGCTCCTGAACCAAAGGCGTGTAATGATCCCAGAGCACGGTGACGACCTGAAGCAGAACCGGGATGCTCTCGGCAGCGAGGCTGACGGGTGCTACCATGAGATCGACGAGAAGGATCAATGACAACTGACCGAGGGAAAAACCTGCTTGCTTTGTCCCAATAGGCAAGGCGTCGGAGAGATCTGCGCAGTAAGGCAGTGTGTTGATATCTGGGGGGGGAGGGAGTGCTTCGCGTTTCTCGTTGGGTACCATGCCCTTAGGGGTTATCTGGAGCAGCAAGAATTCGACGACTTGGTTGCCCGGGGTACTGTTTGTGCTTGCAAGGAAGACAACAATCTGCTTGGCGTACTCCACAAAATTCTGCTCTCTTCTCTCGAGGCACAGAGACATAATGAAATCCAAGATGACACGCACGTTGCCGGGATAGGGGCCCGTAGCGAGCGCCTGCCAAAGTGCCTGGACCTCATTGTGTAATACAGCACTAGACTTAATGGTGATCTCCAAGAGGTTTGCAAGCAACACGTAGGACTGCGCAGTTGGCCCCCCGTTGGGATCAACCTTTAGCTCCACAGCTTGGATCCAGGGAAGAATGACAGCAATCACGTTCTTCTGTGCCGCGACCTGCTGCTCCTTGAAGTACAATGTGAACTCAGAGAAGATGTGGAACGCCGCTTCGGTATACTGTTTTGCTAGCCGCTTGGAGATTTCAAACTGGGCCAGCTTGTAAACCGCCTTGGTCTTGTCAGAAACACTGATGTCAAAATCTTGGATTTTTGAGCTTCGAGCCTGTGGCTGCCGTTCCTCCAACGCTTTAAGCAGGTTGGCGGCCCTGGACCGAATAGTGCTTTGATCATTGCCCAGCATGAAGAGGCAAAGACCTAGTACCTTCCAGAACGCCAAAGGGTAAGTAGGATGTTCAAGGAGCACCTCAGCTGCCACGATAAAGTAGCTTTCGACAACTTTGGGCGCCTCAAGCAAATAGCATCTCGAGATGCAGTGCTCGAGCAAGTACGGGTATTCCTTGTTATAGACAATCAGGTTCTTGAGCGCCCTCCTGCCGATAACGTTGATGCGATCGCTGCCTGAGTTGAAAATAGACTCGATCCAGGTCAACATTCGCCGGAGATCAAATGAAAGAGATGACCCGCCTTCAGTGGTGACGCTGATCGGCCCTGCGCAGAGAGCTGCCATGGCACTAAGAGCTGCTGTGCGCAGGTTTCGCTTTTCAATCTCCATCTTCGCAGTCACCATGCCACGTTCGCCTGCACCCTTCTGGTCGATGATCGACTGTCGCATGGTCTCCTCTCTTTGCCGAATCTGGTGCTGATTCGGAGAAAAGCCGCACCAATCTTCCATCAGAGCAAACGCCGATTTACGGGCCTCAAATGGCATCCATTTTGACGGATCTTTTGTGCGGTTGATTCCTTCAAACAGCTCCTCCATTAGACCGCAGTAATGGCGCCTGAGCTTTTGGAATTCCCAATCCATTTGAACCTCTCCATCCATCAGAAATAGTTTCAATTCCTTGGTGTATGTCAACAGGTTGTGAAGGATCCAATCATCTTGGTAGACTTGGGGCTCCCGGAGAAAGTGAGATGTAAGCCGGTACACATGGGTAATCTCGGTCCGCAGGATATCCATCTTGCGGTTCCTCCGAGGGCTGCTGTTGGTACGCTGGTGAATTCGTTGTCGAGCATCGTCATGGCAGCGGGAAACCTGTCCCTGGAGCTCCTCGAGCAAGGTACGATAGATGTGGACATTGATGGAGCCCATCGCGGTGACAACAGCCTCTCGAACAGCATCAGATGAGCAAGAAAGCATAGGATTCAGGTACTTGAACAACGTCCGTGCTGACCCTATCTTTTCTGCAGCGGATGACCCCTTTCTTCCATGTTGGCCATTTGGCACCCCGCTGCCCTGGGCGCTGCCGGGATCTGCAAGCGTGGTGCAGGCAAAGACAAGATAGAGTTTCCACTGCTCGATAAGAACCTCCGGCTGCGTAGTTGGGGTCTTTGCTGCCATTCGTCCACTACCAGGATCAGCAAAATATTGTCCTCGAGGGCCCCCAGCGGGCTCAGATAGGACAGTGATAACCTTGTACAGCTGAAGTATCCTCTCGCAGATGAGATCTCGACTCAGAGTGATGGCAAAGGGACACTTGTCGAAGGCAATCCGAATGAAGTTGGGGAATATCTTGAACCACAGCGTTGTGTCATATGACAAGTCACTCGTGCAGAGCTCAATCAGCGCCCCTCGGCTGTTGGTGTTCTGCATGCCCCGCTGTAGCCTGCTTCGCTCGGCGACAGAAAGCTGTTCGTCGTTGAAGCTCATCGCCTGTATGGCATCGTTCTCGAGGATGTCGATGAGCCGTGTTGTGTCCTTTTGGTGGCCGTTCGGATTTCTGAGAACGGCATCAAACTCCTTGATTAAGCGGAGCACGCTAACAGCGTAATATCGGACCCGGCGCGATTGTGAGCAAAGAAAAAATAGACCATGTGCTTCCACTTGATCCACTTCTGCCCAGACGCTCGAGAGGTCGAGTTTGATGCCCCTCTTGTCTGCAGGACTAGACTCCTTGTTATCGTCCGCGGCTGTCTTGGTTTTCTGCTTGATCTCATCAATCCAGATGTGCAGAAGTTCAATGTACAGCATAAGGGTTTTTTCGATATGATCTGGCCCTAGCATACCGCCATCCGACATGGTAGAGTACCGGTCGTCAAAATTGAAAATGAAGCGAGCAAAGCCCATAGTTACTTGATGGGCATGTGACTGCCGGGCGATTGCCTTCAATGACTGGGCTGATGATTCGGCAATGTTATGCTGAACATGTGCCGTGCCAGTGCAAAGGAGGTTGACCAAGGTATTAAAGGGGATGGCAGGCGACAGACAGCGTGGAAGAGCTTGCACGGCTACATGCAGCAACTCGTAGAAGGCTTGCTTTTGGTCATGTAAATTGGCATGGTCATCCTTTCGCGAGAAGTTGAATGTTTCTGTGATGGGAGTCTTAGGGCCGGGGCTGTTAAACTTCTCCAGCTTCTCAATTTTCTCGAACTTCTCGTCCAGAGCAGCCTGACCGCCAAAAGTATTGTCGCAAATAATGCTGATTTTGCCAAGGATCTCGCAAAACTTGGTGTAGTAATCGCGAACACTGTCACTCAGCGCTGACACCATGACTGGCCTAGAAAGCCTCTCGCCACCCGAGAGAGCAGACCAGGCGACAGAAGATCCTTCACGAGCAGAACCAAAAGCGGGAGACGTGGGTTGCGCACGCTCGGGGGGAGGAGAATAAGCGTATGATTGTGGAAAGGGTGGTTTGCCCTTTTCTCCTTTCTCTAGGTCCGACATGATGGTAAGAAAGGCCCGAATCCCCAGAACCATCCTATCCGGGTCGAGCTGTTCAATCTTGAGGTCCTTGAGATCTTTAGTCGACATGAAAAGATCCGCATTGACCAGCGGAAATATGACACTCCTGAAACAGTACTCGGGATGCTTGAACCCAATGAACCTGATGATTTGGATCAGGGGGTCAACAACAGGCGCATCAGTTGCACTAAATATTTTCCTGACGTTTGGCGGGAGAATCATCTTCACAATCTCATCGAGCTTCTTCATTGTACCCGAGGTGCTGTCAGTCGTGCGATACAGATACGTCCACACCAGCCGGGAAATGACCTGTAAGCATAGGGGCTTCGTGGGGCGCTCCTTGAGGCGCTGTTGCAAAGGGTAGATCAACTGCAGCCATTGGCTGACAAAACTGTCGGGCGGCGAGACACACAGCATTGTGGCCGTCAAAGGGAAGGCGTATTGCCAATGCCGCGGCTTAACAAACATCTGAGCCAGCCGGGGAGAGATGGTTGCTAGTACATCATTCCATTTCGGATGCGAAAGCTCACTGTTGGTAGCGCTGGCGGCGATGGGGAGCACAAGCATGTCCAGTACCTGGCAAAACGCCGATTTTATTTTCGGCCCATGGGAACGATGGAACAGCTTCCCGAGTGCAGCAAGGAACTCGCAAGAACGGTCCCAAGCTTCTTCTGGAGAAGTCTTGATCCGCAGATGCTTCATGCCGCCCAAAACGAGCTCCATCTTGTTCTCAATCTCACGAATTGAGGATGTCGGACTTTTGGTGGCCAACTCTTGTAAAGAGCGGTCGAGATCTGTAATGAAGCGTTCAGTAACGCTGGTGAAGTTGATCTCACTCATAGCTCCCATGAGCTGAGCGAAGAGATTCCAATTGGCAAGTTTTAATGGAGAAGCCATCAGCTGCTCGGTATCGTAGTTCTTGAGCTGCCCGAATATAATGTTTTCAAGCTTGTCTTCCATTTCTGGCGTAATGGAGGCAAGAGTGCTTTGATTGATGACTTCCAGCAACACACGACAAAGGATATATATGGAAACTGCCGCACGGCGCTCTGCCTGGGCAACATACTCTTGTTTTGCTGCAAGGGAGGCGTAATGTCCAGCACTAGATGGTTCGGAGCCAGATCCAGTTGCACTCGGCTGAACGGGTTCGGTGTTGCGTCTCTGCAACGGGCCCGGGGAAGGGTATACACGAAATTGCTGGAGTTGCATTCTCGCCTCATTGGCAGCGTCGCTTTTGCTTTTTCGCCAGAGCATGATGGAATCGATGAGCGGTTTCGGCCTTTGCTTCGCAATGTGCCCAAGGGCCACAATGTGCTGGTCAAATGTAGGGTCGATACCCGGACCACATATTAGCTCGACCTGCGGCTCCGGATCGAACGGTACCGCAACGCACTCGTTCAGCTTCTCCTCGGCTTGCGCGATGAAAGAAGTAAGCAGAACATGAAGAGCGTACTCCCCAACAGTCTTTTCTTCTTTATGGCGAGAGGAGTGCGAGGGATGATGGGCATGATGATGGTCGCGGCGAGCTTTGCCGCTCTGTTTTCTCTCCATCTTCCCGCGCGATGAGGGCTGAGCACTGGAAGCAGAATCTCCAGCCGCAGAAGAGGTTCTTTCGGGAACACTTGGCATTGAGGCGATTGTCGTCCCCGACAAGGCGGTTGGTGGCCGAGATACCAAAGCAGGGTCGGCCTCGATGCGTGAGACGGGGAAAATGTCTGCTCTGTCGGGGGGGATGCCAGCAGCAGCGGCAGCAATCATCTGTGGGCTGAGAGGGCCAGAGGCGGAACTCGCAAGGCTCCCGTTCCTTGAATGGTGAATACTGATGCCATGGACGATGGAAGTCTGCCTATGGTGGCCGTATGAGGATGCCTTTGGATCAACTACTCGCTCGATGACGCCCCCAATCGCATTGCGGGAGGGGGGTGGTGCGTGGGACCGGGGCTGTGTGCTGTGTGCGGAGAAGTCGGGCCGTTGAGCCTTGTCGACTGAGGGCTCTCGAGAGTGTGTGACGCTGCGAGAACCCAGGGCTATGGGACGTATCGTGCGCTGCCAGTCGTCTTCGTCTTCCTCGTCGAGTCGAGACGCGGAGCGGGGAGAGAATTTAAGAGGCTCGTGGTCCGGCGACGTCGTCTGGGACGGAGCTAAAAATCATAGGTACTTGTCAGCATCTCATCTCGCCGCTGGTTGGTACGGATGATCAAAGCGTTACAGCTCCCATTAAGCTCCCATTACCAAGCGTTGGAACCGGATGACGTCGCGCTGCGCAACGACCTGGCTTTTCAGGTGGAGAGCGGTTGGGCTGGAGCACGCATCAAGCGGGGCCAGAGGACCAAGAGGTGGCTGCGGCGACGACAAAGGAAGATGGGATGAGTCTCGTCGGTGTTTTGTTCGCGCCAGGAGCCATGAGTCGCACCATCACAAGCTCCGTGACTCGTCTCGCAACAACCACGGGCAGAAAGGGGGAGAGAAAGGGGAGGTCCCAGAGCACGAGCCCAACTCAACTGGAAATAGACATACCCATTTTCTTGAAACACGCCTGGCATATTCTGCCGGACGCTCTGCAGTTTGCAATGGGTCAAGACAGCCAGAACAGCAGCAACAATGCGAAAAACCACTGAGGAGACGGAGAACTCTCGCTGACAGTCACGTCGCCTGCCCAACCTTCCCTCGAGCTGGCGCTTAGTTAAGGCGATGGAGGTGCAGTCGCGAGCCTGTGACAGTCGCCAAAGACGCGGCTCCATTTCCAAGCCAATCCCGCTGCGGCCGCTGCCGGCTCGCTGTGCATTCGTGGCTGCCGCTTGCGGCCGTCTTGTCAGGGAGCAAGGAGCCTGTTGTGCCAAGACTCCAGGACTCCAACCTTGCACGCTTGTAGGGCGGGACGGAGCCAATGACGGAACAGAGAGATTTACCCCACCTAGTCCGGTCTTGTTGTGAACCCAGAGTCGACCAATCAGCGGGCCGCATACGTCTTTGCCCCTGACAGCTTGGCTGTGTTGTTTCTGACATTTTAGCGAGCATTTGGTGGGCACACCTAGGTGAAGAACTGCTCGTATCTAAGACACCAAGATTCAAGAGGGTTTTCGGTTATACTTGATGAGCTAGGTAATCCCTATTTGAGCATGTAAATCTTATCATGTTATAGTATCCTTTCCCTCTTATTTCTATCATCCTCTCGCACAGACGGCTCGCCTATATATTTATGCGAGGGATCATGAGAATTAAAACCATCGTCAAGCCACGTTCCCGTAGAGGCTGCGGCCTGTCCGCGCTTATCCCTGAATAAGAAAGGACATGAGGGCATGATGTAGCATCGTCACACAAGACTTGGGAAACAGCAGAAATGGCACTTTGTCTGCATGCCATTGTCATCAAAGAGTTGGGTGCGTGCCTAGTGTTAGGCAGGCGGGTGAACATATAGCACTCAGGGCGCCTGCTCACATGGCCCTCGAACCGGTAGTCTGCTCCTGATCGAGGGGAAGAAACAACAAGCTGAATAAGTAGAACTGCCAGTCCCTTAACTCCCAAGCCAATCAGCAGTTTCCTTCCTATGCGTGTCAACATCCCGTCCTCCCGCTAATTGCTGACTCTTTGCCTTGTTGCCGATTTACTTGCCGTACACAGACGTCCAGGATCCCCCGAACTTTTGCGCTCCGCGCGCCTCTTTCCAACATGTTACCTACCCCATGGGCAGCGCGGGAGCCAAGGCGAGGAACAGCATGGCGGTATTGTCTAAAGTCCGGGACTAGCCGCAGCATACCAAGTGGGAGGGCCGGCACACAGCGAGACAAGCAGAACTACGTATTTAAGCTAAAAGCTGAGATTCAACGGCATACTTAATCTATTGATTGCAGCAAAATAAGGACCCGGTCTCGTTCGTTCAATGCCTACCTACTTGCAGGCGCTGTATCAAAAGAGGTGAACAATAATGGCATTGCCGAAGCCAACATATATGGGCGATGTCGCACCGAAAGTGATAGACGGTCATGAAATGTCCAGATATCCGCTGCTTTGCACAATCCCGATGCTCCGCCGGGCTTCCCACCGGAGTCGCATGTGGGGGTGGGCAGCCAAGATTCGGAGCTTACATTGGCCGAACGTCTTGAGTCCGAAAGCGCGGGGAAAACCTCCACCGGGGCAGATCGCCGTGATTCACGTGTCCTTGACGGCAGACACGAAGGGATATGGGATGGAAGCAGAGGCAGACGAAAGGGACTTAACGTCAAAGATTTCTCGAGGATGGCTGTCTCGAAAACGCACGTAATGCCCAGCAATGGCTTCCCAAATTGGTGTGGTACACAACATGAGGTGGTACGAGTGCGCTGTGAGGGCGGCCAGTTCAGGTGAGAGGTAAGGCGCAACAGTGGAACCGAACATTGAAGGTTACCAGCAGCCGAAATTCCACCGGATGGATGGGTCCCGAAGACCCAGCTGTGGGTTCTGAATTTCATTGCATCCGTACAAAAATATATCCCACTAAGAGTGCGATCCGAGACTCGGAAAGCCATTTCTCTGTAGCAGTGGCTGCGACCGGGCCACATGTCCAGTCGAGCGACTCAGTGGAAACCACCGCACTGCTGCAGTCTGCACGACTCTCAGATCAGCACGCTGGAACACAGTGTTTCTGCAAGACGACGAAAGTCCCTCCATCTATCGCTAAGCACTGCGGACAAGATTCCCGGGCGATCGGGACTCACGGAAGCCCAGTTTTACAGTCTGTCGCTATTTTTTGAAGTACGGCGCTAGGTGCTTTTCAAATGCCGGGGACCGTATCTTTGGGCATTCAAGCAGTTGCCCTTCCCAATTCAGGTCCTTCAGATCAGGTTTCTGCCAGGCCGGGTGCATGCAGAGCAGGAGGTGTGGTTTCCATGTCCCCAGGGTTCGGGCTGATCGATAGGTAACTGCCCACACGGGCAATGCCCTGTGGAATGGGTGGGCTGGGCTTGGATGGACTGTCCGAAGACTGGGCCCTCAAACCCACCAATCCCCCTAAAAATCTGACTTGGCCGTCTCCCCGTCTTCAACCTTCCCACGAGGGGACTGCGAGTACAGGTGCCCTCTGCTTTTCTGCTACCCCCCCTTCTAACATCCCTGCCCAGACGCTCCCGCGCCCCATCCAATGTGCGGCCCATCGCTGCTTATTTAAAGCATCTCTTCCCCAATTGCGTGCGGCTCCCTGTAATCCCGCCACGCGGACAACCATTTTCTTGATCAGTAGCCTTATTGCTTCAACCGCCGATCGGATCGGACCTACTCGCGGCTAACGTTTCCCGCCGCCGACTCCATCGACGAGTCGTCCGTCACCGGCATCCCGTCCGTCGGCGTCCTCTTCACCGTGGTATACAAGGCAGACGCGCGCACCGGCCCGTGTCTCCCGCTCAGGCCGTGGTGACGAGTGACGAGCCTGTCCCACTTAGGTCGCTCTCAGGCCCAGTCTCCCAACGCCAGCGTCCCAACGTCCAACGTCCCCCCGCTTGTCGCAATTGTCACCATGGCGGAGCTCGACGCTTTGGACGTCATCGTCCTCGCCGTCATCCTGCTCGGGACGGTTGCCTACCTGACTAAAGGCAAATACTGGGGCGTTAAGAAGGACCCCTTTACCGCCCCTCTCCCCGGCTCCGCAGCTGCTAAGGCCGGTAGGACACGGAACATTGTTGAAAAGCTAGAGGAGTCAGGCAAGAATTGTATCATCTTCTATGGATCTCAGACGGGCACCGCCGAGGATTATGCCTCGAGACTCGCCAAGGAAGGCAAAAGCCGTTTTGGTCTCGAGACAATGGTTGCTGACCTGGAGGACTATGACTACGACAACCTCGACGCTGTGCCAAGCGACAAAATCGTCATGTTTGTCCTCGCGACCTACGGCGAGGGGGAGCCGACCGACAACGCCGTCGAGTTCTACGAGTTCATCACCAGTGAGAATCCGGATTTCTCCTCGGGCGAGACGGAGAAACCTCTCAAGAACCTTCACTATGTTGCCTTCGGTTTAGGGAATAACACGTACGAGCACTACAACGCGATGGTTCGCAACGTCGATAAGGCGCTGCAGAGACTCGGTGCCAACCGTATCGGCGAGGCTGGCGAAGGAGACGACGGCGCTGGTACCATGGAGGAGGATTTCCTGGCTTGGAAGGAGCCTATGTGGGAGGCCGTGGCCAAGAAGATGGGTCTCCAGGAACGTGAGGCTATCTACGAGCCCATCTTTGGTATTGTCGAAAGGGATGATCTCACTCGCGATTCCCCTGAGGTCTACTTGGGCGAACCTAACAAGATGCACCTCGATGGCGAACCCAAGGGTCCCTTCAATGCGCACAACCCGTACATTGCTCCCATCCAGAAGTCTTATGAGTTGTTCAACTCGAAGGATCGCAACTGTCTGCACATGGAAATCGACATCAGCGGCTCGAATCTGACCTACCAGACTGGTGACCACATTGCTATCTGGCCTACCAATGCCGGCCAGGAGGTCGATCGCTTCCTTAATATTTTCGATCTCGCCGACAAGCGTCACACCGTCATCAGTGTTAAGCCCCTGGAGCCCACAGCCAAAGTTCCCTTCCCTACTCCGACTACGTACGATGCCATCGTCCGCTATCACATGGAAATCTGCGCTCCCGTTTCTCGCCAGTTCGTTGCCACTTTGGCCGCCTTTGCTCCCGATGACGAGTCGAGGGCTGAGCTCACCAAACTTGGTAACGACAAGGATTATTTCCATTCCAAGGTCACCACGCAGTATCTGAATATTGCGCGTTTATTGGAAATTGTTAGCAAGGGCAAGAAGTGGTCGAATGTCCCGTTCTCGGCTCTCATCGAAGGTATCACCAAGTTGCAGCCTCGGTACTATTCCATCTCGTCCTCATCCCTGGAACACCCTAAGCTCGTCTCCATTACTGCCGTCGTTGAGTCACAGGCTCTCCCAGGTCGTGAGGATCCCTTCAAGGGTGTCGCGACCAACTACCTCTTGGCGCTCAAGGAGAAGCAGAATGGCGATGCCAGTCCTTCTCCTTATGGATTGACTTACGAGATCACGGGTCCTCGCAACAAGTACGATGGCATTCATATTCCGGTTCACATTCGTCATTCCAACTTCAAGCTTCCGTCCGATCCCACGAGACCCATCATCATGATTGGTCCTGGTACTGGTGTTGCACCCTTCAGAGGCTTCATCCGTGAGCGGAAAAAGCTTGCCGAGAATGGCCAGACTGTTGGCAAGAGCATCCTGTTCTTTGGTTGCCGGAGATCCACCGAGGATTTCATGTACCAGAAGGAGTGGGAGGTATGTGTTTTCTCCAGGCCCCGTGCGTACAAATTATGTCGTCTAACTCTTCTACAGGAAGTCAAGCAAGTTCTTGGTGACAAGTTTGAGCTGGTTACTGCCTTCTCTCGTGAGGGTTCGAAGAAAGTTTATGTCCAGCATCGATTGAAGGAGCGCTCCAAGGAAATCAATGCCCTTCTGGACCAAAAGGCATTCTTTTATGTCTGCGGTGACGCTGCCAACATGGCTCGTGAAGTCAACGCTACCCTGGCCCAAATCTTGGCCGATGAACGGGGTATCTCTAAATCCAAAGCAGAGGAGATTGTCAAGCAGATGAGAGCTTCCAATCAGTATCAGGTATGTATCCAGTGCCAATTATTTCCTCATTTCAGACAGTAACTGAATTTTGCCGCACAGGAGGACGTATGGTAATGAAAATGGCGTCTATGACGGTAACAATTGCATTCTCCCCTCTGGGGTTGGCATGATGACTTTTCATCCGGGCGCCATGGTAAATAGAAGGAGTCAGGGTATGTTCAATATCTCTGGTTGTGTCTCGCGGATAAACGCTTTAGAGTAAAATGCTTCTGGGTCTTTTTCTTATTGTTATATGAGAAACAACTTCGGATTTCATAAGGACTAAGTCGATGCCGGTTATGCCGCATTACATGCCCTTACAAGAAGCAGCTAAGCGTCATGACACATGTTTAGACCCCATGCGCAAGGGATAGACAGCGGAGAGTGTATATTTAGTCGGTACCGTTAACTCTACAAAAACAAATATTTGTCATCTCCAACACTTTTTGGGTGGCTTCGCCTATCCCCACGAATCTCAATCTGTGTGAACCCTCCGTCCATTCCATATAGGTGGCAGTACATTTATTCTGCCAGACTGCTTCCTGATGAGCAGGAGGGCATGAACCTTTTGCCGCCTTCCCTGTGTGTCTCGGACCTCAGTTTCTTTTCCCAGGATTTCCTTGACCAATCCCTGAAGGAAACCGGTCATTGCAACAACAAGCGGTTCAATTTTCTTTTTCTGTCACCCTCATCTTTACGTAAGTGTCTCAACAGTAAACACACTCCAGCCAACAGTTAATTAACTGCCTTGATTGTAGGTGGCCAGGACTGATCTGTCTCGGGACAAGGTTATAAGACAATGATACTGTGACTATACATGCTAAGTCAGCGGACTTTGGCTTGGTAGCTGACGAGTGTTATGGCCAGTATCAATCAGATCATCTGGTTCCTGGTTCCACAAGCCACCCTCGGTAGCTTTAGCGTCCTCTTCCTCTATGGCCCGGAAAATTTACAAATGGGTGCGTATCAGACATGACCGCCAGCACTTAGAGTAACGGCATACAGTACATCATATTGGATCGCAGGGTGATCTACAAATCAGTTATCTATCCCTCCATTTCTGCTTACATATCTCTCCTCCGCGAAGATGACTTAATTGAAAGAGCTGGTGTTTATCCCGCAATATATGGTGTCTATCTTAGTTAGCAAACATTCGTAGAACTAGTGTTTTGTCCACATTATAGAAGACTAGTTGCTGCATGTAATGCGAATTCTCCTCTCTCATCTTCTCTCGTCTTTTCAGCGATACCTAACTGTGAGTCGCAAATTAAAGATGAGATCCTGCCGTCTGAGTCGTTCACTGTTTTAGATCGAGTATGCCGTTAGCCTTTCACCTCGTGCTTTACCACACAGGGTTGACGCTCTTGGAATACATGAAGTGATCGACCAATCGTATCTTGACAAAGTTCTCAAGCAGTCAGGATACGTTAATTGTCTTGTGCATCGGAATTCCCAATGCATGCCTATTTGTCTGCTTCCGATCCTTCGTTAATCATCTTTCATGGGGGTTTGTACATCACTCTCGTATATCATACCTAATCCTCCTGCTCCTTTTGTTTGTCTCGACTTGCACCTTCATGCTTTTAGCTTTACTGTCAGTTTTCAAAGTATTCTTATTCACCATTATTGGCGTGATAGCAACATTTAGGCTCTTCATCTTCCCTTTGTCGTTGTATGATCGTACGAGGACTCTGATATACAACTCTGGTTATAAATCCTTGAAAGTTGTCCATTATATTTGAGAAGCAGGTTAGTTTCAGATTTTTACTGGGCGTTCAAATCACTACTAATCAGCATTGTTATAGACAAAATACTGTACAAATCAGACGTTGTCTTTCATTGACCATAAATTATATCAATATCGGCTTTTTGACATCATAGGTAAAACCTAAAGTCTTTTTCGTATGATTATCAACATACCTAAATTACTAGTTGATTGTGGAAATCCGTCTACCTGAAAGACTCTAGTCTTCGCCTGGGACTACACGTCAAACTCCAAACCATCCACAATTTTCCAGTCATAGTGACAAGGGACAGACGACGGTGGCAGTTCTTGCTCGGGTTGTATCTCTTGACTGGTCCCTACTCTGGAGCCCTACGCAAAGTCCCGTTAACGAAGAGGAGAGGAGAGACCTTCAGTGCAATTACCTACCTGAGTCGCTACAGGAACACTTCGAACGCGAGAGCGGGGTCTCGACTTGCTTCACGCCATTCATCCATCTTGTCTAGTCCTTTCCCAGAAGTAGAAGACCACCAGCGCAGACGCCGCCTGGTACCTGGCTAAGCACCCATCGGGGAAACAACTATTGGCCTTGCCAGCTATCGAACTGATTCCCCTGGAAGGAACGTGATCGCTTTATCGAGTCCATATCGATAGGAGTAGGTTTCGGCACTAGCATCAGCAAGAACAACCTCCCCAAAACTGGAAGGCAGAAGTTGGAACAAGATTCTTCTCAAGGGTTCTCTGAAAGGAAGGCACAACCCAGCCTGGACCTTCCACAACATTTCCGGTCTCTCTCTGTCAAGCAGACTGTTCAGTCACATCAAACAATTCCTCCCTGCTAAGCTTTCCCACCAAATTCCTCCTTCCTGCTATTTTATAGAGTATCACTCCTACTTACTACTATCGGTTTCCGAATTGGAATTTTTTTGGTCAAGAAACTACCCGCAACCGCATTTTAGAGTACCGAATCAAGGAACGGTATCCAATCCATTGCTGTTCTGCGTGCTCTCGACCACTTGGTATGTATGATAGCACATCCTCGTCTACCTTCATTGGTTCTGCATCTTGTTGGTTCTTGTTTCGCATTTGCGGCTGTTCTGGTTTGCCTTTAAACATCAACCCAGAGCTTAAGTTCTCCGGAAGGTTTTGCAATTTCCACTTCACTGAAATCACACGTGCAAGGCAGTTGCAGTGTGATCAGGATCGATTTGAATCCTGAGCCTCTGTTGCTACCACTTACGTGAACGCGTCCCTTCCCTCAAAGACCGGAACTCCAGAGCAATCTTCACGTGTTGGCAGCAATTCAACGGGGCAATCGCGTTGGCGTCGCTCCAATTCTTCCTTCAAAACTTCAAAACCCTCTCTACTCTTTTCCTCTCCTCCTAACCATCAAACATTTTGGACTGCACTGGTCTCTGCTTCCGATCATTACAGCATCAACACCCTCATCTCAGAGTACCACAGTCTCTTCCATTCATCTTGCTCATAGCTCGATCCATCTTACTACACCAGCCACTCGCTTCATTCAACTCTTTGGTACTAACATCCTCCACGCATTGTGTGGCTCGGACCTCGTAGTCGAAGCCGCTTCGAGATTCCGTCGCCCACTTAACACGGTCAATTTTGGAGGTGAGATCCCCAGCAAGTCCTTGTTTATTCGAGACAACTCCCTAGCTACACTAGATACCAGCAAGTGTTGGATGTACCTGTGCAACTTTTTTGTCGTCCTGTTTGGTCGGTGCTCGCGGTTCTCGTGTTTTTACGTCGTTTGATCTTGCGCGCCTACAACTTGATGTTTGGTGCTTTCGTTGCTTTGTGTTGTTCAACCAGCCCTCAAGAAGTCTCGTTCCGGACGTCAAATGCATTTTTTTTTCCAACGCTGACGATCTCCCTAATTGCTTGTACAATCTTATATTCAATTGGCTTTCTCTTGTTCCGCCGTTACGAGCCCTGCTATCCGTCGGTGTTTAGCATAGATGTCTTGTTCAGCTGCGCTCATACCCAAGATCTACAGTTCGCAGATACCATTCTATCATCTCGGCCACCGACCGGGACTTTGTACAAAGTCCGTATTGTTTCCCATTCAAGGTATTTTGACTACCTCCTCCCCCAACGTATTCGATGGCTCGCAACGACGGGACGACTGACCTGCTTCTGAATCCGGAATAGGCTAGCATGTCTCAATATCGCCCTGCCGCAATGCCCACGGACACGAACAATCGCCAGGGTGTCTACCCGAGCTATCTGAGTTCGCAGCATGCGGGTGCTTCTCAGGGCGATGCTTCCGCTCATCACGGCCAGCAAGCCGCCCATCCGACGGATGCTATCGGTGCTGTTATGAATCAGTTCAGTACTCTTGCGCTCCCGGCGGCGCCCAACTTGGCTGCCGCATCCAACATGACGCAGATTCAAGCTCATCCGGCATACTGCGGAACCCAGGACCAACCGGTCGCCTATCAAGGCTATTCTGTCCCCCTCCAGATTGGAATTGCTCCGGAAGCTTACTCATTTGGTGTTGCTGGGCAGTTCCCTGTCCAAGGTGGCTTCGCACCACTTCCTGTTCCATATGCCGTGCCCTACACGCCTGGTCGTGTGACATCGTATGCGGATCGCAGCAGTGATGTTCCCGGACTGGAAAATCGTCGTGGATCATACTCTACTACCGAGTCGACCCCGGCTACTCCATTTTTTGGCAGTGCCTCAGAGCGTGGCAGCGCTTCTCGAGTGGCGGTTTTCCGTTCGAGCTACAC
>Ga0065720_1003157_pt1 | contig 22661 bp, 18 predicted proteins | sample Thericmetagenome_FD_59107 | JGI IMG/M metagenome (GOLD analysis project Ga0065720, IMG submission 59107) | Thermophilic microbial communities from the Joint Bioenergy Institute, California, USA of rice/straw/compost enrichment - eDNA_2 v2... | ecosystem: Engineered > Solid waste > Grass >...
CCTGAACAAACGCATGCGCAATCCCCTCTCTTTTCCCTTGCCGAAATGATTTTTATGTTTACGCTTTCAACTGTACCATGACCGTTGCGGCGTCGAAATACGAAGGATGCACAATGTATTTCAAAAATCGTCAATGATAGCCAAACCCGGAACAAACTCCGATATTCGCCGGCGACACGCCGGTTATTTCATGAAATCGCTCGGGTTGAGACCGGTCGTTTTTTTGAACAGCGTGCTGAAATACGGGATGTTTTTGTAACCGACCATATCGGCCACTTCATAGATCAAATATTTGCCCTCCGCCAGCAGACGTTTCGCTTTCTCCATCCGCACCTTCGTCACGTACTGGTTGAACGATTCGCCGACGTATTCCCGGAACAACTGGCTCAAATAATTGCGCGACAGATACACTTTGCCCGCCAGATCCGACAAGGTCAGGTCCTCGGCGTAATGTTCATGGATATATTGAAGGACGTATTCCACCGCCTGCTTGTGCCGCAGGTTCTCCTGATCCGTTTCCTCGCGGCATACCTGCTCGACGACGTCCGTCAGCCACCGCTCCAGCGCTTCCGGCGTGTCCAGCGTCTCCAGTCGCTTCTCCAGCCCGGCGGTGGAAAACCGATGCTCCATGTTTTTGCCCGTATCGAACAGCGCGAAGCGGATGATCGTCAGACATTCCCGGCCGTGCATGCGCAGGGAAGCCGGCTTCGTCTCGCCGATGTCCTCCAGCGTNCGGATGAAACGCCCGATGACGTCGGCCGCCCGTTGTTCCTGGAACAGGCGGATCGCTTCGGCCAGTTCGTGATAGAAGCGGATCGGCTTCAATCTCTGGATGGACAAATCCGGAATCCCGTCCAGCGGTCTCCGGTAGATGTACAGTTCCACATCGCCGCAGGCCGCGTTCCCTTCGTTGGCCAGGGCCAGGAACGCTTCTTCCGTGGACAGCGGAATGCGGCGCCAGTCGTGCTGCAGGGTGCCGACGCCGATGCGCAGGCGAATCCTGAGCATTTCATACACCGTGCGAATCAGCCGTTTGCCCAGGCGGATCGCGTCATCCAGGACGGCTTCCTGCGGACGGCGCGGATCGGCGTGCAGCAGAACGGCCACATGATGGGCGTGCAGATCCACCATTTCGAAGGCGCCCCAGGACGTTTGCAGAAGCTCGCTCAACACGTTGCGGATGGCGAAGCGGAACAGTTGCCGGTCGGCCGGCGCCGCTTCCGATATGCGCGACGAAGCGGCGATTTCCACCCCGAGCACCAGATGCGCGTCGGTTTCCAGGCGCGGATGCTCCCGCAAAAACAGCGCTTCATCTTCCCCGGCGTGCGGACGACAATCGGANCGAACGCCGACCATGACGCTTTTCAGCCATTCCTGCTCCAGGNACGTCTCGTAATGCGANATTTTCTGCTCGAGTTGTTNCCGCGTTTCCTTCTCCCGCCGTTCTTCCTGCAACTGCCGCACGGCTTGCCCGATCACTTCGCGGATCGTCGCCACCGTCGCCGGTTTGGACAAATAATCGTCCACTTGCAGTTTCAGCGCCTGCCGCGCGTACTCGAATTCGGAATAGCCGCTCAGGATGACAATTTTGCCCGGGTACCCCTGTTTGCGCAGTTCCCGGATCATCTCCAGGCCGTCCATGATCGGCATGTAAATGTCGGTGATCACGATGTCCGGCGCAAGTTCCCCGATCAGCCTGAGCCCTTCCTTGCCGTCCCCGGCAACCCCCGCGCAAACGGTGCCCATTTCCGCCCACGGGATCGATTTTTCCATGCTCCGCAGCACTTGCCGGTCGTCATCAATAACCACGACTCCGAACACGACCCGTTCCCCCTTGATGCGTCAAGCCGTTCAAAGTCAATCGAACAACGTCTCCGGTATTTCCGCGAGGGCGGGCATCGCGACGATGACCTCGGTTCCCCCGGCCTCCAGCGGACGAACCGTCACGGAGGCGCGCTGCCCGAAATAGACGTGGAGCCGTTCCTCCACGTTGCGAATGCCGTAACCGCCCTTTTTGCTGCCGCGCATTTGGCGCCAGTCCGGCGTCACGCCGACGCCGTCGTCGGCGATCCGGACCACGAGCCGTTCGTCCTCCTTTCTCGCTTCAACGCGGATCAGACCGCCATCCCTGCCGTGAAAACCGTGAATGATGCTGTTTTCGACGAACGGCTGCAGCGTCAGTTTGGGAACAAACAAATGTTCGGCATCCGGGCATACGTCCAGTTTGTAGTCCAGTCCGTCCCCCAGACGGATGCGCTGAATGTCCAGATAGCATTGCAAATATTCCATTTCATCCTTCAGCGGGATGAACCGCTCTCCGTTGGACAGCCCGAGCCGCAGCATGCGGCCGAGCAGTTCCAGCGCGTGGCTGATGTTCTCCTGACCGGCGTCGATCGCCATCCAGTTGAGCTGATTGAGCGTATTGTACAGGAAATGCGGATTGATGTTGGCCTGCAAGGCGTTGATTTCCGCTTCTTTCTTCCGCCGGTATTCTTCCTTGAGCGACTCGTACAGTTCGGTGATCCGGTCCGTCAGCTTGCGGAAGCCGGCGAACAGGACGCCGAATTCGTTGCGGTAATCGTTCGGCAAATCGTAATGCCGCATGCCGATCGAGAAATTGCCCATCGCGTTCAGCAGCAAACTGATCGGCCGGGTGTAAAATTTGGAGAATACGAGGGTGAACAGCAAGAGCAGGGCCGACCCCGCCACGCCGATGATAAGGAGAAACCGCGCCACCTGCACGCTGCCGGCCGCGATTTCCGACCACGGCGTCACTTCCAGCAACATCCATCCCGTGTCGAGCATCCGGATCCAGACGACAAACTGGTCGTCCCGCTTCCCGCCGGAGAACAGCCGGATGCGTTCGCTCCCGCTCGTTCCGTCCAAATGTTGCAGAAACAGCGCGATATGGTCGGCGGACAAACGATTGCCGACGCCGACCATCTGATTGCCGCGGCTGTCCAGCAGCACNCGTCCGGATACGTTGTTGTTCGATTCGCCCCCCAGCATGATCGATTCCAGATGCGCGGGTTTCACGTGAATGAGCAGCCAGCCGAGGGTATTGCCGCTTTTGGAAACGGCCTTGCGGGCAAAACTGACCACTTCCACGTCGCCGCGGGGCGTCCCGACGCGGTGCGGGGCGATCCAAGCCGCATCCGCGCTTTGCATTTCGTTGGACCACGGCGTCTTCGTTATCGCCTCCGCGTCGAAGAAGCGGACGGCAAACAGGTTGTCGCCCGGGAACGCTTTGCCTTCCGCAAGATAATATTCAATGGAATCGATGGCCGGAGAACTGTAGGTCAATTGCGCCAGATAGGTGCCTAGCGATTGAAAAAAAGTGAACCGCTCGTACCCCGAAACGCGTACCTGCACATTTTCCAAACTTTCGATATGACGGACCGCCGTCAGGGACAGCTGCTCGATATATTCGATTTGCTGCGCCAGTTGCCGGTTGATTTGATTCAGCACCGTTTGCTGATAGCGGGTCGCGTTTTCCGCCAATTTCTTCGCCGACAACTCGTAGCCGACGTACACGACCACCGCCAGCACAGCGATCGAAATCGTGGCCACCGTCCCGAACAACANGCGGTCGATTCGCTGAGACTTGAACATGTTCACCGGATTCATCCCTTGATGCCCGTGGTCGCAATCCCCTCCACGAAATACCGCTGCGCGGACAGAAAGACGACGACGGCCGGCACGATGGAAACCAGGGACATCGCCAGCAATTGCCCCCAGGCCGACGTGCTTTGCGTATCGATAAACATGCGCAACGCAAGCTGCACGGTATATTTATCGACAGAGTTAATATAAATCATTTGCCCGAAAAAATCGTCCCAATTCCACAGGAAACAGTAAATGAAAACGGTCACAAGCGCGGGCTTGGTCAGCGGCAGCACGATGCGCCAATAGATGCCGAACTGCGTGCATCCGTCCATCTTCGCCGACTCGTCCAGTTCCCGAGGAATCCCCCGGATAAACTGCACAAGCAAATAAATGAAGAATGCTCCGCCGACGCCGCCGGCCAGCGCATGCGGTATATAGAACGGCCGGTACGTGTTGACCCATCCGAACGTATGAAACAGGACGTATTGCGGCACGAGCGTGACCTGGCTCGGCAGCATCAGCGTGATCAGCACGATGGCAAACCAGAAATTGCGGAGCGGAAAGTCGAGCCGGGCAAAGGCGTAGGCCACCAGACTGGTGGACACCAGCGTCGTAAGCAGCACGCCGAGCGTCAATTTGAATGTATTCAGATAGAATTGCGTAAAGCTGAACCTGGGAATCGCGAACCAGCCTTCGGTGAAATTGGACCATTGGGGCACGGCCGGGAACAGGCTCGGCGAACTGAGTTCCGCCGTCGTTTTCAGCGAAGCGCCGAGCCACCAGACCACCGGATACAGCATCACCGCGCTGAAGGCGATCAGCAACAGATGGCTGCCGATATGGCGTCTCCTCTTGGCGGTCATTTTGACTTCCTCCCTTCGTTTTCATAGAACACCCAGAATTTCGACGAAAGGAAGATCAGCGCGGTGGCGGCGGCAATGACGAGCAGCATGATCCAGGCCAACGCGGAAGCGTATCCCATTTGCAGCCGGCCGAAGGCGCGGTCATACAAATAAAGGGTATACATATAGGTCGATTGCATCGGACCGCCTTCCGTAATGACGAAAGCCTGGGTGAACATCTGGAACGAATTGATCGTCTGCAGCACGAGGTTGAACAGGATGATCGGCGACAGCAGCGGCAACGTGATCATGAAAAATTGCCGCACCTTCCCCGACCCGTCGACGGAAGAGGCCTCGTAGTATTCGCGCGGAATCTGCTTCAGTCCCGCCAGGAAAATGACCATGGACGAGCCGAATTGCCAGACGACGAGAATGACGAGCGTCCCGAGCGCCGTGCGCGGATCGTTGACCCAGTTCAGCCCCTGGATCCCGAATATCTCCAGAATTTCGTTGATGAAGCCGTCCCTGCTCCAGATTCGCTGCCACAGCACGGCCACGGCCAGACTGGCGCCGATCAGCGACGGAAAATAAATGAACAGGCGGTACAGACTCATGCCGCGCAATTCTTTGTTCAGGAGCATCGCGACGGCGAGCGCAAACATCAGTTTCAGCGGAACGGACAATACGACAAAGAGCAGTGTGACGTTAAGCGACTTCCCGAATGTGCTGTCGCCAAGCAATATGCGGGAAAAGTTGGACAAGCCGACCCAGTTGGCCTTCTCCAGCAAGGAATAATCGGTAAACGCGTAATAGACCGACATGATCATCGGTCCCAGCGTCAGTCCGAAGAAACCGATCAGCCACGGAGTCAGAAACGCGTATCCGACAAACGGATGCTCCCAGCGCTTGAAATAACGCCTGATCGTGCGATGTTTCACGGGGGCTTGAGTGGCCGGTGCGCTCAACAGAATGCCTCCTTCCTCGATACGATCTGATGCGATCTGATGCAATCTGATGCAATCTGATTCGAATTCTAGCATCGGGGACGGAGGCGAAAGAATGAGAACGATGAACAATCTCTTTCAAAAATTCACAGACATTTCACAAAAATCGGCCGGCGGAAGTCCCATTGCGAGAACGGCCGCCCCGTCCCCGAACGGGAGGGCGGACAATCTTCCGGACGGACCGATCCCGCGGCAAAAACGGAACCCGCCCGCGGCCCCGGGCCGCGGGCAGGTTCCGCAAAGTCAGCTCCAGTTCTGAATCTCGATGAAATTCCCCTCCGGATCTTCGGCGTAGACAACGGTCAGCGTCCCGATGCCTTCGTATTCCTTCGTGACGGTTTCCCCGAGCGGTTTGCCGCCGTGCTCGATCAGGCGGGCGAGCACTTCCTCCACCGAATCCGCGAGGAAGGCGATGTGCCCGAACCCCTGCCGGTTGATCCGGTTCGGCTGCTCCCCGGGCCATTCCGGCTCGTACCCGAAAATCTCCAGCGTGGGCCCGTCTTCCCCGTATCCGGGCAGCGCCAGGTGGATTCCCCGGATTCGGACGCCCGCGATGCCGGTCAATCGCTCGAGCCATTCCCCCGACAGATCCCGCTCCGGGTATTTCGGTTTGCACCCGAATACGGCGACGTAAAAGTCCGCGAGCTTCCTCCAGTCTTTCGCGATCAGGTTGGTGTGAACGTACCGGATTCGACCATTCATCCTGCATGCCCCCGCTTCAAAGTGCTGATTCTGACGATGGAATATACGATTCCGGCTTGCAAAAGTTCCTTCCTTCGGCTCGCGGATCAGATTCGGCCTTCCGGCAAAACCCGTTCGTCTGCCGGCCCACAACTTGTATAGATTTTCCTTCATAAATATGATAAATTATATGACATAAATCTTCATTTTTTGTCGAAATCCGAGGATTTTCCCTGTTATTATTGGGTTCATGTCAAGTATTATAACGCGGGATGGTGGTTTCGATGCTGCCCTCAATGGACGGTTTACAGCAAGGGCTGGATTTCCTGTGGCTGATCCTGGCGGCGGCGCTGGTGTTCCTGATGCAGGCGGGCTTNACCCTGNTGGAAGCCGGATTTACCCGCGCCAAGCATTCCATCAANGTCGCCATGAAGAACGTGGCCGACATCATGATCACGATGATCCTGTTCTCCGCCATCGGCTTCCCCTTGATGTTCGGCNNNNCCGAGAACGGNTGGTTCGGATGGGGCGGATTCTTTTTTGACGGCATGGGTGAAGATCCGTGGCATTGGGCATTCCTGCTGTTCCAGATCGTGTTCGCCGGAACGGCGGCGACGATCGTGTCCGGGGCGATCGCCGAGCGGTCGCGGTTTCTGACCTATCTGCTGGGAACGGCGATCGTGACGGTGCTGATTTATCCGGTTTCCGGCCATTGGGCATGGGGCGGATTGTTTCACGCGGACCAGCAAGGGATGGCTTGCCGAAATGGGATTCATCGACTTCGCCGGCTCGACCGTGGTGCATTCCGTGGGCGGCTGGGTGGCGCTGGCCGCCGCCATCGTCGTCGGTCCCCGCATCGGAAAATACGGCGAGGACGGCAAGCCGAACCGTTTTCCGGCCTCCAACCTGATTCTTGCCGCGATGGGCGTGTTCATCCTGTGGTTCGGGTGGATCGGCTTCAATGCCGGATCGCTGGGCAAAGTCGACACGGACATCGCCCTGATCAGCCTGAACACCTGTCTCGCCGCGGCGGCCGGCGGATTCGCGGCGATGCTCGCAAGCTGGCTTGCCGACCGCCTGCCGCGGCCGGAGTATATGCTGAACGGCATCATCGCCGGGCTTGTCTCGATTACGGCGGGCTGCCACATGGTAACGCCGGCCGGCGCCCTGGCGATCGGCGCGATCGGCGGCGTCGTGGCCGTCTTCGCCATGCGCCTGATCGAGAACGTCTTGAAAGTTGACGATGTCGTCGGCGCCGTTGCCGTCCACGGCGTGTGCGGGGTATGGGGCACGCTGGCGGTGGCGCTGTTTGGCGATTCCGCTTATCTGGCCGCGGCATCCCGTCTTGAACAGCTCGCAGTGCAGGCGCTGGGCGCGGCCGCGGTGTTCCTCTGGTCGTTCGGGCTGGGGCTCGCGGTTTATTGCTTGCTGAACAAGACCGTCAAGCTGCGCGTCAGCAGCGACGATGAGCTTGCGGGGCTGAACATTTCGGAACACGGCGCCCGGACGTCTCTGCTCGACACGGTGCGCGCGATGAACGAGATCGCGGCGGAACGGATCGACCTGACGCGCAAGCTCGAGATCGAACCCGGCGACGACACGGCCGAGCTGAACGAATCGTTCAACTACTTGCTGGACAAGATCAATGTGCTTGTGCGGCAGGTGAAAGGCCAGACCTTGTTCGTGCACAGCAACTCCAGCCGCATGATCGAACTGAGCGGCCATCTGCACGACAATTCCGTCGAGCAGCATGAATCGGTGCGCCAGGCTTGCGACTATTTCCGCGAAGTACGCGAGCGGATGGACCGTGAGCTGGCCGAGGATCAGGAAACGATCGCCGCGATGGAAAGCTCGGCCAGGATGATCGCCGGGATTTCCGCCGATATGCGGGCGATGTTCGCCCGGATGAGCGATCTGGCCGCCCATGTCGGGGAATTGGAGATGCAGCTCGATGCCGCGCGGCGCACGGCGGCGGAGCTGATCGCGGCGATGTCGGACATCTCCGCCTCATCCGATGAAAGCAAGCAGATCACCGACACGATCGCCGACATTTCCAAGCGCATCGGGCTGCTCTCGCTGAACGCGAGCATCGAGGCGGCCAAGGCCGGACAGCTCGGAGCCGGATTCGCGATCGTCGCGCAGGAAATCAAGAAACTGTCGGCGCAATCCAACCTGTCCTCCGAACAGATCAACGAAATCTTGAATCACACCCGGCAACTGATCTTGAGCGGTCAGGAAAGCACCGACAAGTTCCGGCAATCCTTCGAATACCTGACGGGCGAAATGAGCCGGATTCCGGACAAGATCCGGCAGGCCGCGGCGGAAATCGAAACGATGGACCGGACGATGCGCGAAGTGATGGACAACGTGGAACANTTNCAGGAGAGAACGGCATCGATGAGAGNAAANCGCCGGCGCCAGCACCGGGAACTGGAGTTGCTGATGGAGCGCATGGAGCGCGTGCTGGGTCAAATCGAAGAAAACCACGCATACGCGGACATGGTCAATATCAAGGTCGGCGAGCTGAAAGACCAGAGCGATTCGCTGGACCGGATCGTCCGAATGTTCAAGACGAGCCAGGATGCGGTGCATTGAACGGGGAATGGACACGGCAAGAGGCCGCAGGTCGGGGAACCTGCGGCCAAAGTGTTTTTTCGCGGGCAGCTTTATTTTTCGGCAAGTATAAGCCAGAACCCCTCTTCGGGACGCACCAGATCGAACGAAGCCTCCGTGTTGAGATTCGTTTCCGGTGCCCGTCGGGTTCAAGTCCATCAAGGCGCTTGCTCATCTGCCGATTGGAGAAGGCGTGCCGTTACTCGATAACCACCATGGCATGTCCCGTGATCTCCGGAATGCTCATGTTCACATACCCGCCTTCATAAGTGAACTCCACATCATGTCCGGTTAACGCCATAAATACCCGATCGGGCCGCCGGGGCATGCGAACGGAGACGGACTGATTGTAAAGCGGAATAATGTCTTCCACAATTTCCATCTCCCTCGATTTCCGCTGCGGAATGTAATGCAGCAGATGAAGAATGTGCCGTTCGCCTTGCCTGCGCAGCGTAATTTCCGCCGTCTTGGGCAGACCGCTGCGAATCAACGGTTCCGGCAGCAGCAGACGCAAGCAGTTTTCGACGATATCCCGATAGACCTTCGAGCCGCTTGTGACATAATCCTTGAAAAGGGGCTTGGCGATATAAATGACTCGCCCGTTCCGGGTGATGGCCGGCAGCGTCGTTACGCGATCGGGAGCCGTCTGGCAGTGGGAACTGAATGTCTCATACGTTCTGTTGAAATAGGGATGGCGAAGCACCGCCAGCGTCTCCGTGCCGTTCACAGCCCGAACCTTCGTGCCGCGACTGTAGAACACGTAATCCATCGGAGGAATGTTTCGACCCAACGCTTCGCCCAGCCGGACGTAATCCGGCGCAAACTCGGCTTCCCCCTCATATACGACGCCAAGTTCGGACAGGGCGAATCCGGCGAGCTCGCCGTCAAACCCGGATTGGTGGGAAGCGATGACGGCGCCCCCTCCTTGAATGAACTGTGACAGTTTGCGGGCAAATTCGGGATTGATTTTGACGGAATCGGGCAAAATGAGCAGCTTGTATTTATCCAGCGGCATCCTGCTTGTCACAAAGTCGAAGGGCTGATGAAGTTCCAGCAGCATCCGCATCGCGCCCTCGTCCGACAATTCCACCTTGTTGCGTTCGCTCAAGTCCGTTCTTGCCGTCACGATTCCGATTTCAGCCACTTTGGACGTGTTTGCGCACCAAGGCTCCTTCTCTTCCACACTGCGGTAAACTTCCCCGATTCGTTCATACTTGACCTTGTCCAGGAGGCCGTTCGGATGCATCTGATCCCCGACGCTGCATTTCGCTCCGTAAGCCAACATGCGAAAACATTCGTACTCCAGCGCCTCCCGGTTTTTCAAACTCCCGAAGTCTCCCCAGCATTTGTGGAAGATGCCCGTCATGCCGACCGTCTCGTAGTTTTGCGCGTTATGGAAGTTGACGGCGGCGGGAAAATGGTTGTATCCCCAAAAGACGGCCGGCAGCGATTCGATTTCGATATGGGTGTTGTGAGCCGTCCTTGCCTGAACGTTAAATTCCGTGTCGGAGATGTCGGGCAGATAACAGGTATTGTAGTAAATAAGCCAGTCGGGTTTTCTGGCGTGAACGTATGCCGTCATCTCTTCGCAGAAACCGTTGATGGTCATATAATCGTGTTTGGCCACATCTGCTTCCCGTTCCGGGTTCAGCCCCATCTCTTTCATGCTCTGGACGCAGACCGAACAGATGCAGCCGATTTGAAAAATAATATCGAACCAAAAACCGTCCACGTCGTACCTGTCCATAATTTCGTCCAACTGCGCCTTGATGTACGCCTTGTACGCGGGATTGCGGTGACAAAGATGGCGCCAGGAGTAATGGTTCGACGTGAAGGGCTGCTTGCCGCCGAGCACGCCGTTGCGGTCCACTTGCTGCCATTCCGGATGCCGCCGGGCGGCATCTTCCTCCCAACCGATCGTAAAGTAGGCCATGACGCCGATGTCGGCCGACCGGCACGCCCGAATCATCTCGCCGAATAAGTCGAATTTCAAGCCCGGGTGCCTGGTGCCTACGGCCGTCGGATAATAACACATGCCATGATGGCATTTGGCGTACAAGTTCACGGAGTTGACACGGCCAATCTTCAAGTGTTCGATGAATGCCGCCGCATCGAACTGGTCGGCCACTTCGGGAATGAGCGGAGACGTGTGAAAATCCAGATGAAGTTGACGGAACGGCAATTCTTTGCGGGACGAATTCAATCTCATGTTTGGTTCCCTTCCCTCTTTTATGATGCCATGCTTCTCTTGACGGACTATGCCATGCCGGGGCCTTTATATTCTCGGCCAAACGGCAGGACGAACGGCTCTTCGTACGGCCGGAAAGGCACTTTGGCGGCAATCTCGTTCAGACGCTGCAGAATGGACTCCGGCAACGGGCCTTTGTTGGCACTGGCGACGTTTGCTTCGACTTCCGGCACCGACCTCGCCCCCGTCAGCACCGTCGAAATATCCGGATTGGAGATGATGAACCGAAGGGCAAGTTCCGGCAAAGACATGCCGATTTCGTCCAAAAACCGATACAGTTCTTTGAATTGCGCACGGCGCGGCGAACTGAGCCAGTAAGCTCCGCCGTTCACTTCATCGTCATGGCGGCGCGCGAGCGCTCCTTGCTGCAATGGCGAGCCGATGATAATGCCCATATTATGTTTCTTCGCCGCGGGCAGCAGTTCGATTTCCGCTTCCCGCCACAGCAGACTGTAGTTAAACGCGGTCAACAGCACATCGAATTTGCCGGTGTCGATGATGCGGACCATCTCGTACGCGGTTGTGCCTCCGACCCCGGTAAAGCGGATCGTGCCATCTTTTTTCAAGCTGTCCAGCACATCCATGACCGGGCCGTATATTTCCACCGGATCGCTCCACCAATCATACTGCCCCGGCCGGTCCGGCTCATGAATCAACAGGAGATCAAGGCGGTCCCTTCTCAGCAGCTTCAGACTTTGTTCCACCGATCGCATCAGGCAGTCTTTGTCCCGGGGATCAAAAGGTACCGGTCGACCGCCCAGCTTCGTCGACAGGACAAGGGGGCCGGAATAGTCGGCGATGATGGAACCAATCACTTCCTCGCTGTCATAATAGCTCGGTGCCGTATCGATATAGTTCACGCCCAGTTCCAACGCCCGCAGAACCGCTCTCTTGCTCTCCTCGTAGGGCGCACCGTAAGAAGATACGAACAACCCGCCCAATCCGAGCAAACTGACTTCGATCCCCGTTCTCCCCAACACTCTTTTTTCCATCGTCCTCTCCTTCCCCTCGATCAATCGAACTTCCCGTTTTCCCGCGTGAGCCTAGCCCTGTTCCACCTTGCGAAACTTAGCGGGCGACATGCCCGTTCTCTTTTTGAAGATGCTGATGAAATAGGCCAGATTCCGGTATCCTGCAAGCTCGCAGACTTCCTGAACGGGCAAATCCGAATACTTGAGCAAATTTTTCGCATTCTCCACGCGCACTTTGTTGAGATACCGGGAAAAATTGATGCCGACCTCGCGCTTGAACAGCTCGGACAAGTAGCTCTTGTTGAAATGAAACCGTTCCGCCAGCTCGTTCAAGGAAAGATCTTCATGCGAGTGGCTTTGGATATACTGGAGCACTTCTTTGATCTTCGGGTTTTCCGTCCCCGTACCGCTTTCGCCGCTGTTCAGCCACCGGTGAGCGCAGGACAGGAAATATTCATATGTCCCCTCGAACGTTGTAAAATCCTCCATGAGAAAAGAGCGAATATCTTTGCCTCCATGCAACGGTTCACCGATCTGTTTGTGGTAAATCTCCCCCAATCGGAAGAAGACCGTCTTGATGTGCTCGTAAGGTTGGCTTGGCGCTTGCTCCAGCCAAATCGCTCTGAGCGTTGCATCGATTTTCTGCGGGTTCCTTTCCTGTATGGCGCCGATCAACAGCTTCAGGAGCTCCTGGGTCCCCGTCTCGCCGGTATCCCGTCTGTTCGGCATCTCTCCGAACGGAAAGGCGCGAACCTCCGATCGGCCATGAAGGGGCGGGATTGCGGCCTCCATCTCGCGATGAAGCCCCGGCAACTGCCCGGGCCTGGACGGCGCCGACAAGAACGTGAAGGAGACATACACGTCCAATTCGTTGCGGATCGCGGTTTTCAATCGTCCGATCAGCAGGTGATTCTCGCTGATCCACGCCTGGCGGCTTGCCGTATGTTCCAGTTCCACCGCCGCATATACCGTTCCGCCATGCAGATCCGTCGCCAGAAAGCGATGACCATCGAGGCACTGTTCGACAACGGTTACGAACCGGTTGTCAAAATCCGGGGACGAGAGGTGCGACAGCTTTTTCAGCGCCGCGAAATCGTCCACTTGAATGCGCAAGAGTGTGACGGCTTGGGAAGATCGGCCGAAACCGTAATGATGGAGCGAGAACGACTCGGGGTTCGGCAATGTCCGCGTCAGCCATTGTCTGAAGAGCACGCGTTTGGTCAAAGTATCCAAAGCGTCTTCTTGCCGCATCTCCACCCTGGACAATACCTCCGAGACGTGAAGCTCGTCCATTTGATGTTTGGGCAGGTAGTCGATCGCGCCCAGTTGCATCGCCCGCCGCAGGTAGTCAAACTCCACGTACGAGCTGAGAATGACAATTTTCACCTTGCTGTTGATCTTCTTCAACTCGCTGCACAGCGAAAGCCCGTCCATGACAGGCATGCGAATATCCGTGATGACCAGATTGGGGTAATGACGCTTGTAGCATCGGAGCGCGCTCCATCCGTTGTTCGCTTCGAACACGCAATCGTATCCGTAGCGGCTCCAGTCGATCCTCTCCTTGAGCTCCGTTCTGACAAAATCCTCATCATCGACGATCAGCACGGATTTCATTGCCATTCCCCTCCTGCTCCAACACGTCACAAGGAATCGTGATCTCAATCGCGGTGCCGATGCCGGGCCTGCTGAAAATTTGCAGACCGGCGTTGCTGTTCGGAAAAAAATGTTTGATGCGCTGCGTGACGTTGGTCAGTCCGATGCCTTCGAGAGAATCGCTTCCTTGCTGCCTGAATCCTACTCCGTCGTCGACAACCTTTAAGATGCAATGCTTTTCGCGCCGAAAGATGTTAATGACGACCGTTCCGCCATCTTCCGTTGGATAGAAGCCGTGAAAAATCGCATTTTCCACCAACGGCTGCAAAATGAACTTCGGCAGACGGACGCCAAGCAAGTCCGGATCGGCACTAATGAAAAGGTCGATCTTTCTTTCAGAGCGGTATTGGTGAAGGAGCACATAATGCTGGATCATCACGAGTTCGCCGGCGATTGTTGTCATCAATCGGGCGGATTTCAGGGAATTTTGCAGCAGTTCAATCAGCGAAACCGTAAGCGTCCGGATGGCTTCCGTATTTTTCTTGCGGGCGAGATGAACGATCAAGTTCAGCGTGTTGTAGAGGAAATGCGGATGAATTTGCGCCTGAAGCGCCGCCAAATCCGCTTCCTTCGCTTTGCGCTGTTCCTCGACGATTCCGGCGATCAGCTCCCCGATCTGTCGATTCATCACATTGAACCGATTGGCGATTTCCCTTACTTCAAACGGCCCTTTCGCCGCCAGGGTGATGTTCGTCGTTCCCGTTCCCAACTGCTTCATGGCACTCATCAACTTCCGCAATGGTCTGACGACCTGCTTGCTCAACAGAAATGTAATGGCCAGTCCGCAAACATAGCTGATCATCACAAGAAGAATCGAGTAGTTCCGCAGCTTGTTCGCATCTTCCCAGATGACGTCGTAAGGGACGACTTCGAGATACGTCCAATCGGGATCACCGACGTATCGGCTCACGACCATGTACTTTTTTCCGCTTTCCGTCAAATTTATCGTTCCGCTCGCACGGATGCCCGCCAGCTTTTCGGGATGGATCTCGCTGTTTCCCCGCTGGTAAATCAGCTTCCCTTGCTCATTGAACACGTAGACCGACAGCTTGTTGAGCTTCTTGGTTTGAATTTGAAACAGTTGGTCAAACAGCGAATCGTCGATTTCATAAATCAACACGCCGAACGGCTGGGCGAACAGGTTCGGATTGTTGATCCGGTTCAAAAAAAGCAAGCCGTTTTCGTACGGGCACGTCGCTTTGACCCAATCTCGGGTTTGAAAATCCCGATACCACTCCGATTGCAATATCCGTTCCTTGTTCAAAAACACGCTGTGCGGATTATACTCGTTCACCACCATGGAGTGGAACAGTTCGCCCGTCTCCTTGACAATGCCGATTTCCGTCAACTCGTTCCGCGTGTACTTGTATCCGCTTAATGCGGACTTGATTTTGTTCTCGTTTTCGTTCCACTCGAATTCGCGCTCGGAGGGGATTGTGTCGCGACGATTCATCGAATCCCACAACGTTTTGTCGGCCATGATGCTGACGGTGACGCGGTACAGATCTTCATAATACTTTTTGACTTCGGTCGCCGCGTAGAGGGTGGAACTTTCGATCTGCACCTTGGTTTTGGACGCCAGATCCGCCGTAAAAACGGAGTAGCTCATAAAAATGATGATTAGCAAGGGCGTCAGCACCAAAAATGTGAAGGAGATGAACATTTGCGAGAACAGACTTTTGGATGCCAACATACCCTCATCACCTTAGGAGGTCGTATTTTTCGTCAACCAGACAATCCCTTTGACAACTTCCCCCAAGTCGACCTGACGAAACGCGTCGTCCAACTCCTCAAACTTCCACTCGTGCGTAACCAACAGATCTGCGGGCAATCGGCGTTCTCTGGACAATTCGGTTAAATAGGAGAACATGGCGGTCTCGTCCGGATGAACCTGCTTGACGGCGAATGCCCGCGGCCCCCGGTGGAGCGGAAACTCGTAAGCGCGCTCGGCCAAACCGTAAACCGCCACGGTTCCGTCATGTTTCAAATATTCGAGTGTCTGCATCAGTGCGGCGTGATTGCCGGATGCTTCAACGATAATGTCTATCGGCTCCGGAATCGTGCGCTCCGGATTTCCCGGTTCCGAAATATTGAACACGCGATCCGCTCCCAAACGCGCGGCAAGTCGGAGGCGCACATTTCTTCTGCCGACGACGGTTACGCAGTCAGCACCGAACTGCTTCGCGAAGAACGCAATGGCATAGCCCGCAACGCCCGTTCCGATGACGGCCACATGCTTGCCGCGCAAATCGCCGAGTTGCCTTGCGACACTGGAAGTCTCGCCAAGGCAGACGAACAGTGCCGCGTCACGCGCGGGAATGTCGGCCGGAATCACTTGCGGCGCCTGTTTTTCGTACCCGTGCGCCAGTCCGTCCCTTTTTTTTGCCGCGACATCCTCGGCAATGCCGTAGGCGGCGAATCCTCCCCATGCCGTGTGCATGCCGTCTTCGCCCTCGTCCGGCCGGTAGCCCGCCCGCGTTACCCGGTCGCCGATCCGGAATGACGTGACCTTCTTGCCGACTTCGATCACGGTGCCGACCGATTCGTGCCCGAGAACGCAAGGATATTGGATCTCGAAAGGAAATGTGCCTTTGATAATCATCCGGTCCGTCGTATTGCAAATGGTGCATGATTCAATGCGGACCAACGCTTCATAGTCTCCCGGTTTGGGCATCTTCACCTGCAAGAAAGCCGTTTCTCCCGGTTTTGTCACGACAAAAGCATTCATTCCGGCCTCATCCTCGCTTCAGCCTTTGATTCCGGACATTACGATGCCCCTCACGAAATACCTCTGAAGAATGACAAATATAATCAAACCCGGAATGACGGTAATCGTCGTGCCGGCCATAATCAAATGCGGATAGCTGCTGTTTTGCCCGACGAGTCCGGCGATGCCGATCGGAATCGTTTTCAAATGTTCACTGTTGATTGTCACCAATGGCCACAACAGCAAATTGTAAAAATACATGAACGCGATCGTTCCAAGCGTAACCAGCGCTGTTTTGGACAACGGCAAATAAATTCTAGCATACACCCCGAAATAGCTGCAGCCGTCCATGCGGGCCGCTTCAAAATAATCCCTCGGCAAACTCAAAAAAAATTGTCGGATCATAAAAATTCCGTAACCGGTAAAAACAAACGGCAATATCAATCCTCCATAGCTGTCGATCAACCCCAATTCCCGGACAACCAGGAAAAGCGGAAGCAAGATGACGGTTACGGGAAACATCATGCTGGCCAGAAAGGACATGAACAACAGGTTGCTTCCCCTGAATCGCATGACGGCGAAAGCGAAAGCGGCCATTGAAGCGAACACGACCTGCAATCCTGCAATGGCCAACGCCACGAACAGACTGTTCCAGAAATAACGGAACAGCGAAAACTGATCCAGCACGGTCATGAAATTCGACCACTGCGGATTTTTCGTCAACAGCCTGGGAGGATATTCGTAAAAGCTTCCCAACGTTTTCAGCGACAATGCGACCATCCAGACGAAAGGCAGAAGCATGACGCAAGCGAGCAAAATCGTCACAGCATACTTGAGGCCGGTCCCCAACGAAATTTTTCGCATCCGTTTAATTGTAGTGCACCCACCTGTTCTGAAATTTCCACTGAATGATTGTCGCAATCATCACCAACAGGAACAGAAGAACCGAGATGCTGGCCGCCAATCCCGTATCGAAGGCCGTGAACGCCGCATTTACGACGGAATAGACAAGCGTGGTCGTAGCATAACCCGGCCCTCCTCCGGTCAAAAGATAAACCGATTCGAACGTTTGCAGCCCGTTAATCACGGTTGTAATTACAATAAAAAACAAGGTCGGCGTCAGAAGCGGCAGCGTAATGGACCACAATGTGCGAAACGCGCCTGCCCCATCCACGCGCGCGGCTTCGTAATACGTTTCGTCAATGCCCTGCAGTCCGGCCAGAAAAATGAGCATGTTGTACCCCGCCGAGTGCCACACGCCGAAGACGACAGCGGAAATGAGCGCGGAAGTCGAATTGTCGAGCCATCCGATTGGCGAAACGCCGAACCAGCCCATAAGATAATTGAGCAATCCGGTATCGGTCGCGTACATATTCCGCCAAATGATCGACATCGCAACCAGCGAAGTAACGGAGGGCGCAAAAAAAGCCGACCGGAACACCACTTTCCCGAAAGGAAGCTTGTGAACGAGCAGAGCCAGCGCAAGTCCGATGACGACCGTCAACGGAAGGGAAAGTGCGACGATCCAAATCGTATTGAAAAAGCTGATCATCACGTCTTTCCTGGCCAGCAAGTGATTCCAGTTCTCCAGTCCGACGAATCGTACGGCCGAGACCAGGTCCCACTGGAAAAAAGACAAGCCGAATCCGATCACGACAGGCACCAGGACAAAAACCAGAAAGGCTGCGAAGGAGGGCGTCAAAAAGAGATATGCCGCCCATTGTTCCCGACGGTGAATCATCCTACCTTCCCTTTCCGCGGCTGAATCAGCCGGGGGAAGCGGCAACGATCCGCCTCGCCCCGACCGCAAATCGATTTTGTGATGCATTGGTTTTGCGATTAATGCGCTTTCAACACTTCATTTGCCTGCGCCTCAATCGATGCCAGCGCTTCCTCTGGTGTTTTGACGCCAAACCACACTGCTTCCACTTCTTTCTGCTGAATGGTGAACAATTCCAGCGATCCGATGATGGCATTGTACGGTTTGGTGTCCGCGATCAGCTCGGCGTATTTTTTCATCTTCGGCGACAAGGCGGCTTCGGAGGAACGACGTCCCGGAACCCCCGCGCCGGTCTTTGCGACGATTTCGCTCAAGTTTTCCGTATTTGTCACGTACTTGAGGAATTCGTAGGCCTCCTTGGGGTGTTTCGTCTGATTGCTGATGACAAAGGTGCCGCCGATGGAGACGTTATGTCTGCCGGCAGGTCCCAACGGGAACTGGGCCATATCCCAATCGAAATCCACCTCTTCGTAGGTCGGAATCGCCCAGGCGCCGTCAATCACCATGCCGACCAATCCGCTGATCCAGAGCGACTGGTTCATTCCCCCGCCCGGTTCCGGTTTCGGCGTTATTCCCATGTCAATGTTGTCTTTGAAATATTGCAAGGTCTGAACGCCGCCTTCGTTATTTGCCCCGAACTTCCCGTCTTCGGTAATCAGTGAAGCGCCGAACGCGTGATAATACGAATCCGAGATCCAGTCGAGGTTGCCCATGGTGGAAAGCAGTCCGTAAACTTTGCCTTTGTCCGATTTCACCCTTTCCGTAATCGCAATCGCCGCGTTCCTAACGTCGTCAAACGTCCAATCGTCCGTCGGATAATCCAAACCCGCCTGATCGAACAAATCTTTGTTGTAGATCAACACCAACGCGGCAAAATCGTAGGGAAAACCGTAAAACTTCCCTTTATAGGTCATATATTCTCTCATCGCCGGCTGCAAATCGTCCAGGTTCGCGTCCGGGTCTTGCGCGATGAATTCATCCAGAGGCAGTAGCTGGTCGTTCAGCAGCCATTGCGCGCCGAAACCGGGAACGTAGTTCCATACATCCGGCATGGAGTTCGAAGCGGTCAAGACCTGAAGCTTCTGCCAATAATCGCTCCATGGCGTATTTTCCAGCTTGACCTCAATGTTGGGATGTTCCGCGTTCCATTTGTCGACGACCTTTTTGTACGGCTCATATCTGGCCGGATCCATGGCAATCCCGAACCGGATGGTCACCTTCTCGCCGGTGGATGTCCCGTCGTTCTTGGCCGAATCCGGGGGAGCGGCGGCTTGTTCCGATCCTCCCGGTTCGGACTTGCCCGATCCGGACGAACACCCCGCGACGACAATGGCCAGCGCCATCATGATCAACAGAAGACTTGAGGCGAGCCTTGAAGCAGATTTCCGTTTTGCTTCCAATTTTATCTCCCCTTTGAATGGTGATAAGCGCTTTCATCCGCCATTATAGATCAATCCAATCCCTTCACGATTTTGCTGTATTCGGGAAAAGTATCGTTTTTTTCGGTTCGTTGTTCACGGCCGCCGCGGCCGGGGAGACGCCGCTCGCGAGCCCGGATTACCGAGCGAGTTCCCCCATTATATCACAGCCTCAACGCTTTCCGGACGAGCCCTTACGCCTTCCGGATCAGCCCGAAATATTGATCGGCCCGCACAATTCGAATACCGGCCCGAGCGAGCTGTTCAACTCGAGAATATCCGTCGGCGTAATGCTCCACGCGAGAATGCCGAACACACATCCGATGCCGGATGTATTGCCGATTGTCACCAAGTATGCCGACAGACCAGAGCGATTCGCTGGACCGGATCGTCCGAATGTTCAAGACGAGCCAGGATGCGGTGCATTGAGCGGATCAGAAGATGCGGCCGCCTGACGCGGACCTGATGGTCGGGATTTGCAAGTGCGTCGAGGTTTATGCCAACAGCGCGACCCGGAAACGAGAGCAATTTCAATAGATGAAAAAAATTTCAAGCCTCAAACCGATATACAACGGAGGGACGGTAAAAAAAGAAAAAGAGGTGTCAGATCAACCGATGACCAGATTTCGGCGTATCCTGTTCTTCACATTGATCATCTGTTTGCTGCTCGTCGCCGGTTATCCNCCCTANCCGGCTTTTGCGATTTCCNCCACCGCAGAGTNCAACGGGTTTACCGCGGTTTACAACGAAGACCGCACGATCACCATNGAAGGCGTGTCGNAAGAGCAAGGCCGGCGGAACGATACGGATTCAAATTGACAAATCTCCGGCCAGAGAATTCATAGCAGAGTACTTCGTCAACGTGGGAGACGACGGTCGGTTCAAACTGGAGACGGCCCCGGTTGATGCGGATGCCGTCAGCGTGTTTATTTACGCTGAAGAATCNGTANNGTATGCGCTCGGGGTACGCGCTCCTTGGTTGAAGCCACGTGTGATNGAAGGGCCGGACACCATGCGGCTCGATCCGTCTGATCCGGCCCTTCAGCCGAGTGCGATAACAGACACCACCTCCGAGATACGCGCCAAATGGCGGCAATACGCTCCCGCATTCGATTATGCAACCGATCCGTTCTTGACCGCTCCGGTAACGGACAGCCCGTATGCGAGCGGTCAACTGAAAGAGCAGGTGCTCCAAGACGCGNTGAATATGACGAAATTCGCGCGTTATTTGGCCGGNATGTCGGAAGACATCCGGTTGAGTCCGGCGCTCATCGAATCGGCCCAGCACAANGTCGTCGTTCTGGAGAANGCATACGATCCGNCCNATCCGCATTTCCCCGCGAAACCCGCGGACATGAGCGAAGCATTTTATCTTGCGAGCCAGGGATGGACCAAAAGNATGCGGTCGTTTGAAAATNTGCATTACGGCAGGTTTCCGGCGGAAGCCGTCGTTTCATTCATGGATGACCCCGGCGAGCACAACCGGCACACCCTCGGGCATCGCCGGGCGATCATGTATCCGGACATCAGCGAAGTCGGCTTCGGCTATACCGAAAACTATATGATTATGCATTTGAACGCGCACCAAACTTCGGATTCATGGCCTTCTGGCCGCGACTATGTCGCTTGGCCGAGCCCGGGATATTTCCCTACCCTTTTTGCCAATTTTGAAATGTTCTCCATCATGCTCAATCCGGACAAGTACGAGACGATTGATCCGGATTCGTTGGTGATCGAATGCTGAGCAAAAGTCAAGGTGTGCGATGGCAGTTGTACGCCACGTCGGAGCGGCGCAGCACGGCGGGAAGACTGTATTACAGCACACAGCAGGTTTACGGCGGCAACGCCGGTTTTATCTCGTTCGGCGTGAACGATCTGGACATTAAGGCCGGGGATGAAATCCTTGTGCGCATTACCGGCCTCAACGACAAGAACGGAAATGAGACATCGATCGAGTATGTTACGCGCTTCTTCGATCTTGACAATCAAAGCATCGGCCGGCCAAACCAAGGGCAAAAGCCTGAACGGAAGCAAAATCAGAAGCAAGATCAGAAGCAAGATCAGAAGCAAGAACTGAAGCCGGGACTGATCATTGAACCGTCGAATCTCGCCTTGCTGACGGGGGAACAAGCGCAGCTGACCGTCCTNGTCGAAGACGGGAACGGCGCGATGAAAGATGTCACCCGTGAAGCGAAGTATCANGTGGACGAACTGTTCACNCCGTATTTTACGGTAAGNGATCAAGGGGTGGTGACCGGAATCCGATCGACGGAGTTCATCGCCTACGCCATCAANGTGACCTACGAGAATTGNACGGGAATGTTTCATGTCAGCGTCCGCGAACCGGCGGCCGNGTTNACCGACATTTCCGGACATTGGGCGCGGNCCGCGATCGAATGGGCNGCGCACCGCCGCATCGCGCGGGGATATGCGGATAACACGTTCCGGCCGAATCAGNTGGTCAGCGAGGCGGAATTTCTCGCGTTCTTCTACCGNCCGCGCGTCGATTCGGCCATGATCGATCCGCCGAACGGATATNCCGGACACTGGGCCGACCAANTGTATCGCTATGCAAAATCGCGCAATGCCCCGGTATTGGGCGCAGACGACAAGACTGAGCGCGGCAAACCGATCACCCGGCGAAGAGTGGCGGAAATCATAGCCGCCGCTGACGGCGTGCATTTTGACGGCGACGCGGCCATTCAATATTTGCTGGACAAAGGGTACTCTCAGGGCAAAACGTCCGCGACCATCGAAGGGTACAAAGGCGACGATCTGTTGACGCGCGCCGAAGCGCTTGCCTTCAGTTACAACTTATTGGAGGCCATACCNNNGATCAGAACACGGCCGGAAAAACAGANGCCCGAGTCNGAACTTCCGCCGCATCCTTAAAGGAGACAACGCCAAAAACACCTNCAGGGTTGTCAACCTTTGGAGGTGTTTTAATTTCTCTTGCAACGCATCGGCGATCGAGGGCGCCGTGACGGATACCTGCGTATTCAAGTGATTACAATTTTTTGATCTTTCAGCCGATATATAATTGATGGTAATTGTTATACTGTCCGGCCATGCCGGATGAACCGGAAAGGGGGGATGTTCCGCACCGTGACCGGTCATTGCATTGCGTATTGAATGAAT
>Ga0065720_1019600_pt1 | contig 22657 bp, 12 predicted proteins | sample Thericmetagenome_FD_59107 | JGI IMG/M metagenome (GOLD analysis project Ga0065720, IMG submission 59107) | Thermophilic microbial communities from the Joint Bioenergy Institute, California, USA of rice/straw/compost enrichment - eDNA_2 v2... | ecosystem: Engineered > Solid waste > Grass >...
CTAAGACTCTTGTCTCGGTCACACACCACTAACGCCGAGACGAACACCACCCGACCGTCACAATGGATGAGGATCAAGGCCCGTCCGTGATCACGCCGACGAACTCGCAGCCGGCAAAGCGCTCTCTGCCAGCCCGCACAGTGGAGAAGTTCCGCAAAACCTTCCTCACCAAGGAGGGCCTCATCGGCAACTACGACTATGCTTTCCTCTTCCGTCCGAACCTCCCCTTCATGAAGAAATCCGACCGGCCGGCGCCCTTCTTCGGACTGAATGACCGCATGCCCGTGCTGCTGGCCCTCATCCTGGGCTTCCAGCACGCCCTGGCCATGCTTGCCGGCATCATCACCCCACCCATCATCATGTCAGGCGGCGGCGGCGTCAATCTCACAGCCGACCAGCAGCAGTACCTCGTCTCAACCGCCCTGATCGTCAGCGGTCTGCTCTCCGCCATCCAAATCACCCGCTTCAAACTCGGCAACACAGGCTACTATCTCGGCACGGGCCTGATCTCTGTCGTCGGCATCTCCTTCGCTATCATCCCCGTCGCCTCGGGCGCCTTCGCCCAGATGTACGCCAACGGCTTCTGCCCGGTCGCTGAGGACGGCACCAAGCTGCCGTGCCCTCAAGGCTACGGCGCAGTCCTGGGCACAGCAGCCGTCTGTGCCCTGGTCGAAATCGCCATCTCTTTCGTCCCGCCCAAGATCATCCTGCGCGTGTTTCCACCCATCGTCACTGGCCCGACGGTCATGCTGATCGGCATCAACCTGATCGCGTCCGGCTTCAAGAACTGGGCGGGCGGCAACGGCTCCTGCTACGGCGACAACCCGGCCCCCGAGTTCGTCAAGTGCCCTAACATCTACGCGCCGCATGCGCTTCCCTGGGGCTCACCCGAATTCCTGGGTCTGGGTTTCTCCGTCTTCGTGACCATCATCCTGTGCGAGCGCTTCGGCTCGCCCATCATGAAGAGCGTCAGCGTCGTCATTGGCCTGCTGACCGGCTGCATCATCGCTGCCGCGTGCGGCTACTTCGACCACAGCGGTATCGACAGCGCGCCATCGGCCAGCTTCATTTGGGTGCATACCTTCAAGCTGACAGTGTATGGCCCGCTGGTGCTGCCGCTGATTGCCGTGTTTATCATCTGCGCATGCGAAGCCATCGGTGACATTACTGCCACCTGTGATGTCTCGCGTCTCGAGGTCGATGGCGAGATCTATGAGAGCCGTATCCAGGGTGGTGTCCTGGCTGATGGCATCAACGGCCTCCTGGCTGCGCTGTGCACCATCACGCCCATGACCACCTTCGCCCAGAACAACGGTGTCATTGCCCTCACTCGCTGCGCGAACCGTTCTGCAGGCTACTGCTGCTGGTAAGCATCCACCTTCTACCTTCCTCTTTTTCAGCTCTGATCGCTAATTGATACCAGCTTCTTCCTCGTAATCATGGGCATCTTCACCAAATTCGCGGCCTCCCTCGTTGCGATCCCCTCCGCGGTCCTCGGCGGCATGACGACCTTCCTCTTTTGCTCCGTCGCCGTCTCCGGCATGGCCATCATCGCGAAGAATCCGGGCCCCAATCCTTTCTCCCGCCGCAACCGTTTCATCCTGACTGCCGGCCTAGCCCTGGGCTATGGCGCGACGCTGGTGCCCGACTACTTCTCGCACGTGTTCACGTACGAGGGTGACAACAAGGCTCTACGTGGTTTCTTGGACGCTATTGAGCTAGTCATGGAGACCGGGTTCGCGGTAACGGCGATCGTGACACTCATTCTGAACCTGACGCTGCCGCAGGATATGGGCGATGAGGTGGTCGTTTCGGCGGTTGCGCCCGTGCCGGAGGGCTCGACGGCGGCTGCAGGCGGTTCGAGCGGGAGGGTGACTCCTGATGAGAAGGTTGTCAAGGCTGCTTGACTCTTAGGACGAGTGTAATGCGTGTTGGATAGTTAGTTGTGCGTTTTTTTTTCTTGGATACCCTGGTTTGTGTGATGCGTAGGCATTTACAGTTTGGTTTAATTGGGGACACGGTGATACGATCGTTTGGTTTGTAGTTATAGGATCAATGGGTAATGGAATATGAGCAGTCCTCTGAACTGATGGCCTTTGTTCAACCTGTGCCTATCGTGTCCCTTGTGCTTGAAGGGGTACTCTCTAAACTTTATCATTTGTCGTTGACAAGAACATGCTCTGCGATCTGACCTCTCTAGAGGATGTCGATAACTCCCAAATTTTTCATTTTGCCACATGATCTCATCTATGAAACTGCATTAAATTATTAAGTTCATGCCACGGCATTAGTACACTCTGACAGTCATACATACGTATATCGATGTCTGCACATTCCTCCCGAGTCGCTTCTAACCAAGCCCGTATCCCCGTCCATCCATCCCAACGCCCCCGCTCTATATGTCCACTATTTGGATAGCCACATCACATAATCATACCGGGAAGTGTTCATGCCGTTCAAGCTACCGGAACGTTAAGCTTGTTGTTCGTCTTGCGGGTCATGACCTTGGTGATAGCATGGCGGATCGTGATGCCGGCCTTCTCGATTTCCTTCTTCGACAAGGCTGCAGTCACGCACACCTTAAGGGCCGGCTGAGGGACGTAGTCGCCGTCCTTGAGGGCGGTGTGGTTGGCAATAGGCTGGCCCTTGAGACGAGTGATCAAGACGCCGTTGGCAAGAGCCTGTTGTTCTCCTCGTTAACAAATCCATTCAATATCGTTGAAGTCAAAGAGGGATCCATACCTCATCAACACATTCTCCTAGCAGCCTCTCCTGATCCTCAACGGTCAATCTCCGGGCATTGACAACCTCAGGCTTGATGACCAGGATGAGGATAGGGTTCTCGGGCGCGCTGGTGCAGACGACATATTCGCTCTTGGGATCCAGCTGGGCACGCAGGACACGAATGTTCTCGCGGCATTGAGTAAGGATCTCGGGGTTGGACGAGAGAAGGTTGATGCACTCGCTGGCGGTTGTTGCAAGCATAGCGGGAAGGGCAGCAGAAAAGGTGAAGGCCGTTGACGAGATACGCTGATGCTCAACGACATCCTTAGTGCCGGCACAGAAACCACCGCCACCGCACAGAGGACCAGCAAGCGAGCCGATAATAACATCGATCTGGGTCGGGTCAACGTTCTGCGCTTCAGTCAAGCCGCGGCCAGTGCGACCAAGGACACCGAAGGACCAGGTCTCGTCGAGCATGATACGGAACTTGTACTTCTCCTTGAGCTCAACCTGCAGACGTCGTTAGCCTTTTATTGGAAGCGTGTTTGGCTTTATTGCATAGGCAAGGGACGTACCAGCTTGGGGAGATCAGTCATGTCGCCAGTGGTCTCGAAGAGAGCTTCCGTTACGATAAACCGCCGAGTGAGCTTCTTGCCAGCTTGTTCCTTGACGATCTTCTGCATGACACGCTCGAGGTCCTGCATATCATTGTGATTGTACCAGCGGATGACGCTACGAGAGATCTCGAGACCCCGACGAATTGGGAAGTTGACGCCCCTGTCAGCGACGATAATATCGCCACGCTTGCAGAAGGCCGGGATAACGCTGGTGATGGTCGAGAAGGAGTGTGCGTAGACAAGGCAAGACTCGGTGCCAAGATAGTTGGCGATATCGGCCTCGGTCTTCATGTGGACGTCTTGGGTACCGTAGAACTGCGGCGGGCCACAGGGACCAACACCATAGGTGCGGAGGGTCTGAATGGCCTTCTCCTTGATCTGCTCATTGGCGTTGAAGTTGTAGAAGTTGTACGACGCAAGGTTGATGACAGTCTTGCCGTTGGCCAGCTTGACCTTTGGGCCCGTTGGGCTTGTTCACCGTTAGTATTTCGCTTGCTCCCCTTTTCCGCGTCGCGACCATAGGTGTCCTTACCCAACAATCACAGGTACCTTCTCCATCTCGGCCTCCTGCTGCGGCGTCGGCGCAGGCACCAGCGGCTCGGGCTGCCACTCCTCGACCAGCTCATCAATTTCCTGAGCGAAACAGTTGTGAGTACGTCTGCTGTCCCTCGAATGCCTGCCTCAGACCATAATACCCACCTCCTCGGTCAGTTGGACATAGTTCTGCTTATCGGTCTTGTAGCTGGGCGACAGCAAGTAGCGGATGAAGAAGATGAAGAGAATCAGCTCGATAGCCGAGCGGATCGGGTCGTTCTGGTAGCTGGAGCGCACATAGCGGATGATGACGGCCGATCCAGGCACCTTCTGAAAGGCGATGGCCGCCTGATGGAGCCAGTACGTGACATGCGACTGTACCTCGTGTAGGTCCATGTTGGCGGCGCGCAATGCTGCTTTTGTTGCTGACGAGAGTCGGGCTTATGAGCGTGCCTCAATTGGCGAGCCACATTGGTATCGTGGTGATGCAAGGGAATCAAGTGGTGGCGGCGCTTCGCTCCGACTTGGATGGTATTGTCGTTGTTCCTCTGGGCAGCGCTTGCAGCGGAAAAGATTCAAAAACATGACCATCGGAAACGGCGGCGTTGTGCTACGAACTCCGATACGCTGCTGACACGTAAGATACAGGGGTATCTTTCGATAAGGGGCCGGCGGTGATTGATTCGCGCCGTGGTCCGATGTTCAGCCACAATGCTTCCACGTGCGCCACTTGCGGCCAACGCTGGCAATGTGGAGCAGCTGGAATAACGTGAACAGTAGGTGTCTCTCAAAGACTCCCCACAAGGTGCTGCTTTCCCAAAAATAATGAACTAGTCTTTGTACTTTACCCACTAATCAGAGTTGAGCTGGTTAAAAGGGCAAAGCACATAAGATATGGAGATTCATCGGCTTATTTGCCACTTCACGAGATGTACTAGCGGTAGTGGAACGATGAACTCTTGCAGCGTTCAACGATTTGCAGGTATCTCTGCCATATTTCTTCGCCACGGAAAGAGTATACCTCCTTGGCAGGCACCTCAGAAAGATGAGTGAAAAGCGTACTTACAGTGCGAAGCCCAGATCGTTCCATACAAGTTGTCGCTGGTGTGCTTGTTGGTGTTAGTAATGGGTTAACTATTTAGTTGATATTGATCCAGTTATTGTAATCAGTTTAAGTAACGGGGTAGAACAGGATGACCGTGCCGTAAAGGCAAGTCGGTACGGCATATTGTGTATATTCGGCCACGGATGCACTTCCATACATTACAGCGCCACGTGTAGTTTTTATCGATCTATACTATCTTGGAGGATGAGATGGGGGTTATGAAGGTGTAGTCGCTCACGTTGTATTCCCACGACACTGAACTGGTCATCCATGGGGTTGAAAGCCAGTGGGGTCGTGGTAGTGTGAATATATACTCCTGTTCCCCCGAGCGCCGTGGATTCTCTGGTATGGCCATATGATATTCTATGAGGGCTATATTGCGCGATGCACTACTCCATCGTCTTCCCTTGTACATAAATAGGGGGATTACACGTTAGAGTGCACATCACCCCTGACTATACCCACTCCCGCAGCTACCAGCGGAAGTGGCCCAGGACGTCAGGGTCCGAGTTCACCTGTTAGTTTGTGCTGGGGTTATATCTGTTGTGGCCTTGGGTCTTGTTCTCTTAAGTCCCGGATGTCTGCAAAAAGGATCCGTGAGAAGCAGAGTTTGAATGGATTTTAAGGCATCTTCAAGGCGTTTGTCTTCGTAGGAAATAAGATACATGGAACTTATCAGACAGTGCTTCTATATGGTGCAACATTTTCGGATCGGGGTTTACTCGGTGATTAGATTCCTTAACCTTTTTAAAATTTCAAACTAATCATGGACCAAATGAAGCGACAGTGTATCTGGTGTGGCTTACCGGGCCCCAACAAAAGAAACGTTACAAAGAGCTGGATGTCTCCTGCGCCACATCCCTAGCCACATTTGACAAAGCAAGACATGACTTTGTCGGCACAGGACATCATTGCCCTGCTTATTCGTTTTCCAGCCAATATTTGTTGACCTGTAAAACACTTGGCCTCTCTCATGTCAGGTTGTCCCAAATCCTCTGGATGATTGCACTGTGCCACCTTTTCTCCAGGAACACACCAGGATTATGAGAGAGTGTTGTCGAACCTGCCAAGCCTGCGCTTCGAGGGTTTAAGTGCTCACGTGATTACGCGCCACGCGTTAGGGATGCAGTTAAGACTTTTGACATTTTCTGGGAAACGTATTGCAACCTCAATTTCTCACCTGTTCCTGAAACCATTGACCACGCAAGTCAAATCCTGAAGGGTACCAACCAAATCCTTTGACTTAGAAGCTAGTTTTACACTTGTTCGTCATCCAAGCGAGGCATTCTGCCTCTCGAACCTTCTCCTTAACATCTCAGGGCTCCCTGGTAAGAGGTGTGGGAGTGATACGGGACGACGACTACTCTAACTTGGTCAAACCTCTCCTGCAAATGCCATCAGCACATCGCAATCAGCACTTCCGGTCGAAGAAGTTCCCCCATCGCCCCGCTCCAAAATCCGATCCGTCACCTGGCGCAAGCCATAGTAGGCGCCCGCCACCGACAGACCACACCAACTCGCGGCCAGCAAAGCGACCTAGACAAGACAGGGAGCCCAGGTTCACGGAGCAGCAGCAGTCATCATCATTTCACGGTTCAGCGCCTCGTAAGCAGCACCACCACAAGTTTAAGAAAGAGCCCCGGTTCAGGCGACAGCGATCTCCCTCTTTCGAGCCAACACCGTCACCGTCGTTCGAATTCGAGGTAGAGGACGATGAGGTTGAGGAATGGGAGCCCGAGCCCGACCTCATCTCTGGACCCAGAGTTGAGGAGTTAACGTCGCCTTCTCCCCCACCGTCTCCAGCAATGCGCCAGCCTGAGGCCACGAGCAATGGCGACTGCGAATCCAAGCCAGAGTCTAAGCCCGACTCAGAGCTTCATACCGAGTCTGAGAATGCCCCCGGTCAACTCATCCTACACCCCCTCTCTCACCAACAAACACCGCGCTCCCTCCAAATCAAATTCCGCCGCACCGTCACCTGGGACACTTCCAGCGCTTACTTCCAGTCCCAGCAACAAAACCAACAACTTAACATCCCCGACGTCCCCGAAGAGCGCACCGTAATCGAAACCATCCCCCTCCCCCTCAACCCACAAACCTCCCGCCCCGACACTCTCGCCACAGCCAAATTCCTAGGCCGTCTCATCGGCGAATGCCAGCGTGGACTTTACGACGCAATGTGCGAGCTCGCGCACGAAGCAGGCTATCCCGCGGATTGTGTTCAGCACAAGCGGCTTTCCGCGCGGTGGTTCGTTGTCACGGGGCAGCGGTTCGAGGATGTCAAGGAGCTTGGGCGGGTTGAGAAGCCGGCTAAGTCGAGGGTACGTCCTGGGTTCTTGGACGCGGTGCCGATTGTTGAGGCGTTCCTTACTTATGGGCACTTGGCGGGGCGGGAGGATGTGGCCGCGCCGTTTTGGCTGGAGCTGGAGTACGTCTATGAGATTGGGGCTCCAGCGCCGAGGAAGGGACGTGAGCATCGTGATGGCGCGCGCGGGAGAAGGAAGGGCCGCGGTGGATATTATGAGAATGTTGAGTTTTACGTTGACGACGACCCTGACGAGATGACTGTTATTGACGACTTTGGCTTTCCGTTGATCGATGACTTCTTTCCGGCTTGGTTTTAGACACCGACTATCTGATGGGATACACATAGGTTTGTTCTCATGATTCTGCCTCTAATACGCATTCATCTAGGACTCGATATTCTTGACTGCCATCCACAAACATTTGCCACATGCTTCATCAACTTTGCGGATTGGAAAGTTGAGTCATCCATTGAACTAGCTGGCTATTAACATTAGTTTTTCTGCTGAACCGTCTTATTTTACTAGCAATATTTTGTGCTCATCGAAACCTCGCTTTCAGAATCCATCCTTATCAACCACGCAAAACACCAGAAAACCATCGTAAACCAACACAAATAGTAGTATGCTGTAGGTAACAAAACAATCATTGCGCGAGTGATAATGGAAAGACTACTACTACCAAGCAATGCCACCTGCCCACCCACCTAACCAACAAGACTGAAGACAAAACGATCGTACCTAAGTACCTGACAACGAACGCAGAGTCCTAGAAATACTGTGTAGTAGGATGGGTGGGCAAAAAAATACACAAGACACCTGTACAATACACATGGATATGCATGCAAAACCACCGCTCCGAAATTGTCTCACTGTATCTCTTCTCTTCCGCCCTGGGTGTGCGTGTATTCTTGCTTTTGACCAAAAAAAACGAAAGTAGGAACCCGTCAACAACCAGCCAAAATGACAACCTGCAACCCCCCTTATCCATGCTACTTCCTCCTCTAGCGCATGCAAATTTGTCCAACCATCAACCGGCCAGATATTAAACAGGTGTAAGGGAACCCATCCTTTGCATGATGAAAATGATGCTGACTTATTCTTTTTTTTTCATACGCTGTGCCCTCTCAGAGGAGCAACATCCGCCTGTCGTCGGCGCTCTTAGTCGGCCTCGGACCAACGGTCGTCGACGAAGGACCTTTCCAGATACCGCTGTACGACGGCCAGGCATCCGTACCAGTCGGCTTCCTGCCGAGCGTGTTGTCATTGTTAAGGCCAGTCGGCTGCATGAGCTTGTACTTGGAGATGAGGTCGTCGAGCGAGTCAAGAGGGATGTGCTTGCCGGCGACGGACGGGCCGACCATCAGGGCAACGAACACGATCAACAGGGTGAAGTAAAGGATGGAGTAGCGGATGACGCGACGGCGACGAAGCTTGGTCTGCTTCATCGAGTAGATTGGCGGGCGGATTTGACGACTGTGTGGTTGTTAGTCCCAGTTCGTTTTTTTAAAAAAAAGAAAAAAAAAACTCAAATGATATTACATACCTAGGGCGCAGCCAGAATAGCATCATCGAGTGCAGCTTGTCAACCTGAGGAATCAGGATGATGGGCAGCATCATAAAGAGGATGACGTGGCCAAGGATAAAGTCGGCAGCGAACATGCTAAGCTCTGTGATCTTGCAGAGGAATTCACGTGCCGGCTGGGACATGGTGTGCCAACCCATAGAATACCACTTGCCTGTCCAGAAGGCGATGTTGGACTGGTCGGTCTTGAACTCGCGGGTAAGGGCAAGGCAGATGATGAGCTTGAAGAACCAGCGTTGGATGGCCACGACTGCGATCATGCCAAGGAGAGTGCGGGTGAAGTCGAAGCCCTCGAGGACGTACATGACCTCAAAGAAAACGAGCAGGGCAATGACCGCAACAGCGTGGGCAATGGCAGCCAACACGGCACCGAACTTCTTGCAACACATGCTAAGCACCGGACCCATGCAGCAAGCCATGCCGAACATGGCGGCTAGGACACCCGCGTTGATGGCGATAGGGGCGAAGGCGACAATGGCGAGGCGGATGAGGGAAGCGGTGGCGGCCAGCTTCTTGCCTTTATTGTTCTCTGGCAAGACGCCCGTCTGCGCGTTGATGAAGAGGTAAGGAATCACGGTGACAAGGACCAGGCAGAACGGAGTGAGCATCTCGGACCAGAAAATGTTGGTAATGGCGGCACGAGGAACATCGGCGGAGAGCTTGCCAGAAGGATCGCCAATGACCTTGCGCTTGTAACCAGTGATTCTGGTACGCGAGAGACGGCAGTAGGCGATCCACGACGAGGCGTGCGAGCGAGAGTTGCCACGAGAGAGCCAGCGCAGGTACTCGCGGTAGTCGATGAAGAAGTCGGTCCAGGCGAACTGGTGAGGGTTGTAGAGGAAAGGCGAAATGACCAGCGCCAACAGGGACACCCAGAAATACACCAGGGCGACTTGCCAGACCGTAAGTGTCGCGAACAAGAGCATCATGCAGAGGCGCGCACCGAAGTAAATGGACGGTCCAGCGAAACGCGAGTAGAGGACGCCGAAGGGAATACGAGCTGTAGCGAAACCACGACCAGTACCAATGTAGCGGGCACCACCGAAGGTGATATCGGCCTGCACGGAGTTGGCGTAGATCTGGCAGACGAAGACCTCGAAGAAAGGCGAGAGCGAGCAGATCTGCTTCGCGAAACGAGTCGCAGCGCGCAGAAGACCGCGCTCCATAAGCTCCTGCACGAACAGCGGCACGAACGACAAGAAGAAGACGAAAAAGATGGAGAGAACACTGCGGTAGATCCAGTCCATGAGCGCGTCCGTGTTGGAGCAGCGGGTCGGGAACATGGGATCCTTGATGGGAACGTCGCGGTTGTACTCGCACGGGATGGTCTCCCTCCGGAGGACGCCGATCTGGAGCAGGGTGATCATGAAGAGCTGCACCGACAACATGATGAACATGTTGTTGACGTGGAAACCAGGATGGGCGTAGTAGAAGGCGAGGAAGCGATCCAGAGGGAGCTGCGTGCCGAGGTAGTAGTACTCGCGAGAGAGCATCTGCTCACCCATACCAGTGCCGATCTTGGTGGTGAAGTTCAAAATGGAGCCGAAACCCAAATCACGACCCTTACCGCACTGGTAGTATTCGCAGTGCTTGATGCGACCACCACGGAGCATAGCGTTCATACCGGCGTAAATATCCTCGTTGAGATGCAGACCCTTCTGAGCCTTGGAGACGCCACCGCGAGTAGTCATGAAGATGCCGTTCAGGAAGTCGGGGTGACCATAGTGCAGCTTGGCGCCGATCTGGGCCATGGTTCTGGCGAAGAGCGTACCGAATGTCTGTTCCTTACCGGCGGCGACGTCACCAAGGATACCGATGTTCTCAGAGAAGATGTACTCGCGAGCACCCAGGATGGCGACCGGGTTCTTGACGGGGTTCTTGACGCCAGGGGTGTAGGGGGAAACGTTGTCGGTCTTCATCTCCTCGAACTCGGCCAGGACGCTGCGGATCTTGAGGCATTCCTCCAGGTAGTTGTCCTGGTTGGCGTCGATAAGCTGGATGTACTCGCCGCGGTAGAAGATGAGAGCGTGGTTCTGGTTGTCCGATTTGCCATCACCAAGGATCGGGTTGCCGGAGAGTTGAATGCGGAACTTGGGCTTGCGCTGGCCGTTCTCCATGATCTCCGAGTGACCGTCGATAAGAGCAGAGTACAGGCGAGGCTCTTCACCCTCAGCAACCGGCGGATCTTCGTCGAGGTAGGCGATCTGCAGGTCGGGATAGGCACGGAGCAGGAACTCGGCGTTCTCCATCTCCTCCTTCTTGAACTTGGCGAAACGCTGCATCGAGACCACCAGCTTGAACTTGCGCCGAGCCATACGCTCCAGCTCACGCTCGAGCTTATCGGAGTTGCCGCCGAACATCTGGACGACTTCGGGGTTCTCGACCCGATAGAGAAGCTTGATGGCACGACTGTAGTTCATGAAACCGGAAATAGTGCGGTAGAGGGTCTGGAAGCGCAGAGAGGCCCAGATACGGGTGCGAAGCGTGTACTCAGGAGCCGACGACTTGAAACCGATGCAGTAGAAGGGGAGATCATCGATCTTGCTCTTGGCCTGGTCCTTCTCCTTGTCCTCCTCGCCGTTCATCTGAGAGGTCTCGTCCGCCAGAATCTTGGTGTCCTTGACAAAACAATCCCACTCATGGGGGTGCAGTTGCTTGAGGTACTCGAGAAGCGTGACACGCGAATACGGGTCGTCCTCGCGAATGATCTCACGGAGCGAAAGGAGGATCTTCTCGCTGTAGTGGGGAATCATGACGGTGAAGGTCGGCATGTTGTCCACAGGCAGCGGCTCGGGAATCGGGGTCGACAAAGACTGGGCAAAGAACGAGATACGACGCTCAGCCTCACTATGGCTGGGGAAGAACTCGGTCTTAAAGGAGTGGTCTTCCTGCGACACGAAGAAGGTCGGAGCGCGGAGCGTACGCTTGCCTTCCTGCTCAGAAGGAACCTGGTGGTAGAGCAGCTTCTGGACATGGTCTATAGCCAGCAAATGCTCGCGATACATCGAGATAACGATGGCATTCCAGATCTGCGAGACGAGCACCTTGGGCTTGTACTTGATCTCCATGTCGGTCGTAGCCAGGACCTTGGAGTAGATACGCTTGGGCAGGCGCGAGAAGATGTTGCGCCAGGGCGTCCAGATCGAAGAACCGAGGTAGAAGGACCGGGCAATCGAGCAGACCGTGTTGAGCAAGACCCACCAGAGATAGGTGTCGAGGAAGAAGAAGATCAAGTCGGTGAAGAGCATGATGGCCAGGGTGATATGAGGCTGGTAATCGCAGAGGTACTTCTTGACAATAGTGTCACCCCAGCAACTGGTGGTGTCCATGAGCATCAAATACCGGATGGGATCGCGGATCGAGAGTGTCAAATAGACATAAGACTCTCCGAACTTCGCCCCAAAGACCGTTATCCAGATGCCGTAGGACAAGGCCATGTCGTTACCCTTGAGCCGAGGCCAGCTAGCGGTGAAGGTCTGGCTGGCAACATATCTCCTCGGGTGCTTCGTCAGGTAGCTGCCAAACAAGCCACCCAGCGGCTGGATCGAGTAGAACAGGAAGGTGATCAGGGCGATGAAGAAGTGGACAATACCGACAATCAGCGTAGTCTTCTCGTTTTGCCGCTTGAGATAAGCATCCAGGTTCTCAGCAGGCATGAAGACGTAGACGCCGGGAGCGATATTGACAATCAGAACGACAAGACAGAAGAGTAGACGCTTGGTCAAGTGCTGAGCACCAGCCCATTTGCGCGGTACGTACGCCCACTCGGCCAGGGTAGCAAAGACCTGGATCGCAGCGGCGATGACACCACCAAAACCGACGAAAGACCAATACGCACCCGGAGGAGGACCGTTGTTGAGCTGCTGCTCGTAGTTCGGCGTAATGAGCGTCGGGGCATTATAAGCCGTGAAGAACCAGAACATAGTCAGGTGAATAACCCAGATACGGTTGAAGTTGACGAGAATGTGGAACCACGAGCGCGTCTCACGGTAGGTCTTGAAGAAGACCTTCTTCCAGTTAACGTCCTTGAGCTTGAGATAGCGCTCAGCGGGAGGGATATCCACGAGCCTGCTCTTGTCCTCCAGCACGATGCGCTCAATACCCTCGGGATACCAGAAGAGCTGGTTGCAGTCGTCATAACCGATGATCTGGGCATGGTCCTTCTCGCGACGGACATACTTGCCGTCAAGGATTTCGTAGCCCTGGTCGCGAAGGAAGCGATAGAGAGGGGTGATGACGTTGTTCAGGAAAGTGAGCTCCTCGACGGGCTCGACCATGTTCTGGCAAGCAGGCGAATTGAGGTAATCGTCGGCGCACTTGAAGATGAAGCAGAGACACTCGGGCATGAAGCGGACCTGGTTCGCCTCACCCCAGATGAGGAGGTAGAGGGCGAGCTGGCGAACACGATCATGCTGCGACATCTTATTCATGCGGGTCTTCCAGCGGTACTCGGCAGCCTCGAGCGAGTCGTCACCCTCGAGCTCCTGGAGCATCTCAGCCTCGTTCTGAGGCTGATCGTTCTTCTTGCCCTTCTTGCCCTTCTTCCTGCCCTTCAAATTCGCGAAACCGACCTGGTCGTCTAGATCCAGCTGGGCAGCGAAGTACCACTTGCGGTAATTCGCGTTATCGCCGCCGATGTAATCAGCGTGCAGGGACAACAGGGCCTGATTCGGTGTCATGCGGGAGGCCCTTGAATCGAGGAGGGTCATAAAGTGGTCGTACATGTTGCGCATGCTGTCGCGCTGGAAACCAAACTTGGCGGTCAGGTCCAGGAAGATGTCCTCAATTTCCTCCTTCGACAGGGGAATTTGAGCGTCCGAGGTCCAGGCAGGATACGGCTCGCGGGAACGCTGAGGGATCGGGGCGCCATAGTCGCCATAGGCCGGGGTCGACGCGCCAGAGGAACGGTTGCCGCCATAGGAGAATTGTGACGATGGGGGGCGATAGCCGCCGTTGTGACCGTCGTAGCCGTCGTACTGCTCGTCGCCGCGTCCGTAGTAGTCCATGTTAGCGGCTCGTGCCATATCGGACGGCATCGTAAAATCACTGAACGCCTCGGACTCCTCCTCCGAGCCATTGCGCTGACCGTAACCCCGGCGGTCGTAACCCTGGTCGTAGTAGCCATCGTTGTAGTAATCGTCGCGATACTGATCAGGGTTGTCATAATAGCCACCGTCCTGGTGATAAGGGTTGTTGGGATCGGCATGGTAGTAACCGCTGTGGGAGGTCAGAGGTCAGAGCGGCCTATGATATGAAAGGGAAAAGTGGAAAAGGAGACGTCAATAAGGGTATACATACGATTCGTCATAGTACCCGTCACCGCCTTGGCCACCGTGACCACCACGGCCACCGTAGCCATTGTCGTAGTACTGCCCGTCGTCCTGGTAGTAGCCGTCGTTGCCATGATGGCCGCCGCCGTAGCCATCGTCATAGCCATGGCCGCCATGGCCATGGCCTCCTTGGTATCCCGACATGGTGTGGGCTTGGAGTCTTCGAAGGGGTGTGTCAGCGGTCAGAAGCAAGCAAAGTAAGAGGATAGGCGTGATAGTTGCATGTATAAACAAAATGATCCGGGTCGACTGAGGAGATATCCGGTCGTTGGGGGGAGGAGCAACTTCGGGACAAACAAGTGAATAACTAACTCACCAGGCCAGTCTCAGCAGCTCATCGAAGACTGATCAACAAAGGGAGGACGGCTCTTGTTTTGGCGGTTTGGATTGTTGACGCACAGCAGGCGCTTAAGCGATTGACTGGGTGGGCGTAGTGGGGCGCTACACAGAATGTTGGCCGGTGGTTGGCTTGGGGATGACGCGCGGTCGGGAATCCAACCAGGAACAGGAGACACTGAGAGGCGGTCGAGCGCAGCCACCGCTACACAGAACCAAGAAAACGAAATGTTCCTGCGCGGGCAGGAGCCGAGATAGCAGATCTGGAAACGAGAGACTGAAAGAGATGATGCAAGAAGAGCGAGTGTCGGGTGTCGGGGAAAGGGTGAAGAGAGAGAGAGAGAGAGAGAGAGAGAGAGAGACTCCTGCTGGCTGCTGCAGAAAGGAGAGTGGAGGTTGAGTTTGTGGAAGTGGTGGATGGGAGAGAATGCCTGGGAACAAGGAAATGGAAGAAAAAGGAGGCATTCAAATGTGGGTTCGTTTCGCAGTGACGGAAAGAGACAGGAGCCAGGTAAGAGCGATGGGCATGGGTGGGGATGGGACCGGCTTGTTGTCCGCGACAGGGGTCCTGACCACCCAGCCAGGGGCTTTTCGAAAGGAAAAGAGCGACTGGCTCAAGGGGCAGGCCGTGTGGGGTCATTGGCGACCTGCACTGTGTACGGTAGGAGGACACCAACTGGCGGTTTCATGATGCATTCATTCAATGCTTCGTAAAGTTGCAAACACTTTGCATGCATGTTCCTGTGCGAAAGATGCGCAAGAGAACAGTGATTTTGGTACTTCTCAGGCTGCTTGTCTGCTACCTTGTCACTGTGCCCTAAAGTGTTCCAGGGTTCTTATGACCGTCATCATCTCATCCACCCACACTAGACAGTGCCTGTTCCATAGTCCCCCAGTCCAGACCAAAACGCTTTTTCTTGACTCCTGGTTCGCCAGGCCAGGTTCGTGTTTTGCGAGAGTGTCTGGTCGGCCTGGATTGCGATGCCAAGCTGGGTTTTCTTGCCACTTCCACCAGCCTCCTGGCCTGTGCTAAGAAATTTTTTTGGGATCAACATCCACAGCACCCACGGAACAGCTGAGCACTGCTCCTTGGCAGCTGCAGGAGGATTCCGGGAACCGCTGCCACTGTCGTCAGTCCCTCAGGCTGAACTGGTCGGCCATGGACGATGCAGCGCTGCGATGCGGATACATCTTCGCTACTCTCGGGACTTCCGTCCAACGGGCTCCACGATCTCGGCTCGATCCATTGATCTCCACAGATTTACATTGGCGCCAATGGAGCGCAGGAGGAACGCAGTTCTCCTGAGGATGTGGGGATTCACTGGCGGCCTGATACGGGCTGGCAGACACTGCCAACAACTGACGAACCGAGATTGCCCTGCGTCAGAATCCATTGCTCCGCCACCTCAGACTCCCTGCACTCCTGAACTTCATTTTTTGCAGCCAAGTTTCAAGAAGTACCCTCGTTGTACCAACGAAACCCAGAGAGTTCCCTAATGCAGGGGAGCCAACTCGGCCGGAGCGAAAGCTTGTTCATCAGTGCAGCAAAGAGAATATGACGACACTGACTCGCTGCTGGCATGAAAACCCATGAGGGAAACCAGCTGAGCTGTGCATAGGCTTATCAGTGAGGCCTCATGCGCCAGTATCGAAGACCGACAGAGCAGCAGCAGGAAGGTATCCATATCGACCAAGATGGAATACTTGCTGAAAACGATCGGTGGTCAACACGCGGGCAATTTGGGTTTCTGCGTGGCAGCCATAGATCACAGACAGCAAACATGAACGCGGCTCACCGTCGTTCCCACCCCATGAAAAATAATAAATAGAACGAAAGTGTCATCAACAACACGAGCCATTACTTGCTGCATGCAGTTTACATCTTACCATGGATCTTCCAACACTCCTGTATGGAAAGCTGACAGAAGTATTCACCGAATGCACAAGCATAACACTACAGGACTGCTGCACACTCAAAAACCTTGCTGCTGCTCTCCTACAGCTTTTTTTTTGTTTTAGCTGCCACCAGTTCGTCGACCTCCAAGCGATCGCCACGGTCATCCACCTGGCGACAAATTGCAGGGAGAGCCGGAATTTTCATCCAGTCGATCGGTTCCATGACATATCCCGAAGGGGCTGTCCCTCGTCCGACTCTTCCGAACACAGTGCGGATACGGACATATCCACCGCAGAACACCAGAGGCTGGCTGGTCAATTGTGTGTCGTCGCCCAGCACGCGCCGCTTTCTCACAGATTTTCCATGCAGTGACACAACGGCAGCGTACGAAGCAATCAATTATTTTGCCTGAGTCTTTCCATCTGTGCCATTTGCAACGTTGGAAGTTGTTTCTCTGCAAGGAGCCGCGAGTTGTATTCTCCTGGTTCCCTCCGTTCTGTCACTCTACGTCCGTCGCCAATGGCTCCAAGCTTCGTTGCCAGGTTTCCGTCAATCACACAAATTTGTTTCGTGATCAGCCAGGGTTTCTCGGGAGAGCTCCAGACGCAACGATGACTATTCTCAAACGTTTGCAGATGATAAAATCCTAGAAACGTAGCTGCCGATGCTCAATCCTAACTCTATGAGCTGGCGATGAACCGAGAAGATCTCGAGGTCCGGAACCAAGCTACAAAGGTGCACGTCGTGTCCGATGAACCGCACATCTCCCGCTTATCAAGGCGGCACGCGGGGTAGAATTCGTGTAAAAAGTCTACCGTGTAGCACAACTCATGAATGGACGAATAGCAGCCCAGCTCCCACGCCCGTCAATATCGAGGTTTTAAATTGCAAAAGAATTGGATGTCGGCCTGCAGGGCGGGACACCGGTACCTGCGTCAAGTCGTGGTGGATGACGTTAGCGCCAACCACAGTTTGCATGATAAGGCTTCCCACAAATCGAGACCCGGAAAGATGAGCGCGGCGCCGAGCTTGAAGACGCAATGTGGCTGTCCTCTAGCACAGCGGTGCCCGAATGTGCTGAACTACGCTCCGGAGTCGATATCGCACACGTAGATACCTATCTCCGATCTACCTATCATCGGTAGTCCGGAAGATGTGTACGTCACCGCTTAGCAAGACAGTTCGACATCAGATCAGCTTCGGCATGAGCTGCAAGTCGTGCTGATCCGTGCTACTGCCAGCTTGGCGTTTAGATTTCTCGAGCAAACTTCTCATATCAAGTGCTACAAATTAACGCTGCTGTAACGAGGAGATACAAGCAATAAGCAGGAGCTGTTATTATTGTAGGGAGTAACAACGGCAGCTGATCGTCTGGGTATATCAGAAGGCTTGATAGGCCAGATCGCACTGTCTCGAAATTTTCATGCTGATGGGGTTAGGGGATCAGCTTGGTACCGCAAAGCAATCACAACTCGCGGGACGAGGAGGAGGCTGACCATCCTGACCTAGGGCAAGGCATGTCATGTGGCTCGTACTGGGAGGTAGGTTGAGGGTAAATCAAGTGAAACCAACGAATTGAATGTGATGATAGAGTTGGACACATCAGAAATGGTGAACGAGTCTTCGCTTGTGGCAAACTGGGTAGGGCAGTAAGGCACTTTAAGCCCAAGCGGAGTATGGATAAGTCATCCGACTATCGAAGCGCGCCCTGCGGTGGAATGTGGCCGTGAGAAGCACCGAAACCTGGCACTGGAACTCGAGGCGAATGGCAACGCGCTCGTGGACCGCATTACCGAGGACACGCGGGCGTCTGATTCTGTAAAGTCAACATGTGAACGAACGCTTGTTACACCAGTGCAGAGTAAATGGACAGACCAATATTCTGCCCGGTGCTGCCCCCGCGAGGTAACATCGAAAAGACGGGATGGTCGAAGCGGCAGTTGTCAGCCGTGGAGCCGCGTTCCAGAATACTTCGACGGGTTGCCAAGACGGACACGATCAGCTGAAAATCAGACTGTTGCCCGGGCAACGCATGTAACGTAAACATTGGGGCTCGGGTTTTGGTAGGTACTTTACACCATCTCAACAGTCGTGAATTTGCACCTTATCAAATCCCAAACCACAAACTGAACATCTCTTATCCACAAAAGCTATATCTTATCCATCACGTATCTTTTGTCACGATGATGTCAAGACGACTGGCGCGAACAGTGCTCGACAGCAGCGACTTGTCTGACTCTGACAGCGAGGGATTTCCTTACCTTCCACTGTCGGGAAAGAAGCCGCAGCCGAAGGAAGATAGGAACTTAAAACCGGCCACGAAGACACCACAGAAGGTGCTGAAGTCTTCTAAGCCGATCTCGACGGTGCGGCGGAGAAAACTAGGCTTGCCTTCTGACAACGAGTTGCTCGGCTCCTGGGAGCCAGAGAAAGGGGGGAAAGAGATCGACTTAGAAGATGACTCGGATAAGGAGAACGTTGGGCAGCGGCGGCCGGGCCCGAGGGTTCAGCTTAGGCCTAGGAAGCCCGTGCTGGGTCTTACTGTTCCTTCATCTCCCGACAACGAGGACGAGGAATATGTTTCAGCCAAGGAGGACATGACTTTGATGGAGGAGGTGTCTATGGTTGATGAGACATTCCACTCCTGCCGAGAAGACGAGGAGGAGGAAGTGTATGGATTGGAAGAGTTGGAACTCAGCGAGAGTGAAGACAATGACGACAAAAATGACTCGGACTATCAGTACGAGGAAGAAGATGGCTCTCCTCTTGGACCTCCACGACAGGCCACAAGGCACAAGAGTTCCTCGAGATCCCGATCTCTCTCTACCAAACGTAGAGGTCGGGAAAAGAAGAACAACGACGAGGACCTTGCCGAGGCTTTGACCCCCTTGAACTTGTAAGTTGTCACAGTTTTCCATAGAGAAGTGAAGTTGGTCTGGTCAAACTGACTTTGTCCAGGAACGATGAGGATCTGGACGTTTTATCCAGTCTAAACAGGCCCGACTTACCACCCCCAACAGGTCGGTCAGGACTGCCATCGCCTAAAAAACTTCCCCGGATCCCTAAAACACCCCATAGGCCCAGTTCTGATCAATTCTGGAGCCAAGAGTTCGTCGACGATTGGAATGACGAACATTCACCACGTAAACTACTTTTCCCGAATCCAGCAAAGGCTGGCGATCAGACTAAGTCCAAAAAGGTTGCCACCGACCCGGAGAAGATGACTGCCAAGCAAGCAGCCGCTGCGACGCGCAAAGCCAAGAAGGAGTTCGACGCGCAAAAGCACCAGATGGCCGAGGACTACGTCGCCGAGCTCGATCGCGTCATCACCGGCGGGAAGCTCTCCGAAATGACAGCATTGACCGGCGGGATCCGGATCAAGTGGACAAAAACCCTCAATAAAACCGCCGGCCGCGCCAACTGGAAATCGAGAACGCACACCCATCTGGCGTCACCCTCCGAGTGGAAGTCTCCCTTTGGCTCGGAGGAAAACTATGTCACTGTCACCAAACACACGGCGACGATCGAGCTTGCCGAGAAAATCGTCTCGGACCGCCACCGCCTGCTCAACACGGTGGCGCACGAGTTCTGTCACCTCTGCGTCTTCATGATCAATGGCCGTGACGACCAGCCGCATGGGCCGGACTTCAAGTACTGGGCGCGAAAGGTGATGGATGCGTTTGGCCAGCGCGACGGCATCGTCGTGACGACCAAGCACACGTACGTGATCGACTTCAAGTACGTTTGGGAGTGCGTCGAGTGCTTCCGGAAGTACAATCGGCACTCGAAGAGCATCGATCCTAGGCGGCACCGGTGCGGGGTGGAGGGGTGTCGTGGTGAGCTCAGGCAGATCAAGCCTGTGCCGAGGGGTCAGGGGAAAGTTGCCAGCGCTGCTGGTGGTTCTGGTGACGAAGGGATTCAGGGAACAAAGGAAAAGAAGCCGACAGAGTACCAAGAGTTTATGAAAAGGCAGATGAAGTTGGTTCGGCTGCAGCATGAGGGGATCTCGCAGAAAGAGGTAATGAAGATCGTGGGGGCTCGATGGGCAGAACACAAGAAGCAAGGGAAAGCCGGAGCAGGCAGAGCTAAGCCTCAGGTCACTGAGATTTCCAGCGCTCAGCCCACGACCGAGGTTGTCGATCTCACGCTGGACGAGGATTAAGGGGAGTCGGACACGTCCGAATGAACTGTTGCGTTGACGATACCCTTGCGAAGATAGGTCAATGATATGGACATGACGCTAGAAACAGTTACAGCTGTAAATATGATACCCGGTTTTGTACATACAACATGATACACCGGCGAACATGTTCTACCTACCTTTTGATCGGATGGTCGATGTGAACTTTATGCTAAGCTATGGAAATGTAGTATGAGCTACCTAGATCGCTAACTAGACTATCTGTCGTGTTCATCATTCATGGGCAACTTGGGAGTTACCGTACCCATATATCCGTCTCCTTCCATCCATCTTACAAGATTTGCCATTTTCCCTGTTCCAGCAGTTACCAATGGCTCTGCCCTCTAAAATCAAACCTGACCTCCTTACCCATCCTCCCAGGATATCCTATCCTATTCCTAACTCCTCAGTTCCACTCTTCAAGCAAAAAGACCCCAGTCCTTAATCTCGAACGTCTCCCACACGCGAGCCGCATACTCTACCGCGTCGCCAATCAGCTTGCCTTGCTTGCCTAACTCCAGATCCACCTCCTCTTCGTCGTACTCGCCCTTGATGTGCGGGACGTTGATTGTAATGATGATGTCGGTCTGCTTCTGCTCAAGGCGCACAAGCGTCATGATCAGCGCCGTGAAGTCTGGCGCCGAGCGCTTGGCTGCTTCTATCTGTTGCTGAGCCAGCTCTGGGGGCATGTTTTCGGGGATGAGGGGCTGCTTCGGCTTGGGGATTGTCGTGGCGATGAGGGTGTAGCAGGGGATGGAGGGGCTGTTGGGAGGTATGTCAGCATTGAATTATTGGTATTAGACAGGAAAAGCAGGGGATATATACTCAAGATGAGTGAAGCGCGTCTCGGTTGTGTTCCAAACCCTGACGTTTTCAGCATCCTCGCCGGCGATGTCTTCCAGGTGGGCAGTCATGGCCTTGCCATCGCGCTCAAGAGGCGAGTCGCCTTCTGTCTCGATGCGCTCGAGAATATCCACAATGATGGAGGTAAAGCCGTCATTGTCGAGGTAGACTTCCTGGTTGTCGGGAACTGTGCGAATCTTGCTGCGCGGGGTTAAAACCTGACTCTTGTGGCTCAATTGTAGACTTTGAGACTGTAGGAAATATGCTTGTGGCATGATTGAGACGGATTGACATACCTGACGTCCACAAATTTCTCGGGCATGTCGACGACGATAGCCCCGCCAAAGAGGGGCGTTGACTTGTAAGCGTGACGCGCCATGGTGTTCTGATGGTCTGAATGCTGCTGGCGCTGTCGCTGTCTTTGTCCCCTCCTTTCTTTTGTTGTTTGGCTGTCTTGACGCCTTATGAGCTCGTGGTCTTAAATAGGGCTGGAAATCAGGGTGCGATAATCGAGGCTGTCTGCGGTCGAAGCTTTGTTTGAGGACGGACGGTTGCCTGGTGTTGTGACTGGGATCAGGTGGGTTGTGGGAGTGTGACATCAGAGCAGGCTTCCAGCTTCTTCCCGCCCAGAAGGTCCAGTCATGGCGGGGTCTTGCGGTTGGCCCGTCGTCCGTTGGCGGGGCCGTTGGCGAGCTTTTCAGCGGCTAGACGGGAGCAGATCGAGCTTCTGATTACAAAGCAACCTCAATTCTGAAACTTAAGCTTTGTACTACTTCTACTGACTCATCTATAGCTAGCTAGGATCATTTGAGTTTGGTGGTGCAGTCAATGCTGCCAGAAATGTGTGAGTCGTAGCATCTCGAGTGTGAGCCCCGCGGATTGGCTGCTGCCGAGCGACCCCGCGCTAAAGTTGCGGGCAATCCGAGAAAGCGGATGGTTCAGCCGCTGTGTCGTAGAAGCTTTGTTGAAACAAGGCATTTCCCCCGAAAGCCCCTCAGAGGTCCAAGCAGCAGTTCAATCAGCACTCGGCCGTCAACCGTCCATCCTTGCGTTCGTCCCTGACATTCTTGTGTCTGCCAATGGCAAGCAAAATGGCGTCGTGCATCTTCTGCAAGATCATCAAGGGCAAGTCTAGTCCTCTGCGCTCTCTCGCTCACTCGGCTGAGGCGTTGGCTGATGGCAGCCATCTTTCCCCCCCCCCCC
>Ga0065720_1019602_pt1 | contig 22637 bp, 18 predicted proteins | sample Thericmetagenome_FD_59107 | JGI IMG/M metagenome (GOLD analysis project Ga0065720, IMG submission 59107) | Thermophilic microbial communities from the Joint Bioenergy Institute, California, USA of rice/straw/compost enrichment - eDNA_2 v2... | ecosystem: Engineered > Solid waste > Grass >...
CCCGGAAAAGCAAGGCCAGGCGGCCGAGCCCCGACCTCCCTCGGGCTCCGTGCCGCAAGACGGTACGCGACCATCGCAAACGGACCAAGTGCTCCCTACGGCTGGCGGCTTGACGCCTGCGTGCCACGGGCCGCGCCGGATCAGCGACTCATACCGTGGACATCGACAATCGGTCTGTCTCAGAGAGCAACGCCTGCTATCGCTGCTACTGTTGCCGCTGTTGCTGATCCTGCTTCTGCTCTTCTTACCACTACTAACTCTTTCGATCTCTTTTTGCTGGCCAACGATGCCGGTACCCGCCCACTGCCCCCCGTCTCCAGACCTGCATCCCTCCAAACGTGCCCGCCAATCACCGCCTGACAAGGAATCGCCGACCTCGCTGCCCTCGGGTGGCACAGCCTCGCCTACCAACGACCAACTCCATGACGGTCCGCTGAGCTTGGAGCTGGCCCACGGTTCCGCTATCGGCGCCGCGCCCGGCAGCGGGAGAAGCGCCAGTACGGCTGCCAAAATTGGCCAGAGCAGCAACTTCAGGAATGTGAGCGCCTGTAATCGTTGCCGTTTGCGCAAGAACCGCTGCGACCAGAAGCTGCCGAGTTGTGCCAGCTGCGAGAAGGCTAGTGTCGCCTGCGTCGGCTACGATCCCATCACAAAGCGCGAGATTCCTCGGAGTTACATCTTTTATCTCGAAAAGCGAGTAGAACAGCTCGAGGGCATCTTGGCCGCCAACCATATTCCATTTCCTCCTGCCGATGACCTCGATTACTGCTCCAAGGCGTCTTCCAATGGGCCCCCTGGTAACCTGCGGCCACCCGTCGACCCGGGGAACGCGGCGCGCCCGGAAGGGCCGGATACGGTTACGTGTGCCAGAGCAGCAGAAGGTAGCGGCGGCGACGGATCGAACAAGCTACAGCGGATCTCATCAAAGCCCGGCCCGGCCTCTTCGGACAACCGATATCTCGGCTCCACATCGGGCATCTCATTCGCGCGCGTTGTGTTTGCCGCTGTGCAATCATCCGTCTCCGACCAGAAGAGCAACTCCGAAAAGGGAGGCATACGCCCCTCCAGACCTGCGAATAGCATCGGCGGCCATGGTGCCGGAACTGCTGGCCAGACGACTTCAATGCGTGATTCTTTCTTTGGCTTGCACACCAAGCCGACTAGTCATCCGGCTCCCTTTCCCAATAAAGCCCTCGGTCAGAAGCTGGTCAGGCTGTACTTCGAGCATGCTAACCCCCAGATTCCCGTCCTTCACAGAGTCGACTTCATGAACATGTTTGAGCGGGCCTATCTTGAGGAGGGCCGCGTACGTGGGCCTCGCGAACTGTACTTTTTGAACATGGTATTTGCTATCGGCGCCGGGATTCTTGTCGGGGATCCTAAGGGGGAGCCTCAAGGGGCCGAGCCGTCCGATTCGTCATCTGGGTCAAGGCAGTATCAACCGGAAGCGTACCACGCCAGTGCCATTGTTCACCTGGAGGCATGCCTCGGGAGTGGCGGGCTGGAGGATCTGCAAGCTGTCCTGCTGCTCGCCAATTTTGCCCTCCTGCGGCCAGTGCCTCCTGGCCTATGGTAAGGTTTTGATGAACCACAGCCTTATCCGGTGCAACGAGATGCAAGTGATGCTCAAGATTCATGTGCTAATCATATATTTTTTCCCCATCAGGTACATTATTGGTGTTGCTGTAAGACTAGCAGTTGATTTAGGGCTTCATTATGAAGACCCTAAAGAGCTCGAAAATGGCCAGTGGGAGTCGTCAGCCCTGCAAAAGCCTACGCTTGTCAGGGAGAAGGGCCGCTGGGAGTATATGCGCGATATGAGGCGACGACTCTGGTGGTGCACCTATTCCCTTGACCGTCTTGTAAGCGTTTGTGTTGGTCGCCCGTTCGGTATTTCGGACCACTTCATCACGACGGAATTTCCATCGCTCCTAGATGATGAGTATATCACCCATGATGGAATCATTGAGCCCCCTTCTGAGAGGCGACTGCCGAGCTACAAGCTGGTCGCTCAACATTATTTCCGACTCCGGCTTCTGCAGTCGGAGATCTTGCAAGTGTTGCATTACCGCCAGGTCTTGAGCGCCAGGGCTGGTGGACAAAACTACCAAAATCCTTATATGCCAACACTGCCTTCCGCTTTCCTTTCCAAGTTCGACTCGTTTCGGTCATGGCGCATTGATATCGATCGGAGGCTATGGGAGTGGAAGAACACAGCTCCAAGGAAAGAAGACACGGGTGTTTCCTTCTCCACGGAGTTCCTAGAGCTCAACTATTGGCAGGCTATTATCATGCTCTACAGACAGAGCCTGAGTACGCCCACTGTCTTTGAAGGAGAGTATGATACGTCGAAGGAAGTGAACAGCCCCACCATGTACAACGTGGAGCCCTGTGAAGACGAAGACCGTGTCTATCTCAAGATTGCCGAGGCAGGCCAAAAGATTCTGCGATTGTATCGCCAATTGCATCTGCAAGGCCTCGTCAATCATGCTTATCTGACAACACACCACCTTTTTGTCGCTGGTATTTCCTACCTCTATGCCATCTGGCATTCTCCTATTGTGAGGAGTCGCTTGGTAAGGAAACCAAACCAGCTCATTGCCCTCTATGGGCCTCTGGATTGCCACTAACACTTTTTGTAGACGATGGATGAAGTGGATTTCACTGTTCTTGCAGCCACATCTGTTTTCACCGATTTTATTGATAAGTGTCCTCCTGCCGAGGCCTGTCGAGATGCCTTTGACCGGACAGTAAAAGCCACCCTCAAGATGGTTAATGCATCCGGTGGCTTTGGCCAGCAGTACCGTTCTGGGCACTGTAACACAGCGGGTTCTGACTCCCAGCACACCTTTGAGAATGCTCGCCAGGAATGGCACCCAAAGGCGGATAACACTTCGTCGGCGTCTAGCAAACTTTCTCATTCGAGCAACAAGCGCCCACGCCCTCATCACTCATCGGTTGACAAAATGCCCGCCGTTACAAGCTCCGACGCCTATTCCAACGCATCTTCTTGCTTCATTTCGTCATTTTCCAGCAAACTTGGCGCCGGCTCATACCTTTTAGCAGGACCACCAGCAGGCCCCTCAGTTATCAAGACAGAGCCAGGTGCCTATCATTCTAGTGTTGTACGCAACTTCCCTCGCCCTCCACGCAGCACTGCCAGCTCTACGGACAATCCTACCACCCCAGAAACTTCTATCGAACAATCTCCTATGATCACATCTCCTTCTGTTTCTACAGTCACTGGTATCCAACAACAGCAAGCCATCAATTCTCCCATGAGTGGTGGTGCAACGCCAACTAACAACGACTTCCATTCCCCTCGGCTGTCGCATCAGCAACCGCCGATGCAACAACAATTCAGTCCCGCGCCCGCGGGGACACCCGCGCGTGGTGCCATGTCACTGAGCGAGCTACAGGGATTGGAGTTCTTACAAAGTCTGAATAACGCTGGGAGTGCTAACAGTGGAGCGAATAGCAGCAGTGGTGCCAATAATAACAACGGCCTTAGCCCCAGCGGCTTGATGGACGGTATTGACTTCACCGGGCTGACAGCTGAGGCACAGATGGATCTTGGGTTTGGTCTTGCATGGGAGGGAATGCACCATGATTATAGCGAGGGGCAGAGTCTCGATCTCTTTGATGGATTTTTCTTTGGTGGTGGTGGGACGATGTGATGATGTGGAAATGCCAATTTAATCAGGGACAGGGCTGAAGTGTGTCAATTTTGTTCCTTTTTTTCGGATGTATTGTTGATGGCACAGATGGTCTCGCTTGTACAAATCCAAATGGACCATGGCTGGTTTTTTGGGTGGCGGATGGCTCGGGTTTCTTGGCCTTCACAACTGGAGAACTTCACTTACATAGGGCCCTTTTTTGGTTAGATGTTTGGAGGTTTGGCTAGTTAGATATGACACCAATTGCCTTCACGTGCGTGTATTTTCCAAAAATATCATAGTCCCGAAGCAATACTGGAATTTTTTTTTGTTATGAAAAAACTGTGATGACCGGGAGTTCTCAGATACTTTGCGGCAATTGAGTTATTATTTTTAAAAGGCAATTACACTTCAACTATCCTGTTGTCATCATTGTCCTCTGTCCCCTCCTCGGCTTCGTCTCTCATCAACACTTGGACGAGCCTTTCGCAAGCCTCTCGGACACCATCATCGTCCACTCTCAGATGTGTTTCTCTAATGATTGGATATACGCTGACTTTCCTCATCAGGTCGCGCCCTTCCCGCGTGGTTGTCAGCAGAATCAGGGTCTCAATGTGCGTCTGAATGATGCTGTTATCTGAATCCCGCTGCTTGTCCGGGGGCAAGAACTGAAGGTCCGGAAGCATCGCCAAGGTTTCGTCCTCGTCATATTGCTCGTTGCCAGTAATCGGTAGCAAGATGTACGGAAGGATATTGATCTGATCTTCGTCAAGAAAGGCGGAGTGCGAGGGCACGTCGAAAGCGACGTTCTTGATCGTACTGGCCACACCTTTGCGTCGGATGTCGGACTGATGCTCGGTGAAGACCTTAATCTTATTGAGGGGTACCACATCGTCATAGTCCTGCCGCTTCAAAAAGAATTCACGAATCTCCTGGTGTTTGGAGAGATCGGCAAAGACGTACGAGAGGTAGTCGAAATTGGCATTTTTGTTGTAGGACTTGTCCATACCCTTGACGAAGAGATCGAGAAGCTGATTCAGGACCAGCTTGTCGGACTGTAAACGGGCTGGTGGGTCTTGGGTACGGTTAACAATGCCTTTGAGGCCATCCCACTTGGAAAGGTTTGCCAGCAACATCGCAAGGAGGTCGGCATTTGGTTCTTCAGGGTCCTGAGAGATGATGTGGTGTGGTCAATAATTAACGCCCCAAGACTGACTCATGTGGGAGTGACATGAGCCGTCTCATGATTGATGGTTATACGTACTACCAAGAGCCCAAAAAGGATGCCGAGAAACCTGTCATCTGTGGCTACATTCTCAAGAATTATCTTATCCTCAGTTGCCGTCAGGTTGATTAGAATGTTGATGGCATGCTGGGCGATTTCCTGTGTGGTCACTCAGTTGGTATATGTTTTCACCAACTGGGAATCTCGTTCGCTTACAGGGTGGTCTCGAATCAGGAACTTGAGATGTTTAATTGGAGTAAGATCCTGTGTCTTGAAGATTGAAGGCTTCTCAGTAGAAAATGGTTCAAGATTCTTCAGAGCCACTTTGCGGATAGTGGGCTTCGGATTGGCAATGAACCCCACGAGCTAAAGACCCAAAAAAGTATTAGCTTTTGAAGCATCACACCAGTCTTTGTCAGATTTTGTCTTTTTCACCTCTTCAAGTTCTGTAGCCATGATGGAGTTGTAAAAAACTAGTCGATTCAGAATGTCAAACCGGCTGTATATGCTCACAAAACTTACTATACTGTAAGATCTGCAAATTTCACCCATCAAGCCATGCTTTCGACTGGCTGCGACGCGGGGCATCGCGGGGTTCTTAGCTGATAAGCGATAAGCCGATAATCGCAATCTTATCATGGCTGATAAGAGTGGCAGCTTATCAACTTTTACTTTCCCTGTCATAGAGCAGCGAATCAAAGCGGCCAAAACACCTAAGCTGCCCCACGGTGGAAACCATTTTTTGAACTGCTGCACGAAAAATTCCAAGACAACAGCCAGCCAGCGAACCAGTCTCCTCGCAGTGTGTGCGCAATTCTCGGTCCTTAGCATAATATCTACTACGGCCATTGACTCAGTCCGATCACCATTTTACCATACACTATGCCAAAGGCGATTGCAGCTTCATCGCACAAGAGGCGACACAACCCCCTCGAAGATGACATCCTAGCGACAGGCATCTTGAAGAACAGGGAGGGCAGGCCCTCTAAGCGCGCGAACAAGAAGGTGGCCGAGGAGGAGAATTATGTCGATTCCAAAGCGTCCAGAAAGATTCTAGCCATGAGCCGGGAGCTCATGGATGAGGAGGAGCAACAACTGAAGAACAAGCAAGTCACCGTGGCCTCGACGGCATTTGACTTCGATCCATCCCGTATGGACCATGACGAGGACGACCAGGAGGAGTTCGTAAATAATGAGGAGTGGGGAGATGAGGACGAGGATGCCGGTGATAACGACAACGAAGTCGACGCGGCTGATCTTGAGATCTTTAATCGCTTCGTTCAGCCAACCATGAAGGATGATCCCTTGCTCACCCACGGTTGGGACCAAAAGCCAGCAGACGGGGAGGAAGAAAAGGAGGAACAAACTAATTTGGCCGATTTGATCCTCCAGAAGATTGCTGAGAAGGAGGCTATGACGGGAGGGCAAAATGGGGGCAATCCTATTGAGGAAGACTATGAGATTCCGCCCAAGGTGGTCGAGGTGTTCACAAAGTATGTTTTAGGAGGCCCCGTTGACACACTGGCCAAGGGTTTGCATATTGACTCTGTACCAGGATTGGGCTTATTCTTGCTCGGTACAAGTCTGGCCCATTACCAAAACCCTTTAAGGTCCTGCCAACAATTCCTCACTGGGAAGATATCATCCAACTGACACGTCCGGATCTCTGGTAAGTGGATAAGTACGGACTGCATGCGATGCCAGCTATCTCTGATCAACCTATTTTGCAGGACGCCAAATGCATGCTATGCTGCGACAAGAATTTTTGTCTCAGCAAAGCCACAGGTTGTTCAACGATTCATGGAGATGATTATTCTGGAGCGTGTCCGGGAGGATATCCATGAAAACAAGAAGCTCAACGTTCACTTGTTCAACTGTCTGAAGAAGGCCCTTTACAAGCCCGCTGGCTTTTTCAAGGGCTTTCTTTTCCCCCTTGCTGCCTCTGGTAAGTGTTTGATTTCCAGTTAAGACATTTGTTGTGACCTCTAAGAGAGTTAACTCCGAATCAGGAACGTGCACGTTACGTGAAGCGCAAATCATTTCTGCCGTTCTTGCTCGTATCTCCATACCCGTCCTTCATTCGGCTGCAGCTATCAAGACATTGTGCGATATTGCTGCTGAACAGGCCTCTCAGAGGGCAGAGTGTGTCAGTGCGACAAATTATCTGCTCAAAGTTCTTCTCGAGAAGCGTTATGCACTGCGTATGTTATTCTAACCCTGTCAAATGTGTCATGTTGTGTATGAAATCTGACCTGAAGTTTGTAGCATGGCAATGCATCGATGCTTTGGTCTTCCACTTCCTCCGATATGCCTCGATGGCCCGTGAGGGAGACGGTGCGCCCAAGGCGTTACCAGTTATCTTCCACCAATGTCTCCTTGTCTTTGCTCAACGGTATCGTAATGATAGTAAGTTGTCTTTGATGACTCCTCAGCATCGTTCTTTCCATACTCATTAATATTCCTGTAGTCACTGAAGACCAGCGCGAAGCCTTGCTGGACCTGCTTCTAACTCACGGCCATGAGAAGATTGCTCCCGAAATCAGGAAGGAGCTTCTTGCTGGGCGTGGGCGTGGCATTCCTGTCCAGCAGCCCCAACCAACCTTTGATGGTGACGACACCATGTTGGTCGACTCATAACTGGGCAGTCGACGCCCCCAGACCCTCTTATTTGACGAAAAGTGGCATCTTGGGAACTGGACAATATGTAAGCTCGTCCTGGCTTTTACTTCGGACAGAGAGTCTATACGAGATTCAGGGCGTATGACGAAGCTTGGTTCACGTGCCCTGGAGCAAGTGCTCTATCTGGTTTGGTGGTTTATGTTGGCCACCGATCTATGGCATCGATTAAGATTTTGATAACCTGGACATGGTGTTTTTGATGCTGGTCCGGGCAGGCTCCTTCTTTATAGCCGTTTCATTACCTAAGAAAGGAAAGGGCGAACGGGATTTGGTTCTAGGCGTTTTTGGTGAAGCAATTTGTGAATGGGACAAAACTTGCGCATTCTGTTTCCTGGTGTAGTCGATATGCCGACCTTTGGTTGAACATAGGGTCGCCTTGAGGTGCGGTCTCGTGTCGAATTGTATCAACATGACCCTCTACCAATCATTCCTCATACAGTATTGTTAGATATGCTTGCTATCATTCTGGCCCCCTCTGCCTTCCTACCCATCATTATTAGCTCACATTTATTACAGCCCCTTTCATGGTCATGATTCGATCGCCAAGACCGTTCTTTCATTCAGAGGTACGGCGTTTCAGATGTTTAGGATGGACTCTAAGGTTCCGAGAAATGCATGGCTACATCCTTCTAAGTCCTTTCATTCAGAATCGCATCTGACGGCCCGGTTCGTCGCAGAACTTTCCTTGTGGATCGACTATTCCAGGCTCCTCCAGGCCGATCAGGGCTTTCTCTATTGATGGCTCAATGGGCAGTTTGGCTCCCTTTAAAACGCCCAGCCTTCGATCATCCTCCCGTCTTGGATTTGCCTCTGCTATCGACCCGCCTAGGCCTCCAAGAGAAGGATTTGAATGGGTGTGGTTCCCCGAAGGATACTGGGCAGAAAGAGAATATCGACCCCTAGAGACACCGCGTAGGCGATCTTATGACATGCGGATGTGGAAACGAGGAAAACGCTCCCAAAAAAGTCACAGTGAAAGCAGCCATGATGTTGATGGCGATTTAGCATCCTCTCACTACAGCACCGCAAACCGTCAGCACGGGTCCTCTTACTATGCTCCACGTCGTCCTTTCCGCTCCGAGGAGGCACTTGTTCAGTCTCTTCAACATCCCCCCGAGCCGATGGTGGACATAACAGAGCACAATAGCGAGCACGCGACGCAACCAGACGAAGAAACGCACGAGCGTTTGCAGCGGCACAGGTTTAGCGACAGCAGCCCAACTGAACAACGTCGTCAACAAGCTATCCGCCACTTGTCTGCCCCCTGGAACTGCTTGGGTTTTCCTCGCTTATGTGCGAAGGTTTGTGACGCTTTAGTCTTAGGCAGTGGCAGCTAGTTTATGGGTTACAGAAATATAGACTCTTTCCCTCGTCGACACGATCGTTCGATAAAGGGCAGACGCCGAAAGCCAAGTTAAAGGAAACATCTCAAAATCGAGATCGGGCCCAACCATCACAAGTTGCAAAGGAACGCAGAGAGCAGGGTTGCAAAGGTTTCGCCAAGATACGTTAGCACCGCAAGCAGCAACACCAACAACCGACGAGTCAGGACTCTCGTAGCTCTCCAAGTATAAGACAATATAGTACGTAATTCATTCTCGTCTACGGATGTTGCACAGATGTAGCTGACGAGGGCTGCCCAGAAAATCTAGACGTCTTGTTCTCCCCTTTCCCCGGAGAAGTAGGCGATACCTTAACACGACACGGCACCAGGATTTATTATTGACCATTCAACCAGGAAGCCAAGCGTATACACACACCACCTCTCGAAAAATCAGTCGGCCATTGCGGATCACGCGGGGTAACTGATGAAAGTGCTAAGGAGCCGGACCATCGAGATAAGTCGAGCGCGGCAACTGCCATGTATCATGACACAGTAAAGACCAGAGATGGTTCGGCAGAGCAAAATTAGCAGTTGGCTGCGACACATAACTGTCTTTGTTCCGATGTCCATGATGATTCGACAAACGGCGGCGGTTGGTTAGATCGAGAACCTGGGTTATGGAGCAACACGGAAAGATTCATGTATGAGCTTGAGGCACCCGACCACCTACCAAACAGTTTGCTTTGCCCAATCAACGAGAAAAATCCTAAAGGATCAGTTCTGGGATTCTGCGTGGTGAGTCCTCGGGTTACTCCGTCACAACTATTTGCATCACTGACGGCTGGGCGTGGGACCAGTATCATGGGAAGCCCGGTAGTTCGAAACGTGGACGGATATTGAAATTATGAGGTCTCTGATCGGGTTAACTAACCGGGTTTTGTGGAAGCTCTCTGCGTTTATCTTTTAACTCCTGAACACACCTATCATGATGCCCCCTTTTTTTAGGGGTTATACACTGGCAGTTTCAATGGTTCACTTCTTGGCACAGTCGAATATTCATTTGTAGGCTTGAGAAAACCCAATATGCTTCGGTGTGGAATCAATAGATTGAGTGCACGTAATTTAGACGACTAGATGGCCACTTCAGATGCTGAATAGTTAAAATTGTGTGATCAAGCTCACACCTATGGAAGAGGCAAAAAGAAGTTGGTCGGGCAACGAGCAGTATGCGGCCCAAGCGTTGGTGGGCGCCGAGCCTTGTTCGCGAAAAAAAGTGGGGCTATTGAGCTGTCGCGCATGTCCCATTCCATTGTCGGCAGCCGTGCTGACCTGAATGTTTCAAACTTCCCAGGCTGAGCTCTTGACGAGAGAACTTCTGCGGGCCGCCATTACAATCCGACCCGCGATTTCTCCCGTCAACAGAACAGCCTGCAGGCGACTGCTACTCAAACAAAACCGTCTCGATATCCCAAGTCAGGTTCCATACGGAATAGCGAACAACATGGCGTCGCAAGACCCTCTGTTGCTCCTTCGGCAGTCCATCGCCGGCGGCGGCAATATCATCCCGACTGCGTCTCCCGACTCGGATGAAGAAGCACCGCTCTCGACCGCCACTCACTTGGTTCTCACCCATCCAAACCGCGTCGCTTTGCCCATCGATGCACCCACGCGCTTCACGTCGGCCGAAGGCAAGGCCGTAGACCTGCGCAGCATCTACTTTGCTTGGATCAATCGCGACTTCGCCATCCCCGAGTACAACGCCGTTGCGACCAAGCTCAACGAAGAGATGGCCGGCCGTGCTTCCGTCCACATGTTCGCCTTCGTCGAGCGCCTCGTTTTGTTCACCTTCCTTGAGGGCGCCAGTGAGGAGAGCGAGTTCATCAAGCCCCTGCCTGGCGAGAAGGATGCTTCCACGAATGCCAGTGCCGCCGCTGCTGGCACTGCATCTAAGATTGTTAGCGCTGCCTTGAGTCGTTCGGGTCGCGGTACTCTGGACCCTCGTCTCGCGCAGATTTACAGTGGTGAGCGCCATATGGGGGATCGGAATACTGTGCTGAGGGGGATTAAGCCGACGGTTCGTTACCTCCTGTTCGCCTCAATCCTCTTTTGTGCCTGCCGTCAATCATCCCAATCAACTAACTCATCGGCCAACACATTCAGGACTTCTCGCACGTCCGCAAGCTGGCTGCAGTTTTCATGACCCGGAAGCCAGGCGCGCCGCCTCTCGCAGCGGGCATTGGGTCCGGTACAGCGCTCTCTCTTAACCAGAAGCCGGCGCGCCGCCCCGATCCCATTATCCTGCTATCTCCTTCAGCTTCATCGCTTCTGCGCATGTCCAATGCCAAGCAGTTCCTCGAAGGAGGTCGCTACACGCCCCCTGACCACAACTCTTCGCAATCGATGCTGCACGTTCAGCGTCTGATGAAGGATATCGATCCATCGCGGCCGATGCGTTTTATCCTGGTCGAAGGACCCGAGCAGTTCAAGCCTGAGTACTGGAACCGTGTTGTTGCTGTCTTCACCACCGGCCAGACCTGGCAGTTCAAAAACTACCGCTGGAGTCAACCGGCTGAGCTGTTCAAACACGTCTTGGGCGTATATCTGGGGTGGCGCGGCGAGCAGCCTCCCGAGTCAATCCGCGCGTTTGGTCACAGGGTGCTGACCTGCTTTGTGGAGAAGTGGCGCGACCCTAGCCAGGCAGGTGCTGAAACAAGCCGCTGGCGCGATCGTGAGGTTGTTGAGAGCATTTGGAAGGCTATTGAAGTTAACATGAGGGCTAAAGGTTGGCGCAAGGATGCGGCGCCGACATCTATCTGAGGATGAGGAATGTATGCAGGCTGGAAAGCCAAAGTTCTCGTTTCATTATATCCACTTCAACCGCGTCCGGTTGTAACGATTTTACCTTTACTGTGTAGTAGATGCGGGCTTGGACTTGGTTGGGCGTTTATTACGGCGGCGTTTGGGGCTTTCTACTCGGAGTCTAAGGCTCATCTTCTAGTAAACGGCGGTTTTAAGCAGGCCATGCTTGGAAAAATATATCCAAACTTCAGTCCTTCGTAGACCACAGGTTGTCAGTTGATAGGCTTGGCAAGGGGGCCGGGCAGGATCAGGACAATGCCAGTCTTTTCAATCGAAAGGAGCCGACTCGTGGATGATAATAGAATGAATCAGACAGACTCAGGAGTTGAGCACTCAACTATTAGACAAGGCTGAACAAAAGATATCAATACTTGAATACTGTCATATTTCAACATCACGAGCCCACCTTATACCAACTACATATGATAACTACGTGCAAAACATGATCGCTATTCTTCTGCCTTGAACATAAGAAACTTAACTTGAACCCTCTCATTAATCCCCACTTAAAATAAGCCCAGCAGCCAGTGTAGCTGCAGCAAGTAACAGCTTCTTCGCCTCATGCTTCTTGGTTCTTGCCGCGCTCTGTGCATATCCAGTTCGGTAGTTGTCTCTTTCATGAGACCGATCTCGTTCACGTTGATACAGCACTCGGGTATGGCGCGGTTCGCGCTGTGCGGGACCCTCATCGGCTTTGTCATTCCAAGATCGATAGGAACAATGGTGATAATCTTCACTCTCGGGAAGGTATGTGTGGTGATGGTGATGATGATGTGGTTTGCCGCGTTGGGAAGCAGACTTACTGCCTCCATTACATTCGTCTTCTGCCCTATACCGGGTTATAAAGTGGTTTTCATCCATAGCATTCCTACCATCTCGACGATTGTGATATGAGTTAACCCCATGTTGAGAAGGCTGGGGCCCTAACGTTTGTGCGTGCCCCCAATCGTCCAGGTACACTACGTATTCCTCTGGCTCGCTGTCGTCACCATTAGGGCCACCATCCCCCCGGCCCGGATTTGCTTGAGGTCTGGTGCAGATGAGCTGTTGCTGTTTGTTTGAAGAGAAGAGCATGAGCGCCTTGTTGCTTCCGTCATCTTCCTTTTGAATTGTAACCTTTGGTTTGGAAGCCGGACAACTTTGGGTTTCGGCCGCTGTGGCGTCGGGATTGGCTGGTGGTGATGGAGATGTGGAACTAGCATAGTATCGATGAAACTCCCGATGCTCACGGTGTCGAGTACGATGTAAATGCCGGTCTTCTTCCCCTTTAAGGTGATGATGCCGCCGGGGGCGCCGTCTGGCATCTAAAGAGCGGTCCATGTCGAACACTCGGTTGAAGTCAAGAGAACCGATCTTGGATTGCCGGCAAATGACTTTATCGTTGTAAGCGGTGATGACCTTTCAGTCAGCGGTAGGTGCACCGAGGTATCTGCGAAAGCTGCCCCCTTGAAGGCAAGTAGCTACGGCATCTCAAGAATGGTGAACATCTATCTATCTTCCTTTATTTTCTTAAAAAAAAGGAAACAAGAAGGCTCAGGCTCAGTTTCTCCCAGCAGTCATCAAACAAATAAGTAATTTGGATTATCAGTTGAGTCTGACCAACATTCTCTTGTAACACCTGCGTCCTACTGGATTTGCAGTTGCTTTTAGAGAGCCTGCAATGCTGAAACCAACGAGTCAGACAGGTAGGCAAACAGTACTGCGCCGCAGCTGGAAGCTAGAACTATGAATCCGACGTGACATGAACATTCGTCATCGGCGAAGCGACAGAGTGTCTCCAACAAAGCCCACGCATCCGATGAAGATGGATACTAAATCAGTATAACGGGCATCTAGAGCAATACGGCCGCCAAGTATGTACTACTAGGAAACTTGCTGCAGAGGGCCGATTCTGGTACATGGACAATACCATGTTAAGTCGTGGCCCCCACTAAAGGAGATTAGATGACGGCTTGAGGCGATGTCGATGTACCGATGGAATTTCCAACTATAGAGTATCCAGCCTACAAGCCTTTAACTGGTGTTTTCCAAGTCGTATCATGAGGGAACCTAACGTGTGCATGGTCACCTAATCCTCACTTTCATGGCAAAGGGCACACAAACCGTGCTCCATAGTCTCGAGTCTCGGCTTCAGAGGGAGGTTACATTGGAACATCGGATACCAGCTTTGGGCAGCAACGCTCGGGGACTCGGAGCCTCGGGCTTAGCTCACTGGACGGTGGACGAAACACAAAGCCGTTGCGGCGGAAGTCCGGACGGACAGCGACATCTCATCAGGCACCAGCAGGCCCTGTGCAGAATCTCATCAGGGCAAGCAGACGCAGGTGTGATGGCCCCGTGCGACAATACCAAACGCTGGTAACCATGACAGGCCGATCCATCACATCCATCACTGTAACACAACAGGGATCTCTGATCGCGCAAGAGCACGTCCAGCACGTGGCCAGCGTTGGCTCCCTCGGAACACAGGTCGCAGGTAGCTGCGCACGAGTACGACATCAAGGCCTGCGTCGGAAAGGCATCGCTGAAATCGGGTTGCACAATGGCTTCGGCCCCGCGATGACGACTCGTTGGGAGCTGGTTGATTAAGGTAGGACATATACCTCATCATTTCGACGCCAGATGACATACAAATCAGGAAGATCTTTGTCAAGTTTTTGTCACACAGACATATGCTGTGTTGCCGACAGGTCGGCGACCTAAGCTAATCAGACGGCCGACGTAATGGAATAGCTTGAGTCAGGGGCTATCGTCGAAAGCAGGCTACTTGGAGGACCAGATCCTTGGAGCGAAGTGTGCAGTGCGAATTATGAGGTCAGGACATCATGAATCCATCATGGAGCTGCGGAGATAGGATCGCGGATAGATGGAGCGGTAAATGGGTGTGCGGATGCAGGTGACTGGTCCGATGATGCACATCATGACTGGCACAATGACCCTGCTGGGCCTGATATCATTTCCTCCATCCGCGCCGTCGCATAGCTTATGGGGACGACAAAGCAAGCAGACGTCCGCCAGCTTCTGCGTTGCGTTGCACCTTCTAGGTCAGCTTCTCTGACGGCGTCCATCGTCATGGCACAACGCTTGCATGCAGCATGCACCCTCTGGAATGGATGCTTAGGCGATGGAGAAACGGAGAAAAAAGATGCCTGAGAAAAGTCGGGTCTCCCCGTCTCTCTGAAAAGGTTCTTGCTGCACTGGGTTTGCTTCACCTGGACGGCGGCCGATGCGCTCGGGGACAGACTGCTGGACCTGAAAAGTTATTATCCATACCCGGACCTCGCATGCGTCATCGAGACATGTCTGGATGGAGTGGGAGACCACCAAAGAAAAAAAAAAGGTTTGCCCAGTGCTCGTCTCTTACGACAGGAGCACCCTTCTAGAAGCCTTGCACGCTGAGGGAAGCCTGCGGGAGCGAAGGATGGGGTACAGGCCATGTGGCAGGCGTGGAGACGCAATCTACTTGACATCCGTGGCATCCAGCGCCCACAGCGGCATAGCCTGTTTTCCCGTCCGACCGGCTAGACAATAGGGCAACCATGGTGTCTTGGTCGCCTCAATCTGGCCCTCTCCATTCACTGCGACACCCTGCTTAACGACGGCTCTTACTATTGTATGGGCGGTGACAGATTACTGATAACCGCATGGATTACCACAGTGCCAGATAACTTGTATTGGTATGAATGAAAAGTATGCTGTCATAGAAGCGGTCGCTGTCGCTTCTCCAGACAACTAACCGCGCGATGTATGGATTAAGTATAGCTCCCAAGTCCAGGATGAAGGACGGCTGTCAGCGTGCTGGCTTTCCAAGTGCGCAGCTGTCGTGTTCGGATACCGCAACGTACAAGTAGTGTAAACCGCTGTATGCAGCTATATTCTTGAGCATCAACGTCCCTGTTGCACGATTGTTACAAGCCATGCTGCAAGATCCCAGACCGGGGGTGCCGCGGGTGCTTGAACCATATAATAACATACGTATAAAAGTCCAATACGAGCACTCCAGCATGGTGAACATGTGTCTTTAGTTTCGCTTACCCGCAGATTTCCCTGCCCGAGCTTCTTGGCAATAGCTCTGGTTGAAGGGCGAATACTGACCGAACATGGACGAGCCTATCCGCATCCATGGATGGTACAATTCAATTTCAGGATGTGCGTGGCTGCTGACTTTTGTGATAAGTAATCCTCTCAACATCATCTACTTCGCGTCGCGTGTTTCAAAAGCGATTACCTGGTGTAGCGGAGACCAATTGATCAATTTGGAATTACACCTTCGTATGCTTATCAGCACCATGTACACTGTGCACGCCTTCCGCAGCACATGTGCATAGCACCTTGCTTCAGCGCAGACCATGCAATGCATCTTTAAGTGCAGAGAGCAAATAGGAATCAATGGAAGCCTGAGGCGGCGGTGGCGTCACCGTAGCGATTCGTGCGCGGCCCCGGATCTTCACCTTCTGGGTCTTCCTGCAACATGTGGCTTATCCTCACCACGTGGCCTGAGGTATCCTCCCGTCCCCACCACTCCAAGCTCTGTTCGCTTCATTCGCCGAACGTTCGTTGCCTGCCGTCGCGCTACGGAGGTACGTACCTACTTTTTAAGCACGCACCATGCTCAGCGAATGGAGCGCTTCCAAAACCTGTCTCAGGTGGGGCCCATCCTGATGGGCCTGTATAACTAGTACTAGTACATGTAAGCATACGGTATCCTAGGACTGTTACCTTACCGCATCCTCCACCAGGAATTCCGTAGGTGGCCTGGCCCACACCGTGCGGATTGTGAGTCCTTTCCATCGACCATCGTCGTAACTGACCCCACTGTAGCCGTGCTTCCATAGGAGGTAGGCGTGGGACTTTCCTGTTTCTGGTTGATAACCTCCTGGGCTAGGGTGTTATGTTCCCTTCTTCTCCAACACAGGAATATCTTGCGTTATGCCAAACGCTCTTGTGCGCTGTGTTAGCGTTTAAAATCCCCTTAGGCTCCGCTATCCTCCCCTCCATATTTTGACAGAGCTGCGAGATGGAGCGCCGGAACAACCTAAAGCAGCGTCTGCTCTCTCCGTCTCATCGCCCAGGTTAACCGGATGGCCGATCAGTACTGTCCGTGACGCCGCCATCCTCGGCTACCTACCTTGACTGAACTCACTTACGTCCACTGACTTACACGAGGCCACTCGTATGTCGGTTGGGATTGCGAACAAGTATACCAGTGTCCATTCTTGTGCCTTTAGCCAAGCGAGGCGCCATTGTGGGTTTTGATTACAGCCTTTTTTTTTTCTCATTATTTTTTTTTCATCTTTGTGTGTGTCAGATCCTGGCTGCCAACGATCTTCGCTCTCTCAGGGCCCACATCGGCGAGTCCGCCAGTTTGATCCTTGCTTGTGCGGAGTTCGGCAAACGGGATCCCCCACTTCATCAGTTGCCATCCTGTTTGAATGGTTTGGCAGTCTTGGAAACCTACGCGCTTCATGGAAACATTCATCAAGCAACAAAAACTCCATACTTGAAGCCAGGCAGGAACCTGTGTAAGGCTTAGTATGCCGGGTTGGAGCAAATAAATACCGTTTTTTGCCTGAAACTGCAAGCATCTTAACTGTTCTGCGCCCTGATTATGTGTAACCCCTCACAAGCTCGAACGCTTTGTTTCACTTCCGATCGATCGCAACTAGGGTGTCGATCTCGATTGCCTTGGATTTTGGCACTTTTGACTAAGCCCCCAACGGCCAGAGAAGTTACCTTGCGCTTGGCCGGCAAATCCTGCCGCTGGAACACTGTGCAATATGGCCGAGCAAGCCCTAACCGCATGAACGCTAGGGCTTAGTGCACCTCAGATTTTCCCTCAGCCACCATGTTTGTGGACAAGGACCGTTGGACATAGAAGTATAGGTTATAGATAAGCGCATAGACTAGGTAGTAGTATAGTACCATGAAACACGAAAGATTCCAGAGCGTGCTATCTCGGGCTCGGGTTGGATTACGGTAGGTACATTTGGTGGTGTATCTTACTATGGTCCCACCAAATGTTGATCTGTCAGAAATATGATTTTCGGGCTCAATCCAAATTTTTGGCGGTGCGCCTGATGCACGGAGTCTTCTTTTGTTTCTCTATACGTACAACTGATCAAACATGTTTTCAGTGTTAATTCTAATGCAGTAGTGATGCTTATGCATGCTTCTTGGTCTCGAAAAGTGGCTCGCTCCGAGAGAAGTGGTTTCGTGGAGTGGCAAATGGTGTGGATTATTAATCTCTTTTTCACCGTCGTTAGCTTCTGCAGCCAAATGTTGTCAAAGACCTTTATCCAAGCAACTGGTGTATCGACAAGGATCATCAAAAAGTTTATCACATACCAACTGGGCATGGTTTTGGCACACAAGACACTAGCTAAGTGCAACTACTCATAAGAGATCTTAAGGGTTTATTTACACTTCAACCTTTTTATTTATTCCCAAACTTTAGACAGGGATGAAGGACCAATTTCAGACTCTGAGGACTCAAATCACCACAACACCTCGGAACCAAAAGAAATACACGAGTAAATTAAGTGAAGACACAATGAGCAAAAAAAAAAATAACATTCTTGAAGCATGAAAATTGGCTCTTTGTTGTTGAGTTGGTAAGTTGTGTGGTCCACCGAGAGCCAAAGCACCCTGCCAACAAACAAACCAGCATTCAACTGTATGGAGGGCAACTTTTGCTATCTACCTAAGCTCCCTTTCGCAACCCAAAGTATTTCAACTACATAGCTATAGAATAATTCACGAACCACCAACCTCTATATGGGCGCCTAACGACTCGAAGATTGTCTTGGACAGCTTTCATGCATGTATTTTCGGTGCTACGCATTTTTTTTTCTCCAAACTGGTCAGCTGAAGAGCCCAGAAGTCAACTCCCTGATGCATCCTTAGATATGAAAAACACGCGAGGGTGGATACAGGGTGGCAGCAAGGCTCAATTCGAAACAGGCTAGTGCAGGTTCTAGTGGAATCCTGGAAGCCACGTGGGTCTCGGTTCTCATGGCTGTCACGTTATGCTAAGGCCAAGGGCTTCTTCTCATTCTTTTCTTCATGCTCAAAACTGCAGAACACAGTGATTGGCATGCTGTTCTGTAAATTTCATCCAATTAACTTTCATTATTCTGCCTTTGCCACCCCACCGGTTGGTTCTGTTCTTGGCACTGTTGCCGACCGCCTTTATATACAGTAGGAATTGATTGTACGGCTACAGTGTCAAGTTGTTACGAGTCATGTTCTTTTTCGCTGACCGGAGAACGTTACTTATCTCCCGCTTTTGCTTCTGCGTGCGCAGCCGCCGCATGGCACGGTAAGTAGAAAGCTGTCTGCCACGAGGTGGCTTGTCTGCATGTTCGCTAAACACCTGACTGCAGGACATTCCATGTTTCTTTTGTCCACACATGTGTACATTAGAGCGAGCATTTGGATGGAATGCACCTACATAGCAATGCAGCAACCCGATGCAATGTGGCTGCCCCAACAGGGAGTATAGTTAGGCAGAGAACAGATTGGTGACGTTGGACTACATGCTTCCCTCTGCTCCAATAATGCTTCGCGACCAGTTGTAAGCAATTCTCAACTATCAGCCATTTTGAACGTCGGTTTCTAGTTTGTATTTTATATCGGCTTCCCGCGTTTGCCGCTGCGGAGGTCTGTAAATTCTGCCTTTGCCTATCACAAGCCATAATAAGGATAAGCACATAGGACTCCGATGACTAGAGGCATTACGTACAGAAAGGTTATGGCAGGGTTACAGCCATCGATTGCACACGGGACCGGCATTTAACTTTACCCAGTTCCAGTAAGACAGCATTTGTTTAGTAGTATCGGGTAAACATGTTTTGGGCGAACATTCTATTTAGCACGGAAAATCAGGCATCAAGAAGGAACAACGTATCTGCCTTTGTGTGCAGTTTATTCCAAGTGGACCTGGAATACGCATCGGGTTTGTTGGGCTATTGAACTCTCTTGTTATGGACGGCATGTATACTTCAACCCGATCTGGGCTTCTGGTCCTGCAGACCAGGTAAGGTACACTTGACTCATGTCTGCTGACTGCAACTCGGCATATCTTATTTCAGGTAGTATTGGCTTTGTCTGCAAGCGGCACTCAGCCCTTGTAACAATGAGTTGCGTTAACAAAAGCTTTTTGGATTATATAATTCTTCCCACAGTCCTCTGCTTTACAAGTTGAATTAGGCACTCAGTATTTGACGCTGCTTTCATCGCTGTAGCATGGTTTCAGTAGAAATCGACGAGTGGATCCTTTCAATCTGTTGGCTCCATTTGGAGGGGTTCCAGTTGTGGCGGTCTGCAGAGTAGGTGAGGGGCTTGAAAAGCACAGCAATCGGCGATGCGCCCAGCTTGTGACAGGCCACCCTTGACTTTTCTTTACCTTACATAAAGGAAAACCTTTGTGTCACAAATAATACATCAATTGCCCATCTACTTTCTCCCAAAACGACCTCCTAGCAAGCGTTCCTTTTCTCTGAAACCTTTGGAGCTGAAGAAATTAAAGAAAATATATCCGTAGTCAACAGCATGGCCAGCAAGGAGGTAAACAATAAGCAGACCATAGTGTACATACCTAGATAGACCTTCCAGGTTGCTTTTCGGCCACCGGAACCCTGGAAAGTACCGGTACATTGTACGATTTCGCCCACGTGGCCCCATCTGGACTCCACGCGCCACGCACTTCCGTTGACCCCCCTTGTTTCCTTCCTCGTCTCTTGGCCCCCCTCACGTTCACCCTAGCACGACCCACCCTGGCCGACCCTGATCGACCCTGGCACCTTGGCTGCTCCACTGTAGTGGACCCTTCTCTCCTCACTTTACCGGCCCTCCCTTTTTATTTGCACTGAATGCTGTCCAGCTCCCCGGCGGCATCCACTCACAAACGCCTCATATTTCCCGTTGGCTCCCCATCTTTTTGGCCCACAGATGGTAGATGGCCGCGGCTTCAAACCCTCCTCGCCCATTGCCATTGACCGATACCGTCCCGACGTTAGCCAGTCGCGACCGCAATAATATAAGCGCCACAAACGTTTTGCATCCGCACACGAGCCGCTCGCGCCACTCGAACAACCCGTCCATCAGCTCGCAGCGATCCAGCAGCGGTCTTCTGGCCTTTTTCGATCGTACACTCACCGGCATCACTGAAGCCAAGCTCCGTCAACACCAATTGAACGGCCGCGTCTCGACTGGCTCCGACTTGCTCCCCAGCGTGCGACCCAGCTCGACGATTCTGCCCAGCGATCCCCCTTCAAAGCCGTATACCGAAACCGATCCGTCCTTCCCAAAGCCAATCCGCGCCCCCCGCTACGACAGCAAGATGCACCAGACGTCATCGCGCCTCTTGCGCATGACGGACGATGACCGTCCGTTCACCAAGGTACGCTCTAGCCAATTGCCGACTCTGGCTTCGCGGGAGGAGAAAGGGGTGCAGGGTTGCCAGGAGTCCCCGAAGGGATGGAGGCATGGCGGGATTGATAGAGGAATCAGTTGTGGTACTAAACGGTGCTGATTCGGAGCGTAGGACTTCAAAGACCTCTTTGCGACCTTGATTGTCAGTCTTCTCCCACTCGGTTCACACCGCGTGCGCTTTACTAGGGTGGAAAATACCTTCCTGTCTGAGGATGCCATCAACAATCTTAGCTCGCTCAAGTTCTCCCAGTCCAACCGAATGCCAGATCCCCAGGATCCCAGCCGGATTGTAACCACGACGACCACCACGACATTCTCTATGGCCAAGGATATGGCTCGCTCGATCTGCCAGCGCTTTCTGGAGGCCAGGTTCATCGAATCAGCCGATGGGAAGAATCAGCAGGTTTACACCATGAAGGGCACCGTATGGCAGCTGACACCGAAGGGCATCTGCATTCTAGACCGCTTCGTCTCACGGAATGGTATTCAGCTGAAGCATGTCCACGATTTGATCGGCTCCTCCGTATCGCAACTCGTGATTCTGGAACGTGATCCTGCTACGGATAAGCTCCTTACCGATCGCGCCACTATCGAGGTTATCTTCCGCAGGTTCATTGGCGTCAATGGTCCCAACGTCAAGCAGAGTGTGGGCGCGGCCGATTCCGATTCACTCTCTGACTACAAAGACGGTATAACCGGTGTAAAGATGGCCGCCGAACGGAAGATCGGCAACAAGACTTACAAGGAGACCTTCACCGGCAAGGCGGCGGCTGACTGGTTGATGGATTGCTGCACGACAGTTGACCGCAGGGAAACCGTTGAGATCGCCTCGCTCTTTGTCGAGTACGAACTTATCGAATCCGTTCAGGTTGACCGGAACCACATCTCCCAGTTCCCGTCGCACAACCTTTTCCAGCCGACGAAGCATGCTATTTACCAGCTCACGTCCAAGGGCCGGGATCTCATTGCTCCCAAGCGCGCTTCTGAGGGGGACAACGCCTCGTACCGCGCGGCGGCTATCTCTCAGAACTCCAATACCCAGCGCCTGGATAAAATCCTCAATGACCCGGCTCTTAGACTGCTGTTCCGCGAGAACCTCCGCGACACTCACTGCGAGGAGAACCTTTCATTCTACCAGGATGTCGATGATTTTGTGCGTCAGTGTCGGCAAGCTCTCAAGGTGTACCAGCAGGCGAGTAGTAAGGAGGGCGCCACCGAGCATCTCAGAGAGATCATGGCACAGGCGTACGGCATTTACAATGCATTCCTGGCTCCTGGCTCTCCGTGCGAGCTTAACATCGACCATCAGCTCCGGAATAACCTTGCTTCTCGCATGACCAGGTCCGTGAATGATGAAGCTGTTGCCGAGACCCTTAACGACGTGATGGAACTCTTCGCGGATGCCCAGAACGCTGTCTTCAAGCTGATGGCTAGTGTAAGCATATCTCTATTCATTTTTTTT
>Ga0065720_1019603_pt1 | contig 22634 bp, 20 predicted proteins | sample Thericmetagenome_FD_59107 | JGI IMG/M metagenome (GOLD analysis project Ga0065720, IMG submission 59107) | Thermophilic microbial communities from the Joint Bioenergy Institute, California, USA of rice/straw/compost enrichment - eDNA_2 v2... | ecosystem: Engineered > Solid waste > Grass >...
CCAGGGACGGTTGATATGGACTGTGCATCGGCACCTGTGTTCCATTGCATTCCGGCCACGGAGCCTCACCAAGATCTCTCCATCAGGGCGGCCTGCCACTGTATGTATCACTTGTCACTTACACACAGACCACGCACAATCACAGGCTCGCGTTTTTGCACACCTTCTGGAATCCTCCACGCTTTGGCCTTAAGTTGAGGACAGTCATTCATTCTAACTTGTTCACATGAGCCCTCTGAAAAAATATACAAGAATTCAGTGAAAGTAGTTTCTTGTCACCGATAGCCCAGGGCAAGCCGAGGGGAAAAAAAAGGCTCCTAGTAGCCCCGCGAAAATTGCTTTCAGCGGTGTCTCGGTTGTGCGGACCGTTAGGTGCATTCCAACCCGGTAATGTACACAGTTATGTTACTGTACGGGCACGGTGTCCCGTGCCCTGCATACACCTAATCTGTACAATTTTAGGGGTTCACTTCTCACCGGGCAATCGCAGTCATCTCCAGGATTCTTCTAGTGAGATTCCAGACTTAGTTACACGTGGAGCGGGACTGAATTCCAGTTAATTTGTCCATGGGAATCTCGAAATATTATCTGCTTGTTGTTTTCGATACCGGCATATGTCCACAGTACATACTGGCAACAGGTATCTCTGCGCTTAAGCTGTGGGGAAGCTGGGCCGAGCTGCATGCATGAATGTTCCGATATCAAAACCTTCACTTGTCAAGCCCAACCGTGTGGTTTTGCGTTTTAATGATTCATCGAAACCTCCGGATTGGTCAGCCTGCAATAACGCAAGCATATCTTCATCTTTCTTAGTCAGTTTGGCCCTTGTGTCTGGAAACAGGCTTGACTGGTTCTGCAGCCGATACTGCTGTGAACCCAGGAAGCTATCTATCCGGGTGGGTTCGTTGGCTATGTTTGAACAGGCAGGCAGCTGCCATCTAGCCGTGGCTGCCAGTATATAGGGGTCGTTGCCTTGCCAACCACCTTTGACATGTGCTATGCCCGAATCGCCGTATCTTACGGAGACATCGAGTATATACTTCTTCGGACCGAACTTCAGCTTCATTCCCGTCAGTGATATGGCTCATAGGGCTGTTATCAGCTCGGCATTTACATATCGGGATGTTACTGTCGACAGCAGCACCATCAACTGCCCTGCTTCCGACTCCTGCCGTCCAAAGATATCTCCGGCTCACTGGCAAGCCGGAACGTTATCACCTTATCAGATAAGACCGCATTCAGGCGGCAATCCTCCTTATCTACGCAGTGAGATGAGCCTGGGCTTGCAATGGTGAAACTGCATGCACGGGCAAACACATGCATATGCACGTGCGCTATCATCAGCCGCGATAACGATCAAGTTGTTTGATGAATTCACCCATCGATAGCTAATTATCGCCGCCACCGAGACGCCTTCGCTCTTGAAAGTCTGGGCATCGACTTGAGACCCAACAGCTTCAGAGAATGGGACAAGATAGCCCCAATTATATAAGCCAAAGATTAACTCACTCCGGCTTTCTCACAGAGGCTGTCAATGAGGTAATGGTTGCATGCAGAGCCGAGACCGTGCTGCCAACCGGAACCCTTGATTTCTCGCCTCGACCTTCGCTCGCAACCTTTTCGTCACGCTCGCACCGTGTTTGCCGCGCCGTCCCGGGAGTGGAGCAAAGCCGGAGCGTGCCACGGCACTGGCGGGGCTTGTGGGTTGGTGTGCGGGTGAGCGTAAGTGACATCATAGGGAATTCATCAACTGGGATTTGAGCCTCCACTGCTTGTACAAGATGTGCCATAGTTTGCTTTGTTAGCACCTTGGCAGTGTTGCCCTCCCAAGAAATGCCCCAGAGCGCCACAGACCTCGCTAACAAAACAAACCATGGTATATTGTACAGCTCGCGATCGAATAACGAGAACTGGCATCGGCATGTCTCGACTAGTATAGGGAACAGATCAGAGTTTAAGAACAGATGAATGGCAAGCCAGGATGAGCCGTTGGGACCCTGAGAGTCTCTCTGGACGTCTCCCCCTCCATGGCTCTGTCTTTGCCTCTTCTCCTAGCCTGCTGTGCAACACTGGATGCTGCGTGTAGGACACCATGCCGGCTGTGTTTTGATCAGGCCGATCAGTCAAATATTGCAAATTTATATTGTAGGCCGGCTATCAACGGCAGCTGTGCTTGTGGCCAGCGGTCGCAACTTATGAGCTATCCCAGAGTAGGCCCTTAGAAGATCCAGGGCTGCATTTTGTGTGTTTCGCAGCACCCACGGGATGGAACAGGTTGCTATGAGACTGCATTGAAAGACTCTTCATCGCCGGTTTTGGGATGCCATAGGGAATGATACCGAGCTTACCGAGGGCTCACCATGGCTGTGGACCTAACCCTCGGGTAAATTTCAGGATCCTCATCCAAGGGTCAACCCCAACCCTGGACTCACTATGATAACCGCACCTGCCGTTTTCATTGACGGCGGCAGGGCAACAACCCCTAACATATCAGCTTTGCGCCCATACTTTATGCTTCATTAAAGCAATACATTAGTTCTGGAATCGCTGTTCAATGAATCGGAAACGCTATGAGTTCAGAAAAACGGACCGCGCCAGACGGCGATGAATCCAGGGTGTGCGAGCCTCCCAGGTCCCTCACCCATCCAATCAGTCCGCCGCTGAAGAAACGCCGGCTGGAGACACCACTATCCACAGACAATGACAGACCAGCGGGAATGCAGTTGTTCTCATTCCCAAAATCAATTCCCTCACCCTTCCGTCTGACCCGTATCCGGGACCTTCCTGCTAATCTCAACCAGGACACAGTAACCCTGAAGGACCTGCTGGGCGATCCCCTAATCTCAGAATGCTGGGAGTTCAATTACATGCATGACATCGACTTCCTGATGTCTGCTTTCGATGAGGACACACGTCATCTCGTGAAAGTCCATGTGGTCCACGGCTTTTGGAAGCGCGAAGACTTGTCACGGGTGACCCTGCACGAGCAGGCGGCGCGGTACCCTAATGTGGCGCTTCATGCGGCTTACATGCCCGAGATGTTTGGCACACACCATTCCAAGATGATGATTCTTCTGCGACATGACGACACCGCGAGGATCGTCATCCACACGGCGAACATGATTGTCAGAGATTGGACTAATATGACGCAGGCTGTGTGGATGTCTCCTTGGTTGCCGCTGATGAAGGGCCCTTCCCAGCAGGAGAACGTCCATGAGGCGAAGCCGGGGAGCGGAGCGAAGTTCAAGGTTGATCTCTTGAATTACCTCCGTGCTTATGATTCCCGCGGCAGGGAGACCTGTAAGCCTATTATTGAAAAGCTGATGCGGTTTGACTTTTCCGAAGTCAAGGGTGCTCTCATTGCCAGCGTACCAGGCCGGCATAAGCTTAATGACTCCTCGCCCACACGCTGGGGATGGGCAGCCATTGAGCAGGCCCTGAAAACAGTCCCGGTGCACCAACAAGCAGAAATCGCGATCCAGATCTCATCGATCGCGACACTGGGGCCGACGGATAACTGGCTCAAGAACACCTTCTCCCGGGCACTCAGCGGCGGGAGAGGGGTTAGCCTTTCACAGCCACCCCCTTCGTTCAAGGTGATCTTCCCGACAGCAGATGAGATCCGCAAGTCCTTAGATGGCTATGCTTCAGGCGGCTCGATTCACACCAAGATCCAGTCGCCTCAGCAGGTCAAGCAGCTGCAGTACCTGCGGCCTATGTTTTGCCATTGGGCTAATGACTCTGCAAACGGCGCAGGCAAGCTGGTTTTCTGCCATTTAGTGGTGGTGACGTGCTGACACAACACAGCCATAGACAAATCTGCCGTCCTTGACTCAGGTCGTAAGCGTGCTGCCCCTCATATCAAGACCTACATTCGTTACGGCAATAAGTCGCACCAGACGATCGACTGGGCGTTGTTGACCTCAGCCAACCTGTCCAAGCAGGCCTGGGGAGAAGCGGCGTCGGCACCAGGGGGCAGTAAGGGCAAGTCGACCGCGTCAAGCGGAGACCGGGAGGTGCGGATCGCGTCGTATGAGATAGGCGTGCTCGTTTGGCCTGAGCTATGGGGAGAGGACGCCGCGATGAAGGCGACATTCATGACGGATAATCTGGGCGATTCTAGAGGAGGAGAATTCACAGAACAGGAGGGGAAGGTTACCGTGGCACTGAGGATGCCGTATAGCCTGCCATTGCAGCCGTATGACAATGCAGAAGTGCCGTGGGTAGCTACGACAAACCATGAGGAACCTGACTGGATGGGGCAGGTGTGGCGGGTAGAATAGGGGGTTGATGTCGTCCATGCACCTTGTGCAGTCAGTTTGCTCTAGAGCGGGTTTTGCTGAGTTGCTATTTTAAGCCTGGAAGGCTGAACAGTAATTATAGTATCAACTCATGACACCATCGCTTGAATCATGGGGAGAGAAATTCTCAGACAGAACGGGTTACTTCCTTGGAGTTGCATACGAAACCAGGTCGTCTCGTAATTCCCGTCAAATAGATGGGGAATAATAATAGTAGTAACAAATAGAGGATTTCACCACCCCTACCGCCCAACAGAGTACAATGAGATTTTCAACCCCTTATTGGCCGCCGACAGCCTCGGGCTCCTTGTTCTCGTCGTAGCCGTACTTGGCCTTCATCTCTTCGACCTTGGCCACATACTTCTCCTGGGCCTCCTCGGGAGTCAGGCCGTCGTCAACAAGTTTCTTCCAGGCATTGTACTTGGCCTTGCCCTATTTAAGTGAGGGGGGTTAGTCTTCAGTTTGACCGGCCGAGGGAGCATTCAGGGGGAGACGGAACCTTCAGGTCAAACATGCCGGGCTGCGGGGCCTTTGAGAAGTCTTCACCGTTGCCGACCTTGTAGAGGGCTGCGTAGAATATGTCAGTAATAGTTAGCTATTGACAAATCGAAAAGGATTGCGCACCATAGATCTCGAGGAGATCATCGGTGGACGGCTTAGACGTCAGCTTCTTGGAGTCGACGATGGCCTTCTTGAAAGCTTCGCTCTGGGCAACCATTTTGGTGATTTTGTGTGAACGTGGTGTCTATTTGACCTGGGTATGGGAAATTGGTGGTTTGTGGTTGAAGGTTTGGGGATTTTCGTCGGGGCGTTTACGCGTGCTTTTGAAGGAGATGTTGAGAATGGAGAGACTGTTTGTTGGGACAGGCAGGAGTTTCGGCGGCGGGGTCAGGTCACCCGGCACTGGCAACGCGGGGCGCGGGGTAGCTCGGTCGGCCTCAGGCACGCATGGAGCATCTCTCCCCACCTGCCAAGGCTGGCACATGATTCTACGTTTGAAAGGGAAACTGATGAGACTGGGAGACACAGCAATTGTCAGGACCCTTTGTGATCGGAGTTTGGATGATTGAAATTGATTACTTAAGATGGGATCTATTTGAGATGAACATTGGCAATTATCAGATGCTGATATGCATGCAGGCTTAACATTTTCCAAGACATTGACCAACGGCTGCATACCCAAGACGATCTCTCCGCTGCCGTGTGCCGTGAGCCGTGGTCCCGGACACAATTGACGCTGACAGTGGTGCAGTGCTGTGTCTCGGTCCCGAGGGTGATTATTTTCTGTAGATATCCAGCTTCATGTGCTTGAACGCTGCTGATAACCCAATAAGTCCAGCTTTTTCCCCTCTTGCTTGCAGCACCTCTGCAAGGTGTCAGACTCTGCCAGATTCGGTTAGCGCGCGCGATCTCAATTAACAAGCCACTTTACCTGTGCCTGAAACAGTGATTGGTGCATCGGCCGTGGGCCCTCAGCGGCTCGGGCCTTAGATCACCAGCGAGCCCCCCGGACCTGGGCACGCTATCTCGAGGATTTGATGCTTGACCTGCCGTCAGAGGACGGTTTGTGGCATTGAGCTTTGCTTTGGTGGTCCCCAGAACCGCAGTGCAGCCAGTGACAAGCTGTGCCACGGATCACGCATGGCAGCCTGCCCCATCACTCTCTGGTTTGCGGGGACGTGACTGGTGAGCTAGGCAGCTTAGAACTTTCAGTTTAGTGTCATCATGGCCCGAATAGGGTAAACAAAGTGTCGCTCATGCACCTGCAGTTGGCGATAGTTGGGTTTTGAGCAGGGGAACGGCGCCATGCCGTGCCCGCCGTTTGACCACAGTAGTGCAGCCATGGAAGCTGAGAGAGTGGCTTGAAAGAAATGAACGATGGGCGGCACGCCGTCGCACAGTCCAGGGCTATTGCGCAAGCACGCACACAGCTGCAAGCTCCCGGGCAAGTTGGGGAGCACTGGCGCTCCCCTAGAAGCATCCCAAGCATTGGCCACTTGTGGTTGCTGTGGCATTAGTGCGAGGCCCTGAGATCGACTATATAATTACACTGCAGCCGCAGTTGCGACCCCCAGTTCCTGCCGGAGGTTTTGATTTCAGGGTTGGCTTTATTTTGTATCACCTCGACGGGTCTTAACATCTTCCTTCTCTCCTACGCTAGTTCATCAGGCTCGCGGTCGTCCGTTTGTTTACTTAAGTCAACATACATACAGCCTTGCCCCTTATCACTGCTCAAGATGGTCAAGACGGTACTCATTTTGGGAGGTTCCCTTGCGGGGCTCCACGTCGCCCACGGGTTGCTCAAAAACAAGAAGCTTGATGGCAAGATCAAGGTCGTTCTGGTTTCGAAGGTATATGCCTTACAGTTGGCTGTCTTCTTTAGTCACCCAGATGCTAATAAGACCCAGACGACCCACCTGTACTGGAACTTGGCCTCCGTCCGCGCCATTATCGACGGCAAGATCAAGGATGAGCAGATCTTCAAGCCCATCGAGCCAGCCCTGACCCGCTATCCCGAGGAGAAGCGCGAGCTGATCATCGGCACCGCGACCTCTGCCGATTTCGATAACAAGACCGTTGAAGTTAAGCTCGCGAGCGACGGCTCCGTCCGTACCATTCAATATGACCAGCTCGTTCTGGCAACCGGCGCGCGTGCCGCTGCGCCTGACATGCCATGGAAGGCACTCGGTGGCTACGAGGAGACCGTCAACACGCTGCATACCCTGGCCCAACGCGCCAAGGAGGCCAGCCATATCGTTGTTGCGGGTGCCGGCGCGACAGGTGTTGAGCTGGCCGGCGAGCTGGGCGATGCCTACGGCAAGAACAAGACCATCGTGCTGCTGTCAGCAACCGACAGCTTGTTGGGCGGTGACAGCATTGCCAAGGCGGCCGAGAGGGAACTAAAGAGTCTCAAAGTGCAGATCCAGTACAATGCGCGCGTCCAGACAGTGCAACAGACGACCGGCGAGGGCGGCGCCAACAAGATGGAGCTGACGCTCGCCTCGGGCGAGACCCTGACGACTGACCTGTACTTGCCGACCCACGGCCTGATCCCGAACACTGAGTACATCCCGCCGCGCTATCTCGACTCGGAGAATCTCAACTACCGCACTGTGCGTGTCGATGATTATCTCCGCGTGCAGGAGACCACGAACGTTTGGGCGCTCGGCGACATCATCAGCAAGCCGCGGGCAGGCTTCTTTATTGCGCAGAAGCAGGCCACGGTTGTCATCAAGAATTTGGAGTATGCCATCCTGGCGGATGGGTCGAAGAAGGAGGGCAAGCTTCCGGCCGTGTTTAAGGCACCCCTGGACGTGTTTGCCTGCGCTATTGGCCCCAATAGTGGTGTCGGCCGTGCCGGGGGGATCAAACTGTTCAGGGGTATGGTGAAGATGGTCAAGTCGAAGACGTTGGGAATGCAGTTTGCGGAGGGCTATATTAACGGGAAGGCTGCGTAAGGGCCGGATGGTACAGGGTTTGGGAGGTGGTAATAATGACGATTATGACAACGAATACATTGATCCGTATGTCCTGAGGGCGATTCTCCGCCGTTTGGTTTGTATTGCTCTCAAGCTGTAGTTCATACCTCCAGGCGCTTTTAATAGGTAATGAGAAATAGTTTGATTTGAACTTCCCCAGCGGAGCGAGCGAACAAGCGGCCAGCCAGCCAGCTAGTCTTCGTGGTATCATCTGCTCGCCTTCTCCTCTTCAATCTCCCTCTTCAACTGCTCCAATACCTCCTGTCGCGACTTCAGATGCGCCTCCAAGCTCTCGACCTGCTCCTTTACCGTCTGCAAATCCTCTCTGACACTCTTCAAATTACTCCCCTCCCTGCCCCTCCCTGTGCCTTCTTCCAGCTCCCTTAGCACCTTTCGTTTGTAATCCAGCAGCTGCTCCAGCTCACGCTTGACCAGCGCCGGCTTCGAGTCACGCTTCCCACCCTTACGCTTCTCCACAGCCTGTTCTACCTTGGCCAGCTTCTCATCCAACTCAGCTAACTGCCTCTTCAACCGCACCTCCTCCCACTCTGCGTCCGTCTTAGCCGCGCTGAAATCGGTGCCCGAAGTTTTGAACGTGCCGCGACCCAACCGGGTCAGGTATTGCTCACCGAACTTCGCTTTGCGGCCCGTGCTCGTCTCGTCGTCGGCCTTGGTCGCCCAGCGCGAAGCGGCCGCTGTGCGTGCGTTATTAATTTGGTAGTCGATTTGATTACGCTCAAAGCTGGCACGCAGTGAGGCTGGGATCGTGCGCGGGATGCGGTACCCTTCGTGTCGGTTGTTGAGGATGTGCAGGAAGCAGAGACAAGCATCTTTGTTGATCGTTTGCGCGGCTGACGGGTTGACCAGGTTCCAGGCTGAGCGAATGTCCGTGTCGGGGATTGAGAGGGAGTCGTAGAGTTCTTGGAGGGAGGAGACTGTGGGATTGGCGGTCAGGGGCTATTTTGGGGTTACTTAGGGGCAAGTCAAGGCTTACATGACACTTCGCCGCGCATGTCGCGGGCCTCGTTGTAGATCTGCTCGTACTTGGCCTTGTCCTCTGGGCTCATGTACCAGTCAAAGCCATCCTTCAGACCAGACGAGTCGTCATCGTCGACCTCGACCCGCTCGATCTGAGGCGCTTTGCCCGTGAGTGCCCGGCTAGCTTGCACCAAGTGTGCCTTGCTCTCCGGCACGAGCCAGTCCGGCAGCGTAGCTGGCACATCGGTGTACTCGCCATTCAGGAGGTCGAAGATGAGGCGCATGGCCACGCAGAACTCCTCAAAGTCCAGGTTGCCATCGCCGTCCACGTCCGCCAAGTCCCACACCTTCTCCAGCTGGGCGTCGCTCAATCCACTGTTTTTGAGGACTGGCGCAGCTTGCTCGCCAGTTAGATACTTTCCGCCATTGGCTCTGGCTGAGAATATGTTCCAATATGTCTCGATTTCTTGTTGCTCGATACGAGGGGCCATCGGGTCGGTGAGGTGGTTATTGGACTGAAAGGAGGAAGGTCGGAGTTAGGATATTAGGGACGGGCTTGCGGCGATTATGCTATCCAAGGAAACGTTTTAAGTGGTGCTGTTAGAAGTGGCGACACAGGTAATGAGTTCAGAATCCTGCCGCCAGGCAGTTGGATGCTCAGGGGAGTGGTCGGATTGGGATAAGGTTGATGATGTTGCTGTATCCCTGATGACCTCTCCTGTGTCACGGAACCTCCTAACCGCCTTGACTGTATGCCTTCGCACTGTACACTGTGTGTCCAGAGTCCTGAAATGACCCACCAAAACTTAAAAACCCTAACCCTGAATGAATGCAGCTGCCCCCAAACCTACGATTTGACATGCCGGGTCACGTGTGTGTTCATTAATGTGCAAGCACCAGATAAACCCTCCAACTTCCACCAACTGCTACACAATTCTCTCCCCAGTCATTTGCCTGTCCTTTAAGGCACGTATTAGTCTCAGGACATTCTGATCATTGATGTGACATCTCAGCCATCATCAAGCTCCTTACCTGCATTATCTGTTGCCTGGCCTAACGCAATGAGCACAGAACCAGCCCCTCTTGAGTCCTTAACAGAGGATAGAGCAATTTTCACAATGTCACCAATGGGAATCTCGACCTTAGCAAAACTGGGGCTCAATTTTCGGGTTAACGTTAATCTTACATATGCCACAAGGTGGCGCAATACCTAGGGTTCAAGAGGCTCAATCCTCCCCATGAATACTTCCTAGCCCCAACTCAATTAAGGGCAAAGGCCTTAATGTTCCCCTTTCCGGAACCCTTCCTGTCAGCAAACGCTTCTCCACAGTCCTTTCCCATGCCATCCATGACAAGTTAAAATGGCCCTCATATCTGCTTCTCAGAGAGACGAAGCTCAAACTATGTACCGTGCATATAACAAACAATCAAAGCTCGAAATTAATGTCAGTATTACTGGCCGAATCAGCTAGATGTCGAGTCTCAAGATGCCGACACCATGTCGATATCGATCATCGTCGAAATGATTCGCAAATCGAAAACAGGCAATGAAGAATAAATAAAGACGATGTATCGAATGAGCCTTTATGTCAGGATTTTGATCACGGTATCAAGTCGATGTCGATTGATGCCACTGTCCTTTGCGATCTCGAACTCAAGCCCACGTAATGGTGGAAGCAACGTTTATGTTGCTCAAACAACGACGTGATGTCGATGTCGGTGAATTTGAGCACCGCTCGCGAGCTGTTATCGCAAAAATATCGAAGTTTCAGCACAGCTCAGTTGTCAATCATGTCACGGTCCAGATCCATGTCTGCTCGGTCATGGAGCTCGTTAGCATCAGTGGACTGGCTATTCTGGCTGGAGGTACCAGGAGTGGTCGCTGGAGTGGCCAAAGTGCGCGGGTAAGGGGTGATATCGCGGTCATCAATTTTGGCACAGTTGTTGCCCATGATAGGCTGGATCGAGCCGATGATGGGAGCACTCTCACCGAGAGCAGGTACACTGCCTTGCAAGCGGGTCATATTGTTCAAGCCACCGACAGTCGGAGCTACGAGGATGCTTGCACGCTGAGGAGCAATTGGGGTATTCGTCGAAGAAGCTGCGATACTCTGCGCCCGGTCACCAGGGGCAGGAGTGCCATATGAACGAAAGAAGTTGTTGTTCTGTTGTTGCGTCTGATTCTGGGCCTCGACTGTCTTCTGGCGCATACGCTCAACCCTTCTAGAATGGTCCTGATTGCCCTTGACGAACTCCCATACGACGCCGGTTTTGAGGATCACATATGCGCCACCACCCTTGGCACCACCTGGACGATACTTCCGCTCCGACGGCCTGAAGCGCTTCTCGAAGTCGCCACGGGTAATGAACTCCCCTTCAGACGACTGCATCAGCTGGTTCGGGTCCGACATATAAGGCTTGCGTGGGTACGCGATGGGATTTCGGTTTTCATCAACCTGGGGCCTTTGAGTGTACTTGCGACGAGACTTCCTTCTATCAAAATCAGCGTCATCGTCATCCTCTTCGTCAGCGGGAGCAACACGCTTGCGAGGGTTTTTCTGGATAGAAGCGTCGCCGGACTGTTTAGCTTGGGCAGTGCTAGGTGGAGGTGCGGAAGCTAAGCTGAGACCGGTCAGGGACGCCGTCAAGTTCTTCTTGGGAGGTCTGCCGCGACGTCGGCCAGTGGCGGAGGTGTTGGTCTGGTTATTGAAAGTGGCAGCCGCATTTGCAGAGGCCCTAGTAGCTGGACCGGCAGAGCTATGCACGTTCTTTTTGACCCTTTTCTTCGGGATCCAGTCCTCGTCTCCGTCGTCCTTGTTTCGCCTGGGCTTGGGAGGACGTCCGGACCTTCTCGGCTGGGGCTTCTCGTCCATGAGGCTGTACTCGTTATCATCTTCTTCAACTTCTTCAAAGTCGGCTTCCTTGTGTCTGGCTAGAATATCGCTGACCTCGTTCTGAAGATCGGCATTGAGACCTTGAGGCGGCGGAGACTGCGCCTGGAAAACGGGGTCGCTAGCCAGAGAGGCAAGAGTAGCCTGCTCATGGGTGGGCTCGTTCAGGTTGACAGCCGGGTAGTTGATGTTTTGGTTGTGCTGCTGGAAGGATGCCTGACCGTCCTGCTCCTAAGAGGCGGTCGCGGCCTTAACCTTGCCGTTATCAGGAATCTCCGTTTGATAACCACTAATAGAGATGCCCATCACGAGGTACCCGAAATTGTCTAGGTGTTGGGGCGCCTGAAGGTCCTGCCTTTCAAGTCCGACCTTCACCGGCCGCGGGGTTTTGTCGAAGACGGATTGACGGCTACCGCTGGGAGCAGCGTAGCCATAATTGTTGGGATGAAGGGGCCTGTGACCCTGGGTACCGAGCGGCTGCCACGTCGTCTTCTCGTCTAAAATCCTGCCAGGCTGAGCATTGGCCGGGTGGTTTAGGGACGGCGGGTAAATGACGCTAGGAGGAATGTCGACTCGATCAAAGGCCTCGGCATTCACTTGCTGGTGTATCGACAGCTGAGAGATGGCGGCGTTGAAAGTCGGTTGAGGAAGTCGGCCCTGGTTGCTGGTGCCGATGCTGCTTTGTTGCGACCGAGCATTGTTTCTAAGTCCATCGAGCCCACGGATCGCGTTTTCCTCTTCCGCGGTGTACTGAATGTCGACCCAGCGCTTGCAGATTCCGTACCAATCATCCAGCCGATCAGCAAAGGCACGAAGGTCCTTAGAGATGAGGAACGCTTTGCCCGCACGAACTTCGCGCTTAGTGATGCGCTCGAAGACTGGCCAAATCTCTGGCATCTTCGCCAGGTGAGGCAGGAAAATCTTGTCGTCCCTGAGGAGTTCGGCGGCCCTAATCATCTTCCTTCTCTCAGCAACGATGAGCTCGAGGAGCTGAACACCCTCGTCGCGCGTCAACTCGAGAATTTTAATTGCATTGCCTAGGCCATACTCAAGCGAGAGATCATATGCGATTGCATACTTCATCGCGTCAGTCAGCTCGCTCCACTGGGTGTTCTGAACGAGCGCCATCTTCACGTCAGCACTTCAGTTTTCCTGCGAATGGCGGAGCAAAGTAAGGAGGAAAGAGAGAACTGGCCAGCGAGAAACAACAGAACAATGCAAGAATAAACCGAGGGAAGTCGACCAGTGGGGGGCAACAAAGGGCGAATAAAAACCCGAGAAAGTAGAGGAAGTCGGAACAGAAAACGTACCATCGTGCTTGGGCCAACTGGCTCGAGCTCATCATCTGAGCCAAAATCCAGCCAAAACTTGCCCATGGGGGACTCCCTCTTCTTGGACGGTATCTGACCCGCCATCGACTGGGGCACCAGCTCAGGAGTGACTGGCACCAGTTGCTCATCCAGAAGGAGACCGGCTGCGATCATCGGCCCTCCCACAGGCCAATTCAAGCATGTAGGCACGAGCTCGGTGCCTGCGACGCCACTCACTTGAGCGTCGCTACCATTGCTCAGCCATGCAGGAACCGCGAAGTCTGCGCCCCCAACACCCATACCAGCAAACAGCAAGTCTTCGAAGCGAAGATTGTGACCGGGCTGGCCCTGGTTGTTGATCGCATGGTCGATGTCATTGACATCTCCCTGGTTCTTGCGAGCGGTGGGGACCGCATCAGCGGCCTCCGCGGGGGCAAGAGAGGTCTTTTTCTCGCTCTCGGGAGTAAAACCCCGAGGCAGAGAAAAGGAGAGCTCCTCTACACCGAAGACTGGAGCCTGTCTCGCAGCCTTGGTGGCCGCGAAAGCCAAGGCAAAGAAACCCTCTTCTGGCAGGATCTCAGAGTCCTCTTCCAGTCCCGCCAGGGCAGAAAGAGGCGAAGGCTCCCCGGGGTCTAGCGAGATCCAGTCAACCTCCTAAGCCGACTGGAACTGGCCGTGCCTTGAAGGCCCAGGGCGGCCAGCCGTCTCCTCACCTTCGCACAGCGTCTTGGCGGCCTGTGCAAGCACCACCTCCTTGCGGAGGTCAAAGTTCCGACCATCCCTTACCGGCATGTTGTTGGAAAGCTCAGACCAGTGGTGCTGACCTTTACTTTTGCGGCCTAAAAAAGAAAATCAAGAAGACTTTTGACCGGGGGGCCAAGACAAACGTTAGCAAAGGAACATGTCGTGAAAACTCAACTGAAGCATGCAAGGAGCAGTGGATGTCTGTGAAGCAGCAGGATAGATCGCTGCAAGAATGTCACCCGTCTTGCAGAGAGCGTCCAATGGACGACGGCCAGATCTCAAAAGGGGAGCTTGACAATGACGACCCTGAGAGCCTGTTCTTTATGCACCTGCTGCAACGTGCGAAAGGAAACTTAGCGTGAACTTTGAGACTGCATTCTTAACCGTGAAATTGAGGCTTGAAGGACTGCGACGTCTTTGAGGTGGCAATGACCCAGTGCTTGAATCAGTGCCTCGACTTGATGAGCACTGCACTTGAAGCTTGTTCAGTGTCACTCATTCTGTTGACTTCACAACCAACAGTCCTTTGTCGCTCATTGGACTTTATGTGAATGAGTGATGAGGGTCGCTACCTGAATCTGTCAGTTGCTTGCTTGAGGCAGGTGTGACTACTGCAGGCCTCTCACTGATTTTACCATTGATGAGTGAGGGCTTGTGGCTGTTGGGTTGTTGCGAGCTGGATTGACTCGAGACCAAGGCGACTCATATGCTCACTTGATTGCGAGCTTCATGGGTTCAACAAGCGAGGGCCTAGGGCTCTCAGGGTGTCTCTCATCTTGTTGCTCCAAAGCCATCATGACTTGCGTTGCTCAGGCTCTCGGGTGTATGGCTTCACCAAGTGACCGACTTGGGATGCTCAGAATATTGTTTGATCTTGACCACTGCATCGCTGTGGATGCAGTGGGATGAATGCTTACCTGGCTGGGTGAGACTACAGAAGCTGTATCTAAGCTTGGCCGGGCTTGCAACCCAAGACGAGAGAGCAGAGAAAAACTGACAACCGGAGAAAAGACCGGCAAGGAGAGAAGAAAGGAAGCGCGCAAGCACACGGAATGACTGAGTTGATCTGGTGATTGGGATTAAGTAGCTCGATGGGATATGAGAGAGAATGGTTTCGGTGCATACAATTGGGCGACCACAATTGGCCAAGCCGGTAGTGACCGTGACAAATTGGTACCGCGCAACTGCGCAAGGAAAAGAAAAAGAAGGTCAGAGTAGGGGAGGAAATTTAAAAAGTTGGTCGTGGGGGAATGTGGGCTGGCGCTGTGCATGACACACGGACCACCTGGCGAGGGGCACAATAACAGCACTATTCTTTAGCAGGATGACAATACAATAGCAAGGCTGGAAGTGTGCGAGTAGACAGTGCAGGATTCCGTGAAGTCGGTGACATGTCTGGGGAGGAAAATCACATGGTTTGTGGCGAGGTGCACGCGGCGACCACGTAGAACCGACTTTCAAAAATTCTAATGGCATGGACTGCAAAGAACTCTGCTTCGGGAAGCTTGGTGATGAATATTCGACTACTACATTCTTGAATCACTTGTCCAGGGACTAAGGCAGATTTAGGGCGGCTTTACCCAATGTATCTTTATTGTCGTATATCCATGCCATCGAGGCAATGAGTGAGATGCTGACAAGAAGCCCAAAAGCCTTGCATGCTCCGCCACGTCAAGGTATGTGTTCAGGGGCTAGCTGTGGTGCGTATGTTTAACCAGACAGCTATGCGTTCTCTCGACGCCCGAGGGATCATGGTCAACGTGAAGAGCAATAAGCAGGTCCAATGTAGGTGAAGCAGTTGACAAACCAGCTTCACCGGGACGACCTTTGATCTCATCAAAGACAGTCCAAGCAAGTTGTCCTGATGGTTTCACCATGTTTTGCAGACTGTGCACCTGTGGTTGAGTTGGCATTTTGTCACTCAAAAGACAATCTTTCTGGCCGTTTGTAAAAGGACACAAGAAAGTTATCATGTCAACTTCATGATGAAGGTTGTATGTTGTGGTCTGGGTTCTGCTATCACAACTTAATACGTGCCACTCAGGGGTAAGTAAACAAATCCAGCCCATCACCACAGTAACCTAGCATGGCTCGATTCAAGTGAATCACGCTGTGGACAGGCCACTACAGGTCTTAGAGCGGTTTCCAGGGCGTCTCACTATTTAAACCGTGAAAAAATTCTCTGTATCAGAGGCAGAGTTAGTTGGCTTGGCTGTCGGTTGCTCAGCACGTCGCGAGACAGGGAGCTTATCTGTCATTAGGGTATTGCTTAGCGGTAAAAGTTAGGGGTTATGCACGAAAGGTGGGTGGCACGTGACCTTTTGGAAAGCTGGAACCCAGCTGACCGGGGCCAAGAAGCCAGCCACCTGATCCTGTTCCTTCCTATTGTCTAATCAGTTTCACCAAGTATGCCACAAATCATTAACCTCTACACCGATCAGCCGTTAGTTCAAGTAAAATGGCCGTTGGGCTCCTCAAGTCTTGGTGTTGGGCTCCAAAAATGCTGTCTTCCAACTGATGCAATGGGGGCACGCCAACACTATAAGCTGGTGCACAAAGACTTGGATACTGAGCAATTCAGATTGGTCAGTTCATGAGAGGATCGAAAAGATCGAGCTGCAATCGCTGTGCTAACCTCAGGTTTGGCTACGTCTGGCGCCAACGCCAGCTTTCAATCAAGCCATGCTTGACTAGAGACGGTCGAGAGCATTCTACGTGGAAACAAGTGCGGGCAAATGCTGTTGTGCAACATTTGGGCTGTGTTCGCTTCCAGCTCACAAAATCTTGGAAGGGCTTTCAGCGTGGGATGCTGCAGAGCTGTATCTGCATGGCGCTTCTGACAGGCTTACCATGCATCTCCGCTCTTCATGTTGCTCCAAGGTCGAGTCTCGGACCCCAACACCCGTTACATCTAGTACCACATTTGAAGACGCGTCAGATCCTTGCTTAGTTGAAAGATTCCTTTCAGTAAGCTGTCAAAATATCCATTGCGTCTTAGATTAGGAGACTACCAGCTATGAGACTCCTCAACACAGAGACCCTTCAAGTAAAGGAATTTTTTGGCTTCCTACCTCCTTACGCCATACTCTCGCATACATGGGAGAAAGAAGAGGTCCTCTTCTCCGACATGCAAAACGTCTCATTGGCACACCAAAAAGCAGGATTCGTCAAACTGCAGGCGGCATGTCAACTGGCACTGAAACAAGGATACCACTGGATCTGGATAGACACCAGCTGCATCGACAAGTCTAGCAGTGCGGAGTTATCGGAGGCCATCAACAGCATGTATCGCTGGTACGCAGAATCTGCTGTCTGCTACGCCTACCTCTGTGATGTCGAGTATCATCGGCTTGACGACATTCAAAACAGCCGTTGGTTTACCCGTGGTTGGACCCTACAGGAGCTTATTGCCCCGACGCGCGTGGAGTTCTACGATAAACGATGGGTCTATATTGGTGAGAAACACGACGATATCCTCCGTTCTATTCTGTCGCAGGCTAGCCTGGTCGATGAGTGTGTGCTTGCTGGTGTTGTGTCGCTTGACAGGATCAGCGTTGCTCGGAAGATGTATTGGGCGTCGAGGCGCTACACAACCAGGAAAGAGGACGAAGCATACTGTCTGCTTGGCATATTCGATGTCAATATGCCTCTGTTATACGGGGAAGGGAAGAAGGCCTTTATTCGGTTACAACAAGAGATCATGAAAGCGACAGACGACCAGTCCGTCCTAGCGTGGTATTGCTTCGATCCAGAAGAGCTGAAAGCCATGAGACGAAACTTCACCAACACGCTACCGACAGTCCTAGCAACCTCCCCTCGATGCTTCGCACGGTCAAAAGACATATGGCCCCTAACCTCCCTGTTCTTTGACCCTCCAGAAAAAAGGCTGCGCAATATGGATTGTGTTGGTGGTGCCGTTGAGTTTTCTGCCCTGATTGATAAGAAATCAATGGCTGGAGACAGTAGGGCTCCTGAACTTAGACGGGTCCTTCTGAATTGCCAAATGGGGCAAATACCAGGAACACTACCGATTATTCTAGTAGACGAGGCTTCTGGAACCAGGTATATGAAGCCTAATGAAGTCACTTCAACAAATATTTATCTGGAGGTCAAGGAAAAAGCTCCCCCTCTGGGAGTGTTCCCCGAATCCTCCAATCCAGCCCTGATTATCTCAAGAAACGCTTTGGATGACCGTCGCCAATCGCCAAAAGTCTTCAAAGAAGAGCTCATCGAGAAAAACGACGATTCATATGGAGGTGAGTATCACAGCTTAGATTGAGCGTGGCAAATGGCAAGATTCTAACAGAGTCAAACTCTGCACAGTCCCGGCCGCAAACCCCTTCTCCTATGCCATTGAGCGTATTAAAATCTTCAAGACCGCAACATATTCAGGCCAGCAAGCAACCAGGAGCCAATTGCCACATAAGAGACTGAGAGAGCTTGTGATAAATCCGTTTTGGTTCTTACCTTACTCTTCCGGCCCACGGCGATCACCCGCAGACAATATCACGATTCATGACGTATTCCCAGCACAGAATTGGAATTCAACTTCCCACCAGTTTTATCCCAGCAAATCCGCGATCCCCGACGAAATCGAGCTCATATCGAAACAAGACTGCCTGGCTGTTCTTGGGATAGCGAATATCCGCGTGTCTTTTTCTAAGGAAGCATGTTTAAAGTGGAATTACCCTACGCACTTGCTCTTTGGGGTCCGAATACGCTGCTATTATGCTCCGTTAGCAATGCTCGAAGGACTGACCAACTCAGCCCTTCCGGTTCAAACAATGTCGAATGCTCAAGAGTCTCCTACTTCCCATGACCAGCACAACTATGCGTTAGAACCATGGTGCACCTGGCGAACTAGCAAAGACACACTTGATGAGATTTACCAAGCCGCGAAGGGCAGCGAAAACATTCCAATATACTCGTCGGTAACTGTTAGGAAGGTTGGAATCGTGTTACACGCCAAGATACAGGAGAAGAGGGTCCTGAACAAAACCTACTTTACCGTAAAGATCTGGGCTGAGGAATATAAATCTCCACCCAGAGGTGCACAAAGAACGCAGTCATTGCAAACAAAGCGCAAACATCGTCTCAACACGCTGGATTGGGCAGAGGTCGAGAGGATCCTAGATTTGAGGTCGGTCTCGGGTGCTTTCCAGGTGCTTCGGGAGGGAGGAATTTGGGATTGGAGAAGATGAAGCAGCAGTCTGGGGTCGTCTACCTACGCACTACCAGACTAAGAGCGAGCCTTGATAGCAATGTGATCTGTCATTTGATTAGTCTCAATTGGCCCAGATGACCCTCAGAACAAGATAATAACGCCATTTATATTGTCGGTAATACATGATAACGATTGTTTCGATCATTTCCCACTTCTAAGTCTTTGCACTTCACATAAGGCATCTTAGGCTGTCTTCATCCAGCTCTTCGAGCATGATGTGTCCAGGCGCAGGCATCTCCCGATAAGTCAAGATCCAGTATTTGGATAGGTATACTAATGGTGATAAGTTGGGCTGGTCACACAATCTGGGCAGTGCAAGCTGGCCCAATATAGCGTCTTACGTGTGTTGTGGCTTGCGCTAACGTTATTAACCCTGAAGGTTGGTTGGATCCAAAAAATGTCTGGCACATAACCTACCTCTCTTCCCAACTCCCTCTTGACCCCTCACTCGACATTCAAGCACACAATTTACCAAGTAGGCTAACGAAAAATCTTGTGCTGCCAGCTCCCAGATCTGCTCAAGGCTCCTTCAATCCCTGAACGCACCACAGCTCCAAGCCATGAGGCTGATCAACACTCGAACGATCACTTTAGAGGAGTTTATCGGGTTCTGATGCCCCTCTCTACGCCATTCTATCGCACACCTGGGGCAAGGAAGAGATTTTCTGTATCGACATGACCGACCTGTCTCGAGTCCGGGAGAAAGCAGGCTATTCGAAACTTGAAGGGTCCTGTGAGCTTGCAGGAAAACAAGGGTATGATTATCTTTGGAAATATTCAGGCACCAAGCACGATGACTACCTTTCTCTGATATCCGAAGCTAGTTTGGTCGACCACTGTGTCCTTGCGGGTATTATGCCACTTAGCCGTCTTGGTGTTGCAAAAAAAAAAAAAAAAAAAGTATTGGGCCTCGAAACGAGAAACAACAAGAAAGCAAGACGAGGCATACTGCTTGTTAGGGCTGTTTGACGTCAACATGCCACTGCTTTACGGTGAGGGGAGCAAGGCCTTCCTTCGACTCTAACAAGAGATCATCAAAGCTACCGATGACCAGTAGATTCTGGCCTGGTATTGTCTTGGAGATTGACACAGGACGTCTCGTTACAATCGGGTCTTAGGGGGCTCGCTCCTTCACCCAAGTGTTTTGCCTTGTCAGGAGACATCTGGCCTGTGAGCTCCCAACTCACTCGCCTTCCAGGGGGAGGATACGAAATATGGAGTGTATCGACACTGCGGTGGCCTTTCTGCTATCTGCGCGTACGTCAGTTTAGAGGGGGGATGTTATGAATATATATTGAACTGCCAGGTTGGAAAGGTCCCCGGCACCTTTCCCACAATCTTTGTTTCTTCTGACCATGTTCGTTTCATCACAAGAGATTCAGGGATCTCGAGGAGCCTACATAAATTGAAAGATCTGCTATATTCACGACAGACACTATTAAACAGCATTACTGATCTCCAATTCGTTATGGAAAACGAAGCAAGATGTTTACAAGATGCTTCCAGTCTTGAGGAAAATGTAGGATTAGGGGTTACGGGTCGTTCAAATTACGGTGAGTAGCTCCACAAATGTGTTACCTATTTCCGAAACCACAAATTACCAGTATCCCTAGCGCTGATATTACGTCCGCATAGCTCCGACTAATGAAGGCCGTATGAAGCTGATGTGTATGAAGCTGATGTGGGAACGCATCAAAATTCTCAACGCGAGCATCCAAGCATATTACCCGAGTTACGCTCCTCTCCAGCGCCAGGTTAAGAAACGGATGGTTTTCCGTGTAGGAATCATCCTCTTCTGGATCATTCCCCACTCCTCACGATCATAAACTTTTCTCCAAAAGCCCGACGATATAGCAGTGGCTGCCGTGGTTCCAGGGAACATGTGGAATGTTGCTACCCATCATTACTACTGGAAGCTGCCGATTCCGCCCAATAGTTCCTGGAGGTGGATGAGCGATTTCTTAGTGCAAATTATGATTTCAGGTATGGCACAAATCAACCTCAACGTCGTGGGGCTGACAGATGCCAACTGTTCCAAACACACCGGCACAGCACTGCTTAATTTTGGAATTCAGTATACGGGCGGTGTTGAACCTGTGCAAGATGAGCCAATTGTCTTAGACGAGCACAGAAGGATCAAGCCATGGTGCATCTTGAAACATGCTGATGGAGTGTGTCCTGATATACATGAATTCTCCAATTTTTCTCGGGGACTCCCATGTGATTACCCTTGGAAAGAAACAGATACAATCTCTGTCGACGAGGGAATCACCCTTAAGGTAACGGTGGAACGAGCAAGGGTTTTTAGAGAAGCGTACTTTTTCATCCATGTGCGGATGACGAACCCAAATGATTTATCAGAGATGGGGCAGCCACAAGATGACAAGAACTCGGTATCCATAGCCGCGTTTCAGGATAATTGCCACTGTCATAGCTGGGAGAGACGAAAGGACCTGAGGCGAGGATTTAGAACGGTCTGGTACGAGTACTTTGACCAGAATGTTTTTCCAGCCAGAGACTTGGGGGAAATTGATCATCAAGAAGCGGATGACGATTCTACGGACGATAGCAAGGGTGAAGAAGCTGATAAGTCCGGGGGAAGAGATATTAGGAAAGAGGTTTGCGATGATTCTGGGTGCGATACCATAAGACTCGTTGATGAATTTGAAGAGGAGAGTACTGGGGATAAGGGTATTGAGGATGATGACATAACTGTCGTACTAAACGCAACGACCAAGCCTCCAATAAGGATAGAGTTAAAGGGTGCAGCGCTCATCCAGAAAAGGATGCTGCAAATGGAGAAGATGCTCATGAATGGTGGTAATTGCGACGAAAAAAAAATGGGGGAGGAGGGCCAAGATTGGCATGATAAACGTGACAGTGGTATAGGCAAGGGCAGTTGAAGTGCGCAACATAAGTTTGACTGACAATTAGCCGACAGACTACCGTCAGAGATGGCCAGCTGTAATCGGCTTTTCCACCGCAGAAACATATAAGAAAGCCACCCGGAAATATCAGATTCTACACAGTGTGCCCACAAGATTCCAGCGTTATAGTCACCTTAACTCTTTGAAACTAATGGTTCTAGTTGGATTGAGCCTTCCTTTCTTCCTAGCTTTCTAGCCGACAATCACCTCACACGCCTATCAGCTTCTAGCTCTTGAGTTTACTAACTCTTGTAGATGTCAAGTCAGCCCTGAGATCTTTTAGGATCATCGCAGCGTCCGGGTTGTCGTACGTGAGTGGTATCGTTGTACCGCAAATGTCGTTACGAGTAAAGAGGATGTGGTTTGGGGGGCAAAATCTGCGGATTGAGGGATATAGGAAAAACTCTTTATTTCTGACTTTTCAGTGGTTAGTGGTTTTCAGGGCAATGGTTTAATAATTCTGGGGAGGATTTAGCAGATGGTGCAGCAGGCGGCAAAGTTCTGAAAATGGCCAAACCTCTCATTAACGAAAGGAAAGGTAGCTGTGATATAAACGAGGCAGAGCCTAAACCAGAGACCTGCTCTCCTTAATGCATCTATAATAGGTATATGCTACTCAATGCGAATCACAAATCAACCCCTCAGCACAGCAATGCTCTCTCCGTGTACATAGTGAAAAGTCTCCAGCCTAAGCAAAACCAACCAAGAAAGTAGCACATAATAAAAGAAAACAAACAAACAGACAAACAAACAAACAAGCAAAAAAAAAAAAAAAAAAAA
>Ga0065720_1019604_pt1 | contig 22625 bp, 14 predicted proteins | sample Thericmetagenome_FD_59107 | JGI IMG/M metagenome (GOLD analysis project Ga0065720, IMG submission 59107) | Thermophilic microbial communities from the Joint Bioenergy Institute, California, USA of rice/straw/compost enrichment - eDNA_2 v2... | ecosystem: Engineered > Solid waste > Grass >...
TTTTTTTTTTTTTTTTTTTTTTTTTTTTTTTTTTTTTTTTGCGAAAGGAGCCGTTAGCTTAATGTTCTTTAAGCAATATACTAGGTGCCTACAGTGTCTATGTATTATATTCTTAGTTCAGAACGTCGTCGTCGTCGTCGTCGTCGTCGTTGTTGTTGTTGTGGTGGTGGTGGTGGCGGTGATGGTCAACTTTGCCATGCATGTCATTAGAGCGGCTTCAATCAAAACCATGCAAGAAGGGGAAGATCACCAGGAGAGTTTTTGCGTGGCTTGCGTTGAGCCGCAACCTTCCCTGCCTCAACAATTTATAGTGTCCGAACTTCAGCCCTTTTTACTGGCAGTTATTGGCTGTTACTGATGGGCAGGTCGCGGCTGCGTTGAGTCGTTTCTGATCTTCAGCGTCAGCCTTCGGGCCTTAAGTAGGCGCAGCCAGAATGATTGGACAGACAATGAAATGGAGGTGAGTTAACTAAGCATGCGAAAATATGCTGCCCAGCAGGCCTTCGTGAGGATATCTGGTATTTGTTGGGCTGTTTTGGCTCAACACACCTTTGTCCTGTCTGTTATCTTCACTTAGTCTCAGAATAACTCTGTCGCCGATGATTGCCCTTGCCGCACCTTTGACGAAAATGCGCACAACACCACTATTGGTGATGCTGTTCTCTCTTGCTGCAGCTGCTCAGCATTACCATGGCATTCGTGCGCTGACCAAAAGAGATGTCATGAAAGCCTGCTCCAACCTCGTTATCAAGAGCAACAATGGTGACAGAAAAGTGGCTATCGTGGTAGACAGCTCGAGTTCGATGCGCGGATCGGACCCCGACAACTTGCGTCTTTCGGCTGCCCGTGCTCTGAATGACTTCCTCATATCCAGCAGTGAAGCTGAAGGTGACAAAAAGGCTGACCAAGTTGTTGTTGTTGGCTTTGAATCCAACCCATACAACGTCTTTGGGCCCGGAGATCCTGGAGATCCTGCAGCCAATGCTGCAATCAACAGGATTAACTCGACTGGGGGGACTACTATCGCTAGCGGAGTTTTGATGGCTACGGAGTATATTGAGGCCATGGCTGGTATCACGAAAGACAGAAGCGCAATCGTTGTATTCACAGACGGGCTTGTAAGTCAGGAACTAGCTTGAAAGACCTGTCCGTTGAGTCCACACTAAAGAATCATGCTCTTCCAAATAGGACTCTGATGAAGAGAACCTTGTTGCAACCATCAACCAAGCAACAAGTCTTGGAATCCGCGTCTCCTTTGGCTATCTCAACCCTCGCCGCAATGTATACACCCAGCCCGAAGAAGTTCTCTATGCCGTACGGAATTCCAAGGGAGTATACGCTATGATCGCCCTTGCCGCGGGATCACAAAACTTCATCAACTATGTCTTGCTCAACGGCCTGACTTATCAAAACAATCCCCAAGGAGCTGGCGATCACCTACTGTCTGGTCTTGCTACTACGCACTTCCTCAGTGGATCTGGCACTGTGAAGCTTCAGTATGGCGCAGAGAAAGGAGAACATGTGAACTTCACCGTCGTCAGCTTCACCCGGGACAGGCTGGTTGTCGAAGCCAGGATGGATGGGAAGACTCTCTACAAGTCAGAGCGTGCTACCATCGCGAATCAGGAACTTGCAGTCATTGCACAGGATGAAGGTGTCCTGGAGCTCCATGTGTCGTCGCTTGATGCTCCAAGTGATGGACTATTTTCTGTGCTCACCAACTCGAACCTGCCCATCAAGAACTGTACTGTTGCTCCTGAATCGGAAGTGAAGGAAGGAGGATTAAGTCTTGGTGCAAAGGCAGGTATCGGAGCCGGAGCTGCCCTCGCGGCACTTGGTCTACTTGGAGGAGGCGGTTACCTCGCTTACAAAGCTTTCATTGGGGCAGGTGAAATGATGTATACTGCGAAAGACGCTTTCGTTCCGTCTGCAAAAGACGGAGGGTTCCATCATCCTGGGTCTGATCAGCCATGGGGACATAACAGCGGAGTGAAGCATGGAGGACTTCCAAGCCACGGGATGCATCCGGAGGGTCAGGGGCCCAACAGTACCCTACCCGTGGAACCACACCGGCATCATTCCGTCCCCTCAGACAACCACCTACCCACTGATGTCCGCGAAGGACAAATTCACAACAACCAGCTCGACCTTCGCGACGGCCATTTCGGTTGCGACAGCCAGATCGACCCCCGCAACGGACAAATTGGCAGCGAGAATAATATCAACCCACGTGACGGGTACTGGGGTCCAAATCCTCATGACGGACAATGGGCCAATCCCCATGACGGCGGCATATCCCCTCCATCTGACTTCAACCCTAACCCATCACCTCCCCAACAACCAAGCAACCTAGTCTTCCCAGTTCCTATCGTTCCAATGCCAATGGCCATTCCGATAAGGCATCGGCCTGAGAAAAGGAAACATCATCATCACCCATGGCTTCCACAAAATTTGGCGTGCAAACACCTGGAGTGTGAGTTCAACAAGCCGAATCATGTGTGTAGTTCAATGGGGACGCCTTGTGAATGCATGTGTAGGGATCGGAATTGTCCTTTGTGGAGGTGAGCCTGTTGTCTGGATAAAGGAAGGATTAATGTGCATGGGAAACGGGAATGGTATAAGATCAACTCGGGTTACTTTGATCATATGGGTTCTTTCATAGGATGTTGCACCATGTCAACAACACCTGCAGGTCGATGTTCGGCTTTGCTTACGAAGACTTGATGTTCGCATAGAGAGAGGGATCTGACTTTATTCAAGAAGGATTTGGCGACCAGCAGGCTGGGACATTCGAATAATAAGAGGCCGAATATCCTGTCATCGAAGCGCTCTGACCCCTGGCTCCTGATATTGTGTTTGCCAGTAATGTCAACAGTTGGCAGGGCGAAAAAGTCCACTGCTATGGCCCAAAATCTTACCGGTTCTGTGACGTGTTGCTGTAACTTAATCCGGTTGTCGGGCTCTTTGGTTTGAAGCCTTTACAGGAACTTACTGATCACAATGCAACTTGGCTCATGGACATACCGTGCTTCTGATCCATGAACAGGGTCCACTAATCCAAGAAAAAGACAGATCCAACACTGACTTCCAAGTCCGAAAACTCTCTTTCTCATTCTCTGCCTCTCCAACTCTCCTCTTCTTTCACTCTGATCTCTTTATTGCTATCACATCATCGACATTCACTGCCTAAGGTAGGGGACTTCCATCACCAACCAGCTGCAGGATCAAAGACCTCGCCCCTCAAGATTCGCAGTTCCTCCTCGGTCAGCGACTTGCAGCCCCCACAGCGGCAAATGAAGCCATACGTCCGGTAGAGCTCCTCAGGCGAACCGCCATAATTTATCAGGAGCTCAGTGCCAACGGGGATCTCGTCGTGGCAGACCATGAACACTATCTCCCCGCGCTCCTCGTCAAACTCGTACTGGACATTGCGCACTGGCGGGCAAGCATGGTTGAAGCGGGAAGCTATCTTAAAGATCGCGATACCACCTCGCACCTTAAACCTGCTCGGTGTTAGCTGAAACTGCCTGCCAAGGCTTCCACGTGCAGCCACAATTGTGTTGATAGACAAAGACTTACGCGTTACGCTGCCTGATACTCTCAATCCTCTCGAACAGCATCCCCTGGCTTCCGTGCAAACGCATGAATGATGCCTTGTCCGACTTGGAAAGGTTGCAGAAGTCCATCATGAACCGGAAGTTGGTCGTTCGCAGCAAGGGCTTTTCCACGAGGATCCGGTCGCCGCGCTTCAGGGGTCGGGCCGCGAAGATACCCAGGCCGCCGAGGTCAGACGGCCGGATGTGGATGTACTCGGAGGGGATGGCTGGGGTCGGGGGAGGAGTGCGGGGGACACATCGCTTGTCATACCAATCTTCGTCGCTATCTTGTTGGGATGAATAGGTTGCGGCTGGGTCGGTCGCATATTTGTGACGGAGAGAACCATGCTGTTTCTTGTTCTTGCCTGTCTTCTTGACCTCTTGATTGCTAGCGCTTTGGTTGTCAGGAGTGCCCCAGGAGTTCGACTCTGACCAGCTATCGCCGGAACATATCCAACTCCATGTGTTTTCAGATCTAAAAGTGTTTGCTATGTGATCAACAGCGGATCTATAAGTGTTCCTTAAGCCACTGGCGGACCCACCTTGGTCTTAAGCGAAAAACTTTACCTCCTTTGAAGCGGCGCTCGGGAACTGATGAGTTGCTAGTTGACCGATCTGTCTGAGCTGCAGGAGGCGTAACTGTTGATGAACCCCAAGCCGTTGATCGAGGAGCAGCAGCCTCGAGGACATCACTGTACTTAAGACCCTGGTTACATTTGTTTCTAGCCCAAATAATGGTGTCTTCGATGTCTGGCCCCCAGGTTTCTTTCATACTGGTGAAATGTAAATCCCTGCAGAATCGTGTGAATCGCTCTAGAGAACTATTGGCATCTCAGCACACGTCAAAGAGTGAGAGAGGAAAACTTCAGCATACCCTGACTGTTTTTGAGGGTTTTGCCGGTCCCTATCCGGGCTCTTCGGAACTAGTAATTCCCAAAATCTCCACTGACTGCAAGAAACGAAGCTATCGTGTGAGCAAAAGCAATGAAGTTAAAGCTACTACAATAGGGATGATGAAGAAATCAGGCTGATGTGTCTTCTTCATGGAAAAGATGATGATGGCTGGAGTAAAGGGTTAGATGAGATTGTGCTCGGGACAAAGATCGGACGACCACGTACAGCAATATGTGTATGCAAATAACAATGCATCTAGCCGCTGACTGGCCCATCAAGCATAGCAATCATGCAAGAATTGGATGTTAATTGCCAACTCATTCATCTACTAAAGATGCTGGTCGATGCAATTCATCCAGTCATAGCAGATATTTCGTCTGATGCTAGATGAGACTCAGAAGAAGGTGGGTGCCCTAGTGATGGTGGCCCTTGGAACCTCAGGAGCAAGTATGAAGTACGATGGGAAAACCGATGCTTCATCGAGTTGGGCCAATAGTCCCTCTAAGAAGCCGGCGTACTGCTAAAGCGATATGCTGAGTGTTCAGTATGTCAAATATTGATGAAGATCGGGGAAGTTGACCAAGACAAGCCGGCACATCTATCGGGGGTCAGTTGTGGGCCTCACTGCCAGAACGGAAACTGGTTTGGGCTATCATGTTTGACCAGAAAATACCTTAGTTGAGATTCGGTACAAATGGATTGTGGTGCTTTCTTGTGCTTAAAACCAGGTTTATGACTGCTCGGGAGCAGCTTTTGTCTCCCAGATTCTAGAAAAGGGGAGAAAATCGCGTTTTTGCAAGTGCGGCGGTGTCCTGTTGGTTGGCCGAGAGGAGGGTGATTGTCACGTTTCCAGACAACAGCCAGACCAGAAGACGGACATAAAAAGTGCTTCACTGCTCAGGGGAAGCACGATTGGTTTTAATGACAGCTCACCACGGATCAGTAGAGCAGCTATCCGTCAAGTCGAAGTTGACGGATTACTCGGCATTTCTTTGAAGAGCACCCGCATACTTCAATGGCTCCACCAGCGCAAAAGTGGTGGGGCCCATCGGAGCTTACTGGGACGGGCTGAGCCGCCAGCTCATCGATGGTAGCTCGAGCTGACATTTGGCTTCGGGGAAGCAAGTTATCTATCTTCGAATGTTCTTATGCTTCAATACCTTCTAATATTAGCCCTATAAAGCTTCTGATAAACCTGACTTTGATGATAACCTTACATATTCATCACCTAAAACTGGCAGCCAGCGAGGGGTTCATAGCTTATCGATGGCTAGTGGTTATTCCGAAACGGAGCCATGTTAATGTGGGCCCCCGAGTACGTACCTGCGCAACAAACGTTCTGCGTTCATTCATTGCCTCAGTGATTATTGAGTTGACAATCCATATTCTGGTTCACGGCCGGTATCAGGTAAGATAATAATAGGTGAAAAAAGCTAACAGCTATGCCGGATTTCATGTTGGTACTGAACCATCGTTGCATAACGTTTCTATTCAATCAAACAAGTTCATGTTGTCATCTTTCCTGTGCTGGGAGACCAACGAAAAATTCTTTATACAAGTGACAAAAGGCTGTTGAAATGATTCCGTGATTTGGACAGTAGTGAGGGAATGGACTGAGTATGATTGAGAGAACGCACAGAGGAGAGTGCTCTGACCGATAATATCGTTGGCGAGCTTGCCGTTGATGCTCAAGTCACAATCGCAATAAACAAACGAACTTGAACCTAAGTGACTTAAACAGGAACTGTTAGCTTTTGCAGTCTACCTGTTATTTTATTCTGCAGAAACAATTTCAGATGAGGCTCATGGTTCTAAGTCAAGAACTTGAACCTAAGCCATCTTCTCGGCCTGAGTCTCAAGAGCATTAGCAGACGCAAGATGAGTGTTAAAGCTCAATTCTTTTGAGTTGGGAATTCGACAGGCCTAACCTCTAATTTGATTCTGACTCCTATTCAGAGTCTTAGGACAGCCACGACCAAGTTAAGGTGTGCTCCTCCGTCCTCCAAAGGTGGCTGGCGAATTGCCCTGGGAGATAAAAAAAAATCCGTAAGTTACCGACCAGGCTAATCGATCTGCCGAAGAAGATGGAAGTTTCATCAGCAGCAGCTTAAAACCGACAGCAATTGTTTGCTCTTTCTTATTTTGAAGGAGCCAAAACATCTCCAATCGCCGACCAATGCAAGCGTCAGAAGGACGAATCGTGAACCCGAGATACTCGCATGGGGTTCGACCTATTGCATGTTTGCTTGTATTTTCCAAGAGCAAATGGTGACATTTCTTTTGCTTCTGTTTGACCAGGGTACGAAAGTTTCAAGCTAACTGCACGTGAGTGATTTTGGAAATAGAAGGGGATGGGGTCAGTAGATTAAAACAGAGATACCAAGTTTGCTTCAAGGGCGGCCAGGAGCTGTGTAGATACACAGTACAAAGTAACTCAGAAACAGGAATGGATAGTCATGCTCAAGCTGTCGAAAGTCTCACTCGCTGCACTCGATTTTTGTTCCAGTCTTCAGTATAAAAGATCGTAAGCTCGATGTTACCAGACAGAGACTTTCAACTGGAATGGAGACGAGGACTTTGTGATGGGTTACACGAGTCACGACTTCGATGTGGCTGACCTGAGGTCACCACAAACTTGTATGCCTAGGTATCTGCACACTTTCAACTGGTACTGCAGAAGCACGGTGTTATTCAAGGGCTCGCAGCAAAGAATAGGTAGCTCACCGATATATTCCTTTGTTCGGCAACACTAGCAGCCACTCATTTGATAGACGAGGGATTTTTCAACTTTTGCAATAATTGAGTTTTGGTTTGCACGGATTGTTACCTCATCCAATATATTATCGGAGGGTTTCTGGACGGAGGACTTTGGCTCCTGGCTTGGAAGTTCCAGGAAAGAAGGCAGCAAATGACAAGTCTGGGAACCGTTTCAGAGAAGATGGCAAACCTCTGCTACGATTTTCTGTCGCAAAGGATGAAGATCCTGAGGTTGGGTGCGCTCGGCTCATCGCGAGTTCGATACCATCAGTAGGGAATGAAAAGTAACAACTGTAAGGGCTGTCCTGGGATTATTTTGCATTGGTGAATCAAGATCACCACCTGCAACGGGGCTGAACATGATCTCGGCAGCCAATTTCGAACCGACACTTTTCGGGAATCCAGGAATGTCCAAGTGGTCGAAACAACCTGGATGATGTTCCCGAGATTGATGACCGGGTTCAACCTGGGAAATCTCATCGCCAGAGGGGCTGAAGGGATTGGATGTCTGCTGCACGCTTCAGTGGCTGACCGCAACAATTATGACTACACCAACGTCGCCACTCTCTGCGCCTACAAAGGAACGCCTGTTGATAGTGCTGCTTGTTTTCATGGACTCTTAACCGTCGATGTATATGGAGACTCGTGTTTCGGCAGGCCATCATGGGCTCGAGCCGATGCCCACCCGCGAATCATCAACAGAATCACGAGCACCAGAAATCACAGGCACAGCACGGTTTTGGGCAAGGGAGTTGGCTTCCCGAGTGATTTCCGTGCCATTGAGGTGGATTTGGGATGTGATAGGAATCCGCGTATCCGCGCCAATATATATTTTGGGTGTAGATGGGGCAAGCAATAATTCCCATCCCTCCATCGGTGTACAAACACCTATAAGCAGCAAAATTAGGACAAAGTTCCCATGTTTTTAGCTTGTGCATCTGTGCCATTCTATTGACACAGGTACTGCCACAACAACTACACTGATCAGCAGTGAACTAGGCGGCTAGCATGGTCTTGGATCACTTTAGGGATCAGGGTAAGAAGTACGTGGCCGCGGTAACTGGCAAAAATGGCGTTGCAGTGGGCAGTTCTTTTGTGCCAGAGCCTCTGCAACATTGGTTGAGTCTTTGGCACTACTGTTGCGGAAAATCCCTCAGGATTCGAATCCCCAGATCAAGTTTCTGGAGCTCACAAGCTAGAGTCAGGGTATCCGCAAGGATTCACGAGTTATTGCGCAGAAATCGCATATTAACAATACCCAGATAGGGCCAGTCGAGCACGCTGGTCGTTTTCACCCTAAAGAGGGTATGATGGCATTGGAAGGGTCCCCAGCGAGGTTCTCGACGTGATGTGACGACGGAAGCGAGAGAAAGAAGGGGATGAATGTACAGACTGCCCCAAAGGCTCTGGTTCTTGAAGAGCTCAGCATTCCAAGATGTCGACTCGGCGAGCATCGGCAGCAAAGCACTTGCCCTCGGTCGACCCTTCCACACCCAGATGTTCACTGTTCACCCCATGACAGTGCGGGTTGGTGCACCACTGCCTGTGTGGCAAGCCTATCCAAAAGCAGAACAGCCTTAGGCATTGGTCTGCTATAGCCTTGGCCTTGTATCCATCCAATCAACCGTTCTAAGTACTGTTCGTACCGTCCAGTTGGTAACGGCAATGATTGGCTAGATCTTTGAGCATGCGACTTTTGTGGGGCCAAAAACTTGCTTCTGGCTCCACTGGTGAGCGGAACTGGAACCCGACAGGGTGGGCAGATCAGTCCCCGCATCAAAGTCGCACACCACCAACCTCCATGAATGCCTGTTTTGTACTCAACACGGCTATGCAACTGAGATGGTGGTCGGGTCGCAGCACTCTGGGAATCGCAGCAAGCCAAAACAGCCTAATTCGGTACTGTACAAATTGATGTTCTGCACGATTTCCCGCGAATTTACAAGTATGGCATGTAGAAGTTGTGCCGAAAATGATGATTTTTTTTCTTGTGTTCTTGGCTTTGCTGCAGCGACGCCAGGCACTTTTCTTTTTTCACCCTATCGTCCAGCGCACCGTTCTGGTGGGGCAGGGTACAGGTACAGGTACCTCTAGATTTTCTACACATTGTTCCCACATGTGAGGGGAACCATCATCGTAATGAAGGCTGGGGCTTGTCCCGCGTCCTGAGCCCAAAGACTCCTGCCTGTAGGCCGCTCGATTTGGCCCAGAGACCCTCAACATCGAAACTGGGAGGAGCAGCGAACACCATCATGCCGGGATAAGTAACTGGTAACGTCCTGTCATCTGGCTCGATGTTCAGTTTCTGCGATGCCGGCATGCAGAAGAATACGATCTTGGTTTCTGCCTCAGTGCCTGCAGAGAAGGGAGGCAATTGCCGGTGATTGCGACAATACACTAGCACAGCGTTGTTGGGGGCCGTTTGCTGCTTCGAAATCTGGGGGTCACATATAGTCCGGAGTCTTTCCAAACATTGAGTCGGTGGTTGTTACCTTAGGACCCTTGCTCTTTGTTGGGTAGCTTCCTAGCACTGTCACAATTCAGTCGACGATCGGTTGAATTTAGATAGGCGTCATCCAACCAGGGTATAAGGCTGAAGCTGTTTGTCCGGGCCGTAAAGGTCACGAGCGGTCGTCAGTCCTGGAGATAGGGAACACCGCACGCCCCCAAGCATAAAGGCAAGATGACTGGGTCACAGGAGACTGAGAACAGCCATTGGGAGGGGAAGGGTAGGAGCAAGACTTGGAAACGAGGAGTTCCGGTGGGGTTGGGCAGCCCGAAAAATCCCACTGTGTAGATTGCGGAAAGGAACCAGTTGTCAAGTTATCCGCAGCGCCAGTGACAAGCCCCGCTGTCGATTCGATGTCTTGATGCAGGTCTCACAGAGCCTCGCGGGGCAGCGTTGCAAGCTTCGTCTGGACACATTAGCACACTACGCCAGGCTGAGCATCCAGGGGACTAGGATTGAATCGAGATTGGCAAATCCTGACCAGTAACTCATCTTGGATCCTGGTTGACCCGGGAGGGGGGAAGGGTGGGGGTGGTCTGTTGTTGGTGCTACTCTTAGCTACCCTGTCCTTCGGATTCTCGTCAACGTTGCTCCATACACTGACTACGTTGTAGTTGTACTACGTGTCTAACATGGACTATCATATGCAAACAGCATGTGTTCATTGGGATGAACCCGTACATGCACCCTATCTCTGCGTACCACCTCCAATGTCTCCACCGTCCACATCCCCTGGTACTCCTTGTCCCTAGTTTCTATGCAAACATCCTCACATTCATCTCAATTTCAAGTTTTTCCTCGTGTTGGTACCTCTTACCTTCCTGATCTTTGGGCACTGTCCTTGACAAGTACTACTTGTGTTCTTTATCCTCCGTCTAGGCCATCCCGGGATATTTTTGGATATTCCCCAAGGATTACGGTTGCACAAATTTCAAATCAGACTTGTCATCAAACATCCGCCCAAGCCATGGTTGAGGGATCTGAGCACCATGATCGCCCTGTGTTGGGCAGCATCTTGGCCAGAAGTTCCCTGCTTGTCAACCCAGCAGACAGCTCAACTTTTCGACAATCAAACCCAGCTCATCTATACCAAAGAAGCAATCTGCATTGTCAGCGCAGTTTTTTGTGCTCTCTGGTTGGTAACTGCTCTCTCAGGACCCGGAACCCTCCCTGGCAGGTTCGAGGACGACTTCGAGTTAGGGGTTAAGACCCAATACGTCGACGAGCGTCCGTGATATTACCTGGTCAAGCAGCCTTCCCCCAAACCATCAAGTCAACATTGTCGTGGGTTCTCAGCCGTTCCTCGCCACACTGCCTCTCTGATTGTCTTGGCTAAGGTCGGTCAAGCTTGACAGTCCTTGATATATCTTTAACTTATAAAGGTGCCTACAAGCCTTTCGGCACCGCTCAAGCACACGACACAGACAGTGCTCACCAGATGCGCTCTTTATCACCAAAAAATTATTCACAGCTCATGGCTGAGACAGCGTTCCCAAGCTTTGATCTCTGTGTTCGCCCATAACTTCACCCTTAGAGCAGAGAGATGGCATTGAACTCCTTCTATTCTCCGTCTCCTTTGACCCAGCCCCAGCTGGGCACTGAGACTCGGTTCTCTTCCATCTCTTCAGCTTCGTCGCTGCCAACCTTCTCACCGCAGTCCAACCCTCAACTAGCGGGAACATCTCGCGAACTATGTCTTCGGCATCGAGTATCTGGTACTCAGCCTGGGAGCCCATTAGTTCCAGGGACTCGATGTCATCATTATGGGCGTGAGCGCTCTGCTCCGCATGCTGTTCTCTCACAATTTCCATCGCTCATCGACAATGCCCCGTCCTATTCTCCACATACCGAGTCGTCTCAATACCCTCTGTATCGCTCGATATCGAGTCCTCGGCAGCTCCAATGCCCGGTTTCGAAGCCACCTGCACCAGCGCCCACTCATTCTTACTCTGTTATGACGACACAACCACCTTCTGTTACCTTTCAAGAGTATCCAACAGTTTATTCAGCCTACATTCCCGCACGTTATCAGCCAGCGTCTGTCACAACAGGCCATCTCAGCTCGACCATCCCCCATGCATCTACGATGCTCCAGCAAGAGCCTTACGAAGGTCTTTTCGACATCGAATACATGAAGCGTCTTCCTGAATCGATTATTGAGCGTATCAAAATGTACCTTCGGTGGAGGGACTGCCTCATTGCTTACACATCTTGTCGATTCTTCAGAGACAAGTTCAACCCAGACTCTCTTCCATACGAAGTCAGAAGAAACGGGCTGCGCGATCTCGAACGATTCCCTGACGACAACGAGGACCAATCTGTGATGAAACGGTCGGCAGAATCGAAGAAAAAAAAGATCACCTGGTACGGCTGCTACGGTTGCCTGAGACCCAAGCCCCTCCGCTGCTTCGAACTATACAAGTGGAACAACAAGCCCATCAGGGAATACGAGATTCTTGGAAACAACAATACTAACAATCCAAGACGCGTTCGCGATCGCTCCAACTCGCCGCAGCTATCATCATCAACAACAACACAGGGAGTCCCACCCACAGGCAATCCACACTACGACCCAAGCCTGACTCGGACAAGCCTCATGGCTGCCAATAAAGGCCATCGCAACCTTCATCACAGTGGCGACGACCCATCAAACTCGGACCTGCGGCGGATCAGAGATACCTGGGGCAAACTGCGGCTCTGTGTTGAGTGCAGCCTGGCGTGCGGCGTCTACAAGCCGCTCGATACGATTGATCTTGTTCAGCCCCAGCCGGATGGCACGTCAGGGTATTGGGTCTGCAGATGTGTCAAGCTGCATCGGAGGGGGGTGAATGCGCCACGCGCGGAGATTCAGTGTTCCACTTGTCATGCGATTGCACCTTTATCGCGGCCGTGGTGAAAGGGCACCAGTGGCAGGGACTAGTAGAACTTTTTTTGGTAAACAATTTTGGTCGGGGTATAGGTAACTGCTTGGTCATTTTTGGATTTGACATAGGTGTTTTTTTAAAGGCAAGGATGGCCTTGAGAACAATATCATAGCAATGTTTAGTTGCTTGAAATCGAGTATGTTTGATTTCTGTCGTTCATATTCTTCTATAACCTAAGTCAAGTCATCTTTATTGGAAATCAATAGATGTGACAAGCCGCGTTTTGACTGGGATGCTTTGTCTCCTTTTGATATGCCTTAACTCTGGCAAAATGCCTGGCCCGCCTAATCATAGATCACATTCCAGAACTTAGTAGACGTTCTTCGGCCTTGTCCAAGTGCTGACACTCCCTCCTTGGGTCATAGAGAGCATCATCATTTGTGTTATCTCTTGGATCGCTCTTTCGATCCATCCACTCCCCGGTGAACGATCTGCCGGTGACCATGTTGCTTATCCCCTCAGCTTGGCTTTAAGACCCTTTGCTCCGCAGATGAAGACCATTGTGAGCTGCATCGAAAATAAGATTCTTAATAGCTGAGCCTGCACCCGTTTGTTATTTCGAGCCTCGGCCCTGTTTGTGTTTGACAAAACCAATACCATTGAAACCTTACATACCTGCCCACATAGATCATCCTTCCGACCGTTGAATGTAATCTTATGTGCATACACTATTACTCGGCTCCCTATTGGACTGCTGTGCAGGCAGGATGCTCGGGAATCCTCTTCCAGAGTTTTATCCAAAACAGTTTGCCCATCCCACCTTAGGACGGGGTCTCAAAATCGTGATGGATGATAGAATGATGCATTGCAAACTGGAAAATACCTACCGACACTCCCCACGATGATCTACCTTCCCTACCTTTTGCCTCAGTCCACCGGTCAAACCCGGCAACCCCCTCTATGCCACGCCATGCCACTCATCCCTAAAACGGTCACCCATATCGCCTATCTGTTTAAAGCAGGACAGGGCCTACTTTGACGGGGAGTCAGTACGGATGATCTTCCGCCAGCTTCAAGGGCCGGAGGAGAACCCCTTCCTCTGCTTTACTACCCAACAAAGATCCATTCTGATTCTGGCCAGCAAAAGGTGTGTCTTGCAGCACAGGGAAAGCAGAGTAGATAAATTCTAAAAGACACATTTTAACATCAGCAAGGATAATATCTGTAACAACTGAAGCTCAAGATGAAGCCAGATCATGCTTGCAAAGAGCATTGTTGGTGATGAGGAAGCATTACAGCATGCGTACTACTGATTTTGAAGTGCCGATGGTGATTGCCAGTCGCGTCAAAAGCAAAGCAGACGAGCATGGAGCTGTTTCCATCTCTGAACAAGATCAGAAGAGTGCTGAAAGCGAATTTCATTTCTGCGTGGAGTATCTGAATTTTTGATCGAAGACTTAGTTCTTGCATCATCGAGTTTTGAGGACTTCAGAGTTGAATTTGAATTCTATTTTTCGACCGATTTCACCCCTGATGGTGCTAGGTGGTGTCCTGACGACATCGGATAATCATCATCTAATAATCAGCATACGTGTAACTCTGGGGAGAAGCCTGTGCTGGGGCAAAACTGGTATGGATGAGGATTTCAGAGGTTAGAAGGCAGAATAGTCTTTTGACACCCAATGCCTTACAGTGGTACAGCAACGACTGAGAAAGATATAAATATCCGATTGTTTGACGAGTTACAGCCATTACTTTGTTGAGTATGCGATATTGCACGTGTCAGGACCCGAGTTCCAGCTCCTGACCTGCCACGTGCTTAAGGATAGTTAATTCGATTGCTGCCAATTGGTATGAAGACAAACAACTCGGCCATCCCTTGGGAAAAAGACAGCCAGTCAGTAATACTGCACATCCTGATGAAGAATGGACTCCTTGGATTTAGCAGGTGCAATGGTTTCTTCTAGTAGATATCGCTTTTGCTTGCCTATTGCCCTAATGTATAATACTGATTGTTTTCTTTCCTTTGTTGAAGACAATAAAACCCAGTTTTAACCATCACAGCTCATGAATCTCATGTCATACCTCGCCCATTCCAATCCTCTTCCATCATCCCAGTCTTCGAAACCCAAAATCGATCAGACCCTCATACGTAGCCTCACCCCTTGCCATCCTCAAACCCCATCTAATTATGAGGAATGCAAAAGTCGATCCACGTGCCTAAGAAATCCATCCTGCTTCCCTTCGCCTCCTGCTTGCGGTAGATGTTCTCGAACTCCGCATAGTCTAGCCTTCCCCAGCCACCACGCTCCTTCGCTTCCTGCTCGGCAAGGTCTAGGCGCTTCCAGTAGACCAGCGTGGAGCGAGGGATGGGTTCGGGGAGCGCGGGCTGTTTTGAGTCTTCTGCATTGGCTTTGCTTGTGGAAGCCTTCTTTGATGAGCGGGAGGGGTTCGCAGGAGTCTTGGAACTCTTGTGTCTGTTGGGAGACTCGGGCGTGATGTCTGAGACAGAGTTGGGCCGGAATTGAGGCATGGTTGGATCGCGGTAAGTGGCATTTTCTGTCGAGGATTCGGAAGTGGTTGGCTCGTCTGTGTCGCTATACTCGCCATCGTCCTCATTGTGGTCCTCCTGAGGTGCATCAATGCTGTCCTGACTCTGTTGCGTAGGAGGGTCGATAGTGTAGCCGGTCCTAGCGAGCAACTCCTCCAGGGTCTCCTCACGCGGGTCCTTCTCCTCGGGTGTGGTGCTCTCCTTCTCCTCCTTAATATCAATAGACTCGAACTGAGGTCTGTACATATCCCGCAAAGCCTTCGTCTTGGCTGCTTCGATAGCAAGGTCCTCTTTCTCTTTGAAGAGGACATCAAGGATTTCGTCGAACGCTTGCTGCATGACTTGGTAAAAGATCTCCTTGCCAACATCGCGTTCTGCGTCGGAAATCTCCATGCCACCCCACCTCTCTGGGATGCTTCTCGAAGAAGTCGAGGGATTGGACCGGATATCAAAGTCGTCAGTGTCTTCGACGAACCGCACCTTGGAAGAAGATCGAGAACGAGGGGTAATAGGCGGCTGAGAGCTCTTCGAGTCCTCAAACTCGTCATTCATGTGCATCCGATTCATGATGTCCTCGCTGTCGCTCCAGTTCTCCGGCGGGCCCATGCCCTCTTCCTCATCCAGATAGAACTGTCGTCTTCTCCAGCGCTCAAGCAGCCTCCTGCGTGCCTCAACCCTGGCGCGACGAGCCGAGCGGTGGGAACTAACAGTCTTGCGATGGTCGTCGTCGTCTTCTGCGCTAGAAGAACTGTACGACCTGGCGCGGTGATTGGATCCGGAGCCGTTATCTCCACGCCTGGACGAATTGTCACTTCCATTGCCTGCATCGCGGTCGCCCTGGTTATCTGCGCCTTGGTCGTTTCCAGTGTTAATGATGATCAGTACATCCGGACCAGACGGTGTCTCACCAAGAAGCAGTGCAGGGAGTTCATTCACCCGCGTTGGCGGGTTAAAAAGGCTCTGCAGATACTCCATAGCGGACCTCTCGCCTCCTCTTGAACCGTCTATAACAGCCAAGAAAGGACTCTCGTGGGTGTAGCGAGTTTGTCGCTGTCGAGTGAAGAGACTCAGCAAGAGAGACTGGCGATCGATGGTATCCGGCGAGTCCTCTTTCACGGCCCCGGAACCTCCAGAAATATGGACATCTCCCGCGGTGCCAATGGTAACCTTGCCCTCGAGCGGCCGGTCACTATCGCCACTGTTGAAGCCTCCTTCACGCCCAAAAAAGCTGCTCAACGGCTGCCTGCTAGTAACAAGTTGTTCAACCTCGTTGTAGCTCATTGCTTGGTCAGCTAGTCCTTCCAAAACGTCCCTATGCATCTGCTTGAAAACGACATAGTATGCCCGGAACAGGCGCAAGAAGTCTTTGCGGCTGACATAGCCGTCGCCATCAATGTCGTAACCCTCAAAGATCTTGCGAAGTCTATCCTTCCGTTTGCGATAAGCAGTGCCTCTCAGGAACTCGGAGAACCCAATCAGATCATCGTGGTTGTCGTCGTAGAAAGCGAACATGCGGTCGTGAAGCAGATTGGGCGTAATATGACTAGAGCCTCCCGATGGGATCAGGTAGCGTTCAAAGGTCTTCCGGTCCATGGCTAAATAGAGCTCGTCCGGGTCCTCGCGCCACTCGGTGTTTGCCATGAAAGTCCATTGTTCCCAGAGGGCCTCCAGCTCAGGGCGCTCAAAGCCAGTCTCCTTCGATAGCCGGGCCATCAGATGCTTGGGCAGAAGTCGCAAACAGTTTTCTGGATCACCAGGATACCAAACGGGCTGCAGAGAGCGGGAGCCGAGACGGGGAGCGGGGATGCGAATCTTATAAAAGACATGAGTTTTGGTATGAAGACCCTGAGACTCGCACGTTTCACAGAGATCGAAGTCGGCGCAGTTGGCACAGCGGTACCGGATGCCACGAATCGGGGTAAGACCACATCCATTGCAGAGACAGCCACGGTGAACGTAGGCATTCCGACGAGCATTGTCCTCGGAAACGCGAAAGAGCAGACTGACGATGTTCTGCCCAGCGCGCTGCTGTTGATGGGCGAAATGATTGTCTTCATTATCGAACCAGTTCTCTTCAATCCCATGTTCGTCGGCAACGGTCTCGCCATCGTTCAGCGGACGGACGGTGTTGCGATCGACGTTCTCGTCGAGAGCACGGGACTCAGCCGACGTGTCAGAGGTGTCGGATGGCTGGCTCTCGTGGCCGCGGGCGCGGGCAGTATGGGGCAGCGAGCGTCGACGATGGCGAACAGCATTGCTACGGTGCAGGTGACGGTTAGGATCGCGCTCAGGATTGAAGATGCGGTAGGTGAAGTAGACCAGAGTAGCCGTAGCAGCAAGTGACAGCACCGTCACGCTGACGCGCTGCCTTGTCAGCGTCGGGGCTGCAGCATTTGAGTCCATGATTGCTGATGCAGCACCATGGTTGGCGACACGAAGTCCTGTCGGTTTACGGCTGGAGCTGCAGCAGGGGCTTCGTGACGATCTTGGTTTGGGGTTTCCGTGGTTGGTGAGCCTCCGGGATAGTGAGCAGCTCCTGGGGCTGCTGTTGACACAAAAGACGAACTTCGTAGAAGGGGGGCTGCGTCGAGCTACTTATCGATAAGCACTGTCCCACCCAGCAGAGCCCAATGACCTTCACGGACCCTTCAGCTGCTGCCCCCCCTCCGGGGCCAAGCGCAGCCGCCGTTAGCCGCAATGACGGGTCTTCTTGGCGTTATCCCAAAACGGTCCCGTCAGCATGTGTCTGGGGTGTCCATCCTTCCAGACTGCATGGGGTTGCATTACGTACAGCTGCATCGTCTTGCAACGCCAGACCCGGAGTCGACGGGATCTTATAACATCTCTGCCTGGAGGATTGAACAACGGCGAGGTAGGGCTAGGCCCGGCAGACCCAGCACGATGAATAGCACAGTCACCGGATCATCCTCTCTTGATTCAGGTATGGTTCGAAACAAATGGGTCAAGAGTTTCTCGTCCTGACTGAATCTTTCACTGACATGTTCCCCTGATCTCGTCTTCAGTTGAGTATGACCCCGTGGCTCACCTGAACCTCCTGTTTTCCCACCCGTCGACCGTATCGTCCGTTGGCCGAGTGTCTTCGACTATCCGCAAACACCAGAATGAGCTCTCCCGGTCCATTGCCGCCCTCGAGTCCGCCCAGGCCTGCGGGCCCGACTCCTCGCTGCAGCGCATGCAGTCCGCTCAGGCCGAGCTATCCTCGCTCTTCCAGCGCATCGAGAACGTTCGGACACGTGCCCTCCAGACAGAGCGCGATATCACTAATATGACGGCCGATATCAAGCGTTTGGATAACACCAAGCGCAACCTGACACTCAGCATGACCGCCTTGAAGCGGCTCCAGATGTTGACGACAGCCTACGAGCAGCTCCATGGTCTTGCGCGGACTCGACAGTACCGAGAATGCGCCGGATTGCTCCAGGCTGTCCTGCAGCTGATGCGCCATTTCAACAGCTACCGAAGCATCGAGCAGATCGCCGTCCTAAGCCGAAACGTCAACGAGCTCCAGCGGGAGCTTCTGGAACAAATATGCGAGGATTTCGAGATTGCCTTTGCTAAGGGAGAAGTGGCTGCTCGGCGCGGTGTCCTGATTGAGGCTTGCCATGTCATGGACGCGCTCGGAGAACACGCAAAGACCAGGCTGATAACGTGGTATATCAACACGGAGCTGCGCGAGTACCGCCAAGTGTTCCGGGGGAACGATGAAGCAGGAAGCTTAGACAATATTGGGCGTCGCTATGCGTGGTTCAGGCGTATGCTCAAGACCCACGAGGAAGAGCATGCCAGCATCTTTCCGCCCCAATGGCGTGTCAGTGAAGAGCTCGCCAAGGCCTTCTGTGATGGCACCCGCGAGGACTTCAAGGGGATCTTGGAAAAAAGCATGCGCAGGATAGACGGGCCCAAACTCGATGTCAACTTGTTGCTGAGGTGTCTCCAGGAGACCATGGACTTTGAGCAAAGCTTAGAACGCAAGTTCGCGAGCGAGCCTCGGGCCAGTATCGACACTCTAAGCTCAGCAGACGACAGGATACAGAACTTTAACGGGTCAATATCCGTCGCTTTCGAGCCTTATCTCAGCCTATGGGTCGAGTCACAAGACAAGGCCCTGGCATCTATGATTCCCAAGTACAAGACACAACCGCTCATTCAAGCAGACGAAGAGTTTACATCACAGGCTGTTATCCCATCAGCCATTGAGCTCTTCCACTTTTACAAACTCACCCTCTCACAATGTTCTAAACTTTCCACAGGCGAGCGTCTGCTCGACTTGACCAAAGTCTTTGCCAAATACCTAGATGAATATGCCCAACAAGTCCTGGTCTCATTCCTCCAACGTGGTAGCGCCCAAGGTCCTCCAATACAGGATATCATCCTCGTCCTGAACACTGCAGACTTCTGGTACATCAATACCAACCAGCTTGAGGAAAGCATCAAGAAGCGCATCGACCCAGAAATGGCATCCAAGGTCGACCTATCGTCTCAATCTGACGCCTTCATGGGCGTCGCCAGCGCCGCAGTCATGGCGTTAGTAACCAAAGTCGAAATCGACTGTGCCAGCGCATGGCGCGAGATGCGCAACACCAACTGGAGCCGCATGGAAAGCGTTAGCGACCACAGCTCCTACGTCGGCGAACTCATCAAGCACGTCAACGACCGCGCGCAAGAAATCCTCCCCCTCGTCACCAAACAACAATACGCCCGCGCCTTCTGCGACAACGTCGTCGAGTACCTTTCGACAGCCTACATCAACAACGTCGTACAATGCCGCCCCATCTGCGAGGTCGGCGCCGAGCAAATGCTCCTCGACAAATACATCCTGACCAAATCCCTCGAAAACCTCCTTTCCTACCACACTCCCCATCCACAACAACCTCCACCCCCGCCCCCTCCCGCCTACCTCAAACGTCTCACCCAATCCATGACCCGCATCGACCCTCTCCTCAAAACCCTCCAAGTTCGTCCCGTGCCCCCCGAAGGCCTCGTCCAAGCATACCTGATCCACATCGGCGACCGGTCAGACACAAACTTCCGGAAGATTCTAGACCTGAAGGGCGTGCGCAAGCAAGACCATGCGCACTTGCTCGAGCTCTTCGCCATACACCGGGATGCTCCAGGGGCAGTGGCAGGGGGCGAGGGTAGACAGCTGGTGCAGAGCTCGCCTTTGTTGACACCGCTTATGACGTCGGGAGGGGGTCTGGGCTCGTCCGCGTCGATGATCAGTGGGGCCACTGGGTCCGGATCGTCGGCCGCGGCGGCGGCAGGATTGCAGGGCAGGTTTGATGCCGCGACGCTGGGGGAGAGGTTGTTGACTGCTGCGAGGGATGGGGTGGAGAGGATAGGAACGGGGCAGAGCGGGGTTGGGGGTAGTGGGGGAGTGGGGGACAAAGGGACGATTAATGAGAATTTGAAGAATATTGGCAAGTTTTTCAGGAGGGATATTGGCGGGTTAGGGGCTAGATTCGGGAAGAGGGACACCCTTACTGGAGACTGAGAAGGCTCTTCCAGTATGTACTTGTTGATATGCTCTTGCCTCATGATTTTGGACTAATCGAGTCTTCTGAACTCGGACTCCAATCACCCTTTCCATACAGGGATACCCTCCAACTCTCAGAAAACTCCTTCGTAGGTCAGTTCCTTTCCGTAGTCGACGAGACAGAAATTCAACGTTGCTCCCTGTGCCCAGGTACGCTGTCCGTACTTTTATATATGATTAAGAAGATAGTTCATGGATACCTTACCGCATTCTAAAATTTCGGATTTGTACCAATCCACCCTCCAGATGAAGTATTAGTACGGACATTGCACTTCAAGAATTTTCATCTATAACTGAGCTCCTTTGGTATTTGTCCTATTCCGAATATTCAACTCTCCAAGTATTTAATATAATTGCTTTTTTCATCAAAGTCGGAGCACTGGAAAGTATCTATGACGATCCAGACAGACTTCTTGAAATGGGTTCGAGAGGTACCAGGTCTCTGGACCTGAGAGACAAGAGTTCTCACACAGCCAAAGTGGCCGTTGTGGTCACCCGTTGGTAAGCAACTGTATGTAATATTGCTGACTGGAGAGCTTCTTCGGCCAGATAGCCCTGCCTGAAATCTTATATACATCGCAAACACCCTTATGGCTTTCCCTTCCTTCCTTCCTTCCTTCCTCCTCAACAGCACAGACCGTTGTTGAGGGTCAACACCTTCCCAATGCTTGATTGTTTTGGGTGGATATCCGAGTTTGATGGGCTACATATTCCTTTTATTCCGATTAGTCAGTTACACGGAAGCTACTTTCCCATATAGAGCCGTTGTTGGTCGTGACAGGTTTGATGAGTGTGTGATAGAGAAGTTATCACAAATATCATGGTTAACCATATGAATAAGCGTTTTACTAATGGTGTTTGTCAAGTTATACGAATGCAAACCAGCTAGAGTGCTCCATCCTATGAGCCTCCTCCCTTTAGATTCTACCTTTCTAAACCCAGTGAATAAGTGCGAGATGGGTATGTGCTTTTAGACCTGTTTAGACTTCGGATCTTTAGTCCTTGCATACTTGGGGCTTAATTAAGAGCTCGAGCTAGTAAACAGCACTCTCATACTATGGTAGATTGAGGAGGGTTGCGAACACCAAGCTACTGCTGCAATAAGTCAGTTGGGAAAAACTATGCCTGCGGCTATGCTTTCCTAGACCTCTAATGCTCTGAGGCCACCTATGTCTGGATCGCAACACCAGCAAATCTCGTAAGCAAACTTGGTGTCTATGTGGTGACCAGAGTAGGACTCACAATGACCTTTACATATCTCCTTCATAAGATGGTACAGGTAGCATATTTTTTTTATATGTTTGGAAACCTCGATAGCTAAGGTAACGATAAGAGGTTGAGCAAGCTTGCCACATTTTTTCGTCACTTGCCTTGACGCATTCGTTCCAGGAGATATCATTGACCTTTAAAAGCACTTCGGAAAGAATTCCGTGTGGGGGTTTCACCATTGTTGAGCGAATAAGTTGTCCCTACCTGTTGAGCAGGAGGTGCTGCTTGTATCTATTCAAGTTCCCCATGCCCCCCCCATGCCCCGTCACGTTGACCTCAAAGTCAGCTCTTTTGTGGGTTCTGTTCTCCCTCCCAGCATATCAGTTACATCCATCGCCGTAACCATCACTGTTGATTTTTAATTCATGTCAGTACCTAACACCAACCAAGGATATCACTGATGTTCACCAGATTACGGGGACGGTCGCACAGGCGACCACTATTCCAATCAGTATGCTCCTTTCTACCAAGTTAATTCACCATCTTGCTCATATTTAGAGGCTTTGTTTTGGTGAGACGACGGGAAGCCGCAACTGCATTGGAAACATCGACTCCAGGCAAAAGAGAATTGGAGTGTGTGTACACAGCGATCACTCACTCAATGACTTTTTTTTTTTTTTTTTTTTTTTTT
>Ga0065720_1004595_pt1 | contig 22624 bp, 21 predicted proteins | sample Thericmetagenome_FD_59107 | JGI IMG/M metagenome (GOLD analysis project Ga0065720, IMG submission 59107) | Thermophilic microbial communities from the Joint Bioenergy Institute, California, USA of rice/straw/compost enrichment - eDNA_2 v2... | ecosystem: Engineered > Solid waste > Grass >...
GGCGACGACGGGCATTCGTAATGATCCTGAAGATTGGCGTCGACGCCGGGCCGCGCGAGCCGCACGGGAATGCCGTGGCGGAGAAGCTCTTCCTCCGGGCNGATGCCCGACAGCTGCCGAAGTCTTCCTAGNATTCGCTCCTTAGGAATGTTCGTCAGGCACAAGAAAAGAGGGCGCCNACTTCCCGGCGCCCGCACTCACTGTCAGCGCATCACCCGCCGCAGCCGGGNTTCCATCTGCGCAGCACCCTCCTCCGGCGTCATGGCACCCGCCATCACCCCGTTGAAGGTGGTACGGATGATCTCGCTGATCTCGTTGTAGCGCGGCGAGACCGGGCGAGAACGCGCCGTCTGGACCACNGGCAGGGCCTGGTCGAGCCACGGCACGGCTTTGAGCACATCGGGGTCGGTATAGAGGTCCGGTGTAACCGGCANGTTCGACGCCTCGATGGCGCGCTTCTTGCTCACTTCGGGGCTCGCGAGATACTTGACCAGCTTCACCGCCTCCTCCTGNTTCTNGGAATAGGCGGAGACCGCCCACTCCCAGCCGCCGAGGCAGGAGACCGGCTCGCCGCCCTCGACCGCAGGCAGCTTGGCAACGGCCACCTTGCCCTTCACCTGCGAATCCTCGTCGTTCTGGAAATGCGCCCAACCATAGGCCCACAGCACGGCGAAGACGGCGTTACCGGCCTGGAAATTGCGGCGGGTGTCGTCGGTCGCGATTTCGGCCACATTGGGCTTGGTCACGCCGGTCTCGACCATACTGCGCCATAGATTGAAGGCGTCGATCGCGCCCTGACGGTTGAAGGCGAATTCACCGTTTTCGGTCAGGTTGTGGCCCATGCTCCAATAGGGCAACAAGAAGGTCGACACCGCACCCTCGATCGCCGCACCCTGGAAACTCAGGCCCTCGAGATTGGGATTGTTCTCCCCCTCAAGGATGATCTTTGCCGTCTCCTGAAGCTCCGTCCAGGTGGTGGGCACCTCACGGTTATACTTCTCGAGCAGGTCCTTGCGGTAGTAGAGGAACATGGCGTCGGCATAAGCCGGAAGCGCGACCAGCTTGCCGTCCACCTGGTTGGCCTCGGCGTAGGCAGGCAGATAGCTGTCCAGCAGCGCCTGCTTGTCCTCGACATAATCGTCCATCGGGGTGATCCAGCCGGCGGCAGCAAACTGGGCGGGACGGATCACGTCAAGGATGAGCACGTCGAGCGAGGAATCCCGCGCCGACATCACCGTGTTGAGATACTGAGCCTGGAGTTCGGACGTGGCGCCGCCGAGTTCGATCTCGACGTTCACATCCGGGTTCTGCTCCATGTAGTCTTCGATGAATCCGCGCACCACGTCTGGATGGCCCTGGCTGGAGATGAAGACCCGGAGATTGGTCTCCGCCAATGCACCGCTGCATGAAAGCGAAACCGCTAGTGCAGCAGCGGCGGCCATGTATTTCTTCATATCAACTCCTCCCTAGATGTCGCCTCGCCCCGCGGCCGGTGGACATTGTCTGCCATGCATTATCGCACTGCCGAAGGCNCGAACCAAACGCATACNCANCAATTCATAGCGCTACGAAATCGTGAATGTCAATCCGAACAACCTATCGGCTGATTTCCCACATGTGATTGACGAATGATCGAGCCGACAATATCGTAGCGCTACGAAACCGGCTCTGGTGAGCTGCACAATCCTGTTCAGGTGGAGGAGCAATGTCGGCGGAAACAATAAGGTATGGGCTCATCGGCGCGGGCATGATGGGCCGGGAGCACATCCGGAACCTTTCCGTGATCCCCGGATCGCGCATCGTAGCGATCGCCGATCCAAATGCGGAATCGCGGCGGACGGCAGCGGAACTCCTGCACGAAAAGCCGATGCTGTTCGATGAGGCCGACGCACTTCTCGACAGCGACTTTTGCGACGCGCTGATCATCGCCTCGCCGAACGACACCCATGCGGGCCTGCTTGACCGGATCTTCTCGATGCAGAACCCGGTGCCGGTGCTCGTCGAAAAGCCGATCTGTACGGAGCCGTCCGATCTCGAAAGGTTACGCCGGGGTGCGGCCGAGTATCCCAAGCCGATCTGGGTCGGCATGGAGTACCGCTACATGCCACCAGTGGCCACACTTATCAAAGAAGTGCACGAAGGGCGGGTCGGCAGGCCTGCAATGATTGCCATGCGCGAGCATCGCCACCCCTTCATGCAGAAGGTGGATAATTGGAACCGCTTCTCCAAGCGCACCGGCGGCACGCTGGTGGAAAAGTGCTGCCATTTCTTCGATCTGATGCGATTTATCGCCCGTTCGGAGGCGGTCCGGGTGTACGCTTCGGGGGCAGCGGACTTCAACCACCTGGACGAGCGCTATGACGGCCGGCAGCCAGACATCCTGGACAACGCCTTCGTCATCGTCGATTTCGCCAATGGTATGCGCGCGCACCTTGATCTGTGCATGTTCGCCGACGGCTCATGGTGGCAGGAAGCCTTCGCGGTGACAGGAAACAAGGCCAAGATCGAATGCCTGGTGCCGGCCTCCCGCGGCTACGAGGAAAAAGTGCCGGCCGAAGTGCTGTTCAGCCCGCGCAACGAGCGCAAGACGCTGGAGCGGAGGCTGGTGGAGGTTGACGAGGAGGTTCTCGCCGCTGGTGCCCATCACGGCTCCACTTATTATGAGCACCTGGGATTCCGCCGCGCGATCCTCGGCCAAGGCCCGGTGGAGGTAAGCGTAGAGGACGGGCTGAAGGCGGTCGCCATAGGCATGGCGGCAGAGCTTTCCGTTCGCGAGAAGCGCGCGGTGGAGGTCGACGGGCTGCAGTTCGGCTGAACGGATGCCGGGACAGGGAGGGACGCATGGCCTCGGTCAAGCTGGAAGGAATCAGGAAGAGCTACGGCGCCGTCGAGGTCGTGAAGGGTATCGATCTCGAGGTGGCGGACAAGGAGCTGGTGGTGCTGGTGGGCCCCTCCGGCTGCGGCAAGTCGACGACGCTGCGTATGATTGCGGGCCTCGAATCCATCACCGCCGGGACGCTTACGATCGGCGACAGAACGGTGAACGGACTGCCGCCGCGCGAACGCGATATCGCGATGGTCTTCCAGGACTACGCGCTTTATCCGCACAAGACCGTCTACGAGAACATGGCGTTCGGGCTGAAGGTGCGAAATCACCCGCGCCATGAAATTGACAGCCGCGTCAAGCAGGCAGCTGAAACGTTGGGGATCGCGCATCTTCTGGACCGCAAGCCTAGCCAGCTTTCGGGCGGCCAGCGCCAGCGCGTCGCTATGGGGCGGGCGATCGTTCGCCGGCCGCAGGTCTTCCTGTTCGACGAGCCGCTGTCGAACCTTGATGCGAAACTGCGCGGCCAGGTGCGCACCGAGATCAAGAAGCTGCATCAGGACATCGCCGCGACGATCATCTACGTCACGCACGATCAGGTGGAAGCGATGACGCTCGCCGACCGCATCGTGGTGATGCGCAATGGCGAGATAGAGCAGCTCGGCACGCCCGACGACGTCTACAACACGCCGGCCACCATGTTCGTGGCAAGCTTCATAGGCGCGCCGGCGATGAATTTCCTCTCCGCAACCGTGTCCGGCGGCCATGCGCGCCTTGCCGAGGGTGGCCGGGTGCCGTTGGGCGCGCTGGCAGCGATCCTCTCAGACGGAGACAAGGTGAAGGTGGGCATCCGGCCGGAGCATTTTCTGGAAGAGTCGAACGGCGACTGCACTGTGACGGGCACGGTTCAGGTTGTTGAGCCGCTCGGAGCAGACACGCTGGTGCACTTCACGGTGGGCGGCGAGACGATGACGGCGCGCGTCGCGGCACAAACGCGGCCTGCACCCGGCACGAGAGTGACGCTCGGATGCGATCCCGCCCGCATCCATATCTTCGACCCTGTGAGCGAGCGGGCATATCGGCCGCAGGCAGCGCAAGAGAGGCACGGCTCCATGGCCGTGGAGGCATGAGATGAGCGGGGCGGTGCACTCCGCGCTGCGGCTTAAGCAGCGTCGCGACTGGGCGTCCTTCATGGACCCGTCGGATCGGGCGCTGGCGTTTTGGCTGCTTGCGCCGACGGCGATCCTCCTACTCCTGATCATCGTCTACCCGGTCGGGCGGCTGGTGTGGACGAGCCTCCACAACCTTTCGCTTACCTCCGGGCTGCCGGCAGAATTTGTCGGGCTCGAAAACTTCGAGATCATGCTGGATGATCCGATCTTCTGGGCGGCGCTCTGGAACACAGTGCTGATCACCATCATCACGGTGCCCGGCGCGCTGCTCGTCGGTCTGGGGCTGGCGCTCCTTGCCAACCTGCCCTTCCGGTACAGGTGGCCGGTGCGGCTCTCCCTGCTCGTGCCATGGGCGCTGCCGCTCTCGTTCGTGGGCCTGATCTTCGCCTGGTTCTTTCAGTCGCAGTATGGCGTCGTCAACGACATCCTGATGCGCTTCGGACTTCCGCGCATCATATGGTTCAATTCGCCNGAATGGTCCTTTACGGCGATCTGCCTTGCCATCATCTGGAAGACCTCCTCATTCGTTGGTTTGATCCTCCTTGCCGGGCTGCAGACGATCCCCCGCTCGCTCTATGAAGCAGCCGATGTGGACGGCGCCGGGCGGCTCAGGCAGTTTTTCGAGATCACGCTACCGCTGCTCAAGCCAGCCATCGTCGTGGCGCTGATCTTCCGCACGATCACCGCCCTGCAGACCTTCGACATTCCCTACACGATGACGCGCGGCGGGCCGGGCACCAGCACAGCGACACTCGCCATGTATATCCACCAGAACACCGTCAGCTTCCTCGACCTCGGCTACGGTTCGGCGCTTGCGGTGGCGATGTTCGTGCTGTCGATGGGAGTGACGGTCATCTATCTACGCATGATGGGCAAGGGGCACTGATATGGCGCAACTTTTCACTGGCCTCCCCCTTCGGCTGATCGCGGCCGGCGTGCTGCTCATCAATGGGCTTTTTCCCGTGCTTTGGCTGTTCCTGACTTCCCTCAAATCGGAACTGGAGCTGACACGCACACCGATCACGTGGCTGCCGGACCGGCCGACGATCGCCAACTACGTCGATGCGTTCTCAGACCAGCCGCTGCACATCTTTCTGATGAACTCCTTCGCGGTGGCAACGCTTTCGACCATTTCGACGCTTCTGGTCTCCACCTTTGCGGCCTATGCGATCGCTCGGCTGCAACTGCGCTTCCGCGCGCTTATTCTTTCGGTGATCATCGCCGTTTCCACCTTCCCGCTGGTGACGCTGCTTGTTCCGCTCTTTGAGACCATGCGGGCGCTCAACCTGCTCAACACCTACACCGCACTGGTGCTTCCTTATACGGTGCTCAGCCTGCCGGTCTGCACGCTCGTTCTTGTCTCCTTCTTCGACGGCATTCCGCGGGATCTCGAAAACGCGGCCATGGTGGATGGCTGCACGCGACTTGGAGCGCTGTTCAGGGTCGTCGTGCCGCTCGCTGGACCGGGCGTGTTCACCGCGGCGATCCTCGCCTTCGTGAATGCGTGGGACGAGTTCCTGCTAGCGCTTTCCTTCAACGCAAGCCCGATGCTCAGGACGCTACCGGTCGGCATCACACTCTATCAGGGTGAGTTCGCCTTCCCCTGGACGGTGATTTCCGCGGCCCTGGTGGTCGGCATAGTCCCACTCGCCATCCTCATCGTCATCTTCCAGGAGCGCGTCGTCTCCGGGCTGACTGCAGGNGGCATGAAAGGATGAGCNGTAAGCGGCGCACCGTGGACAGCCTTCGCAGCCAGCGCTGGTACGCGGCTACCGACATGCGTGGCTTCGCGCACCGCCAGCGCACGCAGCAGATGGGGCTTAGGCGCGAGGAGTTTCTGGGCAAGCCGGTCATTGGCATTCTCAACGCCTGGAGCGAGATCAGCCCCTGCCACGCGCATCTGCGCGAGCGGGCGGAGGCGGTGAAGCGCGGCGTCTGGCAGGCCGGCGGCTATCCCGTCGAGATACCGGTGCTTTCGGTGGGCGAAGTGATGGTGAAGCCCACCACGATGCTCTACCGCAACTTGCTGGCAATGGAGGTGGAGGAAGTACTGCGCTCGCATCCGATCGACGGGGCGGTGCTACTCGGTGGCTGCGACAAGTCCACGCCGGGCATGCTGATGGGCGCGATCAGCATGGACCTGCCGACGATCTTCTGTCCGGCCGGACCCATGTCGAACGGCCAGTGGCGCGGCGTAAAGACAGGTGCAGGCACCCATACACGCAAATACTGGGATGAGCTCAAGGCCGGCCGCATATCGCCGCAAGATTGGGTCGATCTAGAGACGGGCATGACACGGTCGATCGGCACCTGCAACACAATGGGCACCGCCTCGACCATGACCTCCATCGTTGATGCGATGGGGATGACGCTGCCCGGTGCTTCCAGCATACCTGCGGCCGACAGCGCCCATCCGCGCATGGCGTCGGCCTGCGGCGCTCGCATCGTGGAGATGGTATTCGAGGACCTGAAGCCTTCGGCAATACTGACGCGAGAGGCGTTCCTCAACGGCGCGGTCGTCTATATGGCGCTCGGCGGCTCCACCAATGCAGCCATCCACATGATCGCCATGGCGCGGCGAGCCGGTATCGACCTGACGCTGGACGAGTTGGGCGAGGTGGCGTTGAGGGTTCCGGTTTGCGCCGACATCTTCCCGACCGGCCAGCATCTGATGGAGGAGTTCTATTTCGCCGGCGGCCTGCCCGCCCTGCTTGCGAAGCTGAAGAACTTCCTTGCCCTTGGTGAGCGGACGGTCAACGGACGCACGCTTGGGGAGAATATCGAAAACGCACCCTGCTGGAACGATGAGATCATTCGTTCGCCAGAGAAGCCGGTTGTGCCGCTTGCCGAAGCACCCACGCTTGCGGTCCTGCGCGGCAATCTGGCGCCCTCCGGGGCAGTCATGAAGGTGGGTGCGGCCGATCCCGCGCTGCTCAGACATACCGGGCGCGCGGTGGTGTTCGACAGCCCGCGGGAAATGTTCGCGCGAATAGACGATCCGGACCTGGAGATCGACGAAACAAGCGTGCTGGTGCTGCGCTATGCCGGTCCAGTGGGAGCGCCGGGCATGCCGGAATGGGGAAACCTGCCCATCCCGCAGCGGTTACTCGCCAAAGGCGTGCGCGATCTCGTGCGTATATGCGACGGGCGCATGAGCGGTACCCATTACGGCACCTGCATTCTGCACGTCTCTCCGGAAGCCGCCGTCGGCGGGCCGCTGGCGCTGCTTCGGACCGGCGATCAGGTGCGGCTTGACGTGCCGGCCCGGCGGCTCGACATGCTGGTTTCCGAAGAAGAGCTGGAGCGCCGCCGCGCGGAGTGGAAGCCGCCTGTCCGTCCTGCGGGAGGGGCCTATACGGGACTATACCGGGAGCATGTGCTGCAGGCCGATCAGGGCTGCGATTTCGATTTTCTCGGCGGGCCGCGCGAGGTGACCGAGCCGGATATTTTCTGAGGGGTGAACCGTGCCGAAGCAAAACCCGTTTTTGAACCTGCTTGAGCAGCATGCGGCACCGCCGCTCGGTACCTGGCTCATGTCAGGCGCGCCCGCGACGGCGGAGGCCCTGGGCTTTGCCGGGTTTGATTTCCTGGTGCTCGACATGGAGCACGTGGCAATTGACCTGGCGGATGCCGTGGAGATCCTGCGTGCGATCGCCGTCACCCCGGCGCGGCCCGTGGTACGGCTGCCGTGGAACGATCAGGTCACCGTCAAACGCGTGCTCGATGCAGGGGCGCAGACGCTCATGTTCCCCTTCATCGAAAATGCCGAAGAGGCGCGGCGTGCCGTGAGCTTCACGCGCTACCCGCCGGAGGGGGTGCGCGGTGTCGCCGCCGTTCACCGCGCGAGCCGTTTCGGGCAGGACAAGAGCTATCTCAAGGAGGCGGCCGACGGCGTGTGCGTCATCGTGCAGCTCGAAACGCCGGGCGCGGTGGAACGGCTCGAGGAGATCGCACAGGTATCGGGCGTGGATGCGCTTTTCATCGGCCCCGGCGACCTCTCTGCCTCGATGGGCCATATCGGCAACATCGCGCATGAGGACGTGCAGGCTGTGCTTGCCGATGCAGCGCGCCGCGCGAAGGCCATTGGCAAGCCTGTCGGCATAGTCGGGCCCACCCCGCAGATGGTGCGGGACTTCCTTGGTTATGGATACAGCTTCTCGGCAATCGCCTCCGACATCGCCATGATGACCGGGCGGGCCGCCGAATACCTTTCGCAACTGCGCGACGGGCCGGCGCCTGCCGCTTCAACGAGCGCATACTGATCCCATGGCCGACGTCCTCCCAGACCCCCTCGAGAAGTACCGGACCGTCTCCTACCGGTCGCTGTCGGGCCGACATGTGCTGGTCACGGGGGGAGCTTCCGGCATCGGTGCGGAGATTGTCGCGGCGTTCCGGGCCCAGAACGCGCAAGTGGATTTCATCGACATCGACAGCGATGCTGGCCCGGCCTGGGCAGAGACGACGGGCAGCCGCTTCACGTTCTGCGACGTGACGGATATCGCCGCGCTACGCACTGCCATAGCAAAAATCCAGGACGCGTCGGGGCCGATCGACGTTCTCGTCAACAACGCCGGTAAGGACGACAGGCACGCCATGGCCGAAGTCGAGCCGGACTATTGGCGACGCGCCCTGGCACTCAATCTCGACCACCAGTTCTTCGCTACGCAGGCGGTGGCGGCGACCATGGCCGAACGGGGCCAGGGCTCAGTCATCATGCTGGGCTCGGTTTCCTGGATGCGCGGCAGGCCCGGCCTCGTCGGTTACACGACGGCAAAAGCGGCGATCAACGGCCTCACCAAGACCCTTGCTCGCGAGCTCGGGCCTTCGGGCATCCGGGTCAACTGCATCGTACCCGGCGCGATCCTGACGGAGCGGCAGAAGAAGCTGTGGCTCACGCCCGAGCTCGACCGGCAGTTCATCGAACTGCAGGCACTGAAATTCCGTCTCGACGGAAGCCACGTGGCACGCATGGCGCTGTATCTCGGCTCTGACGAGAGCCTGGGCTGCACGGGTGCCAACTTTGTCATCGATGCGGGCCTGGTCCAAAACTGAAGGGTGCGCGGCGTGACCGGTTCGACAGCCAGCCTCCGTCGCCGCAGGCGCAAAGCGCAGCGCGTGACCCTCAACGAGGTGGCGGAGCTGGCGGGTGTATCCCCGTCGACAGTGTCCCTCTACATCCGCAAACCGGATGCTGTCTCGGAGGATCGGGCGCACCGGGTGTCGGAAGCGATCGCCAAGCTTGGCTATGTCCCCAACCTGATGGCCGGCGGCCTCGCAGCGGCAAGCTCCCGAATCGTCAGCGTCATCGTGCCTTCGATCCGCAATGCCTTCTTCGCGGAGACGGTATCGACGATCCAGGCGGCACTCGGATCTGAAGGGTTCCAGGTACTGCTTGGCCACACGGAATACAGCGAGGCGCAAGAGGAGGCACTGGTGCGTGCCGCGTTATCCTGGGCGCCGGCGGCAATCGTCCTGACCGGCCTCAGCCATTCGCATGGTACACGTGCGCTTCTTGCCGCAAGCGACGTGCCTGTGGTGGAGATGTGGGAGCTGGGCGGCCCGACGATCGACATGGCGGTGGGGTTTTCGCACGAGGAAGCGGGTGCCGCCGCAGCACGCCACCTGATCGCCCGCGGCCGTAAGAATATCGCCTATGTCGGAGCGCGGCTCCACGAAGACCATCGAGCCGCCCGCCGGGCAGACGGTTTCCTGCGGGAACTGGCGCCGGAGAGCGGCCAGGCGGGGCGCATCATCCGCCACCCAGGTCCAGCAACGGCAGATGCGGGGGCGCTGCTCCTCAACCGCGCGCTTCAGCAGTTCCCCGGCCTGCAGGGGCTTGCCTGCTCCAATGACCTGGTGGCCCTCGGCGTGCTTTTCGAATGCCAGAGGCGAGGCATCCGCATCCCGGAGGACCTGGCGGTGATCGGCTTCGGTGACCTCGGCTTCAGCGCCTCGTGCAACCCACCGCTTACCACCATACGGCCTTCCGGCGACGTGATCGGTCTCGAGGTCGCCCGGCTGGTGCTGGCGAGCGTGAAGGGAAAACCGGAAGCGCCTGAGCCCGTCATCGATACGAGCTTCCTGCTCGTCGAACGACGCAGCACATAGCCTAAAAGCGGGCGCGCCTGGTTCAAGACATGTTCATCTGGAAGATAATTAACTGCCGCTCGACACGTTCACAGCGGTGATGCTGATGGAAGCGGGTGTGTCGTCGAAAAACTGATCACAATGACTTGCCCCGTGCGGATACGGGCCAGAGCACCTCAACCCTCCCGCCGCGCAGGCCGACATACCAATCGTGCATGTTACAAGTTGGATCGCAATGGCCCGGGACCAGCCGCAAGCGATCACCAATTCTCAGCCTATCTTGCGGGTCTTCTATCACTCCGTGCTCATCGGTCCATTTCACATATCGGAGGTCAGCGCTGCCATAAACCTGCGGCAGACCCGAATCCGCGGATTGCACCTTCAGTCCAGCATCGCAAATTGCCCGGCCAGGTCGGCGGGACATGACGGAGGTCAGGAGGAACATTGCGTTCTCCCACCCCGCACAATCCAGACGCCGACCTTCTGCGTCGAGGATGCGTCCATAGTCAGCGTCCAAAAAAGCATAGGATCCGCATTGCAGCTCTCCGTAGAGACCGGAAGCGGCTTCCAGAGGGTAGCTACCAGTGCCGCCACCAGTAACCAGGGGAACAGCGACGCCGTTCGCCTCCAGATGATCGGCCACAGCGCGGGTAATTTCCAGCGCTTGGGCAAAGGCCGCTTGCCGCTCGGACCATGTCGGCAGATGCTGGAGCGCCCCCTGGTAGGATTGGAGGCCTTCAAAGCGAAGCCTCGGTACAGCGAGGATAGCACGGGCAATCTCCAAAGCGGCTGGTCCATCCATGACCCCGCAACGCCCTGCCCCGCAGTCGATCTCGACGAGACATCCGAGCGTGGTGTCGTGCCGCTCAACAGCAGCGGCCAATTCACCGACATTGGCGGGATCGTCCACGCAAACCGAGATCTTTGCTCCCCGCCGGGGTAGTTGTGCGAGGCGGTCGATCATGACTGGATCGCGCACCTCGTTGGTTACCAGCACGTCGGTGATTCCGCCGCGCACAAAGACCTCAGCCTCGCTCACCTTTTGGCAACAAAGACCTGTTGCACCGCCGATCGTTGTCTGAAGCCGCGCAATGTCGACCGACTTATGCATTTTGCCGTGAGGGCGCAGACGCAGCCCATGGGCACGGGCGAATTCACCCATGCGCCGCAGATTGCGTTCCAGCGCATCCAGGTCGAGGATGAGACAAGGCGTCAGAACATCCGCCTCGCTCATTCCCGGTAGAGCAGGAACATCGAAGCCGATCTCAAGATCGCCTGACCCTGCGTCGAGCATCATTCTGCTCCTCGTTCGATCTCGACTTAGGAGTTCAGACGGCTTCCGGCACGGGCACCTTGGTGTCCGACATGCGGTAGCGGAACTTGGTGTCAGTCAATCCGGCAGCATCAGAGAGCTCAGCCGCGAATAATTGTGCGGTCAGAATGTCAAGGATGCCTTGCGCGATAAGGTTGTCGGCCTTCGGTACCTTCACCACGGTCAAAAGCTCACCATCCGCCACATCCGCTGTGGTGACAAGCAGTGCGGGGCAGCCGATGCGATCAAGATGTTGCGCCAGTTCGACTTCGCGGCCTGCGCCGAACAAAACAACCCCGGTGGTCCCATCCATGGATTCCATGGGGCCGTGCAGGTAATGGCGGGTGTCATAGGCGGAGGCGGGAATGCGGGCTGCCTCCCGAAGCAACAGCGACGCGCCGTCCGCCGTGCCCAGCGAGGCGCCTGCGCCTACACAGTCAATTGCCCGGCGCGCGGGAAACAGCTTGCCCAGGCGCTCCATGCGACTTCCGGCAGTAGCCAACACCTCGCTCACCAGCTTCGGAATGGCAGCGAAGGCGTCAGAAGTGTCGCCCAGCAGCTTCTCGAAGGCCATGCCCATGGCAAGCAGAGTGGCCGTATAGCCTGTGCTGGAGGGCGTGGCGTCCGAGCCATTATTCAGCCGCAGGTGCAACTCGGCAGCTTTTGCCAGCGGGCTTTGGGGATCGTTGGTAATGGCGAGGCGGCGAGCGCTGGACAGCTTCTCTAGTGCCGCCACGGTCTCCACGCTGCGGCCGCGATGCGACAGCCCAACAAGCGCGTCGCAGAGATTGCGGCCGTCGACCATGTCCACCGCGCGGATGGCGAAGGCGCGGCGGCCTTTGGCCTGAAGTTCGGCCGCTCCTACCACAGCAGCGGCGAAGCTGGCGCCGATCCCGGTCACGCCTATCACCGGCCGGTCGAGGCTGGAAAGGTCGAGGACGGCCAATTCCTCGCGTGCTGCGGCATAGGTATCAGCCAACGCTTCCGGCTGACGGGCAATGGTGGAACGATAGCTCATGGATGTCCTTCCTTCGTTCGCGAACTGGCCCGCAGCGGGACCGCGCCCGCCCCGGACTGTCTTGAATAATTAAGGCTTGCTGCGAGGCGACAGGCGCCCTCGACCGGCTTGCCCGTGAAGAGATGCGGGGTCAGACGGCCAGGGGCGAGTTCGGCTAGGCCTTCGGTGAAGGCCTGCCAGAGCCGCGGCTGGGAGACGATCACGCTGCCGCCTGCGACCGCATGCGTTGCGCCCGCGCCGCGCCGGTCGAGCAGCGCAACCAGTCGGGCAAGACCCCGCCCGCCTTCGCGGATCACCTGGAGAGCCAGGGCCGAACCCTGATCCGCGGCATCGAAGACTGCCACAGCATGACGACCGACCGCAGCGGCCGACCCCTGGCGCGAGAGCGCGCTGCCAAGGCGTGGAACGGATGGGACGGAAAGCGCCTCAAATATCGCCTCTACGAGAGGCTCGCCCCGGTCTCCACCCTCATCGAAATGACGCGCCACGGCCCGCACCGCCTCGCGAACCAGACTAGCGGCGCTGCCCTCATCGCCGACGATCCAGCCCCAGCCACCGGCCACCAGCATTTCACCCGAGGCCGAGCGGCAGACGGCTATCGATCCCGTACCGGCGACCACGCCTATTTGCCCGGAAAGGCCAAGGGCGAGCGGCATCAGCTCGGCGTCATTGACCACCGTGAGAGGTACATCGGTGCGAGCGGCCAGGGCTGACTGAAAAGCCCTGCATTCCTCGGCGTCATCGCATCCATGCGCGCCAACGGCCAGCGCAGCGACAGATGCGCCCCCAGTCAGCCGGGCTACCAATTCCAGAAGCGCGGCGGCATCCGCACCCCAATCACGCCGGCGCCACTCAGCACTTGGCAACACCAGATCGCGGGCCGCCCCTCCGCCGATGGGAATGGCCCGCAAGTGGGTCTTGGTCCCACCGATATCGACACCAACGATAAGCACATCCGACCGAGCATTCGGTCCTGTCGGTTCGGGAAGGTTCATACCTTACGTCCATCCCCGGCGCGCAGGCGCTGACCGTCAGACCCGAAGAGCAAAGCGCGGGACAAATCGNGGCGGACTCGAATGCGTCCTGCGGGCCGGGCAGCACCGCGTCCGGCCCGGACCGTNACGTGGGTACCGTCTGCAAGGTCCATATGGACGAAGCTTTCAGCGCCCAGTTCCTCTACGAGCGTTACCTCACCTTCCAGCACCAGCCCCTCCTCATCCGCCCCGTCGGACAGCAGGTGCAAGTGCTCCGGACGCACACCAATCTCGACCGGACCGGGGGCAGCCGCAAGGCCGGGAAGCGGCAAGGTAGCCGTGCCGAAGCCGCCGATTCCCTCTAGCCGAACCCCCTGGGACTCGGCCGCGGCCAGCCGGGCGGGCAGGAAATTCATTCTGGGCGAGCCAACAAAACCAGCCACAAAGCGATTGTCGGGATCGTCGTAGAGCGCCAGGGGTGCGCCCGCCTGCTGGATACGGCCGCCGTTCATAACGACCATCTTGTCCGCAAGCGTCATCGCCTCGACCTGATCGTGGGTGACGTAAATCATCGTGGTACCAAGGCGGCGGTGCAGTTCCATCAGCTCGGCACGCATCTGCACCCGCAACTCGGCATCGAGGTTGGAAAGTGGCTCGTCGAACAGGAATACCCGCGGCTCGCGCACGATGGCCCGCCCGATGGCGACACGCTGCTTCTGCCCGCCCGAAAGCTGAGCGGGCCGGCGGTCAAGCAGCTTGTCGAGCTGCAGAATCGACGACACCTGCCGTACCCGTTCGGCTATGAAGTCCCTCGGCTTTCGGGCCATGCGCAGCCCAAACGAAACGTTCTGAAAGATGGTCATATGCGGGTAGAGCGCATAGGACTGGAAAACCATAGCCGTACCGCGTTTTGCCGGCTCGATGTCGTTCATCACCTCGCCCTCGATCGTGATAGTGCCCGAGGTGATTTCCTCCAGTCCTGAAATTATCCGCAGGAGCGTCGACTTTCCGCAACCTGATGGACCGACGAAGACGACAAACTCTCCGCGCTCGATGGAGAGGTCAATGTCGTCGAGGATGCACAAGTTGCCGAAGAATTTGGAGAGCGACGAAATTTCGAGAAATGCCATTCTTTGCTCCGCTCAGCCCTTGGTGCCCGACATGGCGATGCCCTCGACGATCTTGCGCTGGAAGATCAGAAAGAAGAGCAGCGGAGGCACCGCGGCCAAAAGGTTGGCGGTCATGACGGTATCGACGGTGTGGTGTGACAGGGGCGAGTTGAACAGTCCAACGACCTGCCCGACCGTATACATTTCGGGGCGGGTGCTAATGACGAGCGGCCACATGTAATTGCCCCAAGTCTGCATAAAGGTGAGGATCGCGAGCGTTACCAGCGCGTTACGGCAAAGCGGCAGGGCGACGTGCCAGTAGATCTGCAGATGGTTGGCGCCATCCAGTCGCGCGGCCTCGATCATATCCTTCGGGATTGCGCGCATGAACTGCACCAGCATGAACAGCCCGAACGCTGAAGCGAGGCCGGGTACCACCAGCCCCTGCATGGTATTCAGCCAGCCGAGGCGTGAGGTTAGCAGGTAAGTCGGTATGATGGTTACAGCAGTCGGCACCATCAGCGACAGCATGACGATACCAAACAGCAGGCGGCGGCCGGGAAAATCGAACAGCGAGAATTCGAAGGCCGCAAGAGAGCCGATGAGCAGCACCCCGGCAATCGTCAGGAGAGCGTAGACGACCGAGATGCCGTAGGCACGGAGATATTCGGTTTCCATGAAGATCATGCGAATCTTCTCGATCCCCGCCGACAGCGAGGACGGCCAGAGTCGCGGGTTAAGCGACACCGGCTCTCCCGGCAGGGCGAAGACCACGTTGATCATCCACCAGATCGGGAAGATAGCGATAGCAGCGACAATGAGCGCTAACGCCCATTTGAGCACCGTCCAAACGGTGATGCGACGGAAGACGATGGTAGCGCGGCTCATTTGCGCTCCCTCCACGCCCGCAGCCCAAACATCAGCGCAGTGACGGCGACGATCGTGATCGTCAGCAGGAAACCGTAGGCAGCGGCCTCGCCAAACTTCACCCCACCAAAGCCGCGCCCCATCATATCCATGACAGGGAACAGCAGCGCGTTGCGCCGCCCACCGTAGCTGGTGAACGAAGAGCCGGTGAGAAGCCAAGGCTTATCGAAAACCTGCATCGCCGAGATGAAGCCATAGGTGAAAACGAAGAACAGCACGGGCCCGAGCATGGGAATGGTGATGTGGATGATCTGCTGCCATTTCGAGGCGCCGTCGAGACGAGCCGCCTCATAGAGTTCCCCCGGGATATTCTTCAGCCCGGCCAGTAGGATCACCATGTTGAATCCGGCCGAAACCCAGACGTCCACCGCGATCAACGCGTAGAGCATCGTGTCGGTATCGTTCAGGAAATTGACCGAAGGCACGCCGAACCAGCCGAGAATCATGTTCAGCAGGCCGAAGTTCGGGGCATAGATCCAGCGCCAGATGGTCGCGGCGAGAAAGGCCGGCAGGACCACCGGCAGGAAATAGGCGTTACGGAAGAAGTTGGCCCAGCGCCCTGTGAAACTGTCCACCAGCAGGGCAAGTCCCAACGCCACCAGGATACCAAGGGGTACGGTAATGCCAATATACCAGAGCAGATTGGTCATTGCCGTGGAGAAGTCGCGCGAGGCGAGGATCTTCTGATAATTGGTGAGACCCACGAACTCTGGCGTTTTCACCCCATTCCAGTCGTGAAAACTGTAATAAAGGCCGCTGAGGATCGGGTAGAGGAAGAAAGCCGCGAACAGTACCATAAACGGCGCGATCATCAGGTAGTGCGGCAGGTAACGGCGCAACGTCATGGGTATATCTCGTCTAGGCCGCGGCCAGTGAAACAAGGCCGGCCGCGGCAAAGGCGGTCTGGAACAGCGGATTACTCAGCGAGGCAGCTATTGAGTTCGGCGATCATCTCCTGCGCGCCTTCCTCGGGCGTGTACTCCCCGTCAGCCGTCGCAGAGGCATAGTCGATCACTGTTGAGTTGTAGCAGCTCGGAACCGAGTCGATGAAATAGGGTGCCGCAACCTCCATTGCTCCGCGCGCAGCTTCGACCGAAACCTTGATGAGCGGCAGGTCCGAGACCTCGGGATCAGCCATGGCGGCAGCATTGGCGTTGTAGCGGGACAGCAACTTCGCCCAGCGGACCATCTGCTGCTTCTCGGTGATGTAGGTCGCGAACTCGAAGGCAATGTCCATATTCGGGCCGGGAGCCACACCGACGATCTCATAGCTGCGGATGCCGCCGGTCTTGCCCGGCTCGTCGCCGGGGATCAGCACGAAATCATATTTCAGGCCACTTGTCTTCGCTGCCTCCTCATATGTCGGATTCACCCAAGGTCCAACCGTGTGGAAAGCAAGCTGATTCGAGATGAACAGGTCCTTGGTCGCCTGATCGTTGCGGCTGGTGCCGCTGGTCAGAGGCGCCATATCAACGAACTTCTGCAGGACCTTCGCCATGATCGCAGGATCAATGCGGGTGGTACGGTCGTCCCAGTTGAAGCCCCAGGTCTCGCTGCTGCCGGAAGTGGCGTAAATCTCGGCGATCGAGTTGAAGACCAGCGTCTCGTCCGGAATCGCGTACAATCCGGCGTCCTTGACCTTCTGCATTTGGGCAAACCACTCATCCCAAGTAGCGGGGGGCACTGACGGATCGATGCCAGCCTGCTCCAGCACCGTCAGGTTTCGGAACAGCAGCGATCCGAAGCCGGTGTAGGGAATGCAGTAGAGCTCTTCTGGCCTGGGCATGCAGCTTGCCAGAGCATCCTCGTCGAACTGATCCCGGAACTCCTGCGGCATCGCCATCCACTTCTCGTAGATGTTGGCCAGTGCTCCGACCTCGACGAGCTGGGCGCCGACAGACTGCGCGTTCATAAACACGTCCGGCAAGTTGCCGCTGGCTGCGCCGGCTACCTGACCGGCTGTCAAGTCGTCATCGCCCTTGCCGGTGATATTGATCGTCACCCCTGGATGGGCCTCGGTGAATTCCTTGATGAACTCCTGCTGGAGAGCGAGAGCCTCCCCCTGAGCAAAGTCAGAATAAACCCAATATTCCAGCGTCACGTTCTGAGCCTCGGCCATTCCGGCTGTCCCGACGATTAGCGCAGCGGCTCCGGCAATGCCTGCCCGAAGTCTGGTGATCCTCTTCATGGTTCCTCCTGTTGGCTCCGCCCGGTTCGAACGGATGCCGGTCATTCAGCGTTAGGCATCTTAACTAACAAATTGATCGAAGCAACATCCATTGTGGTCTCGTCTTCAGTTTGGCTTTGAAAATTTGCCTTAAAGCTTCAGGCGTCCTCGCCCAGGGCAGCACTCAATGCGCGCTCGATAGCCAAGCGCTCGATCCCGAGCACTGTTGCATCAGCTCCCAAGAGACTGCTCCGAATTTCCGCAGCATAAGAGAGGCGGTTCACTGTCTCGCGCACTCTAGGCAACAGCAGTGGCGAAGCGCCAAACCCACCGCCTAGCACCACCAATCCGGGATCGACGACGCTGACGCACGTAGCAACGATAGCGCCGATGTCCGCGGCATGCCGATCCACATGACGCTGGGCCGCCTGGTTGCCCCTCTCGGCCAGAAAAAGCAATTCGGCTGTGTCGCCAGGCGGCGGCCCAGCATCAACCGGCCAATCCGCGCGGACGCGGACCATGAGCGACTCGGTGCCCAGATAGCGTTCCACCTCACCTGCTTGCGGTTCCATCCCGGGGGCGAGCGGAAAGCTGAGGTGCCCGATCTCGCCCGCAGCGCCGCTGCGGCCGCGTACAAGCTGGCCGCCCAGCATCAGCCCCATGCCGATCTTTAGGCCAATTTGGATATAGGCGAAGGTCTCCTCGCCCTCAGCCGCTCCGTAATACCGCTCGGCCACCGCGGCGCAGTTAACGTTGTTCTCGAGCACCACCGCCACCCCGGATGGGGGACGGAAAGCCGTGAAAACCACATTTTGTCGGCTGGCCTCAGCGTCTCCGCCGGGGCCCACGACGCGGGTAGGCACAGCTATGCCCAATGCACGAAGGGGACCCCACTCAGGTTGTGCCTGCGCCAAGGCAGCAGCCACCTGCCCCGCCACAGCTCGACTGATTTCCTCGTTCATAACAAACTGCCGGACCGGCAGACGATAGACATGGCTGTAGAGGAGCCGCCGGTCCAGTGTTGATACACGCAGGCGGACATGAGTCGAGCCCGCGTCCACCGCAATCACATGTCCCGCACCCGGTCCGATACGATATTGCACGGCCCTGCGCCCCAGCGGACCCTGGACCATACCAATCATCTCAACATAGCCCAGCCGCTCTAATTCGGCGATGGCGGCTGACATGGTGGGACGCGATAGCCCAAGCACTGCACCAATCTGCGGCCGGGTGGAGGGCCCGCTGAACGCCAGCGTGCGGAATACCGCCTTCGCGCTACCGGTCAATGCTGCCGGGGAAGAGGCCACCCCGTTCTGCTCCAATTTCCACTCCAAAATGCCCTCCCGCTGGGGGGTCGTGCATCATACGTGATGTTGCCGACCGGGATTCATAAAGGATTAGCAGCGAGGCCCAAGCGCGCCTAGTTGGTGTGAATGCCTGCGGTAGCAAGACTTGGCCGAACGGGATGGTATGTGGCCCGCCCCTCAAGGGATCTCGAGAGCCCTGCTCGACTGTTTGCAGGCCTGCCCTAGTGATCGCCAGCCGCTATACCCGAATCAACGGGGCACGCCGTAGGCCCGAAGCTTGTTGACACTTACCCTCCAACCTCTTTCCTGAAACCCAATGTAATAATTCAATACGCTTCCCTTCTGTAGTCGGGGCTTCGGTGTCAAGCTCGTGATCGATCCCTCACCCCTCTGGAGTCATGCTTCTGTTCGCGGTCGGCAAGGGCGCGCCGCAGGATGGGGGCTGAAGGTGAGACGGACCATGCTAAACGGCGGCTTGCAATTGCGTGTTGAAGCAGCACCAGACACTCGTGCGGCCTTCGCCTCATCCCCGTCCCTGATGGGACTTCGGATCGATTGGGGATGCCCCCTTCGAAGTTCTCGATCAGACCATGCCGGAGCTCCCCAGCGGAACAGGGTATCGTCGCGCCACATCCGGTCCATGACGACTGCCAGTTTGCGCGCGACGGCAATCTTTGCCTTCTTCAGCGTGCTGCGCCTAGCGATCCGCACCCCAGGCCTTGATGGACGTCCATTGGCACGACGACCGGGTCAGCATCATATGCGCCGCGGTGAACAATGCCGTCCGCGTGAACGCATCCCTCGAGCGGCTGATGCGACCTCGCACGTCGGTCTTTCCGGATTGATACTGTCGTGGCGTGAGGCCCAGATGAGCGCCGACGTCGCTCGAGCGTCGGAATCGGGCCGGATCATCGATTGCCATCCTGGAGGCCAGCGCCGTCACCGGCCCCACACCGGGAATGGTCATGAAGCGCCGGCATAGCTCGTCATTGGCCGTTACCTTCAGAAGTGCCCGGTGTAGGACCGTCATCCGCGCCATTATCGCCGCCCGGCCGTCGGGCAAGGCGCCGATACAAAGCGTAAGCCGCGGGTGACCATCGACAAGATCGCGCACGCGAGCGTCGAAACCCCTGGCGCTCACCCGTCCGACCTTCAGTCCGAAGGACCGTAGCAAACCCCTGCTCTCGTTCTCATGATCACGCGGAACTCGTTTCTTGTCGGCCTGCATTCAATTCCCCTCCCACCCACTACGGAACTGCCCTCCCCTCCAGTCGGTCACCGCCCAGCCACCCAAAGGTAAACTTGCTTCATCACAAAGCAGCACTCGCGATCACCTCTATCTCGCGCTTCAATGATACTTCTCAGTCGACGTGTGGGAGGGGCAAATGACCGTACCCCCGTTTCTCTGCGAGAAGTTGTTTCCAGCGCTATACGATCCAGCAGCTACTCTGGTATTTGGAAAAAGGCGCCTTAAGAAGACAGACGACACATTCAAGGCGCAAATGCTAGCACACCACATGGTTCGCGAGCTGATGTTCTGGGATCGCTATAGTGCGTATATGTCTTCTATCGACGTAAAGTCCCAAACACTCATCGCTTACACATCAGTTGTTCTGGTTGTCATAAGCCTATTCTATACAGCCGCCTTCCCGCAAGACAGATTTACACAATTATTTTCACTTGGGATGCTGATTGCCCACCTAGCAATTGTCGCATGCCTTCTACGATGTTTGAGCATCACAGGGTACCGCTTCAGCTCCATCGATTTCACTGAGGTTTGCAAAAATTTTGAAGAACTAAGCACTTGGGGACAAAGCACTGAAAGCAACGCACACAAACCGCCGATCTGGGATTTGCGATTTGAGCAAGAAGCGCTCGTGGATACGATACTTGAAAAGCATCGCGCGTTTGCACGTTCCTACGAACCCGAGCGTTCGAAGCGGCGGCACGAACTGGAGCAACTAATTTCCTCAAGACTAGGCGACAAACAAGCTTCAACGCTCAACAATAGCAACGAAACGTCCTCAAAGGCTCAAGATTTTATACAGATGCTTCATGAAAAATTTGAGGAAATTAGGGAGTCCATCGAGGTAGAAATATTATATCGTGAGGCAATCTATATCAATTGCCGCCGGCATGCATCTATACTTGCATTTACAATGATAATTCTCGTTTTATTGAAAGCCATCGTTGTTTTCCGCTAGTAATGCAGAAAGAATTTTACAATATAATACGCAAAAAATTTGCTTTATCGCATGGCATTCATTTTGCTAACCAAAATAGCACATCACAATCTGACAGGCTAGCCTGAGGGACAAACTAGGCAGTGGTAGCCACAAGTACGGCGCACCGCTCGCATTCAGGTGGTCTGCCTCCTGTGAATGCCCTGGCATGGGGTTAGAGTTTTCGGCGTCATTTCCTGGCTGGGAGAGGCAAAGCGATGAAGGCACCGCAGTTTACGGACGCGCAGAAGGCGTTCATCACCAAGCAGGGTGAGGATGGGACGACGGTGGCGGAGGTCTGCCGGAAGGCGGTGATCGGCCAGGCGGACTACTTTAAATGGAAGAAGACGTATTCCGGCATGATGCCGTCGATCCGAGCAATGTCTGGACCATGGACTTCGTGCACGACCAACTCGCCACCGGCCGCAAGATACGGGTGCTGACGGTGTCCTTGACCTTGAACTTGTAAGTTGTCCCGTTCTTCTTGAATTCTAGGCCGTTAATAGCGTCCTTGAAATCCCTGTTGGCATTGCAGTGCATTTCCTTAGCCAGCGCCGGGAGGCCGAGGCACGCGGCTCATGCGCGATCTGCGCGACGGTATAGGTGGCGAACTCTTCGGCGGATAGCTTTCGGATATCGCCTGGCATATGCTCATCGAAATTGCCCTTGCGGAGACGCGGGATGAGCCGCTGACTGTCTCCAGCGCCTGTCTGGCAAGCGGTGCGCCTATTGCAACGGCCCCACCGCCATCTGCGATTTCTTGAGGAACGAGGATTGATAAGGCGCCGCGCGCACACGGCCGACAAGCGCAGCACTCTTCTTGAGATGACGACGAGAGGAGATGCCGCTATTGAGCGTTTTGTGGAGCGCTATCAGCGCCACTGGAACACGCCCTGCAGACATCAAACGGACAGCCGCACATCACCTGCCGAAAAGATACACCCAGGCCTAGTGGGCCTGGACCTGTCGAAGGATCTGCTGTCCGTCCGCCTGCTCGGGATGAGCTGAACGGAAGCCCTGCCTAGATCAGCTCGCCGCAGGTGATTGCGATCCGATCTGGCAAGCGATCTGCGGAAGCAGACGATGTTCGGTTCGCTCGCGGCGCCTCCCCCTCGGTGCAATTCCTGGCGAGCAGGTGAATACTTAACTGTTCAGATGCAGCCTCGACGTCCCGATCCAAAGCAGCTTCGCGATAGCTGAGTCAAGGATCTTTGCGATCGTGAGACGAATATGCCGGGTGCTGGGTCGTCTTTGCGGTCGACACCGCGCCGCTGTTGTCGTGGCGCTTCCGTGAAGAACCTGGCCTTTGGCGCATCCCTTGATCCGCAAGACGAGGATGCCCCATCAAAGCCCCGGAGCAATCATCTCTAGCGCGCCTACGTTATCCAAGGTCGACGGAAAAGAGCCTTGCCAGGTTCGCCCACTGTTGGGGAGGTGAAGCTCCCGAGGATTAGAGCCCCCCGGACACCGTGATCAAGGTGCCAGTCACGAATCCCGAGCCAGGC
>Ga0065720_1019605_pt1 | contig 22616 bp, 24 predicted proteins | sample Thericmetagenome_FD_59107 | JGI IMG/M metagenome (GOLD analysis project Ga0065720, IMG submission 59107) | Thermophilic microbial communities from the Joint Bioenergy Institute, California, USA of rice/straw/compost enrichment - eDNA_2 v2... | ecosystem: Engineered > Solid waste > Grass >...
GTAGTGAGGATTTTCCTCCAGAATTTGGTCGAATGTGTGTAGTTAAGGTTGTCCCAAAGGATATCGCTTGGCTCTGGGGCTCTCCTTACTTTAATAAAATGTCCCTTGTAGAGATATTGACTAACTAAGAAGTCAGCTTTTATTAGGGAATAGAGGGTGGTGCAAAATCTCATGATAAAAGTCTTCTTGTAGGCTCTAGTAATGGCCTTTGCAGTGTGGGACTCTTCTAGAACGATTATAACTCTTCCTGTTGCTGAGTTGACGGTAGCATTTTCTCGGTACCTCTTTTCGAATTCAGCTAATTGTTCAACCAAACCTGCTATCTCACTTGCGTACTTGTTGGCAAGCTCAGGAGGGGCTCGGGTCTTCTTTATCATTAGCTCTCTTTTTAGTTTGTACTTTTGTGCAAAGTCGGACAAATCGTTCAGAAAATAAGTTTGGATTATATTACAAGATCGTACTCCGATCTTTTCGCATGTATGGTTGATGAAGTCTTGTAAGTTATCCTGGGTGTAATTATTTGGAACGTTAGACAACATTAATGCAAAATCTCCAATTGAGTAGTCGGGTTGGTATTTCATGACTAGTTTCTTCTGATATCTCCTGAAGAATTCGAAAACGGCAATCAATAATATGAAAGTTGCTATGTTTGTATAACTCTGTTTTCTTAGATTTCCAAAACCTTGCTGAGGATCCAACAAGTTGATAAAACTAATTTTGCAGATGAAAGAAGTGTTTTGTAAGTTCCTTTCACAATTGAAACCATTCATATTGAGGTACATGTTGTGGATTCCTCCTACCACTGCACAAAGCGCAAGGAGGAAAAAACAAAATCTGATATAATCGAAATAAATAGGGAAACAAACGCCTAAATGGTATAGCTTGCTCGTACGGCAGCAAAGCTCCATTTGTTTGTTATCAATAGGTAATCCACAACATGGGCAACTCCCCTTGGTGGGACTTTGGTTTGGCTTGATAGGATAGCACACTCTTCTGGCTTGACCATGAAGTTTTGCGAGCTTAAAATCGGGTGGAACTTTGTAGGGATCAAAGTTAGCTGCTCTTTTAAATCTTTCAGGTGATTCAGTTGAGGGAGAGTGTTCCAGAAAGGGTTGCTCGTTGCTTTCGTGGACTTTTATTGATATGCTCATTTATAAATGTTTATTTATACAGTGGATTGCTAAAGATCTAAGTTATTTATTGTAGTCTTAGATACAGAAAATAGTAATGTATCTATGGGTGAAGATTTGAGGAGCCTTCATGGGATATTTTCATACTGTTAGAAGGGATGACGGGACGTCTGTACAGAAAGATAACTGACTCTTTAAGTTAATATAAATAACTTCCATTTGGTCTCAGATAATTTAAACATTTATTTGAAAAATAGAAAATGGTAAAGTGCCTTCTAAGCTAATCCTCACCTTCTAGGGTCTACTGACTTTGATCAGAAAACTCCGTAAGAACGAAAAGGAGGCTAGAATTCTCGTCCTTGGTCTGGACAACGCAGGAAAGACAACAATCTTAAAAGTTCTTTCCGACGAAGATATTACACAAATCATGCCAACCAAGGGTTTCAACATCAAGAATCTTGCTCATGATGGCTTCAAGCTCACTGTCTGGGATGTCGGTGGTCAAAAAGCTCTTAGACCCTACTGGGAAAACTATTTCTCAGGAACTGATGCTTTAGTCTTCGTCATTGATTCATCTGATAGAAAGAGACTTAACGAAAGTGGCGCAGAATTACAGAAGTTGTTAGAAGTATAGATCTGCTTTATTGAAACTCATATATTTAGGAAGATTCACTCGCTGGTATCCCTCTTTTAATTTTCGCCAACAAGCAAGATCTCCTTCAAGCTCTTCCAGCTGATGAGGTAAATATGAGACAAAATTGGCATAATTTGCTAGATTTCAGAGACTTTAACCTTGAATAATATAAAAGACAGACAATGGTCCATTGTTGCTTGTTCTGCCAAGAGCAAGGAAGGTACGATTAAATAGGAAATACCCTAAACAGTTAGGTTTACAAGAAGGAATGGAATGGTTGATTAGTCAAATTAAGAAGTAATTGATTGCCACAATTTATCCATACTATCTTATCCTTTACTCGTATCGATGATTGTTCGTTATAATTGTTGACTTCATATATTCTCCGTACACAGACCATCCTGAGTAAAGAGAGATGATAATTCCTCTTAAGAACAGACCAACTTTTTCAGACTAAGAATTTCATTTTTTCAACCTCCTTGGCCTGTACAGACTGTAAAATTTCAAATTCTAGTAGTTTAGCATAAATGCCATATTCTATAATAGCTAAGAATTATCCAGCAGACGAAATACTCTTAAATAAATATCGAGGAGATATCGTCAGAGTTGTCAGAGTTGTCAGTTGAATCATTAAGTTCTACAGGAGGCATACGAGGAGCCCAGTTATCGTCATGAGCAAGTCCACATTGGCTGCCTCTGTCTCCATATTGTTTCATGACAGGGTAGCCGAATCCTCCGAATTGATAATACTTAGTGTCGTTAAAGGAAGGGTTGAAGTCATAGTGGGCATACCAAAGATTTAAGGAGGAAATAAAAGGAGTTGTAGCGTTGTAGCTTCCCACAACTGAAGCCCAACTATTAAGGCTGGAATAAACTCCAACATTAAATCCAGCATTCTTTGCAGTTTGAGCAAGGGTATCAACAAATTGAAGATTTTTGTCTGGAGTAAGCCAGCAATTATTGCAAGGTTCCACATCAAGCCAAAGGGTTCCATTGAATCCAGCAGGCAAGAGAAGCCTTGATGGCTGCAACAATAGCTACTGGTGTGTTACCATTACAGTTGTTACAAGCGAAGGCATAGATATCAACCTTGCTGATTCCTGCTGCAATAGCGTTCTTGTAATTTTGCACGTAATAAGGGTTGATCATTTTTCCTCCAGCCCAAGCTTGGATAATCATGAAGTCATATCCTGCTTACTTCATACATTGGAAGGTACTAACGTTGACAGCACCTTGGTAAATGCTGATGTCAAAGCCGTTGATAGCCAAACCAGTGTGACAGATCAGGAAAACTAGGCAAAGGGATAGAAAGAATTTCATATCCAGGTTGATTTAAATAAAAATTTATATAATATTTAGCATAATTACAGACAACTTGTTTGAGTAAATAAGGAGTTCTTGAGTTAGTCCACTAACTTAAAGGACAGCCTTAGTCCATTATATAGAAAATACTGGTGCTGAATATCAAAAAAAGAAAGGCCATAGATTCACATAGCTGCTTGAAAGTTATTCTCGATATTGAGACTTGTTCTTTAGAGAAGATGGCTTCCCAAAACGAGTCATTTTCTAAAGCATTTAGATATAAAGGCGAGATATATTATAAAATTCGTAACTTTGAGTACTTTTAAGATTTTATTTATACAAAAATGGTAATATAGCATTCCCGTTAAGCCTTAACTCTTAGGGCAACGTCATAAGAAAGAAGAAAAAGAGTGTCCGAGAAGCCAGAATTCTGGTGCTTGGTTTAGACAACTCAGGAAAAACAACTATTCTAAAAGCCCTATCAGATGAAGATATTACTCAAATTATGCCCACAAAAGGATTCAATATCAAGAATTTGGCCCATGAACGATTTAGATTAACTGTTTGGGATGTAGGTGGTCAAAAAGCCTTGAGACCCTATTGGGCTAATTACCTAACAGGAACAGATGCATTAGTATATGTAATCGATTCTTCAGATAGAAGCAGGCTTGCAGAAAGTGGAGGTGAGCTCCAAAAGCTCCTTGAGGTAAAGTGAACTAAATTGATCTGAATAGCCCTAGGAAGAAGATCTTGCTAATAAACCCTTCCTTATTTTTGCTAATAAGCAGGATCTAGTACAGGCACTGTCAGCTGATGAGGTAAATTGATGATAATTTTTTGTATATTTTCAGATCTCAGACACGCTGTCATTAGCGAATATTAAGGAGAGACCATGGTCGATTGTTGCCTGTTCTGCTAAAACTAAAGAAGGTAAATCAATAGATCAAATGAGTAAAATGTAGGCCTTCAAGAAGGAATGAGCTGGTTGATTGATCAGATCAAGCTGGATAAGTAGAGTAAGTAGTGACCTCTTTTTTGATATTACATTTTTTGTAAAAATTATGAATTCTTTCTTAATTGCCTCTAACATTGATCATGTGACCACTATTATCAATAAAGTATGGAACTCATGTATTGAATGTTCTTTTAAACACTTGCTACGAACTATGAAGATGGCTCAATAATACTTAGACAATAGCCAAAGCATTGCCAATTTTAATGTAGAAAAGGATCTAATTTGAATGTTATGAAGTTTTATTACTTTTTGACATAGCATTTTAATGAATTTTAAGGAACTTTATTCTGAGACAGAAAAAGAAGATACCGGTATGCGTCAGTCTAAAATATATTTCGTCTTGATTATCTGACTAGGACTTACTTACTCATTAAAAAAAATTCAACCGATACGTTGATTACGTATCAAAATTTGTTAGAAGACTTTCAGAATTCGTATAAGTCGGTGTTTAATTAAAAAATATCTCAGATTTACGCATAATGGACAATAAACCAGCAGACCAGAAGAAACAGGTTGAAGACGATATCCCCGACGATCTTCTGGAACAAGCCTTGGACGACTTTGATAAAAAGGATCCTCTCAATATTACAGCTGACGAAAAGGACGATGATGGTAGTTTATTCATCCAATAATTCTAATAACAAAATAGATATCCTTGATCCCGAACTTGAGAAGGAATATCAGAAGTTTATGGATGACCTCGCCAAAGGAGCTGGCCAGGGTCAAGACCCAATGAACCAATTTGCTAAATTATTTGGAGATTTGTTGACTGGAATCAATGAAGCAGGAAATGCTGAGGAGGGAAAGGAGAATACAGGAGATAATAAGGCTGAAAATGGTATAAAGAATCTTCTGGACGCAATGATGAAGAATGTGGATAATAATGATTTTGATAGTGTAGCCCAAACCCTCCTTAAAGAATTTATGGACAAAGATATCCTGGAGGAGCCTTTGAAAGAAGCCAGAAAGAATTACGAGAACTATTTTAAGGAAAATGAGGGTAAGATCAAGCCCGAGGAACTTGCCCAATATGATGCTCAATATAAATGCATCCTCGAATTGATAGAGACCATTGAAAAGGAGCCTGAAAACAAAGAAAAAATGATCCAGATCTTCGAAAAGATGCATGAGCATGGGTTACCTCCTGAGGGTATCCTCAGCCCTCTTTCCAAGGTTGGACCTGGCATGACCCCTGATGACGGAAATGCTGGATTACCTAATATGGGAGACCTTAATCAATGCAATATCTTTTAAAAGTAGCTTGTATAGACAAATATGGCGTATTTACATTTTTACCAAAGAAAGTAAGAGTGTATGAGTTCTTTAAAATAGAGTTATAAGTTAATTTCACGATAATCTTCGGGCTGACCACCATAAAGGAAACTCCAAGGGTTTCTAAATGCTATAAGAATTTCTCTCAAATTTTACTTCTCTTCGAAGTCCTTAATGGCCTCACTTAAATTCTTATTCTTCACAAGTTTCTGTTTAGCAACATTTATGGGTTGCCTACATTCTCAATGATTATTTGATTCTTGTTACCTTGTCAGGGGGTCGAATGGGCCAACTTTGCTAAGATGTTCTTTAATAACTTCCTGTTCATAAGTATGCCCAGATGGTAATAAAATAGGTTCTTTCATCATTTCCTATCCACTTTTAGACCATATATAAATATTGCTACAAAGGTGATTTTGCATTGATATTCTTCGGGAATTTCAAAGGATTCTTTATTCTCATTTACAAAACTTTCAAATAGTTTGATCATTTCGCTCTGTTCCTGAGTAGAAGTCTGAGTATCGTTATGAATCAAGTTCTTAACAAATTGGGTGGTCTCAAATTTCTTTTGCTCAGACTGTTCATTTTCTTTTAGGTACAAGACCTTCTTGGCTTTCTTTATCTTTATGTCAAGCTCTTCTGTAGCAGTCTTATCATTTCTACTTCTAATAAGGATCTCTTTGGCTAATAGATGAGAAGCGAATCCACCTCTTACATTGAATTAGGAAGCCTATTCCCTCTTCAATTTTTTTATTGCTCTGTTCTTTTTTTCCAATTTCTATCAAACCTACCCCTTTCAAATGATATGCCTTATAGTTATTTGAATCCAAGTTTATGCTTGAATCGGAATCCATAATCACCTACGATAGGATAAAGCTATTGAGATGATAATTACATTATCCCATTGAGCAAGAGATTTAAAAGTTAGAGCTCTGTTAGAAAAATATGTAGAATCCTGGTCGTAAAGGATCTAAGAGTTAACCAAAAAGAAAATGAATATAACTATTGCTTTTGTGTATTCTTCAATTGCAAGATGGAATTTCTTGTTCTTGAAGTGCTCATTTCCTTTGGTTTTATGCTTCAAACTCATATCTCTTCGTTGTTGTTCAGTATATATCACTAAAATATTATCACTCATCCTGCTTCTTTACCATCATATTTATAACCATCTTTATTTGTTAGTCTTGCATTCTCCTTGTCTTCAATTTTGATGCTGGCCCTCGGACTAATCTTTATCCTCTCAACAGATGGACTGAGGGGGTGTGAAGGAGCTTTGCTAGGAGGAGCCTGAGAATCTTTCTCTGCTGAAAAACAGCAACCCATAATAAATTAAATATTTTGTTTGCTGAAGGTTTCTTATTAACTTAGGAATCTAGAAATTCAAGGTTAAGTCTAAACCTAGAAAATAAAATATAATTCTATGTGTATTATGTACATTGCTTCAGAGAACCTGAGAGTTTTCATGTAGCTCAGAATTTCAAAATATTTAATCCTAAATAAAATGCTTAAGAAGATCCTCAACAAAAATTTTCGTACACTTACACTTAGTCCTCAGGCTTTCTTCGCAGAACTCAGAGAATGGTTCTTCATGATTGACAATAAAGTAAATAGCAATTTCTTAAATATAAGACTAGGGATTGCTCTATATGGAAGAAACTGAGCCTAAAATTTATCCAAACGCTATAAAGGATGAGAAATTTATGGTAATTTGGATAGATCTATTAATGAAATGATAAGAGAATGTTCTACAGAAATTTAGAAAGAAACAATCTCAATAAATACCCAGCCTATGGATGTAATTTTGCTTGATATTTGTCTTATTTTAGGGTATTCTAAATGTTGGGGAGAGTATAATTTTGTTCGATGCGCCAATAATGTTCCCATTGTTTTTCAGCATCTTATCCAAGAAGACGGAAAATATTACTTAGTATCTCCTAATTTATTTTTTCTAAGTCTATCAGAGCTATGGCCTTACATTCAAAATTCCTTTCGAACCTGAAAATCTCTTTGTAGACCAAGAAGGTAATTTATGTTTATTGATATTCACAAGACTAGGTGGAATGTATCATAAATTTGACCATCCTCACATCAAATATGGAATAATTGGATCTGGATTGGCAGTTTCTTTATCTGAAAAGCTCAAGGTTAGTGTTGAGTAGTTTATTCTTATTCAATTTAGGCTGAGGATTCAGGGTTTGTGTTTGAGTGGGAAGATAAAAAATATAACTTGAAGCCGATTGAGCAATTCATTTGAATTTTCTTACAAAAGCGATTACAGGGCGTATCGAATATATGTGTATTTATTCTCTAATTAACAACATAATTAATGATTGTATCGTTCTCTCAAATTGCTCCAACAATCTTGGTCGAAATATATAAGCTGACAGCAAGCACAGCCTTAGCAATAGGGAGGGTTTCATTCTCTTCAGAAACTTGACCCTTGCTTTGTAAGTAACTATTCACAATTATTCTCATATCTCTCAAAACAATACCTAATCAGGGTGGGGAAACCAACAGCCTTCACAGCGGCAAAGATAAAAGCCAACAAGTTTCCGAAGCTGAAGAGAACCTCAGTCTTCTTGACGTTTCTGTGGACGTAGACCATCAAGGCAACAACACAGAAGATTTCCAACTATTCAAATTACAAAAGGAATCCTGTCTATACGAAGTCAAAGTTGCAGCAAGCTGCTCTAACCATGTATCTCCAGGTGAATTCATCGCCTAATGATTATTCACTTATGCTGGTGAGGTGTCAATACCTGTAGCATGCAAAATGAAATAGAAGAGATTTGAGGCAGCAGATTCGGCAAAGCTCCAGCCTAGAGTTTAGATACGAAATATTACCCTCTTACCAATGGCAACAGCCAAGACACGGACGAGCTGGTTATCCAATAGGGTGTATTTATACTTAAGAGCGACATATATTCCCATAATGTCAACTAAGTTGAAGAGATTTTTGTTAATTTCCAACAAGAGGTTAAAATGAGCTCCTTCAGAAGGTGCGGCAATGAAGGAGGCAATGATGATCATCTAGAGGCTTAGATGTGGGGTGTGGGTCTATACCTTGCAAGCGGTTGTGAGAAGATAAGCCAAAGCTGAGAAAAGAACGACTTTGAATGCTCCATATTCGGTCCTTTGAATTTATTTTCGAGTCATTTGGATAATTACATGTTCTTTGCCCTGTAGCTGACGAAATAGGGCCCAAAGGCAAGCACAAGACAGTTGATCAAATGAGGGAAGGCCATAAGATTCGCTATAAATTTTATTTAAATTAACCTTTGCCTCATGGTTTGAATATCAATTCAAATCCTTGCAAAGATTTACCTGGTATTTTATAACAGGAACTTACAGAATAGCTTGTAGAAATGGACTATAGGCCCACAATGCCTTAGATATTTAAACTAAATAGATACACTTAATTATGAATCCAACACGTTAGGGAAATACTGCATATCGACTAGATATTTCAGCTCCTCTAAGATCTCTTCTTCTGTGACCTTAGGATGCTTGTAGCTGAACCCAAGTTTCTTAATACCAGATCCATCTATACATAAGTCATATCCCTCTAACATTTCTCTGTACACCATTATATTTAGGGGAGAGTTATTGATATTGTAATCCTGGCAGGCTTTGAACCACCATCTCATATGTCGGTCATTGAATTCTGCTATCACGCTATCAAACTTTATCTTGGCAAGGTAAGTCTTAATAGTTCCGACGATTTCGATATCAATATTGAAGATGTTTTTTAAATGGTCGTAGAATTTTTGTTGTGTGACATTTTCCTCGTTTGAAAGGTTATAGATATCTCCTTTATTTCCCTTTTCAATGGCGTAGAAGATAGCTCTGCAGATATCTTCGACATGGACCATATTTATCTTCTTTTCCTTCTCCCAGAGGAGCGCCATTTTTTCTTTATTTATTTTATACACGGCGCTGGCCATGAGATTCAAAGCTACAAATCCTGCTGTATCATAAGGGCCATATGCAATCGTGGGCCTCAGGATTATATAGTTAAGATCGGGGATTCTAAATATGGCTCTTTCAGCAGCTAAGGCATACTTAGCATGTGTCTTCTGGGGGTCTAGTTTTCCATTTTCGTTTAATGGCTTTGAAGAAGAAGCATAAACATATGCTGTAGATACTTGAATGAACTTCTTGACTTTATTTTCAGCAGCTTCTCTGGCACATGTGTCAGCCAATTTCAGTGTATTTCTCTTATGACTATCCTCTCCTAGATCATATCTCGTTTCAGCAGCCAAATTTACCACATAGTCAAAAGGTCCGTGCTCAGTGAAAATAGCTTTCACGTCAGCATCTCGAGAGAGATCCTTCTGCAAGACTACAATTTTAGGACTCTCATATAGTGGTAGCTTGGACTTTGGGATGTAGGAATTGAGTTTTAGGAGTTTCTTATCTACGATTACAAGCTTTTCAAAGCAATCAAGCTGGATAAGAGCTTCCACAAAGTTCTTTCCGATGAATCCGAGCCCTCCCAAAACAAGGTAATTGGCCTTTTCTTTAAAGATAGAAAGATCATCTTGGATATCTAGAGATTTCTCCATATTTAAGATTTTTTATTGCTTTTAGCTTTCGAATAAACAATTATAATTTCGAATGTCAAGTCGAAGAGAACAACCTGAGCAGCTCAGTACCCGTACGACACAGCGATCCTCCGCAGATGGAAAGCCGGACACAATACACTCTTCCAATAAAGTTTTTGCTACGGATCCAGCTTTTAGGGGCCCAGTTTGTAAAGATTATAAATCATATTTTTGAGTGTTTAGCTATAAGAAGACGTACTAATGTTGCAGCATTGTTCCTTGTTGCAGCTTTGAATATCATCATTCTGGTATATGGTGCTTTAGGTAAGAGCAACTAAATTAAAAGTGTTGAACTATTTTAGTCTGGAATGAAGGCGATTCAGACAAATTATTAAAAGTAATGGACTTTAGAGGGGATTTTTGTGGAGTTGGGAAGCTAGCCAACAAGCCCTACTTGTATTACTTAACCCCAGAAGTTGATATTAATTTTGCAATTTGTGTTGAACAGTGTCCGAGTACGACAGTAATATATCCTTTACCAATTGTTCAGATTCCAGGGGACTCAAATATGCATTTATAATACAGATCTCAAAGGGAATAGCAATGAATGTCATTTGCAGATGAAAACAGTAGCATTTGGCAGATATTGCCTGCCTGAAGAGCCACTTGATAGAGAAAGAATTGAAGAAATACTATTCACGAGGGATAATTCACTTAAGAGAATTGTCATGTCAATAGATCAGGTATTATTGAATTAATTAGGATAAAGACCTAGACTTGGAACATTATTTTAGTGGGAGCTTTTGTATCCCTTTTGGCCTCAGTTATAATTAAGAGACTAATGAGAAACCCTCAAAGCATTAGATCTATTGTGTGGAAATGCATGTGGGTAACTCTGATTACCTTGCTCTTCTTTGCTTTCTTGTCCTATTCAGAATATAAAAATGTAAGAAATTTGTACAATCTCTCAGAAATAAGACAATTGCTGTCAGATGTGTTTTGGGTATAAACAAGTATGGCTGTGGAGGATATAAAGCCATATTTACCCAGGTTTTGGCTGTAATTTTCGTAATCGCAGCTATTATCATTGTTATATATATGCGCAGAAAAGCCAATAGGATTAATTTGGGGATCAGTGTCTTACAAGTCATTTCAAGATGCAATATTATGAATAATTTAACCACAATTCCATGGCTTGTGATGATTGTGCTATCGGGAATTGGAATTGCCATTACAATAATTTCCATTCAAGGATTGAGTGCAGGAAAAATAATGCCCATCCATGGGACAAGTAAGCAAATTTTCTCGTTACTAAAGCAAAAGATGGAAAAATTGAAAAAGTTGTAGAGTATAATTTACTGATAAGAATCCTTGTGTTACCAGTTTTATTCACCTTCAGATGGTGGTGGAATATTCTAAGATTATTGGGAGACACTGTGACAGCATATGTTTTCAGCTCCTGGTATTTTACGAAGAAAAAGGACAACCTAAAAGTACTCTCAATCAACTCAATCAACTAATGACAATTTTAGATCTCTGTAATGGGAATAGTGAAAGAAATTTTGAGTTTTCACTTTGGAACAATTGTATTGTTAGGGTTGTTAAAGATAGTAGTTAGAGGTCCAAACAGATTTTTCAAAAGAATACAAAAGATTATAACAAAGAGACAGGAAAAAGGCAAGCAAACTAAATGCTTAAGCATACCTTTCAAATCTTGCTTGAACTTTTACGATAGATTCCTGAGATATGTGAATAATGATCTCATTGTACAGATGTGTATATGGAGTCATAACCTTAGAAAATCTGGAGAATTAGCATATTTCCTAATTTTACGACATAAACAAAAGAGCAGAAAGATGACCGCCCTCGTTTCAATGATACTGACTCCAATCAAGGTACTTATAAAATCTCATTAGCTCAGCATTCAGGTCACATGTGGATTCATTGGAGCTTTGCTGGTCTATTTCTATATAAAACTTATGTCACATGAACAAGTAGAGACCCCAGTGATTCCTGCGAGCATTACATTTATTACAGGAATCTTCTTTGTTACTGTATTAATTCTTCAAACTGAATAATGTTATAGATTCTATTTGATCCATATGAGATGGTTTGCCGGACCCTTCAACAGTGCTATTTCATGGACCAGGAAATCTTAGGTTCTAGTAGAAAATGCACTGAGCCATTTATCCAAGCTTTCTTCCAATTCTATGAAACAAGCCTTCTCAAGGAAAAGAATCCTAATATTACTCTTCCCAGTTTTAGGGCAGATAATCCTGAGTTTGAAATATATAAATTCAATCCTCTTTCTGATAATGATGCCTAAATTACAGTCGGTAACAGATTGCCTTTGCCTTATAGAAAAAATAGGTATATTTTAAAGCAGTATTTCAAGTGTCCTTATAAGTAGAGATGTAAATTCCATAATAATTCTTTCAATGTGTTCATCTTGAAGTATGTTCGATGCAAAATATTTAAAAAGGAGATAACTTGATTACTTTACGCGCTTGCCTAAATACTCTTTTGAAAGCATAAAACCTAAAAATAAATTAATTTTACTAAATGTCTCAACAAGAACTGCGACCAACTACTCCAATTCAGGAGACAAACACTACTAAACCTGATGAGAAGAAATCTCTTATACCAGACGCAAAATCTGACAAATCGAAAGTCAGAACCAGGAAAAGGTTTTTCTCCGGTGGAGATAAATTATCAAGACTTGAAAAATATGAAGAATTAGACAGAAATCATCCTTTGAACAGACCGTTCCAAGGAGATCCCTATTTCAGAGGGCCAGTCTGTACCTTGTAGAAAAAATTTGGGTCTAATATTTCTAGTTAAGAGAAGATGTACTAATTTTCTTTGGGTTATAGTATTCCTTATCTTCAATGTAGGATTCTTTGCGTTTGGTGTTCTGGGTAAGTTCAATATGAAAAAGAGAATAATTTTGGACAGTTTGGAAAGATGGTGCTGTTGATAGATTGACAAGAGGTATGGATTTCAGAGGAGAAATTTGTGGAGTTGATCGTTTGAAGGATAAGCCCTTCCTCTATTTTGCGTCACCAACTATTGATATCAACGTCAGATTTTGTGTTGAAAAATGCCCTGAAACAGGAGTATCAAAAAAAGAAAATTGATAATTTATTGAATTAGGGACAACCTATTTGCTTGTATGATGTTGATCCATCAAAGACAACGACTTTCTGCTATACTCAAATTCAGACTATCACATTTGGAAGATACTGTCTTCCTACTGAGCCTATTAATAGACAGTATGTTGATGCTGAAATGTCCACTTTGACAAATTTGATTAAGAGAATTGCAGGAGATCTGGGCCAGGTAATCTTAAATAGAAAATCTTGAATAGAATAGAGTTTTGCTACTCTGGGTTTGGGATTGCTAATAGCCATTCTCATGGGAGGATTTTACTTATGGTTAATGAAAGATGACAAGAAAATTAAGTACGTTGTTTGGGTGAGTATCTGGGGAACTTTTATTGCCATCGGATTGATCGCTTTCTTCTGTTACCAAGAATACAAAAATGTATATTCATTGAAGAATAGAATAATGTTCTAGACTATTGAGCTTCGTTGTATCCAATCTATTGATAGACACAATTGTGGTGGTGATAGAGCATTTTTATTCAAGGTGGCCTCCTGGTCATGTATCGGAGTGGCAGCTATCTACATGTTTATTATTATGAAAATCTTCAACAGGATTAACTTGGGTATTGGTATCCTCCAGGCTGTCTCAAAATGCACTCTGGTTATGTATCAAATGAGATGGGTTCCTTGGGCTCTGACCTTGGTTGCTGCTCTTATCGGAACCTATTTTATCAATACTGTTGTCAAGGGCTTCAGTATTGGAACTATTGTGGTCATTCCAGCAAAGAGTATGACTCAAATTTTTTAAAGTCTAAGTTTATAGATATCGATGGTGGTTATGTCAAGACTATTGAGTATAATGAGCTCGTCAGAGTCTTTGCTGTGTTTGCTTTTTTCACTTTCCAATGGTGGCTGAACGTTATTTTACTTTTCAGTGACGCCATCATTTGCTATGCTGTTACTATCTGGTTCTTTGAAAAGAGAAAGGAGACCGTCGTGGTAATTTACTTCCTCGCTGATCACTAAATTGATAGCTTCCTGTTCAAAATATTGTAAAAAATGTCCTTAAATATCATTTGGGTACACTCATCAAGCTCGCCTTGTACAAAATGATCTTCAGAATCCCAGCCTTCTTCATGGCTGCAGCTAGAAGACTCCTAAGAGGAGGAAAACAAAATGGTGAATTTTTAAGATTTGCCCAAGCTTGCTGCCTTTGCTGCATTCACAGTCATGAGAGATTCTTCAGATATATTTCTAAGCATCTTATTGTACAAATGTGCATCTGGAGTGCCAGTTTCTCTACAGCTGCTAAAAGAGCCTTCTTTACCCTATTCAGACATAGAGCAAAGATTCAGAACATGGACTTCTTGTCAACTTTCCTTCTTTTCCAAACCAAGGTAAATTGTCTAAATTTGTTTGAAAATTGTAGCTCTGTTGTAGCTTGTTTGGAGGTGTATTTGTTTACTTTACCATTGCATATCTGAGCAAAACTGTGACTGGGCAATCCACAGATGAAATTGAAACTCCTCTAATTCCTGCAGCGGTTATATTGTACTTTGGATATTTCTATGCCTCAGTAAGTATAAAATGTCCTTCTGTAATTTCTTATAGGTGTTCCAAGATGCCTTTGATATCTCCAGCAAGACCATTGTACAGTGTTACTTGATGGATTACGAAATGTTTGTCGGAGAGCAAAGATACGTTGAGAATTTCATCAGAGAATTCATGGAATACTACAAGAGAACCCTCAATGTCGAAGAGGATGAGTATGCCAAGACTCAGGCATATGTCAAGGGAATCAAGGCCAAGATCAGGTACGACGACAAAACAGACTACAAGGAAGAAGATCCTGATGCCGAAGAAAACAAGAAATTCGACAGAGAGGCTGACAGTTCTAGCAGTAGCGAGGAAGAAGAACCAATTGAAGAGGAGGAAGATGAAGATTCTGATGAAGATGATTCTGATGACGATGACGGTGATGAAGAGGAGGGTAATGGCACCAGAAGTTCTAACCATTTCCTGGGTCTTTCTTCTCAAAAGACTGCAACTGGATCAAGCCAGCCAAGCTCTATTATCAACCTCAAGCCTAGTCCTATCCGTGTCAAAACCCCTGAGTCTAATAAGAAGCCACAGACCTTGAATATTCCTGTCATTGACTCTGCTGATAATTCTGAGGATGAAGATGAAGAGGAAGAGGAAGAAAGGGCCCCTGATCCAAAGAAAGTGGATAAATATAGATATGCGGATACGGGTTCTATTAATAATCCAAGTCCTGAATATTCCCATAGAAGCGATATGCCTTTGACAAATTCTCCTTCTAGCAGAAGCAAATTAATTGAGAAAAATACCTCGAGTAATAATAGAATGGGGAGGGATGAGCCTAGTTTATTTGGAAGGAGCAGATTGGGAAATAATTCAACCATGAAGTTGGACTATGATGATGATGAGGAAGCTGAAATGAAATATCGTTTGTAATAACTTAATTTAATGAATTACTCTTTTTTGCTATTTCTCTAAAATTTGGTCTAAAATTTTTATTGTATAAAATAGTACCCCATTGGAATTAAGCTAATAATGTTTTTGATAAGAGCTGTTCCCTAGTAAAGAGTAAAAATTCAGTATCTAATTATTTTCAGATATTAAACTTGTAAGGAGATATTCAGGAAAGAAATGATGATGAAAAGAAGGACTTCAAGACCACAAGTCTAGATTAGAGTTTTTGAAATAAAGATTTGACAGACAAGAAAGGAGTTTTCAGGAGGCAAGAAAACTTTACAACGAATAAGAAATATTTATAAATTAAGTTTGAATTAGCCTATGGAAGAAAACGAGAAGCCAGAGGGTGTCGAATTGGCGCCAGTTAAGAAAGGAAAGACAATGCGTACAAAGTCAATTAGAATCCAAAAGAAAAAGTTCTCTGTAAGTGCATAACTCCCATCCATCATATAAATTAGGACCTATTTGATGAGAAAAAGAAAAATGGGTGCCTTCACAAAATCCTAGTTTTCCTCGGACTAAGGGAGGAATTGGAGGAAAGCATAAGTGAAGAGGAAAAGCAAAGAAGATATCAGCTTGCTATTAATGGCTGGAAGAAAGTCAGGAAAATGTTGAGAGCCATCAAATTTACAGAGTAAATTGGGTATTTCCTTGAATAAGTGCAATAGTCCAGAACGTCTTAAGGGCAAGAGTCTCGTCAAGGAAACTAAGCCCTGGTGGAGCTATGAAAGACGTGTTATACTGCCCAATTCTAAATTTGCATTTATATGGAAGTCAATAAAGGCCTTCCTAGTACTTTACAGCCTCTTGATCATTCCTTTCAGGTAATTGAAGAGAGAATAAGAATTTTGAAGTCCTTAGAGATGCTTTCGTCAATCATGGCAAGGGAGTAGTCATAGCAGACTGGGCTATGGACTCTTTTTTTGTTTGCGATATCTTCATGAATTTCTTTATGGCATATACTCGTAGAACCAGAATCATCAAAGACAAGAAAGCAGTTATAATAAATTATTTGACGTAAAAAAATTGAGTAATAGATCTTATTTGTAGGGGACAGTTTATTATTGACCTTCTCTCTATCTTCCCTTACTATTGGATCGGAAATTGGGAGGGACAGTACTATGCAATTAGATATGCTAGATATTTCCAGATATTCCAAATGACTAGGCAAATGAGAGTTTTCTGGGAATCAGTAAGAAAAAATTTAAATTGTCTAAAACCACTAGATCTTGTTAATCTTCACATCTAACATCAATATCATAAAAGGGCTGGCTCAAATTCTTAAGTAATAATTTCTAGGATTGACTTTAGAGAATAGCTTTACTATTTTCCTTTGCATTGTCGGCCAGATTTTAGCTGCTTTATGGTACACACTGGGCCTCAAGGTGGATGTAAATGAAGGAGCAGATGGTACCCCGTATCTTGTAGATGGGTGGATTGAAACCTTACTTCCTGAGTCTACTGAGGGTGATCGGTACAATAGAAATGTTTTTCTCTAATCGATAGCTATATTACAAGTTTGTATTGGACCTTTACTACACTGTCTACATTAGGATATGGAGATTACTATGGTAGGACTGATGGAGAATACTTGTTCACTATGGCCGTCGAAGTAAGAAATTAGTAAAATTTTGCTTATGAATAATAGTTCATTGGTGTCTTCATTTTCGCTTATATGATGAGTAATATCAACAACTTGATTCAGAAGCTAAATGACGATCACTTGGAAATTTTGGAAGGAAAATCAGAGGAGCTTGATCAGTGGATCTTGAAAATAGATCGTGCCAATATTGATAAGAAGCTGCCTACTGAACTTTTCGATGAGATAAAGGGCTTCTTTAGAAATTACTGGCAGAGAGATCACACAATGATCCACTCAGATGAACCCTTCTTGAATCAATTACCTAGAGATTTGAGATCTAAATTGATCAGGCACTTATTCCAGAAGTTCATAAATAGATTTAATATCTTCTTTGAAGGAACACAGCAAGCCTTTATTGACGAAGTTGTCATAAATCTCGTCCCAAGAAAGTTCCCCAAGAACACAGACATAATAAAAATTGATCATGGAACAAAATATGTCTATTTTATCCTCAAGGGAGACGTAAGCAGAAGCTATAACAAAATCTAAATTTATAGGTCATTATTTGTTCACATGAAGCCATCCATAAATACGTTGAACTCCCTCCGGGCTCTTACTTCGGAGAACATTTAATTTTCTTCAACCTAAAATCTTCAAATGCCTTCAGAAGTGGTGATGAAGATGTTGAGTGCATGTGCCTACCAAAGAAAAAATTCCAGGAGCTCTGCGAAGAATTCCCAGAGTCTGCCAAGGTTCTCAAACGCAAAGCGTATATTAGAAGAAAATATTTCAGACAAGCCAAACTAGAAGTGCAATCTCAAAACGAGAAAAAGCTAGCTGCTAAGAGAATGGCCACCGACAAGCTTGGATTTGAGGAGAAAGATTTTATCAATGATTCTATTAGAAAATTCGATGAGACTACTCCTTCTAAGGATGGAAAGACTGATAGTACAGGAAAGAGCTCTGAGCCCTCCCAGAAGCATACCCAAGAGAGTCTATTGGAATACGCCAAGAAACTCAAGGTATTTTAATCATTTGTTTATTTAAAAATACTAGCAAGCACTTGACAAGATTGAAAACCAGATTAATCATGTTGAAGCTGATTTAACAAAGAAAATGAAGAATATTAAATATTATATTGGATATATCTCTAGTATTGAGGACTTTGTTGCCGCTACATAATCTTCTTTTCTTAGGCATATTACTTTTTACAATATGTTAAGTTATTCTGTTGTCTTTTTTATTGTATTATTATCCCAGTTTTAAAAAAGACCACTCATAAAATTTTCTGCCAAGTTACCAAACTTGAAATACCTGAATTCTAAACTTAGATAGATAAATATAAAGACGAATAAGAATAAATAAAAAAGTATGGAATTTGAAAGAACTCTCTTCAGGGTCCACGAGCGGTTCCTCTCATTGAGATCAGTCACAAAGACTGTAGAGGTCTGTTACAAGCTATCGATAATTCTTGGTAAGTCAGAAATCGTGAGATTTTAAATCTTTAGTTCTTGTTACAATACCCTTCTTTTTATATGGAAATTCCGTCTACACAAATAAAAGCCCATGCCTCCAGCCTTACCTAAATCAATATTACTACCTAAGTATCAATTTGGAATCGCAGTTTTTTTATTATAGATACTACTAATGAAACAAATATCACTATACCTGAAGGAAAGACCATCATAAACAAGGACCACCTGGTGCGAATCAGGATTGTAGATAAATATGATAGCTCAGTAGATCTAGAGGAATCAGGCGATCTTTATGCATATTTTGAGTTCTCTCCCATGTATCACATCGTCTTATTGCCTCAAGAATTCAGGTTTGTAATATTTTAGCGTAGTTTATTAAATAGGGCTATTCACAATGTAACGACACATAATATCACTTTGGATGTGAGTTGTTATCAAACAGGAATTTTGTCAAGGATAACAAACTATATTTTGGACTTTGAGAATATTGTGATAAATGAGATCGTTGCTAGCTTTGAGTAATAAATTTCTTGGACTCAATAACATGTCCAGTGGGTTTGACAGGATCGTGAGGAACGAAAAAACCAAAGAACTTTGGACTTTTTCAGATCAAGAAATTAAAGATCATGAGGAATACTATGGGATCATTTCCCATTTTATATGGAGATGCTTTGGAATTCTCAGACTTGCATTTGGTCTTTTCCTGGTATCAAATATCACATCTATCTATAACAAAATGACAATTATTTGTGCTCCAATATTCATCTTAGTTTCATGTAACAATTCGAAAATTGAGTTATAATACCCTAGATCGTATGTGCACCCACCCTTCCCATGAGCAAGCCACAAGAATGAATATTTTCAAGGCCTTCCCATGGATTGGAATGTACTTATACACCCTCAATAACAACGGAAGGATAAAAGATCGATATATTGTTATGGCCTTTTTGGCTATGATAGTCGTCTTTTATTGTCTTTATCTGGCTGCTCTTATCTTCTGGAACACTATTCTGTTCTCCAAATCCTTCCCTAAGGGTCTCGATGAGAATTTCTATGGCTTTGTGGCTCTGATCGAATTTTTGGCCTTGCTCTTTGTAAGAACCAGATCGACTTTGAAATATTTCCCACAATTGGCAGTCATTTCAATGCTCATGTTCTTGTACTACGTTCAAAATACACCCTATGGATTCTACAATCTGGCCTTATTTATCATGAATTGGACTGTGGTAGGGTTCTTCTGCTACTTTATGCGAAATTTCGAAATACCTGCCTGCAATTGGAACCCTTCCTATCACTATACTCCATCAATTGATCAGCCCAGAACGCTTTTCTTCCCTATATTCTCTCTCGGCTGGTACCACGACCTTCCTCAATTCTGGACCATGTTCTATCCATTGTTTGGAAGGTCTCATTTCTCCAATAATGAACTCGCAATGGTGAATAGAAACTATCCCCTCCTAATGTCCAACTTGGAAGCAGCCTCTCAGGGCCGAAGACTGGATGATATTAATGCGGAAGGGGCAGACGGGAACAATAGGCCACCTGAGGGACCTAGTAGTGCATTCAATATACATAACTTAGGGGATAATAATCCTCCCGATCAAGGACAAATAGGTTTCGGGCTAGGGGCTGGAAATAATCAAAATAATCAGGGGAATAATGGCGCTAGAAATAATAGAGGAAGTAATATTTTGCTTCTGTGATATATACTAACTTATTAGATGTAAATCTCTTGGGAGGAGGGCAGAACGATAGAAGCAACAATAGTAGTACGGAACATAATTTGCTGGATAATAATGGATCGGAGATTGCACTTGATATCCAAGGTGACTTACATGGTAACTCTGGTAGTAATATTAGGAGAGCATGGGGAGGATCACAGGAACACGAACCTCATTATCGAAGAATAGAGGACAATCTCTAGGGTTCTACTTGGAGATTTCTGAATAATATATTTTGCAACTTAGCAGTAAATTCAGAATTCTTGTATTTCTTAGCTCAATTAATCAACACTCTGGTGATTCTGTGTATTGACTAACTTATTTCAATCCTAAAAAAACAAAAATGCAAAAATCATTTATTGGGCTGGTCGTACTTACGATTTCTTTTTTTGTTAAAATACACTATGGTTCTCGTTTTGCTTCATAATCGATGGGAATGTCGAGTATAATGTATGAAGGCCTTACTCAATGCAGAACCAGTATCTTTAATGTTTTCCACCTCTGGATCCTCCTCTAGTTCCTCTTTGTCCACCTCTGCCTCTGAAACCTCCTCTGGATCCACCTCTTTCACCTCCTAGAAGGGTTACGGAAAATATATTACTTAGTACTGCGGGGTCCTTTGTCTTCTCTGTCTCCTCTGTCTCCTCTGGATCCACTCTTGCCACCTCTAGCACCAGAGTATCTTCCTCTTCTGGGTGGGCCTCTTCTTTGTCCTCTTCTAGCTCCCTTTTCGGCTCTGTCGCCACCTCTTCTTCCACCTTCCAACAAGCTCTTCAATTCTTCTTCTTGGACTTCTTCCTTAGGTAAAGGAGCTTGGTAACCGGGATCAGTGGTCTTGAAGGCATCAGCTTGAAGGGAAAGATGAATTTCTAATACGGCAAGTTTTCTTTCAACGGTAACTTTGTCAAGACCTTCTTCCTTGGGTTCATATTCATCAACAACGCCGACAGTCTTAAGAAGGTTTAATTGATGAAGTCCAAGAATTCTGTGTCTAAGGATCTCAGCAATTTGGCAGGCGCTCTTAGTGGCATTTCCGGAGGCCTTGATAACCACGTGGCTCAACTTCTTTTCCAAGAGAAGAGTGGCAGCATAAGAAATATATCTGCCAATTCTGGGAACAGCTCTAATTCTAATCTCATTTTCAGGAGCTTTCTCAGTTTGCTTCTTGACTTTAACGTACTTGTCAGTGGTTCTAGGATTGTAAGACATGTCCAGATATTTGCTGTGTTTATAAGGGCGACTAGGTCGGGCCGCTTTCTTTAAAGATTCCTTTAATTATTATTTTACACAGAGTACTTGTTTAAATGGATTCTGAGTGAGTGAATTAAATCAAGCTCTCTCACAGAGAATATAAAAAGCTTTAAAAAATAAAAGGAAGCTTTCTTGATTTAGAAATACAGCATGAAGGTAACCTGACCATAATTTCGAAAGATTAACTTCCCAGCTTAACATCTCTAACCCTATTACTGGCCTCCAGAAGGCTATCGTTATCGATGATGACAAGAAACTGTACTTTCCAAATTATTACCTTTTTGACTCTTTAGTGCCTGCTTCTTCGGTAAGAGAATGGGAACCGAAGTTGCTGGAGACGACCTTGGTGACGAATTCAAGGGATACGTCTTCAAGATCACTGGTGGTAACGACAAGGATGGTTTCCCCATGAAGCAAGGTATCCTTATCCAAGGAAGAACCAGAATTCTCATGAGCGAGGGTCACTCCTGCTACAGACCCAGAAGATCTGGTGAAAGAAAGAGAAAATCCGTCAGAGGATGCATTGTTGGTCCCGATCTATCAGTTCTTGCCCTCTCCATCGTCAAGACCGGAGAACAACCCATCGCTGGTATAGAGCATACAAATAGCGTTCTTATTCCGTTTTAGGATTAACCGATGACAAGAAGCCCAGAAGACTCGGACCCAAGAGAGCCACCAGAATCAGAAAGCTCTTCAATCTTACCAAGCAAGACGATCCCAGAAGATTCGTTCTTCTCTACTCCAGAAAGATTGAAAAGAACGGCAAGACCCACTACAAGACTCCTAAGATCCAAAGACTCGTCACTGACGTCAGACTTAGAAGAAAGAGAATCTATAAGGTAATGCTTATTCTACTTGCTCTAAACAGTCTTAGAAGGAAAAGAAGGAGAGATGGGAGAGAACCAAGAAGGCTCAAGCTGAATATGTCAAGCTCCTCCAAGCCTTGAAAAAGAAGAGAGTGGAAGCTCACACTGCTGAAAAGAAGGCTGCCGCTGCTCAAGCCGCTGAAACCAAGCCTGTCCAAACTAAGACCACCGCCCCTGCTCAAAAGAAGGTCGAAGACAAGAAGGCTGGAGCTAAGACCACCACT
>Ga0065720_1019606_pt1 | contig 22611 bp, 11 predicted proteins | sample Thericmetagenome_FD_59107 | JGI IMG/M metagenome (GOLD analysis project Ga0065720, IMG submission 59107) | Thermophilic microbial communities from the Joint Bioenergy Institute, California, USA of rice/straw/compost enrichment - eDNA_2 v2... | ecosystem: Engineered > Solid waste > Grass >...
TTTTTTTTTTTTTTTTTTTTTTGGCTAGATGGCCCTGCCTGGAATCTCTATACATCTCACACACCCTTTTGGCTTTCCTTGTTTCTTCCTACTCGATGGCACAAACTGTTGAGGGTCAACATCCTTTGGTGTTGAGGATCAATGCCTCTTGGCGCTCAGGAACTACTCACCAATGCGTGGGGTCGTTGGGGGCGGATATCTGGGTTTGATCGGTCACAACTCCCCTTTTCTCCGATCAGTTGGTTGCACGGAACCCTCTCTTCCAGATAGATCCCTTGTTGGTCGTGCCACTATCCTAAATACGTGAATGAGAGGTTGGAGGTAAGAAAGCGAGCTGGACCCACCTATAGCTTGAGATGAGGATATAGCAGTGGATTTCAACTCGCTGCAGTGCATCTTGCAAAAGCAATGCTGGTTTTACTACTTGGAGCATGGAAATCTATCGTTAAAAGGTAGATTTCAGTGCGGTCGTATAGCGATTGGCGCACTCTGACCAGGTGTCTTGCCGTATGGAAATAAATGGGACACCCAACAACGACGATACTCGCTGCGTAACGATAGAATTCCTTCGATCAGAGCTATCTTTATGTGGAGGTTCGAGTGTAGATGCATTTCGACAACTTTTTCAACGGCCTGTGCACCAGGTACTAACAGCAGACATCTGGATAGGGAGGTACTTCCATAATCCAACTCTCAAATTTCAACAGTATGCAGCATCGTGGTGATGCAATGCTATAGAACTGGTGAAAAGTGCTTTGAAATGCATTGGAAGCTCGTTCAAGCGCAGTTTATGCTAATTCTGCCGTGCAGCTAGGTGCAAAGTTGGCATAGCCGTATCATATATAACTCTAACCCTAGTGCCAGGGCCTTCCGAAGCGAAGCCGCTGAAGGTTTGGCCTAGACATATCACTCTAGGTAACCATAACCCTGGTAAAGCTAGAGCGTAAACGTCTGGGGCAGCTATGAAAACCAGCAGTAACGAAGGTACAACTTCAAGAAGGACCTAGTGTGGCGATTTTACAACCTCCTGAGAAGGGTTTGAAGGTAGTCCCCAGGTTGTAGAACCTGAGAGACAAAAGTCCTCACACAGTAGGGAGGGTACCTGCTGTGGTCGCCAGTTGTATTGTGCCGACTGTTTCTATTGCTGATTGAGGAGATCCTCGTCTCCTCCTATCCTGGATGGATCTACCTACATCACTTTAATGTGCATATTGTCCTCACTAGACCCGTCGCTTTAGGCCACGCCTATGTGATGAGTTTCAGTTCCGCAGCATACCAACACTTCCATTCGCCCCTTGCACTGTAACCGCTCTCGCGATAACAGTATTTGCTTGCGGTCCACCCGATTGTGATGCTCCGTCCGTTCTCTTCCCAAAACTTGCTGTTACTTCGAGAAGCGGTTCTGGGGATTCTATCAGAATACGCACGTGGTGCGGATTCATCAGTCTGACAGTACCGTTTGATACGCGTTCGCTGTTGCTTTGCGGTGTTGGCTCAACGCCAGATAGTCTTCTCTTATCCCGAGAACGGTGGCGCCCTTGGGAAGCTTCAACATAAAAAGGCTTGAAACAACTCATGAAAAGGGATCGAAGCAAGCTTGTCATCTTGATGCGCTTGTCTTGAGAGCACACGAAGTAGAGTGTAGTATGTGCCGATCTTCCGATCTGCTCCTGTTAGCGTATTTCTTGGACGTGATTGGCAGCCTGACAACACGAAAACTTGACCACATGAAATCTAAAAAATTATGTATCCAACGGATACTTACATATGGTTTGCACAAACGATGCCTATTGAAAAAAAGGAGGTCTACCCCAAACTCAAGGTTCTGCAATAGGTTGTGACTTGCAAATAAGTACTGCTTGGTAACTTATCAGACATATAATGGATGGACCTAAGGGTAAAACGGCGAGATCGCGACGTGGAAATTTCCCCAGTGTGCTGCTGCTTTCTCCATTGTTTCTTTCGACCACTGGGTGACCCGTGCTGCCTTATTATAAGTCAGGTGTTCTGCGGGCTTAGAACTGCAAAGTCTGGGCTTGCTCCGCCACGGTGTTCAAATACCATTCAGTCACCACTGGGATGGATAATTTTATGGCCATCCCTGCTTGATTTTGATGTGCGATCACTGGATTGATTTATACAGCGTCTCAACTCGGCTCACAGTCCAGGTGTGAGTTAGAAACTTCACGGCTCCCGGTCAAGGGGCCATGTTGGAAGTCCCCACGGTAGGTTCACCATTTCCACTCAATTTACACCGCCACAGTGTACTGGCTACGGCCTGCCCAAAAGAGCTTAGACCCACTTCTTGTAACGGGATGCGACGTGCAGAGAGGGGTGCTGCCAGGCAATGGGCAAATAAACCAAGAACTGAATTATGAGACTACAAAGGCAGTTTTCTCCGGAACGTTGAGGTTCCCTTTTTTCTATCATTTGCTCAAGAGTGTTGAGCAAACTTGGAGACTCTCCAGTCAGAAATAGCAACAGTTTTCGACCAACAACTGGTGACCGCACTAAATCACATATACTATTGTGCGAGGACCCCAGTCCCTCAGGTGCTACAACCTGGCTACTTATCTTCGAACCCATATCAGGAGGTTGTGCAACCGTCACACCAACAGTTTAAGGTGCTTTGACGGTTTTCACGGTCCGTGTACGCAAAGTACCCCGGCAAGAAATTTATGTGTTGAGGTACAACGGCACCAATCTTGCTTCTTAACCTTAGTGATATAAACGGTAGTTTATTATAGAAGCTATGAAGTAGCCCCCTCACACTAGGTGCCATGACCACTATGAGAGCGAGCAGCCAGGAGGGCTGGGGCGACCAATCGGAGAGGACGCCCGGCTCGACAGCCCCACACGACGATTCCTCAACGCCAAGAGTCATTGATCCTCAGCGGTCTTGGCAATTGAGATATCGATCCTCAACGATCTTGGAATTTGAGGAGGACGCTATGAGGAGAAGCCGTATGGGTATATAAGTGAACGTTGACTGTTGACTTCGTCGATCTTTAAGAGACAGTCGTTCTGGAACAGGGCCGAAACTTGCCCGTGTAAGTGCTAAGTGGATTCTGGGAATGCCAAGACCATGGTTCGAGATCCACATCCAGCGCAAGCAAAGCATCGTCGTCCGACCTGGTCGGTGCTGCAGCATTGGGAACCAACCAAGATATTTATATTCCTGAACGTTATGTTGCCCACATTAGCAGTGCCGCTACCGAAGCTGGTATTGAGGAAAGAAAGAGAAGAATTGCAAATCGAAAAGAGAACCAAATACACTACGCAACCCTTTGAAGAACTGCTAGAGACAATTCCTGCAGCCCTGCCCAAGATGCAGCCGTGGCCCCCATAATGACGTCACGTGACATGGTCTAGGAACAAATTCTTATGATTGGAAGCGCGAAAGTCAGATCTTTCCGACACTAGCTACCATGTACGAGTGGCAGACTCCATAGAAGAAGAACTGAGGTGAGGTATTGGCTTGATTGTTGTGAGGAAGACGCAGGATGAGCGGGGACCCGAGTCTTTGTCTGCGCAGCCCTATCTTCTATCTCCCTATCTTATCAACAATGCCAGTTACATGACAAACGGGGTCAGGTCTCTCAAGATGATACCTCGGTAGCACAATGGATTTTCTACTTATGATAGCATACTCTTGTTCTATAATGGCTTTTCTCTTCAGTTAAGTTTTGATACCGTTGACTGGCCTTTGTTATATATTGTGGAATTGCGTGCCAGGCAAATCTAGACTGTGCCTTTGATCTAACAAACCTTATGCTGGGAGTGAGGAGCAAGCGTTTATCTCCACCAAAGCAGTTGAAGAGCACTGAATATTAACAGTTGCGTCTCAAATATTATAAGCGTGCAGAACAATGAAGCGGGCAAGGGGTAAGCATGCACTGCAAGGTTATGGCAGGAGTTGCTGTGTAACTCCTGTTGGTGCCTGGTTCCCGCAGGGACTGGTACTATGATCGAGTCCAGTTGCGCGGTTCCTGTGGAAACCCTGGGATGGAGCCCTATTCTCTGTTTCTGCTGTTTATGGCCGCCCCCGATCATCTCCAATTACCAGAAGCACCATACCGGATGACAATAAGGTGGGGAAGGGTGAAAGGAGAGGGAGAGAAGGGGAAAGATCAATATAACATGGGATGCTTTGCGCTGCGTAGCACAACCCCGGTATATGTAACTCGATCCTGAAGGCCACTCAGAAGCCCAAGAAGCTAAGATCCATACGTGAAAAAAAAAAAAAAAACAAATTACGTTCGTTCCATCTCAAACGAACCATTAAAAATAGAGCAACTAAGCAAACCTTCCAGACAAAACCGCCAAATTTGCGACCAAGGGGAATCGAACCCCTCTCTGTTGCTTGGAAGGCAACAATGCTAACCACTACACCATGGCCGCTTTTTGCCTGTGTCTGGTCGTGTCGTGCCTACTGGCTCATCTGCAGCAGGTGGAGATTATGTGCCTGCAGTTCGTGTACGTGGTTGGATGATACAGCAAGGAGACCCTCCTTGCAGATGCAAATGGGAAAGTGTTGCAAAATGGGAATGTTGTATCAAATATAGCTGGAAGTTTGTATCATTACCTGATGAACGAGTCAACATGCACTTGAAAGGGGTCTATCTCCTAAACTAAGCAGTTTATCCTCCATAGGCACCATCCTGCCCAGTCGTCAATTCGAAGACCAATGCTAACCCAAGAACTCGTCCCTTGGAACGACGCAGTCTACCCAGATCATCAATCACCCCAGCCATGCAAGCGGCAAGTCATGCTCTAACCATTTTCTTCATGCCCTAAACCTCCCTTCTTTGCCCTTGAACCCCTCAACTCAAATCAAACCCCGCCCCGCTCTTAATTGCATACAACAACTTCTTCTTCAATCCCTCCTTCGTCTTATACTGCGGCAACTTTAACAAATTAACACACGTGCTCGCACTCGGCAACCTCTCCTCATCCAACCCCCCATCCCGGATGCTAAACGGCGGATTGAGCTGCGAAAAACCCAGCAGTGGCGCGCGCGGCGAGCTCGTGACATACTTCAGCACATCTCTCTTCTCATCATCGCTCAACTCGGTCATCACCTCCCAGAACAGCTTCACCGTCGGGTGCTCCTGACCATCGTCGCCAATTTCGTACACGCCTGAGTAGACCGTGTGCCGGCGCAGGTCATCGACATCAATACCCGCGCTATCGCCGCCCACCAGGCGCTGTAACTCGGCCTGGTTAAACATGGACAACCAGGCAGGGTCGATGATCATGCTCAAGCCGCGGAGGAAGGCACGGGTCTGGGCGTAGGGCTGGACGACAAGGCGGTGGCGGGCGACGTAGCTGATGTAGAGCGGGCGGTTTTCGTTGGTAACAGGGATTTTCTCGCCGTCGGGGATGAGCGGGCGGGTGACGGTGCGCACGGGATGCTCGTCGGGCAGGGAGACGCGGTCGGTGATGGTGAAGTCTAGGCCGAGGTCGGCCACGTCGCCGGGGTAGTTCTTGAGCTGGAGCATGCCCTGGTAAAGTTCTTCGTCCAGCTCTCGCAGGTCGTTGATGTTGGCGCGGTAGGTCTCTGCTGAATCGGCGGCCGAAGTCCATTTCAGGAGGAAGAAGCCTGCGAAGGAGATGTCGATGAGGATGCCCTCGTACAAACACTTGCCGATGATACGGCCTAAGAACTCATATTGCCGAAGAAGATCAGTAATCGTTTCCTTCCATAGGTCCGAGTTTTCTGGCACCATTGCTTCCTGGAGCCGATGCTTTTCTTGATCCAGCGCACAGGGGTTAGGGTAGAAGGCGTTCTGGCTGTTGGTAACGAAGAGCTTCTGATCTTGTGTGAAAGCCTCTGTCGTCACACTAAGAAGAAACTCCTTGGTAACACCGCCGCCATCAATACCAGCCTCTTGCATGCCGAACGAATCGACAAACGTAATTTGAATCGGCTCCTTCAACCCTTCCTTTAGGTCCCAGAATTGATCCAGGGCATCCGCGAAGGCTCGCCCCCGCTGAACCTGCGCTTTGTGCCGACTGAGGATATGCATGCCAGTAGGGCTGGGGTCAAACGGCCCGCCATGCTGGTTAACAATCCATAGCCTCCAGCGATCCGGATCAATGTTGCCTCCCCGCCTGCGGAGCTTGTCCAAATGGACAAATTGGCGGAAGATCTGAACTCGAATGTCGAAGGGGACAACAAACGGCATATTGCGCAAGATCTCGAGCTTGGGCCCGACTGCTTCTCTGAGCCTTTCCCGTGCCGCTTTTTTTTGCATGAGCCTGAGCTTCTCGATTCTCGCGTGTCGAGATAACCGTACCGCTCCAGCAGCGAAAGCCATGGGCTCATCCTCATCTGATCCACCAGGATTGTCTTCTTCATCAGAATCGGCAAGCTCGCGCTGTCTTTGCTCTTCGAGGACAACTGCCTGGAGGAAACCGGCCATGTCAAGCTTCGATGTCATGAGCCAGTGATCCTGCGGGAGGAACTGTCTCCTGGAATCGCGCTCGTACAACATCTTCGTTGCTGTGGTGACCAGTGCCCTAAATCCATAAAAATCGACGCCTGAAATAAGAGTGAAGCCTGGCGGAGTGTTTGATGATGACGGCTGGCCATAAGATATACTAGTGGCTGAACCTTGGATGTCCGCCGCATTCATGTAAAGAGTGAAACCTAGGTGCTTTAAGAAGAGTGTTAACCGTTTCAAGTCGGCTAACATGAGACCATTTGAGCGTAACCGCGACCCCAAATCGGCCTTGGTCGGTGAACAGTTCAAAGCACCGAAGAAGTCTTCGTCATCCGTTAGACGGAGAACGAAAATGTAAAGCTCGAGGAAAAGAAGGATCGTTCGCCACTCCCGGTGCCAAGTTGAGTCCGTCTCAGCATGTGCGGTAGGTGTTCTAGTAGCCTTTTCACGCAGGATTTCAAGTGCCTTATCTGGGTCGGCGGCGATTTGAGTAAAGACCGACGTTCTGCTTGCAGCTCTCCAGAAGAACTTGACTGCTGAAAGGGGTCCTTCTTGCGTGGGAATATCTGCTAGGTATAACCTCATGCGGATGTCGTCCCCAAGAGGAGGGAAGCAGGATATTAAGGTCAGTATATAACCTGCGAGAATACCGGCATTCTCAAGATCCGTGCCATCGCCGTGTTCCCTGAACTTGTTAGCTACTTCGTGAGTGTCTGTAATGGACAAAACTCACATTGCAAAAGCCTCGAGGAGCCCAAAAATCTCGTCTCGGTTAGTTAAAGACGAAGCCTGCTCCAGGACATATGGAGGAAGTGCTTGTGCCGTCCCATCTTCTTCGCCTTCGGCTTTTGCTGTCGGTGATGCGAAGCCAGCCCTGATCTGATCAGATAGAGCGGAGAGCAGGGAGTAAAGTACCTTGATAGAACGAGAGTGGAGTACGGCCTGTTTCTTCGACTTCTGGAGCGCAATGAAATGGCCCAGAAGCCACAGGAGATGCGCTTCTGCTAAGGGCTTTTGCCCAGGGGCTAGGTTGGCATGAAGAGAGCGAGAGAGGCGATCAACGTCCACATTTGCTGCGAAGAGGTCGATGTTGGACTCGAAGAGAAATAAGTCGGCCTTCGTCAGGAAGGAAAGGGCGAATTCTTGATAAGCAACGTCGGAGACTGAGACTATTCACGCTGTAAGTTCGGAATCCTGAACAAACCTGGGGAGAACAACACACCATCAACCAGGAGTGGAGCATTAACTGCTTCCCGAACAGTGTGTAGAAAGGAAGAGCTGGGACCAAGGGCGTTGCAGCAATTCCCAAGCATATCATAATAGTCACCAAGGAGATGCCGCACAGATTGAGGCCTCTCCCTGATAACCGCCACCAGGGTCTGTAATAAGGTTCCTGCTTGCTGCCCCTCGTTCTGAAGGTTAAACCTGTTGACTCAAGATCAGCATACGGCTGGATACATTCTGGTTGGGACATGGGACAATGCTACCTCCTTAGCCCGGACACCAAAACTCGAACGAGCTTCTCGAGTCTGACAAAATCTATGGCGCCGGACGTAAACGCATGAAAGTTCGTTTGCAGCAGGTCCCTCGCCAATAAGCACAACCGTCGGCAGTCATCCTCGACAGAAGCCTGAAAGACGCTGAGGAGCAGTGGTATTGCGTCGGTCGTCCTTCTCGCTGGATCCTGAACCAAGCTTCCCTCGCCGTAAATCTGGTCGAATGCTTGGCGTCTAGAGGCCCGCAAGGCCTTCCGAGTACGATAGCCTCTCCATACTCTCTGGATGCGCTGTGCTGCCTTCAATCGTGTCCTCTCCTGTTGCCTCTGCAGTCGCTGGACTTGCGCTTGGGCCACGGTCTTGGATGCGCCAACCGGGGTGTTTCCAGACCATGACGGATTGGTAAATGGATTGACTGATTTCTGTCCGCTGAGATTAACGTTCCGGCGCCTGCGCGAGTTGCCAGTGAAAGTCGCGAACATGTTGGTGATGGATAATTGTCGTGTCTAGATCGGAATGCTGATAGTGTTGGCGGGGAAGATGCTGTCTAGCCTGGCTTGAAGATGTGATGGAGTTGCCAACAAATAGTTATTCCCAATGCTTTCTCTCAACCTGAAATCCTCCGAGAGGTACGTGGATCATTCGAGGAACAGTGATCACACTTGAGATAATGGGAAATGTTTAATTTGTTGGTCTAGGAGGTGGTCCCCAGGGATCTGACGGAGGACGTGATGTCAGATGCCAACGACCGGAACATTCAATATCAGGAGCTGCACAGTGCTCCAGGAGATGAGTTCTTCGATGCTAGGCGCTCTCACCAAATCCTCATGCCGATTTGGCGCCCGTGATGTAATGCTGAAACAGCAGGCGGGATGGTAGGCAGTCACTCAGCAGGGTTGGATGCTTTATGTTTTCCAGAAAGTTCACTGGGTGATGAGGCAGGCATTTGCGGCCGCAGCGGGCTAGAAGCTCGGGTCCCCGAGGCAGCAGTTCGTTGCGGCTGTAGTGATATATGTACTCCGTACTTTACCAATCAGTCAAGGGGCCATTTGACGTGGCCGCCCAACCGACGCAGGATGTAGGAATGCAAACTAAAGTGTGGACAATACGACTAGCAGGTGATGCATTATTGCTGGAGAAGGAAGCAGATCTTGTCTCGGTCTAGACGCAGCACTGGGCATTTGGATGTCGTGTTAAGAGGTCCAAGGTACCTCTTCAAACATCCTGCTCGAAAAGCTTACTCTGAAGCCAGGGCAGTTACCCACATGCTTCGCAATGCCGTCATTGGACCCAGGGTCAGCCCACAAAGCCCCACTGATAACGATAAGGGAACCCCGCCACACCATAACCGTCTTAAGTGCCCGCAGCAAAGAAGCCAGCAGTGGCGTCTCCCGGTCTGTGCATTTTACTCTCGGTAAAAGCATAGGTTGCAAATGCTGAGTCAAGATCGGTTCGTCAAGCTGGCAAATGCAGGGACACATCAAGTTAGGATTGGATGGGATGGGAAATTGGCTGTTGCCACGCAATTGGTTCCCAAATGCCACATGCTAAAATGCCATGCCAGTGCGTTGCCTGGGCGAATCACGATGGGAGAAGACGGGGGCATGGCAAACCCCGAGGCCGCGGCACGCTGGATAATTGAATAATTCCCCGGTTTGTGGGTGGTCAGGTCTGAAACTGGGGGCGGTAGAAACAGAAAAAAAATCTGTCTCCGCAGGTGCCATCTTTGCCCTCTTCCTTCCTCCCTCCCCATCGAACGATCAAACCTTTAAAAACCTTCGGATTCTTTTCCAAAAATTCCAGAAAGAAGTCAGATCAGTTCGACACCACCTTGCCTGGTTCTGTTCTCATCTACTTCTTTTCTGAAAAACCTTCAAAAAATTCGACACAAAAAAATTTGAAAAAGCCAAAAAAATCCAGGTACCTGCCTATTCGCTACCATCCAACAAAAAGCCCCAAAAACATCCAAAAAAGTAAAAAAATAACCCCTTCCCCTCCCCCCCCCTTTCGGTCGTTTTCTCCTGGACGAGAGTCTATCGCTGGTTGCGCGCATCTGTGGCATCTCTGGCACATTCGAGCGCTCGACACAATTTCCAGCAAAGAAGGGCTATCAGGTCGTCTCGTCCTGTTTTTTATCTGTCTGTCTGCCGTCTCCCCTTTGTGTTTGCGAGCAGTAGCTAAGTGCATTTACGCACCGCACACCCCATGCCATCTACCCCTTCCCCTCGTCACACATAAACTTTGTTCGAATTTTGAGCATCTAGCAGCATCATATCGTACGTCGTTCGGTCGCCGACGCATCGCCACGAGGCTGGGAGTGCTTTCGTTATCGTGCCGAACTTCATATTTTGCCTTGTTGAGCGCTCGGCTAACCATTATCGACCCCGCAGACAATAAAAAAAATTCAACAACATCCAAAATGGCTGCTCCTGCCTCGACCGCTGTTGACCAGCTTGCCGCTGATCTCAACAATGTCAGCCTGAACGGCGGTGCCAATGGTGCCGCTCCCGCTGCTGACACTGCTGTCGCTTCGGGCGAGACCCAGACTGCTCAGTCCGAGACGACTGCCCCGGCTGCTGCGACTACCACCACGTCGACTGCTCCGCACCCGCAGGCTTCGGCTTCTCTGTACGTTGGCGAACTGGACCCGTCTGTAACCGAGGCTATGCTCTTCGAGCTCTTTTCTCAGATCGGTTCCGTCGCCTCCATTCGTGTCTGCCGTGATGCCGTCACCCGTCGCTCGCTCGGCTATGCCTATGTCAACTACAACTCAGTTGCTGATGGTGAGAAGGCTCTCGAGGAGCTGAACTACACCCTCATCAAGGGTAAGCCCTGCCGTATCATGTGGTCTCAGCGCGACCCCGCCCTACGCAAGACAGGCCACGGCAACATCTTCATCAAGAATCTCGATGCCGCCATCGACAACAAGGCTCTCCACGATACTTTCGCTGCGTTCGGCAACATCCTTAGCTGCAAGGTTGCCACTGACGAAAACGGCAACTCCAAGGGCTACGGTTTCGTGCACTACGAGACCGATGAGGCCGCTGCGCAGGCCATCAAGCATGTTAACGGCATGTTGCTGAACGAGAAGAAAGTGTATGTCGGCTACCACATCCCGAAGAAGGACCGCCAGTCCAAGTTCGAGGAGATGAAAGCCAACTACACCAACGTGTACATCAAGAACATCAATCTCGAGGTTACCGAGGAGGAGTTCCGCGAGTTCTTCTCCAAGTGGGGTGAGATCACCTCGTCGACTCTTGCTCGCGACGCCGAGGGCAAGCCCCGCGGCTTTGGTTTCGTCAACTACAGCACCCATGCCAGCGCCGCCAAGTGCGTCGAGGAGATGAACGGAAAGGAGTGGCGCGGCCAGGAGCTCTATGTTGGCCGTGCTCAGAAGAAGCACGAGCGCGAGGAAGAGCTCCGTAAGTCCTACGAAGCTGCTCGCCTTGAGAAGCAGAACAAGTACCAGGGCGTCAATCTATACATTAAAAACCTCTCGGACGAGGTCGACGATGAGAAGCTCCGTGCCATGTTTGCCGAGTTCGGTCCCATCACCTCGGCCAAGGTCATGCGTGACACTCCCCCGGAGCCCGCTAAAGACGAGAAGAACAAGGAGAACAACAAGGAGAGTGAGAAGGAGGGCGAGAAGAAGGAGGGTGAGGGCGAGGGTGACAAGAAGCCCGAAGTGAAGAAGCCCGAGCGCAAGCTTGGTAAGAGCAAGGGCTTCGGCTTCGTCTGCTTTGCCAACCCGGACGATGCCACCAAGGCCGTTGCCGAGATGAACCAGCGCATGGTCGACGGCAAGCCTCTTTATGTTGCTCTTGCTCAGCGCAAGGAGGTGCGGAAGAGCCAGCTTGAGGCTAGTATCCAGGCTCGCAACCAACTCCGCATGCAGCAGCAGGCTGCCCAGGCCGGCCTGCCTCAGTACATGCAACCTCCTGTCTACTACCCCGGTCAGCAGCCCGGCTTCCTCCCTCCTGCCGCTGGCCGTGGCATGCCTTTCCCTCAGGGTGCCCTCGGCATGCCCCCTGTCCAGGGCGGCCGTCCTGGCCAGTTCCCTCCTTATCCTCAGCAGGCTGGTCGCGGCACGATCCCTCCTCAGGTGCCCATGTACCCCATTGGCCAGTTCCCTGGCGCTTATCCTCAGCCTAACAACCCGCAGTTCCTTGCTGCCATGCAGCAGGTTCAACAGGCTGCTGCTCTTGCCGGCGGCCGTGGTGCTCCTGCTGGCCGCGGCGTGCCTACCGTCCCTATTCCTCAGGGCATCCAGGCTCCTGGCCTCGCTGGCTACCCTCCTAATGGCCGTCCTCAGAACGGCAACCTGGGTCGCGGCGCTGGCCCTAACCGCAGCAACTTCCCGGCCGGTCGCGGTGCTCCTCCCGCTGGTCCTCTCGGTGTCCCCGGCGAGCTGAGCCCCGCCGCTCTCCTCCAGTCGCAGTTGGCGGCTACCACCAACCCCCAGCAGCAGAAGCAAATCCTGGGTGAGAACCTGTTCCCCAAGGTCCAGGCTCTCCAGCCCGAGCTGGCCGGCAAGATCACCGGCATGCTCCTTGAGATGGATAACCAGGAGCTCATTAACCTGTAAGTCGTCTCGCTTATCGCTCGTTCAAACTGTTTACTGACATCTTCTAGCATCGAGGATGAAGCTGCTCTGGTCGCCAAAGTCAACGAGGCCATGGCTGTCTACGAGGAGTATGTCAAGTCGCAGCAGGCTCAGCAAGGTCAGGCCCCAGCGGCGGCGCCGCAGGCTGAGGCTGCGGCCGAGAAGCCCAAGGAAGAGAAGGCCGAGGAGCAGAAAGCTTAGGTCAGCGTTCGCTGAAGCCCAGAGTAGGGTTGGAGCTCGCGGGAATCTTTTGCTGCAGGCGTCATCGAGACGGATAGTCCTTGTCTTTCGGGAAATGCGCGGTGCGGTTCTTTCTTCGTGATTTTACGTACGGGTTCTGGTCGTGGTCGGTCGGGAAAAGTTTTGATACCAGCTTGCCAAACAACAACAACGCGAGTCAGCAGATCCTATCCACTCTGATGATCCAGCGGAAAACAAAAATGGAAATGGCAGGATGATGATGATCAAGATGAGAAACGTTTTATCTACCCCATCTATCTGCTTTGGAGAGACAGAGAGAGAGAGAGAGAGGGAGAGAGAGTTCATGGGCCTCTCTTTCTTTCATGTCACCTGTCTTGTTCTCTTGCCCTTTTTCAAGGGAGAGTGGACGATGCGGATTGCGGATTTAACACGGCATTCTGCTATGGTTATGGCATTGCTACGTCGTGGGCTCATGTATTGATAGACTTTGCTATTACTGGTATGTGATGACTAAGTACCTGTCTACGGATATGGTGGGTGACAGGAGGGATATTTATCTGGTCCTTCTTCTCCACGGGTGTCACTGGTTGGCTGTTTTCTTCGGTCGACTCGGATGGACAGCAACGTGCATTTCGGTAGGATGGATGGATCACGGATGTTAGGCAGGCAGGCAGGAGATATGAAGCCTTACGGCGTGCAGTGTTACCTCTTTATTTTTGTTGTGAATATTTGTCGTGTGTGGTGTGTGCTGTGCGCTCCAAACAATCCATCATAACTATTGTCCCCCGATGGATCCCCTCCCCCTTACTCCTTTTCCGGATATTCTCCTCCCTAGTCTAATGTTAACCACTATTCCAACTGCCCGTTTCCCTCCCCTTCTTGTTCCCCCTTCCTCTCCCTCCAAAAACCCTTCCCATAACTAACCAACACTTCCTCACCCCTCAATATCCCCACCTCCTTTGCCCATCCTTTCGCATTTCTCCCCGCTCTCAACACATACACCGCCATGCACAGTTCTCCGATCCTTGGGTCCCAGGCTAGTTTGAACTCCGCGTTGGGGCGTTTGCGTTTGTTTGCCCAGGGGTCGTTTTTCGATTTGGTCTTGTTGGATTTCGTGCTATTAATTAGACTCGAGGGTGTGGGGAAGGGGGGCAGGGGCACACCACGGTAGTCGTTTATGAAACGGGCTTCGTTACCGGCGCGGGAGGCGTCGATTGCTAGGTTGAGGGGCCGGGAGAGCCAGAGGTCGTAGTTGGAGTGGGCGTAGTCGTAGTTGGGGTCGAGTTCAAGTGGGTTGTAATCGGGGAGGTTAGGGTCCTCGTCGCTGGGGGGGATGTCTTTATGATGTTGGGGGTTGACATCGTAGGTGATGCTGGGGTCTGAAGGGTCTGAACATGACGATGATGCCTTGGTTGGTTCATCAGATGTCGATGAATTTCCTTTCTTTACTTCATCTCCCATCTCTTCTAGCCCCTCCGGCCGCCCAAACGGCTCCTTCCCAACATGTACCTCCCCCAAGTAAGGCAGAATCAACTCCCCCGGCTTCAAGTCCCTTGTCGCGAACAGTCCGGCCTGCCCATACGCCGGATCTACCTCATCCCCCTCTCGTTAACCCCATTCAACAATACATATGTGTATTACTCATGAAAGAACTTACGCTTCGGATCCGTAATCTTCTCAATCCTGACCTTCTCAGACGGCCCAAACGTGAGGTCTCGAGGGATATCTGGGATTGGATCTGAAGGATCGTGTGGGGGTCGAGTCCGGAGGGCTGTGAGGTGGGAGGGGGAGAGATAGGGAGAGTAGAGCGGACGGGTGAGGTAGGGGATGTTGGAGGGCCAGTTTTGGGGGAGGGGTTTGGGTTGGGGTTTAGGCTGAGAGTTGGGTTGTTGTGTGGCTGCGGACATTTCTTGTTGCTGTTGGGGGGTGACTTGAGAGGATGACACAACGTGATGTTGAAAGAGAGAGACAGTCAAATTTTGAGCGGGGAACATGTCTTCACCGAGATTTTGCCGTCTGCAAGCGACCTAGTGTCGATAAAAGCTGTCACTTGGGATTCGAGGAGCAAAGGTCATGGAAGTTGATAAATGTGACTCTTCACAGACTGTATACAGGTATCTGACAGTGGTATCCGTACATACGAAAGCTGACAATTATCCGTGCAGCGCCAACCATACATATAATATCCGTACCACGTCCAACATAGAAATCTATACATAAGAGTCCCCGACAAGAACCGTGCTCCAATCCCACATGGTATCCCGAACTCCCAATCCTACAAAACCAGTCCGTACACCAAATCTAACCAAGAAACCCAAACTCCGGTCCATACCGCCCGTTACTCAATCAGAAAGCCACCACCCTGATCATTATCATTATCCTCGTCAGGAACAAAGAAACCACCAGCTCCGTTATACTGCTCCTCAGCATCCTCCACCTGCACATGTTCTTGCTGTATTTCCTCAATCTTCATGCTCCCACCCTCATCTTTATCCTCTGCTTCACCCCCCTCATCAACATTCGCCCAAACCCTCTCCCTAATCTTCAACCCCCTCAACATATATTTCCACATTGCCAGCACGCGTCTCCTCTTCCTATCCTCCTCTTCTTCCCTCTCCAAATCCTCCAAACCCCTAATCACCGTCCAAACCGCCTCCTCATATTCCTTGGCCACCACGATCCCCTTCAACACGCCCCTCCCCATCTTCCCTTCCCACGCAAACCCCACGAGCGCAGGCGCGTAATCCACGCCCAACAACCACGCCGCTTTGCCCGCCATCTCATGCTTGATGTGCACGCCGCCCTTCGGCAACATACCGGGAACAAACAGCTCGATATTACCGAAGCTATTGCGCGGCACGACGCCGTTCTGCACGGGTGGGGCTTGGTACCGCTCGGTCTGGGAGTACATGTACAGGGGGATGTTGCCGGACGCAGAGTCGCCGAATAAGCCGACATGGTCAATGTCATCGTCCTCGCAGTCGGCAGTGGACAGACTGGTGTACCCTTTGGTGGTCCGGCGGCGTGGGAGGATTTTGACGGCAACCTCGTCGCGGCGGACGACCCGCCCTAGGCGGAACCAGGCTTCTTTGCTGCGGACGACGCGCACGTCGGAGCGGAGGTAGATGTTTTCTTTCTTCTTTCTGGTCGAGCCTGTAGTGAGGGTGCCGACGGGTTTCGCGTCCGGGACGAGGGCTTCGTTTTGGAGGAGGTGTCGCTCTAGGACATAGACCGGGTGGTCTTTAAAGTCGATTATGTTTTGCGGCATCGGCTCGCGCGACTCGATGGCTGAGAGCTCGGTGAGCTCGGCCTGATCGAGGGGAGTTATGCGGCCGCGATAACGGAACAGGGCCAGACGGAGGAAGCGCTCGCCGTCGGTCATGACGGCCTTGTTGGGATTGACGAGATGGTTGGTGGGGTATAAGCTGGGGTCGTCGATACGCAGCTTGCGAGTCTTGGTCGCGTATGCCTTTGCATAGCGGCGGGTGACATCCGCGGCTCTGCCGTCGGCTGAGAAGGCGATGACGTAGGCCATGTTGTTTTGCAGGTCGGAGAGGGGAGGCTCGAGACAGTCGGTCCTCCATTGAGTGCAGGTCACCAAGGGATCGACTGGGTGCCAGGTGTTGGGGCCGGCGTCGAGCACTTCGACCCAGTAGACTGGGTAGGCAGACTCGTCACGGATCTTCTTGAAGACCGGGGGCGGCGGAGGAACAGGGGGAGACGGCGCCGGGGAGGTAGTCTGTGGCAGCTGGTAGAAGGTCGTATAATGATAAGGACGACCAAAGTGTGACCGGAAACCCAGAGTCGTCGCGACATTAAGGGTCGTCGCGCCGGCCGGAGACTGAGGGAATTTGGTTGTGTTCTTGGCAATCACGGCCTCATATTGCTCGATAGGATTCGGCTTTGGCGGCTTTTCAGGTTTGCTGTCCCTCTGTGACATCGAAGGTGCAGTGGACACAAAGGGCAGTGGCTGAAGAGAGCAAACTAGTCGAGCCTCAACGCCCACGGCACGGAGCAGGGCACAAAAGAGCTGAGCACCTACGTCGCGGGAGCCTCTCATGGTCTTTGCAGCCTTGATAAAGTCCTCTTTCTCCTTAACGGACTCCATGTCATGGGGGAGCTGGTACTGTGGGCGCACATTAGTCAACCCTGAGAGTCAGAGGCAAAGAACGGAATACTACCCCTACGTACGTTACGCAGCTGTTTTTCATCCTCTGCCCAGAGAGCCCTCCGAAGGCCTCGCTCCATGATGGTATACTTGATCTTGAAGGCGTCGCGGGCTTCCTGGACACCGCGCTTCAAAGACAGGGTTCGGCCAAACTGGTTGAGCGACTCCCTGGGGATCAATGCGCCAATGGCCTTCTCTGGAAGAAGACTGCGGAGGATGCCTTGCACCTCGGGATCGTTACACCACCAGTTCCTACGCTCAACATGGGCGAGCAGGCATAGGAAGTGAATCTTGTGCACTTGGATGCGGCGTTGCTTTTCCTCCCGAGTCATGCGCTTGCGGCGCTCTGGACGGCCTGGGGTATTGGCATTGGCGGAAAGATGAGCTGACAGATTTAAGTTCAGACCGCTGGAGGTCTGGCATGAACCGGATTCTGGCTTTGATGATGCAGAAGGTCCTATGGCCACATCCTCAAAGTCGATGTCATCGAACTCATCTTCGTCCTCCTCGTCCAACTCCCGGACTGCAGTCTGGATGATGGGTTTCGGCATGCCAATGCTATCAACTTGGGGCTTTTCGTACTCCTTGTTCTTAGGAATACTGGCTGTGGTACTAGCTTTACGCATGCTAGAACTACCGGGAGACTTTCCTTGGGTATCATTAACAGTGTCCTTGTCCTTGTCCTTGTCCTTGTCCTCATTCGCCTTCGCCGTGGTTGATCTGGCTGCGATGCGTCCCTCACCAGGCCTCTTGCGTTTGGCCGGGCGTTCCGCAGGGTCGCTGTTCTGAGTCGTCAATTGCTCGCGATGCACCTCGCGCAGCATCTCGCGGAACACTTCAGGGATTGCAGCCTTGCTGCCGCCGGCCAGTTTTTGCGGGCCCGACCGCGACGGCGCGAGGCGTTTCTTGCCCGCCATTGTCGGCGATAAGGCAGAATCCGACTTTGCAAATTGGCCTCTTTGTGGGAATCTGCCACGTTAAGATTCGAAAACAATTAGAGTGGGGGGCTAAAATGACGTCAACGTTGATCTGCAAGCCGCGTGCTGAGTCGCTTTTAGGTCGCTTAGGTTTAGGTGAGTGAGGCTTTGTCGTGGTGGGGAAGCGGCTGCTTGCAGCCTGGAAGTTCAAGCCACGATTTGGATAGCGGATTGGGGGATCAACCCGCTGCTGCTTGCATGTGGCTTGGTGTGTGGAAATCGGGGTTTGGAAACCAGCCACCTAGGGTAGAGCAATCTGGTAATTCGCCAACAGAAAGCACTCCCAAGAAATGCTTTTCCCATTTGCTGCCTGGAGTTTTTGTCCTCCAAAAATCCTCAATGGCTAGAAAGTTCTGCATATTTAACCACTGCTGTGGATTTTCCCATCCTCCATCCTCGAGCTTACGAAATACCACGCAGCCACGATAACTTGTCTCTGTGATGCCGGGAGGAGATCCTTGTCCTCCCGCCGAGAAGCGTGCGGAAAGGTTGTTCAAGCTCGCCTAGGTTGCTGGGGTCAAGGCCAAGGTCTCTGTTGATGCGGCCAGACCAGCCGAAGCACTGAGGCCTACCACCGCGTCTTCAGTTCGTCAAGACTGAGGCCTACCACCACGCCTCCAGTTCGTCAAGACTCTCATTATGCGACTAATATTATTGGCGCACAGTCATGTCGTGTTTCGTTGCTGCCCGAATGTAATCTTGCTTTTGACAGTTGTTGCCTGCCAGTCATAGGCTTCTTAGGCTGTGTTGGCCGAGTGTGTGATAGAAAGCAAGCCCAAAGCTGCACCCTCACTACCCTTTTTTTCTGCCGACTCTCTCTCTCTCTCTCTTGCCCAACATCACTTCTCTATTCCCATCTCCATCTCTTATCACGCTTCTAGGTTCGCTGCCGAACGGCGAACGCTTCCCCATCGATCGGAGGGTCAGCAGTCAATTCAGTTACAGATTACCAGCTAGCACGCCCAGCGGGGTATCCTCTGGGCTCTGGACTTTTCTTGAACTTTGTTCCGCATCCTCCACTTGCCCCAGGTAATGCGACCCGCCGTGATCGTTTATGGATCTTGACTTCATCCCAGCATTCATCTAGATCTTTACTTTTGCCTCGCTTCGCGGCTTTGCTGGCCGATAAGCAAACTAGACCTGTTGGTGTCCGTGGTTCGCTTTTGCCTTTTGTTTACCGATTGTCAACCTGCCGCCCACTCCTCTCAATCCTCTCCCAAGGAAGAAGGCAGACGGAAAGCCCTTGTATCGCAACGGCGTCGTACTTACGGGGGCGAGGTTCCTTACAGCGCCTGGGAGCGGGACGTGACACCCTCCACAGGGTTTACAGCGAGCGTCCACTCAAACACTCAAACCACTTTGGTGGCCTCAAGATCAGCTCATCCTCGACGGCAGCTACAGTCACAACACTAACAACGACAACAGCAGTCACATAACGACAGCTACATCACAAAAGTCAGTGGCCTTCTGAGTCACTACTAAGCCAGATCTGTTTGCCGGTCGATTGGCCGGCGAACATCACTACTCATATTTATCTGCTGACAGCACTTTTTTCGTATATAAATCAGTCTTCGAGAGTCCTCGCTCGTCAACCAGTCTCATTACTCCCGCTACCATACTCATTACCATCCCTACTTCTTCGTTCCGTCACTTCAAACTTGCTGCCGTTTACCCGTTTGCTTCGAAATGTCTGACCGTGGTCGTGGTGGTGGTCGAGGACGAGGTCGCGGTGAGTTCCGCGGTGGCGGTGGCGGTCGTGGAGGGGGCCGTGGCGGTGGTCGGGGCGGCGGAGGTACTGGCCGGGGCGACTTCCACGGCGGCGGCGTCCGGGGAGGTCCTGTTCATGTATATTCGTAAGTTGATTAGGAATGGCGTCATTCGTGGCATGGGCTTCTCACACACTCTCGCCAGGGGCCGCAATGGTATCCCACAACCCGACCCCGCCATTACGAAGCTTGAGGACACCTACATCCAGAATTATGCCGGTGATATCACGTCCAAGCTCGGCAAGCTGTCTCTCTCCGATAAGCCGGAGTTTTTCCCCCACCGCCCAGCTTTCGGCACAGAGGGCAATCCGGTCACCCTCTGGGCCAACTATTTCCCCCTCAACATCAAGAAAAACACGCCCTTGTATCAGTACAGCATCCGCGTTTTGGACAAGAAGGTCACCAAAGAGCAGGCTGAGGCTGTCGATGTCGCAAGATCCCCTCAACCGCAGAAGGGCAAGGGCAAGGGCAAGGGAAAGGGCAAGGAGGACTCGCAAAAGCCTGCTCCTCCTAAGGAGGCCAAGGGCCAGAAACGGGAAAAGGTGATTCAACAGGCCCTGAGCGGTTTCCCGCCTCATACCGTGACTACAGAGCTCAAGTCTCAGGTCGTCTCCGTCGGCCCCCTTAAACTCCCTCCGGATAACATCATCGAGGTCACCTTAGCCGAAGCCGGTAGCAAGAGCGAAACATGGTTCGTTTACTTCGACGGCCCACAGTCCATGGATCTGACTGGGCTTGTGAGATTTGTCGAAGAGCAAGGGGACAAGGGCAGCGAGGATGTCTTTCCCAAGTACCAAGCCGAAATCAACTCTCTTAACGTCGTGCTGGGCCACACGCCCCGTTCTGACCCGAACACAGAGGTTGTTGGCCGGAGTCGCTTCTTTGCCCTCGATAAAGGACGTGCCGAGGCGTCGTTGCAGTTGCAGTCACAACTGATTGACATTCTCCGCGGTTATGTCCAAGCCGTGCGCCCGGCGACCGGCCGTCTGCTTCTGAATGTCAATGTGACCCACGGAATCTTCCGCAAAGGGATTACACTAGATAAGCTTTTCAAGTCTATGGGCTTGACCGGTCTGAACGACCCAGACAAGCTTTCCGATCAGAAGCTGAAGCATGATCTGGTCAGAGTCAACAAGGTTATCTCGAAGGCTAGAATTCAGTGCATGGTCCCGGACGTCAACGGAAAGCTCATTCCGGTTGAGCGGACCATTGCCGGCCTGGCAACCACTAAGGATGGTCCCAAGAAGAGGGGCAAGGATGAGAAAGACGAAGGAAACAGGCCCGAATTCTTCTTCCCTGACTTTCCCTACACTAGCCCGGCAACGACTAGGTTTCTTCTCCGGCCTCCAAAGACCCCGAGAGACCCGCCGAAGGGCCTCAAGTACGGCGATAAGGTTACTGTTGAGGCATACTTCAAAGCCAGTAAGATTCGTTTTTACCCTCCGATCTCATGCATCCGTTGCTGATTGAGACTGCAGAGTACAACCAGCAGGTCAACCCCGGCTTGCCCCTTATCAACATCGGCACTTCGACGGAGCCGGTATACTTCGTGGCAGAGCTGTGCACGCTTTTGCCGTCCTCACTCAAGGCGAAATTGTCGCCGAAGGAGCAGGATGCCATGATCCAATTTGCTTGCCGTCCTCCTCCCGCCAATGCCCTATCCATAACGCAAAAGGGCCGGGAGCTTTTGCGGCTTGACAGCAATCCCCTCTTGGTTCGTCCGTTCGCTTGTGTCCGCTATGAGAGATGGGCTGTGCTGACGCATCGTAGGAGAAATTCGGCATTGAGGTCGGAAAAGAATTGATCACGGTGGAGGGCCGTGAATTGACTCCACCATCCTTGAAATATGCGAACGACACAAAGGTCCCAGAGGAAGGTGGTTGGCTAATGAAGAAGGTCAAGGTGTACAAACCCAATCCCATTCCGATTAACACCTGGACATTTATGACAATCGGGTTCAACTCTCACGGCAAGCTCCAGGAAGATGTTCATAAGTTCGCGCGCTGGCTGCGGAACGATATGGGCATCAACATCGCCCCAACTCCCGTCCCCGCTAACGGTGTGAAGGCGAACAGCAATGAGGCAGCCATCCACAACGCTTTCGCGCGTCTGGATAAGGACAAAAAGCGCCCGAATTTTGTGCTCGTCATCCTGCCAGAGAAGAGCACGTCTCTATATAACATGGTCAAGAAAACCGCCGACGTCGACTTTGGCTTCCAGACTGTTTGCGTGGTGGGGAACAAGTTCACCAAAGAAGGTGGCCAGTTGGGATATTTCTCCAACGTTGGCCTGAAGGTCAACCTCAAGTTTGGTGGCGTCAACCACCACGTTGAGGATGCAGTCGGGCTCATCAAGGGTGGCAAGACCATGTTTGTTGGCTACGACGTCACCCACCCGACCAACATGTCGGCTGCTGCGGCAGAGAAGGCGCCCAGTATCGTCGGCTTAGTGGCCAGCATCGACAGGGAGCTTGGCCAGTGGCCTGCCGTGGTATTCCAGAACCCCAAGGGCCAGGAACAAGTTGACAAGGTCTTCACCGACCACTTCAAGAGCCGCTTGCGCTTGTGGCAGAACAATAACAGCGGCCATCTCCCGCAGAACATCATCATCTTCCGCGACGGTGTCTCGGAGGGTCAGTTCAAGATGGTCTTGGACGTCGAGTTGCCTTACATCCGCGACGCCTGCCGCGCGGTGTATCCCAACGGAAAGCAGCCGCGTCTGACGCTCATCGTGTCGGTGAAGCGCCATCAGACGCGCTTCTACCCGACCGATCCGACCCACGCTCATCACAAGTCCATGAGCCCCAAGGAGGGCACCATCGTCGACCGCGGCGTTACTAACGTCCGCTATTGGGACTTTTTCTTGCAGGCGCACGCTTCGTTACAGGGTAATCTCCCCTCTTCCTCTTCTGTCGATTGACTAGACCGAGACTAACAGAGTAAAAAAAAAAAAAA
>Ga0065720_1019608_pt1 | contig 22593 bp, 22 predicted proteins | sample Thericmetagenome_FD_59107 | JGI IMG/M metagenome (GOLD analysis project Ga0065720, IMG submission 59107) | Thermophilic microbial communities from the Joint Bioenergy Institute, California, USA of rice/straw/compost enrichment - eDNA_2 v2... | ecosystem: Engineered > Solid waste > Grass >...
GGGGGGGGGGGAGAGCAGAGAAAAAAACGGCAGCAGCGGAACCAACAGCCCCAAAAAAGCTTATCCACGTCGTACCGAAGCATCAGACGGTATCACTCCTCCGCCCCTCATATCAACACAGAGTGGTTATACACAGATATGTCAAAAAATAACGCATGCTGGCCTCGTTATTATCCACGTATTGCTCTCACGTATTGCTCTATCTCAAAAATATTTAGCATTTTACCGATATTACTGTAGTGTTTGAGACACCCTATGCTAAGAGGTACCTCGACAGTTCTAGTGAAACTGACGTCCGTGCCCCACCACGAGAACAGGGAGCATAACAGCGACGCTAAGGCGCAACCCCACTTCAGGACAGGCGCGCTTGCTGAAATGGCTGCGCTACCATTCGCCAGAGCCGCGATGCCAATCTCACGCCCATGATGTCGGGTTTTCGGCAGGCGCTTGACCCGAGGACAGGCGCCGGCGGCTTGATAAGATTAGGATACGATATCAAAATGAACTTATAGATAAGATAGGAAGTATGTCGATTATTATCGATAAGAGCGACAGCAAAGGAGCGGGTGGTTGGTGACATGAAGCCATCACAGGACGCACTGTCGCCGTAGCACGAGCATTACTGCTGTGACTATTTCGATTGCTGGCGTCCAGATCTGAGGTTTTGGGCAGCCCATAACGGGCGACATCCGCCATGGCGGCAAACTACTGGGAATCGACCCAGCGCAAGTTCTGGCAGTTCACGAAGGAGGAGCTCGCTGCGATCCGCCAGCGACTTGACGATGCCGACAAGGAGCTGGTCCAGATGTTTCCCCTGCCGCAGATGCGGCACCTCAACATCTACTTCAATCAACGTATGTCTCCCAAGCCGAACCTATAAGATCCTTTTCAAGCTAATCCTCTCTTCACAGAGATCAACCGCCTAGGCAAGCGTCTCGGCGTCCGCCAACAAGGGATGGCCACAGCACAAGTCTACATCAAACGCTTCTACACGCGTGTCCAGATTCGCCACACAAACCCATACCTCGTCATAACGACCGCTCTCTACCTCGCCTGTAAAATGGAAGAATGCCCCCAACACATCCGCCTGCTCACCCAAGAAGCCCGCTCCCTCTGGCCGTCCGACCTCCACGGCCACGACGCCTCGCGCGTCGGCGAGTGCGAGTTCAGCCTCATCTCCGAAATGAACTCCCAGCTCATCGTGCACCAACCCTACCGCACACTCTTGGCCGTCCAGGAAGAGTTCGGCCTAACCCATGACGAGACGGCCCTCGCGTGGACGGTGATCAATGACCATTATATGACCGACTTGCCTTTGTTGCACCCGCCGCACATTGTCGCCTTCACAGCAATCCTCCTTGCGCTGGTGCTCCGCCCCAGCGGAGGCAGCGGCAGCAGGGATAGTAGCACGGGCCCCGGGCCAGCCGGCACCGGATCAGCCGTCGGAGTTGCGACAGGCCCTAACGCGCCACAGGGAGTTGCACTTGCCGCATCGGCGCTCGCCCAGGCGCAGGCCCAACAGGCGCAAGCCAGGGCGGCCGTGATGGCAGGCGGATCTCAGGGGGCAGACGGTATGGGCGGAGCCTCGGGTGTTGGGCAAGCGGCTGGCAGCGAGCAGCCCAAGAAGGCCACAGACCCTAGGCTGGCTAAGGTCCAGCGGTTCGCACAGTGGCTTGCCGACAGCAATATTGATATCGACGCCATGGTAGACTGCACACAGGAGCTGATCTCGTTTTATGAGTGCCATGAGCAATACAATGATAAGCACACGCGGGAGCAGATCAGTCGATTTATTAAGGCTAGGGGGTTGGATAAATGAGGGAGTATCTGGCCCAACTAACGTGACGAATTATTTCCAAGTGGATAGTGGCTCTGGTGAGCAAACGTCATTTGAGGTGCGCCCACCTGGAGCTTGAAGCAACCGATGAAGTTGCTAGCCCGGTTTGACCCTCAAGCCCCTGCGCCTCATCTTGTCACCACAACGACGCAAGGCTGCAGAGCTCGCACTTCACTCAAGGTACACAATAGCCCTGCCATGTCCCAATTATCGTGTTGCCCTGTCTCACGACAGCGGTTGGTACTATCTTACCCTCTAGCTCATCTGGCCTTTAAGGAACCCAGAGGAATGCCGATGTCATTTCAGTGACACTATAACCTGGAATTGCCATGTGCCAGCATCTGGGCATTCCCTGAGCAACGGAAGAACGGAATATAGCGCGTAACGCGTTCTTCCAAAGTAAGGAAAAGCCAAGAATAGAGCACTCATGGCCACTGAATGCTGAGAAGTAAAATAAGCTAGAAAGCCACAGTCCGTAAGCGCGCCCCAGAACACGTTCTCACCATAGAACCATTGCTCAGGGCTAACAACGGACAGGAAGATGTCCAGTTCGCTCATAACAACGCTAGTATTGTTCCGCTAATATATCACATGAACAACTACCTGGCATCAGCACCCTATGCTTCCCATTGAGCTCTTCAAGTTTGAAAGTACCAACTTCACTCTCGACAGAGCCAGGAGAACCCCCTACTCCTCCGTTTCTTAGCCAGCCCATATCGGCAACATCCAACAAGCGACAAGTTCGGGCTGTCAGTGCGCCACATCGCCATAGCCAAACACCTCTATTGCATCTCGGTACCATGACGCGGATCAGAGAGCACCAAAGCCCCCTGGTCACTATTTGCCCGCAACAAAACTCAATGCTCCCTTTTGCGAAAAGATGCGGCCAAGAACCGAATCTCGAGCTTGTTGGGTCCTCTTGTTCCCATCACCCTTCCTCATGTTGCAACTCCGTCCTTTTTACTTTTTGCGTCGGTCTTCTGTCATTTCCCTTTCGTCAGGAGTTTCTGCCTTTGCTAGACATGATTCCATTTCCTCCTCTTGCCCTTCCATTTGCCTTACGTCTCCCCTTCGCACTTCGGGTTCGAGAGTTCGATGCCATGGTTGTATCAGCTGAACCCGATCACTCCTGATTGTTTTGTTCAGCCGATCTCATTGTCGTCGGATCCTTAACGATGGGCGCTCCTCCAACCCGGGTATTCTGGGACCCACTGCTTGACGAATGTCCGTTGAATCATCTGCCCGAAAAGTCGGGTGGCGAGCTGGGCGACCATGTCAAGAAGGGCAGTCTCTATGCGGAGAGCTAAGCGGATACTTGCAGAGATCACTGGACGCGTCCAACCAAGAAGTTGATCGAAACACTCCCTTACCTGGAACGCCGACAAAGACAACTGGTAATGGGGAGGATCGAGCCACCAAGCCGCCCACTCAGAAACAAACTGAAAGATTTGCCGAGGAAAGGTAGCAAAGTGCCAGGTAATATAGATGGCCGTCCTTGCGGCTCGACCAGCGTAGAGAAATATGCCGCAAAGGGAAAACGCCAGATAAATACCAAGTGCGGAAAGCTGATACGAGATGGCGTCGAAGACTAATTCTGTGAAGAGATCGAGCAAGAACAGGTGGACCAGGAATCTGAGCAAACGTTTGAGCCACTTAATTATACATCGACACCGAGCTCGAATTCGTTGCAATTTCCCCGGCCTTTCACTGGGAGCCGGCTCCGTTCCCAAATTCGGGCTGCTCATGGGGTTCCGTCCTCCGTTCCCGCTGTTCAGAGGTGGCATCCCCCTGTTGCGTCGGCAGCGATGGGACAGTCAGATTCCCGTGCGCTCTCTCAAATCTGTTGGGACGCACGGCGGGCTCCTTTTGTGACGTTGCAGATTGCTGCTGTTGACGCCGATGACGAATGTGCCAGTTCCCGCCGGCCGGGGTCGAAGCCGGCCGCTGACGGGTGTTGATATTTGCAAATGGAGACGTTGCCCGCGCTACCGGCTCTACCGTTCTGGCTCTAGCTGGGCCAAAGCGCAAGACGCTTTCAGCTCTGTCGTCTTTGGCGGCGACGCGAAAGTTCGGAGGGAGGGAAAGACTGGAGCGGGCTGTGGTGTAGTTCGAAGAAGAGTCGGGGCTTGGCGGAGTAGTTGATGCTGGCTCGGCGTCGACGATGACTTCGGGGTTGGACGTAGTTTGAAGATTTTTGGTATTGTTTGGCTGAGGGTCCTTGCTTTCGCCGTTGTTCTTGATCCTCTCGACTGGCGCCATTGCTGATTGTTGGTGCCGTGGGTATTGGTTAAGAGGAAGTGGAGTTGATGTTTGGAAAGCTCATCAAGTAGAAAAGTTGGTTACTAGGGGTGATGACAAACTGATACTGGTAGTTCTGTGGTCACTTGATGGAAGAGTAGCACCGACAAAGAATGGAGAGTTTCAGCCAGGCTGGCCGAGATTTCATGTGTTGGCATCAAATCTTTTACCCTGGAAATCAGGAAGCAACAGTCCATCGACAACCAGAAGCGGCTAACCTCGTCAACGTTCTTGACGAGGCAAGAGAAAGAGCGAGGAGGAGAGACGCAGAACTTCACAGGAATAGTTCTTTGTTCTTGCCGCTTCAACACCGGGCCTACAACCACAATCCTTACTGCCCAGTTATTACTCGAGGGAAGTTAAGATTCATTGCCCATATTAACGGGAACCTGGATTCCTCGAATACAAAGCATCTGCTTAAGGACCCGAAGGGCTGCAAATTATATCAACGAGCTTAGGTTGTACTAGTTCAGGTGTAGGTTTCTAGACCTGCTTTGTGTTTTCCGCACGAATTAGCCCAACTTAAAGAGTCCAAATACTTGTTTCTCTCAAGTTTGGCATTAAGCTGGTATGAACAAGAGCATCCCATCCATGCCAACTCTTTTAGGTCCCTAGATTCCCCCATCATGGATACGAACTCCGCTATCTATAAAATTAATATCTTCCCTCCTGACCAGCTCAGTCGACATCAATGTTCGGAATAGTCCCCATCTCCACGGTATCCGGTCTCTCGGGCTTAATCTTGGGTGACTCAGCCTCCTTCTCATGGAACTGGTACCTCGCCTTGACCTTCATAGGCGGCGCATTAACGCCCATAGTCCAGTTCCAGTCCGCGAGCATGCGAATCATCGCCCAGCCGATCTCGCCATTCTTGCAGAGCACCTTGCCCCAATCGGCGGGCAGAGGGGCGTTGCGACGGCCCTTGCTGAAGAGGTAGAAGAGCGCGTGGACGATGAGGAAGCGGCGGATCGGTGCATCAGGCGTCGTGTGGGTGAAGATGTAGTCGATATCCTCGAAGTTGGGCGACTCGTGGAAATCCGTCACCTCGCCGAAGTGCGTGTAAAGTGCATCGATGGCTGCGTTGCGCAAGCCGACCATGCCGAATTTGCCACCTAGAACGTAGAGAGCGAGGCTTGGAGTCGTCAGCATCAGTTCACTTTTAGAAGTAACGTGTATGCTTACTAGTCGCGAACGGTAACGTCCTTTCCATCAGGCGGCTGAAAACGGAACGGACGGGCGCCGCCCGAGGTGGCGAAGGCATTGCCGTAGAGCCAGCGGATGAAGAGGCCAAACAACTTAGGGTCTTCATCAGGCAACTTCATTTCATCGCGGTTAACGTTGGAGTCGGCGCTGTTGAAGTACTGGTTGAAGAACTGCGACTTGCTCGAGAGGAGCTTCTCGTGGACGGCCCATTTCTTCTCCTCTTTTCCAACCGTCACCGTGACGATGCGGTCAGTGAGCCAGCTGTTGGTGAAGTCGAATTGGGTTAGCCATGTTCGGTGTTTCACTGTTCGATTGTTTCGATGCCCTGGTATCTTGGAGAGAATGGGCGGGAAAGAGAAAGCAAGCGTTCCGAGACTTGCGAGACCCAGTACGCTTGTTATGGAACTTTCTACTTACCGATCAGTCGGGTCAGACCCGGCCGGTGATGTGATGCTTACTTGCGTAGCAGTCTGTGAAGCAGGGGGAGGAACACTCGCCGACCCCAGAGTGGGAGTTGGCATGGAACGACTCGGACTCGCCATGATGGATATATTGAAGGAGGAACTCGATTTCTGTACTTAATGGCTACTTTGAAATGATGGTAAGCTGAACAGCATCAACAGCTCTTCCCAAAGCTTTCTTTTTGTAGAGTCTGCCTTTATAATGTGCTGTTGGAGATGAAGAGCGCTGCCAACGTCAACCCACCTTAAAGAAGTGAAGAATAATGAAAAAATCGAGAAAAGAATCGTGGATCTGAGTAGAAAGCGAGGAACTTTATTAACAACCAGGAAGCAAGCCTCTGGAGAGCGGGGCTGACCCGGGGAAAGTGAAGGGAAACATCATCGCGCCTTGCACTCGCCGTGTCCATGGCAAAAGCGGCTATCATGGGCCATGTGAACCGAAGACAAACAAATCTTTATAGGGCGAAAGTTTGTAGGACATGGGATTGCGGTGATATCATATAGAATGGCGAACATACAAAGAGATTTGGGTACCTGCTGTACAGTTGAGATCGCGTTCAAGATGATGATGGCATGGAAAAACATGATGTCTCCCAAGGTTTTTTAACAGGTAGTAATATTTCGCTTAGTCCAGATTAGTACTTTGTAGGAATCTTTATGAAATACAATCCGAGGATGTGTCATCAGCGATCTCCAACAACATCTGGATGAGAACGCCGAGTGAACATCCGCTGTTAATTCGAGAAGCAAACGCCATGACTGTCAGAGCAGTTTGGGACTATGCGAATCATATAAACCCATTTACCCGACAAGACCGATTTATCAAGTTCAGCTAACTCCCCCCAATAGTTTGGGCTTTGTCCAGGAGTCATATGTTGACTAAGAGTTCTGAACATACGTGTGAGCTACATAGATCGAATATAGGGACTATCTGTGATGAAAGCGTGATAAGAATTCTTGTGCCCTAACACTTCAGCTATTCAAGATCGATACAATCTCATGTCTGCTCCCTTTCCTGCCTCAGGACAATTCTCTACTGTCTGATAATGTAAGAGACAATCACATCAGGTATATAAGTTTGAAGAAAGCCACTATACTAGCCCATGCCCAAAAGATGGACAGATCCGTGTATCCCAAAGACTAGCACACTGAGACCAGTGAGTGTCCATATGCAGCTTCAGAGTGGCCAGCATCATACTATGCGTGGAAGCGCCAGATGGAATCGCAATAACAACTAACCATCTCCTAGCTAACAATGCGATTGTCGAACTGAGGGCGGATGAAGCTAACAGTGAGTAGGACTTATTCATTTACAAGTTTCACGCTCAGAACATGGCGATTGAAGTCATGAAGACTCTACAGATATGTGGAGACAGAGGTGCTTACTTCCAGCTTTTCACCTTCTGAACCCTTGACATTTTTCTTTATTCTGAAAACATCGCAATGTTATGCTTGCCAGAACAGCATGGTGCCATTTCTCACTACTTGTGGACCAAGAACTTGTGAACAACTCACATCTTGTTGAAGCTTTGTTGAAACCTCATATTAAGCTCAAAGCTTGAACTGCGGGCTGGACCGCAGCATGGACCGCTCATCAACAGCAATGTATTGTATGTTTCAAGACTAATATTGGATTTGTCGTGTTGAGTCAGAAGTATCTACACCACAATAATATCAAGGTCGAAGAAAAAAGGGGAAAAAATTAGTAAAATTCACTAGGCTGAACCACATGGCTTATCCAGACTTTAAAAGTCAACCACATTTCACCACTTTCAACTCCGAACTTCCCTAATATCACTTCAAGTTTTACCATCCATCCAGTTGTCAGGAGAGAAGCAATATGCTTGATTCATTATTTTAGTGTATCCAATACTCGTCAAACATGCAGATCATCGCTGCTGTCATGCCAAACCCCTTTCCTACCCAAAAATCCTATCTCATGCCATTCAATCCAGCTCAGATGGGGACAAACTACTGTTACAAACACCATGGAACACCGGCTATAAAGTAGGTAAACATTACAGGACACGTAAGGTTTACAGGCAAGCAAAAATCATCTGACGACACAACACACCAAAAGCAAAAAGGGAAAGTCTCCGAAGAAAGGGTGGGATAACAGCTTTCATGTTTGAACAACAGTTCAATCCATCAGGGGAACCTTGCTAAAAGCAAAGCAATGCCACAGCATCAAAATCACACCCACCGACACTCCGCCAGCCCACCTAAAATCCGCCATGATACCGTAATCCATGAGATGATGATGCAGACCCATAAAAGAACAAATACGAACAATAAAATGGATATAAAAAGCGGATGTTAAAGCAATAGCCGTAGCCATGCCTATGCTATGTGCCCGCCATCAAACCCATGATACAGTGAAACAACAAAAAATCACACAAATAAGGAATTATGAACCAACTCCACACCCCACTAGCATGCCTGCCTTGCCTTGCCTTTGCCGCCCCTGATGATGAACCGTGAATGATCCGGAAAATACCAAATCACTTTGGATGGAAAATTCTCCAAAGAACAGAAAACCGCACAATGATTTCTTTCGCCGATGCCCACACACCTCCCGCCAAAGATATTTGCCCATGTAGTAGCCCCCAAAGCTGAGATCGAGAACACCCAAAGGTTTGCAAAATAACACAAACACCGGAAAACCCCTTTCCTTTCCTTACACCCACCCCGTCCGACCGTCCGTCCGGAGAAAGAAAAGCCGTCGTTCTATAAATCGAAACACGTCTTTTTCTTTGTCGTAAACCCGTGAGAAAGAGGAACCGTCAACGCTTTTTTTATCGTATGGGGATTCGAAAACCGCCGCCCGCTTCCGTGATGACCCGAGAGAGAAAAACCGCGCCCAAACACCGTATTGTATGGTATCGCTGAAAACAAAACCAAACCCGGAAACTCCGTTAGACACCGATGCAAAACGTTGGCTTGCTGAGGATGATGCAAAACCGCCGTGGAAACGCCCATTTTTTTTTGGAAACAACAAAAAGAGCTCCCCATCACCCTAGGGAATCGGGAAACACCGCGCCGACGTCATTTTGAACGTTGTATCCGTAGAAACCGCCGTCCCAGGTATCGATTAAATCTTTAGTCGCGCCATCCGGAGAAACGTAAAGAAGAACTTTTTTTGCCGCTTCCAAGCAAGAGAAGCTTTTTTTAAGCCGATGAAAGACAAGAAGTTGTACAGGGTTGGGTATCGCCAAGATGAAAGTTGCCAAGGAAGTCGAGGATCCAGTCGACCTTGAAAACTCCAGGTACTTGTTGTCGTATCCCTTGCCTGCCAGAGGTGGAGAAAAAGAAATAATCGATGCCTGCTGAGTTGTCGAGAATGTCGGTGGTGCCCGCCGCCAAGATGATGAACAGCTGAAAATGAGCGAATACACACAGATAATTTTACAGGTCCTGTTTGCAACGACGACAAACGGCCTCAGGTCGGCTCAGTCTCGTCTGGGCATTCACAGAAGCGAGACATCACGGCCAGCATCTTACCACCGTCTGCCGACGGTCTGCTGCACCCGCGCAGGGGAGACCGAGGGCGGCGGGCTCGACATGCTCATGCCAGTCACCGGGTTGACGATCGGAATCGGGTTCCGGGGACGAGAGGCAGAGGGCTGGTGGAGCTTCAAGGGAGACTGCTGAGGCTGGAAGGCCGGAGGGATGAAGGCAGGAGAGGCCGAGTGGAGGGTGAATGCCGTGGCAATCTGGGTAGGCTGCTGAGTAGGCGAGCCTTGAGGGGAGTTACTGGCCAGCGAGGAGCGCTCAGAAGCCGAGCTGTGGATGGAGATGAGCTGTTGCGGGGGAAGACAAGAGTCAGCCTATGGTTCAGGGGAGGGGTCCAAGCACCATCAATACTATAATACCACTGCCGGCGGTAGACGTACATCACTCTCTGTCAACAGCCCCGGGCAAAACTCCATGTCATCTTCGAGGTCGAAGGACCGGTGGGCTTCGAACTTCATGCGGAAGTTGGTGATGTTGAGGGATTCGGTCAAGTCCTTCATGCTTCGGACGCCGCGGAACTGCTTTTGGGGGTTCTGCGAGACGGATAGCCTCGGCGCTCTGCGATTGCGTCCGCCATGGTGGCTGTGGGAGACGGGAGCAGCCGTCGCAGGAGTAGGCTGAGGGTGCGCGCCGAAGTAGTACGAAGACATTATGATTGGTAGGTGGTAGCAACAGCAGCTAAGGGGTAAAGGCAAAGCACGCAAATCTAAGCCGACAATTTGCCTGACAAAATGTGGACCGAGCCGACAGAATGCCTTTTTTGTTGTTACGAGGAAGCACTAAGGAACCGAGCGTCGTAGGGGACGTGCGTCGGTTCGGCGTATGCAAAACTGTCGGGATGGAATAGGGAAGGGTGTGGAAGTGGACGTAGAAGAGGAATGTTGTCAGGAGGCTAAGGTGAGGTGACGAGAGATGGAGATGTGGGAGCGGGAGCAGAAGTGGAAGTGGAAGTGGAAGAGGAGAAAGCAAAATGGAGGAACAGCAATTTTGAGAGGATGTGTTTTTTTGGTGGGACGTGGGGATGGGGAAGGTGAGGGTAAAGTAAGAAAAAGAGGCGAAGGGGCAAGAGGGTCCCAGCCGGAGCGGCGGAAGGGTTGGACAACGGCTCAGAGTGGTGGGGACATCGACAGGGGCGTGCGCTAATGCACGAGAGAGGTAGGACCCCGGACGCCCACCACTCACTTGCCATGCACTGACCACTCTGCTTGCGGGCAGGGTGGCAAGACCAGCAGCGAGAGGTGGGGACTTCTCACATTCAATTGGCCAAAGGTGTTGTACTAGTCCGTAAGTGGCTTAGCTCAATGTGCTGCTGTTGTCGTGCAATTTTTGGTCCTGGACAGGCGTTTCGACACAGCCAGCAGCAGCGCAGGAGCAGCCCGCAGCAGGGACAGCAGCGACTCAGCGGGCAGCAGACCAGTGCCGAAAACGGCTGGGCGCTGAGCACCGGCCGTGCTGGCCTGCTGTGGTTGGAGCTGGAAGTAGAACGATGCTTCGAGCTCCACCCAGCTCTTCCAGGTTGGCGTCTTTGTCGACCGGGCCATAAGCGTCACCCGACGTGGCCCGATGTTAGTGAAGCGTTCTCGAAGACCAAGACAAGAAAAACTGGAGACGAAGAGACAACAACATTGGGACAAGGTCATCGTCATTAGTGTGGTGCTGTAAGCATCGAGTCCCAAGTCGCGGTTCCGGTCAATATTGGTGGCCCAGACGAGGGTTCCCGGAATCCATATGCTTTGTTGTGTTGCGGTCCACTGGCCGCTGACTTCTCACTGTGATCAGCGCGCGGCTTTTCGCCTGCCATTTCGCCTTGCTGCGGAGCTCTGTAGACCTGTGAAAGCATCCGTCAGCTCAACACCAACGGCCAGCTTGCATTTCTGGCAAGTGAACAAACGCAAAACCATACATTATTTTGATTAACGTCACTCAGGTTCCCCAGAAGCTTAATAGTCTTGTAAAAGCGGCAACAATGCACACAGGCGCCTGTTGACTCTCGAGCGGGTGTCTGCTGTCCAATTGGCCCGGGTCTTGTGCACATTGCAGCAACCATGCCCGCGGCGGGCGGCTTGCGGTGCATGATCCAAAACTGCCGCCGAGCAAGCGGCCATTGGCCACCTGGGAGCAAGCAAGCACAATCGGTTAGGGCCAGCCTTGTGGCGGCAAGCTTCCATCATCGCTACGTTCCATGCTCCTGACAGATGGTTCCTGACTGCGACGAAGCTCCAGGCTTCTGGGCGGCCAGGGGGAGACCGGTCGGTCTCGACGTTAATATCACCCTCCCTCCCTCCCTCTCTCCCTCGAGCTGAGCCACTCGTATGTCATGGTGTGTCGACAAACGCATGGTCCCCGATAAGATCGATCCGGGGAACATCTGGGGTTGTTCACTTGGCATCAATTTGAGTGTTGGTCAGCAGGCAGGAACACAGAACCGGATCTGGCAATCGATAGGATGCCGATCCCGTGGTCTATGTAAGCCTAGGCTCGGCAGCCACAACAGCTGAAGGTTGAACATGCTGGCCAGGCTCAACACCGATTGGCGGTTGTGACGCTCTGCTGCTCTCAGGCGTTTGATTTCGGGCGTTGAGTGACCCGAACAATAGCATTCTTGGGCAATCTTCGCTTCTCACCATCGCTCCATTGTCGGCATTACAATATTATCGATGTACAGTCTGGGCACAGCAAACCGCTTACAAGCCTTCGCGATTATTTCGATGCCCGGCAAGCGACCATAAGGTATCATTGACATGCCCTATCAGCCGGCATGTGCGCCTGTCAGAGCTGCATGACGACGGAGGCAACTCACAACCCCACCTTGTGGATGTCTTGAAAAAATGCTTGACTCTCACCAGCTGCCTGTATTCGCCGGATGACTGACGCTGCCTTTTTACCTACGACTTCCTATGGGAACAGCGAGAGATCGACTGCAGGATCTGAGTAAGTCGTAGCCATAACTAGCAAGGTCATCACAACCATGATATTGGGCCTGACTTTGGACGCTGTTGCTGGCAGCCGGTCTTCCCATCTGAATTCGGGGCTTGACGTTGGCTGCAGAACAACCCCCCACCCTTCCGAGACTGTTCTATGGGTGGGGTTAACAAAAGGGGCACTCTGGGCCGGGCTTTTGACGGGCTCCGTTTTCTGGGGGTTGCATTCTTGTGTGTGCTGGCTCCATGGCTCATCAATAGCGAATGGCGACCTCATCACAGTGATCACAGGCAAGAAACGAGCTCTTGATGTTCTCATTTCGCTGAGGTTTCCTGCTCATCAACGTTGTCGACGAGCAATCAGTAGAGGTAACGGTTACATAACGACCTCAAATGTCTTTTGTGCCTGAAGCGGGGCGGGCCATTTTAGCTCATCAACAGCCGGGACTGGGCAGCCCCCCCCAGATATTAATTGTTCTGTTGATTCGAGGACAGAGCATGTAACGATGAATGTTGACCAGTGATCCGGCAGGGCCGCAAGCGAGATCAAGTGAGCAAAGGTGGAGGAGGCAGCTCGATCGAGGGGTGTTCCTTCCCCTTGAAACCCAAATGCCTGGCACCGCCGTGCGCACCCCATCGAAGTGTTTTAGCGGGAGGGGGTCATCAATGGAGTTAGATGCACGTTGGGAAACATTGCCCATCTGGCCAGATACATTCGGGATCCAAAACACGTGTTACCAGTTGTTAATGTGGTTGACCTCGACAAGAGGGAATGGAGCGATCATCTTGCGATCGAGAAAAAGCTTTCGCATCACCTGCACCACCAGTGCAGAGCTATGTGAACCTGCGCTTCTGTCCCACGACTTGCTATTCGCCGCCCGCCGCTCCCGATAGCTTGCCAGTGGGGTTGCATGCGGGCAGAATGCCCAGCCTAGAAGAGAGAAGCCCAGCGAGAGCGGGAGGGTTGGACGAACCCTCCCCATCCAGCACACCCTTGGTGTGGCTCAGCCCAACACAGTCTTCCACGAGACCCTAATCCACCGTACAGTGTGGTGACACAACACGAGACTTCACCAGACTTCACGGCATCGTGATGTCTTGGTTGTCCTCAAGTGAAAACCTAGTGCTTATGCAGGCAACAAGATCACAATTTTCACCAAAAGAACGATTTGCAAATATCGCCCTGGGCTCTCAGTAGCTGAGTTGAGCCGGGTAGTTCAGACGGGCCAAAGCGAGAGCGAGATTAGATTTGGAATGACTCGAGCACCAGTCCCAAGGGATGTCATGGGACTTTGAAACAAAGATACTCGCAATGCTGCAGGTTCCTGTCTGGACTGGAAACAGTGCTATGTCAGATCTCCCAGTGTCAGTTGACACTGTGCCAAGCAGAAGTACCCCTCTGGCCAGGGCGCAGCACGGGCCACGGGATGGCCGAAACTCTCGTGCCTGGCCTGTCCTGCTATTCTGCTGCTTGACAGAGCAGGTCGCGGCCCAATCATGGAGCAGGAGATGGAAGCGGCTTCTTCGTCCACAGAAGCCGACTGGCGGACAAACACAACTGCTGGGCCGGGGGGAAAACTGGGAAAACAACTGCTGCAATGAGTGTGAGATGGAAACCATCACACACCGCTTTTTGCTTCCAAGATCCATTCGGTGTTGCTGTTGGATGGATGAATGGAGGGGAATGGGAAAGCATGGTACGGACAAAAAGAGACAATGCAAACGACATCACAGTTGTTATGGTTGTTCGTGGGTGTGAGTGCGTGCCGCCCATCTGCTGAGTTCTTTTGAGAGGGCGCACCATGATATCGCCATGTCTTCTTATATTGCCCTGTCTGTGTGCATCTATAAAGGAGCTGGTGAGAGAGGAATGGTCCGGTAAGGCGGTCAAGCTACCGCTGTCCAATCGCATCTTGTCTCCACGCCTCCTTACACCATGTGCTCCCAGCTGTTGCTTGCGAATTCGGGTGTGCTTCCCGTCTGCAGCGGGCTCGCCTCTTCGTCGTTCACCAACAGCGGGGTAGTTTTAAAAGGCTCAGATGAGGACGACATGTGGCCAGTTTGCAGTCTGCAGATTGCCCGCTCTCTTCATGGGCAAGCTGCATGCCATCCGTGCGGCACCAAGCAGCAAGTCAAGCGGCCACTCGCTTGTTGATAGTCTTACCGTCTTCTAAGTTGATCCGAGCCCTACCGGATCGAGTTTACCAGGCAACAGCTGTGCTGTTAACATTACGGGCAAACTTGTTACTACTGACTTAGATAGACTACCTCCATTGAAAAGGAATGGTGTGACCTCCGCGATCACCTCGGTCTGCCCACATCTCACCGTCCACACGGGCGGTCTCGCCGCCTGGCAGACTGAGTACACATTAAACAATCCGTCGGACTCCGTCTTCCTCCGGCAGTGGAGTCGCGAGAATATCCACAACTTTCTTGGCTTTTCGGGTTGAGCGGTGTCTTTGGCCCTATCTATCCAGCCCCTTTCTTCTCGGGGCTTCGGAAGGGATATTTTCTAGCACCCAGAGCAGCAGAGAAAATCGGAATCCTTCCCGGATTGAACCACGTATCCAATTGACGCTATGCTGGGTACTGTTGACTTGAACAAGCGATGATCTCCTGCGCGGTTGCCCCACAGAACATGCGAGCGCTTTTGACTGCCACGGAATTTTGGTCGCGTGCTTCATGTCATGGCCAACGAATTATCGCCATTTGACTGGGCCCTTGTGTCGGGCATTAGTGCACAGGCGCTGATGATAATAGCAATTCATTGTATTGGAGATTGGGCTTAGTGTGAGACTGCCGGGCCGAGGGCCGGGCGACCCCGATCGGGCCAGGTTTGAGCTTATTCGGCCTTGTGTTGTCGCCGTCTGAGGCAGAGACAAGACCCATGCGTAGATGTTTGTAATGCCCTTTGCTTGTTCCTGGCTGGGGCTTGTTTACTTTCCTCGTGTTGTGTTACGACTTCAATGTGTTGAGCTTGTCCATGGCCTTGTCTTAGCTTTGGCTGTGCTAGAGGAAATAAAACTCAGAACGATATTCCCAAAGCCACTCATTTCCTGTAGCATAGAATACGTTTTGGCGCTATGTCTTGTGCGTTGAATTTTCCTCGGAAAGGTCAGCGTTGATTGTGGTAAATTCAAGTAGTAGTCGCAAGTTCTGGAACGCGGGTGTTGTTTCGTGGTTCAAAAATAGGGGCATATCTCGCACAAACTTAATGTCTGGCACATGTCATAACAATATCAGTTCGCGAATATGTTGGGGCTTTCCAAATAAATGGCATCTAATTGCTATGATCACCCTCTTCCAGGCTGTTGTGTCACTTCATCAAGCCTGAAAGCTTCGCAGCAGCGCGGCGTTGCTCAGTCCATCGCCGCGCCCCGCATTCTATTACCAATCGAGTTTCAGAGCTTCACTTTTGACACTGAAGAGAATAAACGCTTCAGATAAGAGAATAGTTGAGCAGCTAATGGCATTGATACACATCGACTAAACGAGCCAACATGACCTTGAGTTGGGCCCCGAAATCTCGATCTCTTGATGAGAAACGGATGGCAAAATCCCGCCAAGAAGTAGAACAGAGGTCCACTCAGTAATGACGTCATCGTCGATTACACGCTGAGTGTCGGCAGCTCGAGGCCTGGGAGGTTATCCTACTGAGCTGCTCTTGCCCTGTTGACGAGGACAAGGCTGCCTTAAAATTTCCCATATTGAATCTTATAGAACCGGTTATTATCATCTATAGCCTGTTACTTTCATCTTGCTGATTATCACAAGCTTACCGAGTGTCACAATTTTCAAATTAGTTCCCAAGGCCAGTTAGATTATCCGTCCCTGCGTTCTAGCACCAACACAAAAAACAGAGACTTAAAACATCAGGCCAACTCGAAGGAACAATCAACATCCCACTAAATCTCTCCGTTTATCGATCTGAGCAGATATAACACCACCAAGATGTCCTCAGCATTCCTAACTCTCACCGCATCCTCCCGCGTCCATGCCCAGCGTCTAGCTTTCACGTCCCTAACCGCCCGGCGGGCCCTTACACAAACTTCCCTTCGCCGGGATGCCCCCGGCGGTCTAAAAGAAGACGCAATAGGTATTTGTTCCCCCCTTTCCCTGTTCCTCAATGTCTCCCCCAAAATCCCTGTCAAACACCACCTCTAACGCCTTCCCCCATAAATACGGGGGATACAAGCAGATTTGAGTTCTGAATCGACGGAGATCCACAAGCGCGACTCTCTGGAGAAGCAGAAGCAAGGCAAGGGCCACTGGAAGCCGGAGTTGGCGAGCGTGAGCGAGGAGAGTGTGAAGGCAGATCGATCGGGTCCGCGCAAGACAGATCCGGAGTCGATTCGACTTTTGCAGGAGCAGACCAAGTATTCGGCTGAGGAGAGGGCCAAGAAGGGGACTAGTGTGTCGGATGGGTTGGAGGAGAAGGCTTGATTTTGATTTTGATGAGGGGACGTCGTTTATGGGGCTACAAGAGATTGGGTAAAGGAAGAGATTATTAGCGGCTATGGAAGGTCAAAGATGGATAGAGAGCTGGGGCATCACTAAGTTTGATTGAGGACGTCTGGGGAATAAAAAAATGAAGGTTTGGGATTGTTACATTGAGCAAAACGGGCACAACCATTTTACTGTCACGCATGGGCAGCTCGTATAAACTGGCTAAGGATAACAGATGCATAGTAAGACTTTTGTTGATCTTCCTATGTCCGGTTGAATGGTTTTGCGCTACCGACGTGGTATCGAACTCTGAAACCATCCTACGCCTACCCCCCAAGCCATTGGCATCCTTAGAGAACAGCGATACTCAAATAAAAACCCAACCAGTTGACACGTTTACTTTGATAAAAGCTTTTCTGTCACTGGGTAGTAATAACCATAGCAACGAAGCAAGCACTCAGCTCAGAATATGCAACTGTCCTGACTCCCCCAAGCATTCCTGTCAATTCTTAATTGCTCTTCCTCCCCCGTCCCCTGTCCCGTCTTCCTCTCCCTCTCCCTCCACCTCTAGCACCACCCCAACCTCTGTGTCCACTGCCTCTGCCATTAACAGATGCAGTCAGCTTTCTCGCCGGGATATCCTCATCCTCATCGTCCGACGACTCGTACTCCGACACTGGCTCCTGTGTTGCTGCAGCAGCATCAAGTCTGCCTCTGCCTGCGCCATACTCCGACCCGCTCTCCTGGTCACGGCTGTCACAAGCCTGGTAGCTGCCATCTTCCTCGTCATCCGAGTCGTCGCCGAGCCTTATTATGGTCAGACCGAAGGGAACGCGAGGGAGTGGGTGCGGGGAACGGGAGCGGGATTCGGATTGGGATTCTTCGGAGGCAGAAGCCGAAGGTTCAATTGCTGCCAATGCCGGGAGGCTGTGGGAGCATGAGCGGGAAAGGGATGCCGATATGCTGGTAGAGCGGGGAGCCGTCGCCCGTGTGAAGGCACGCCGGTCGGTTGAGGCGGCCTCCTCTTCGGCGGTCGGATCAAAGTCCTTATCTATCTCCTCAGTGGTACGCCGACGAGGAGGGGTCTCACGTGCTACGGAAGACCGGGCGGACCCAGTTTCACGGTGGATGCTTTCCCTTGCGGGGGTAGCCGATTTCGATGATACGGGAGCTGCAGAGCCCTGGCTGGTGCTCTTACGCCCGACAATCTTGACCTTCTTGCCCCTCATGCGCATCCGTTCGGTTATGGACATGAGCGGTTGCGAGGGGAGTTCGATCATAAACTCCGTTCGTCTCGCTGGCGGTGGTGAGGGCTGAGGCTGGGGTTTTGGTTGAGGGTTGCGCGGAGGACGGCCGCGTCTCCTGGGGGGTTCGGGTGCGACACGAACTTCCTCCGTCAGGGCCTGTTCTGCTTCTTGGGCGATGGCCTCCCCGTTGTCGTTGAAGGCATCGAGTGGCCTCGCCAGTTGGGCGTCGATGTCATCCTCGGGTTCTTTCTCACTTTCCGGAGGGGCGCTAGTCGATGGCCGAGCCTTAGGTGGCCTTCCACGACGGCGCCTCGGCTGCTCTGGTTGCGACCCTTCCCTCTTCTGCTCTCTCCCTGGCTCTGGCTGAGGAGTAGGCTCTCGCTGAGGCTCAAGCTGCGGCGGTGCAGCCTCCGACTTGCGCGGCCGACCTCTCTTCCTGCCCGTGCCTGTTGTCGTTGGAATGTTGGGAGTCGGAGGTACAACAGGTGCAGCAGCAGCTGTAGGCGCGGCCATAGACCGGACAGCAGCGGCTGCCACATCAAGAGGATCTTTCTCAGCATCGTCCCCATTAAAGTACGTGATACTTTCTGGCGGCTTCTGCAAGCGCGAATTGATGACCTCGTCGATGTCGTCCTCGGCGTTGTTTTGCTCCGCGTACGACATCTTCGACCGTGCATGTCGAAGAACCGGCCTATGCAGAGACTCTTCACGAGGTGCTGCCGACGCTAGCGGCTCGATAGAGGACTCTTCTGTCCGTTGGGGTGCCGTTTCTGGAGGAAGGGCTCGCTGCTCTCCGTTAGTGGGAGCCTCAGTTATGGTAGTGTAAGCATTGAACAAAGCTGGGTCCATGTTGCTCAGCGCAATTTCTTGGTGATCACGCTGAACCGGCTGATTATCATCGAGCTTGGGCTTCTTCCTGTAATGAGAACGAGACGCCCGGAAATCAGGATCACCATCTTCCTCTTGATGAGCCCTGCGCTTTGCAAGACGCAGCTGCTTTTTGAGGTACTCTGACATCTTGGGTTCGTCGTTGATAACCAGACTCTCGGTTGTTGGTGCCTGGTAAGGATCAAAGAGAATCTTGTCTGGGCTGTCATCTTGCTCGTAGTAGCCCATACCAAGCATGCGCTCACGGCCGAGAATTGTTGGATCAGGGTACGATGACTCATCGCCGCGGATAGACGCGCCCGCGACTGCCACAGGACGGGCATGCTCTCTGATGCTTTCAACACCAGGAGCAGGATATACTCCCATAGGCGCAACGTCAGGCTCAGTATTCTTGCCCTGGGCGCTGCAGCCATTAGCAGCGGATTGTTGCAAGGCGGCAGTTAAAGTCTGAGCGGTCACGCCGTTGGTTAATCCATCGCCAACCAGCTCGACGTGCTTGGCCTTTTCAGCTTCGGCGGCCTGTAGCAGTCGCTGCATGCGCTTGCTGGACACACTTCGGCCCTCATCACCGCCGATCTTCAGCCAAGAGAGATTGTGGACACGAAAGTCAACGAGCGATTCGACACTGCGGTCATCTGCGATGCGACGAGTGTCGTGGCCGATGAACGTTGACTTGGGAATGTAAGGAGTGCCGTTGCCTGCCCTCCGGCAAGAACCACAATTGCAGATCTCGAGGCACTTGGGACACTGCCACCTCTCGTTTTGCATCACGTCTTGGGGCATCAGGTCAAATGCTCTGTAGAGCACGCCATAGCAATAGGCATCGGTACAGCCCTCGTTGGTGCAGAAAGCAAGCTTGTAGGTGTAGTCCTTGTGAGCGCAAACGTGGCAGCGATAGACATTTCCCTTTTTCTTCTTTCTGCCCTTCTTCTTGATGCGCCGACCATTCTCGTCGACCTCAATCTCTGATCCTTCGTGATCGGGCATCTGCTTGACCTTGGTGATGTCGTTGAAAGGCCGCTTGCGAAGTTGTTCCTGGCAAATCTGAGCAGCAGACTTCTTGCCAGTCCGCTTCCTCTCCAACTCCAAGGGGAGAGGAGAGCTGTCGAAGCTGATGTAGCCATCGTTCTTGATGATGAGCGCACGCCAGGTTTCGTACTTGTCCACAAGCTCGGACCAGCGCCACTGCTCGCACCAGGTCAGGTTGGAGACGCAGAAGCACGACCGACCCATGATATAACACTCCATGCAAATATCGTAGGTATCCTCGTCTCCAGTGACCAGCGTCCGTATGCAGTTCTTGCAGGTCAGGAAGCGGTTGAAAATGTTGGCTCGGCAGTAAGAGCAAGTGATGTTAGAGTCGTATGGGATGTACTCAACCTCCTTCTCCCGGGTCGCGAACATTTCGTCGACGAGGATCTCAGTGTAGAGCTTGAAAAGCGCTTTGAAGTCGGACGCAAGCTGCTTCATACGTGTCGAGCTCTTAATCAAGTCTTGTGCAAACCCAAGGAAGCCAATGTCGGCGGTCTTCTCCGCCTCTGTCATGATCTTGTAGTACTTGTCCAAAGTGTAGTAAATAATGGCCTTGTTCTTGTATTGTTCGTCACGGCAAACAAGTCGGGCCTTGGGTAGCGCTTCATGGAGAGCGTTCTGCAGGGTCTCGACGGTCGTCCGGTTCCATGCTACCTTCATTGTCCTGGTACCGCGGTTCCAGACCTGGTGGGCCGCAAGAGGAGGGATCAAAATGAAGTCGCCAACTTTCTGCTCGACGATGTAAACCGGGAACGTCGCCTTCTTCCAGGCGTTTATCTGCGCAAAGTGCTTTTCGATCTCGATGTCGTGGCCAAGCATGGACAGAAAATACTCGCGCACAACTTCGCGATCCTTCGTTTCCGTCATGAACCAGATGGAGCTGCCGGGCTTCTCGCCGTTCTCATCGCCAGATGCATCAACCATAATATTATGACCTAAGCTGCCACACATTTCACGGTGCGCCGGAGTGTATGTACCCTCGTGACCGATGTAACACATCAAGTTCTGGGCGCGCATCTCTTCTGGCAGGCTGCTCATCAAGTCACCCGCCGGTGCGGGAGATCGGCCGGAAGGGAACAGATTCAAGTCATCGTTGCGCGCTTTCCCCGGTCGCTCGTCCACATTCTCATTGAGGTACCAAAGGTTGGGCGGGATGATTGTCGCGAGGTGAGCTGCCCACTCGGGAGGGCAGTCGATGTCCTTGAGGTACAGTCGTTGACGGCGCTCATCGCGAAAGTTATGCGGAGTCCACTGGTTCGCAAGCTGTTTCATCGATCGGAGATAGTGACCCATAGTCATGGGGATGTCTGCTTGTGCGACGATGTCGCGAACAATTTCGGCTGCAAGTAGTCAGCTAAAACTGGCAGTCACTCCAGGGTCGAAGCCCGAGGAAGTGTATTAGCCTGCGCACGTTTCTTATTGTATGTCGCCTCCAGCCACTGCGCGCTGAAGAGAGACTTGGGAAGCCAGTCATTCCATTTCTCAATTACGAGCGGTTTTCCACCGCGAACAACGTGCAAATATACGAGTCTCTCAAACTCCTGCGGACCCAGCTTTCTGATCTGGGCAGCAGGGACGCGCAAGACCCAATGAAAATTCGGCGTCCTCTCGACGAGGCCGTGAAGATCGAGATCTGGAGGGATGGGATCGAATTTTGCCTGAGGATGCAGCGCGGTCGGCATTGCGACGGCTTCAAGTGACGGGTCGCATGGTCAGTTCGTCGTCAACGATTGCTGTCTGGGCGCTGGACGTGTGTGGAAATCGAGAGTCGCGAAGTGTTGAGGATATGGGCGCCAATTATCGATGTTGATGTGCGAACTGCATGGCACCCGAATGCGCTCGCTGGGACATGTCGGGGATTCTTGCGCTGAAAGTGGCCCAGCTCAATGGGCGCAAAGAAGGGTGGAAATGCGGTGCGATGAATGGAAGGCGCGATGACCGAGTTTGGATGAAATTCCGGAGGGATTGGCCGCTGATCGAAGCTCAGCCTTGAAAAAAGTGGAGAGATGCTGTGGGAACATGCAAGTCTCTGTGACCAATAATGCGGAAGAATTGGCATTCGAGGAACGACACCAAATGGCAAGGCTGAAAAACCGAGGTCTCATGTGGAAATTCGCAAAAACCCACTGAGGGGGTTCCTTTGCTTCATTTCATTCTTCTCTCCTTGAACTTCAAATATTAATGCATTAATCTGAGGCGTTCAAAACTTCATTCTTGTCTTCTTGTTTTATTTCCCTTAATCTTCGGTGGCAGCGTAAGATATTTCTCATTTTGGTTTCTGACAGGGAAGGGTTCAGCCCTGGCTTCGTGTAAGTAGTAGTTTAGGAGCCTGCAGAACGCGAAGAATGAAACGATAGAGATGATCAATTCATTGACGCAAGCTTCAGACTTGACCAACTGAGTCATCTTCCTGACCATACAACCACCATGTCCACCAGCCGGCTCCTCGCCCGGCTGCCCCTTCGGCGAGGGCTCATTCCCTCCTCCAGGACCTTCTCATCATACTCTCTCAACCACATCTCTTCTCCATGCCGGAACCTCTTCATCCGTCGCCGACTAGCCCTCGCCTCCTATCAGAATGCCCCTAAGGCCCTCGTGACGTATCATACCACCTCCTCTCTTTCAGCATCCACAACCCCCAATGACACCCGCGAAAACCCAATTCCCCCGGCCGAATATCGCCCCCCGACCACAGGCCTCCTCTCCTACCTGCCCCCCTCCTGGGTTCCCTACGCAGAACTCGCCCG
>Ga0065720_1003843_pt1 | contig 22582 bp, 17 predicted proteins | sample Thericmetagenome_FD_59107 | JGI IMG/M metagenome (GOLD analysis project Ga0065720, IMG submission 59107) | Thermophilic microbial communities from the Joint Bioenergy Institute, California, USA of rice/straw/compost enrichment - eDNA_2 v2... | ecosystem: Engineered > Solid waste > Grass >...
GGGCCGGGCGAGCCGCGAGTAGGCGTACGCGGCGGAGACGAGGGTCATGTGGTGGTGCCAGCCCGGGTACGAGCGGCCGGAGAAGCCGAGGTAGCGGAACCGCTCGTTCAGGCAGTCGACCGTCACCCGGGCGCTCCGCTGCAGCACGACGAGTTCGAGCAGCTCCTCCCACCTGCGCCCGGTGAGGTTGGTGAGCCAGACCGGGCGCTGCCCGGGGGCGCCCTCGTCCGGCGTCGAGAACAGCAGATAGGAGCCGTGCGGGACGGCCGCGAGGCGGACCGGCGCCGACAGAATCCGGACATGCCGGAAGCCGCCGTCGTACCCCATCACCGTGGCGACGTGGGTGTGCCACCGGCGGTGCAGGTCGAGGCAGCGCGCCGCGCTGAGCGCCGCGCCGTTCCGGCCGCCGGACCGGTACGGCGAGGCGGCCTCGTCCGCGATCACCCGCGCCGTGGGGCCGACCTCGGCCACGAAGCCGAGCCCGAGCGCCTCCAGCTCGGCCACGGCGACGCCCGGGTCGGCGGCGTCGCTCAGGTCGGCCACCACGGGGACGCCCGGCTCGCCAGCTCGCCGTACCGAGCGTTTGATCAGGTCGAGGGCGAGCCGCCAGCCGGGCTCCGACGTCGCGGTGGCCGGGATGCGGGTCGCCTGCCGGGACCGTTCGTCCGCGACCCACTCCGGCGGCAGGTGCATGTCCCAGTCGACCGGGAAGTTCGCCCCGGGGCAGGAGAGCAGCAGCGCGGCGACCGCCTGGCAGTTCACCGTGCGCCCGGTGCGCGGGTCGAACCGCTGGTGCACGCCGACGAGGCGATCCCCGCGCTTCGGCAGCACGATCTGCGGCACCGTCCACGCGCGCACGTGGGCGCGCCGCTCCACCCACGCGGTGAGCGCGCCGCGCGGCGCCTCCCAGCTCCACGTGCTCGCGTTGACGAACTGCTGCAGCGAGTGCCACGCCGACGCCGAGCCCACCGCCGCCTCGGCGAGCCGGCGCATCGACTTCTTGCCCTGGGTGAGCAGCAGCCCGCGCAGGTACACGCGGGCCCACCGCCGCTGGTCGGCTCGGGGCAGCGAGGCGAAGAGTTCGTCGGCCAGGCTGTCCACGGCGTGCAGGTNGACCTGGGCCGTGCCTGGTGTCCTCCCGAGCGACACGAATGCTCCCCTTCCCTTCAGGGCCGGCCCGTCAGATCTGGCGCAGCGCGCCGCCGTCGACCGCCCACTCCGCGCCGGTGACCTGCCCGGCGAGCGGGGAGAGCAGGTAGGCGACGACGCGGGCGACGTCGTCGGGGTGGCCGATGCGGCCGCTCGGCAACCGGCGGACCTCCCGGATGAAGTGGTCGACGGCCTCGTCCGGGGTCATGCCGTACCGGTCGGCGAGCTGCTCGGCGAAGCCGCCCGGCGCGTCGAACAGCGCGGTGCGGGTCGGGCCCGGGGACACCACGTTCGACCGGATGCCGCGCGGGCCGAACTCCGCGGCGAGGCTCTTCGACACCGACAATAGCGCCGCCTTCGACGCCGCGTAGTCCACCAGCGCCGGGTCGGGGAACCGGGCCGCCTCGCTCGCGATGTGCACGATGCTGCCCTCGCCGCGCTCGAGCAGCGCGGGGAGCACCGCCTGGGTCATGCGTACCAGCGAGTGCAGGTTGAGGTCGAAGGTCGCCTTCCAGTCGGCGTCGGTCGCGTCGAGGAAGCCGGTGCGGGAGCGCAGCGCGCCGACGTTGTTCACCAGGCCGTCCACGCGTCCGTACCGGCCGAGGGCGACCTCGGCGACGCGGCGCGGCGCGCCGGGGTCGGTGAGGTCCTCGGCGACGGCCGTGATGTGCTCGTGCACGCCCTCGATCGGCTTGGGGTCGCGGGCCACGCCGACGACGTAGGCGCCCTCCCGGGCGAGGAAGTGGGCGGTGGCCTCGCCGATGCCGGCCGAGGCGCCGGTGACCACGAAGACCCTGCCTTCGATTTCGAGATCCATATGCCCCCTCCGAGTTCCGACACGGAGGAGGCTACTCATCCGGTGGTCCCACGTATCACTTCACTTGCGCTCTTAAGACGTCTCCCGGGCGCCGGGCCGGGTCGCCGCCGCGTCCCTCCAGGTACGCACGCCTCCGCCGGCGGGCGGGATCGGGCGACCTGTGAAAAACGCTCCTACCTGGTGAGGATGAGCCCGCTCGTGGGCACCCCGGTGCCCGCGGTGACGAGGACGGTGCCCGCGTCCGGGATCTGGTTGACCGCGGTGCCGCGGATCTGGCGGACCGCCTCGGCGATGCCGTTCATGCCGTGGATGTACGCCTCGCCGAGCTGGCCGCCGTGCGGGTTCACCGGGAGGCGGCCGTCGATCTCGATGCCGCCGTCGGCGACGAAGTCCTTCGCCGCGCCGCGCTCGCAGAAGCCCAGCTCCTCAAGCTGCATCAGGACGAACGGGGTGAAGTGGTCGTAGAGGATGGCGACGTCGACGTCGGCCGGGGTGCGGCCGGACCGCTCCCACAGGCGGCGGGCGACCACGCCCATCTCCGGCAGGCCGGTCATGTCGTCCCGGTAGTAGCTCGTCATCATCATCTGGCCCGCGGCGGAGCCCTGCGCGGCGGCGGCGATCACGGCGGGCGGGTGCCGCAGGTCGCGGGCCCGCTCGGCGGAGGTGACGACGAGCGCGACCGCGCCGTCGCTCTCCTGGCAGCAGTCGAGCAGCCGCAGCGGCTCGGCGATCCACCGGGACGCCTGGTGGTCGTCGAGCGTGATCGGGCGGCCGTGGAACCAGGCGGCCGGGTTCGTGGCGGCGTGGCGGCGCATCGCCACCGCGACCCGGCCGAAGTCCGCCGAGGTCACGCCGTACACGTGCATGTACCTGCGGGCGAACATCGCCACCCACGCGGCCGGGGTGACCAGCCCGTACGGCACGTGCCAGCTCATCTCCAGCCCCATCGAGGTGGGCATCGCGCCGAGGTCGGCGTTCGGGCGGCCGAACCGGCGGCCGGACCGCTCGTTGAAGGCCCGGTAGCAGACGACGACCGAGGCGGCCCCGGTGGCGACCGCCATCGCCGCGTGCAGCACGGTGCCGCAGGCCGCGCCGCCGCCGTAGTCGACCCGGGAGAAGAACGACAGGTCGCCGATGCCGGTCTCGCGGGCGACGGCGATCTCCTGGTTGGTGTCCTGGGTGAAGGTGACGAGGCCGTCGACGTCGGCGGGGCCGAGGCCGGCGTCGTCGAGCGCGGCGAGCACCGCCTCGACGGCGAGCCGGAGCTCCGACCGGCCGGAGTCCTTGGAGAACTCGGTCGCGCCGATGCCGGCGATCGCGGCGGCGCCGGACAGGGCGGTCGTGCCGGGCGTCATGCCGTACCTCCGGGGAGGGTGAGCCGGACCGTGGCGGTGGCGTGCGGGCCGAGGCTCACGGTGCCGCGCACCGCGACGGTGATCAGGTCGCCGTCGCGGCCCTCGACGGTGCCGGTGAAGGTGAGCCGGTCGCCCGCGTAGGCGGGCACGCCGAGCCGTACGGCGATGCCGCGCAGCAGCGCCTCGGGCCCGGCCCAGTCGGTGACGTACCGCTCGATCAGGCCCATCGTGGTGAGGATGTTGAGGAAGATGTCCGGCGCGCCCTGGGCGCGGGCGGCCCGCGGGTCGTGGTGCACCGGGGTGAGGTCCCGGGTGGCGATCGCGGCCGAGACGACCAGCGTGGGGGTGAGGTCGATGGCGAGCTCGGGGAGCGCGGCCCCGGTCTCGGCCTTCGCAGGAGTGCGCATCAGCCCTCCCGGGGTGTCCACAGGGGCAGGATCAGGTCGTCGTCCACGCGCCGGAACGTGACGCGCACCGGCATGCCGATGTGCACGTCCTCGGGCGGGCAGTCCACCACGTTGCCGACGATCCGCACGCCCTCCGGCAGCCGCACGACGGCCACCGCGTACGGCGGCCGCAGCCCCGGCACGGGCGGGTGGTGGTGCACCACGTGGCTGAAGACCTCGCCGACGCCGCTCGCCACGACGTACGTGCGGTCGAGCGACCGGCAGGACGGGCAGGCCGGGCCGGGCGGATGCCGCAGCTCGCCGCAGCCCGCGCATTTCTGGATGCGCAGCTCCCCGGCGCGCACCCCCTCCCAGAAGAACGCGGTGTCCCGGCTCACCGCCGGTCGCAGCGGGTACGGCTCGCGCTTCGGCTCCGGTTCGCGCTGCGGCTCCGGCTCGGGCGCCCGGGGCCGGAACTTCAGCACCCGGAAGAGCATCTCGGCGACCCGCTCCCCGGGTTCGGCCGCCTCGCCCGGCGCGGCGTACCAGGTGACGTGCCAGGTGACGAAGTACCCCTCGCCGAGCGCGGTCGTCTTCGGCCCGGCGAGGTCGCTCATCCGGGTCCGCGCGAACACCCGCTCGCCGAGGCGCAGGTGCCGGTGGTAGGTCTGCTCGCAGTTCGTGGCGACCACCCCGGTGTACCCGTGCGCGTCGAGCGCGCCGAGCAGCTCCGCGATCGCGGTGCGTTCCGGCGCCGCGTCCGGGGCGGCCATCGTCCACACCTGGATCATCGCGGGCGGCGCGACGATCCCGCCGTGCACCGTCCCGGCGGCGAACTCCGGGTCGGTGTAGACCGGGTTCGTGTCGCCCATCGCCTGCGTCCAGTGCCGGATCATGGGCAGGTTGACCAGGTCGGGGCCGGGGACCGGCGGCCCCTCCCCCGCGGCGATGAGCCGCCGCGCGAGCGCGGTCAGCTGCTCGTGCGCGGCCGTACCCGCCTGTGGCGCTCGCGATGTCGTGGTCACGCACCCCTCCCAGGTCAGCGCGGCGGCCGGGGCAGGCGCAGCCCGAGCATGGCGATGAGCTCGCGCTGCACCTCGTTGACGCCGCCGCCGAAGGTGAGCACGAGGCCGCCCTTCACCCCGCGGTCCACCCGCGCCATGAGCTCGGCGGTCTCCGGGTCGGCCGGGTCGCCGAACCGGGCGAGCGTCTCGCCGACGACGCGCCCGACCTCCTGCGACCGCTCGGAGCCGTAGATCTTGGTGGCCGAGGCGTCCGGCGCGCCGAGCCAGCCGCGGTCCATGCTCGCCGCGACCTGCCAGTTGAGCAGCTCGTTCGTGCGGAAGTACGCGTAGACCCGGGCCACGGCCCGCCGTACCGCGGGCTCCTCGATCAGCCCGGTACGGCGAGCCCAGGCGACGAACCGGTCGAAGGTGTGGCCGATGTTCCCGGCCGGCCCGAGCGTGACCCGCTCGTGGTTGAGCTGGTTGACGATGAGGTCCCAGCCCTTGTTCTCCTCGCCGACGCGCATCGACACCGGCACCCGCACGTCCGAGTAGTAGGTGGCGTTCGTGTGGTGCCGCCCGTCCGCNGTGATGATCGGCGTCCAGGAGAACCCGGGGTCGCGGGTGTCCACGATGAGCATGGAGATGCCGCGGTGCCGCCGGGCCTCGGGGTCGGTGCGGGCGGCGAGCCAGATGTAGTCGGCGCGGTGCGCGCCCGAGGTGAAGATCTTCTGGCCGTTCACCACGTAGTGGTCGCCGTCCCGGACCGCGGTGGTGCGCAGCGCGGCGAGGTCGGTGCCCGCCTCGGGCTCGGTGTAGCCGATGGCGAAGTGGCACTCGCCGGCGAGGATGCGCGGGAGGAAGAACTCCTTCTGCTCGGCGGTGCCGTACTGCATGAGGGTGGGCGCGACCGTCTGCACGGTGATGATCGGGTAGGGCACCTCGGCGCGGGCGATCTCGTTGGCGAAGATCTGCTGCTCCAGCGGGCCGTACCCGGCGCCGCCGTACTCCCTGGGCCAGCCGATGCCGAGCTTGCCGTCCCGGCCGAGGCGGCGGCAGTGCTCCAGGTAGGCGTCGCCGAACGGATCCTCGGCGATCTTCGCCCGGTCCTGGGGGGAGAGGCAGTTCGCGAAGTACTCGCGCAGCTCGTCGCGGAGCCGCTTCTGCTCGGGGGTGAGGTCGATCAGCATGCGACCAGCGCTCCGATCGTGTCGAGCTGGGCCTCCGCGCCGCCGAGCAGGTGGGCGCAGTGCTTGCCCAGGGCGAAGTGGCGGTGCAGCGGATAGGTGATGTCGAGCCCGATGCCGCCGTGCAGGTGCTGGCAGGTGTGCAGCGCGCCGAGCACGGCGTCGGCGGCGGTGTGCGCGGCGACCGCCAGGTCGAGCTCGGCCTCCTCCGGCAGGCCGTGGTCGATGCGCCAGGCGCCCGACCACATCGCCACGTCGAGCGCCCGGCCCGCGATGTACACGTCGGCGATCTGCATGGTGACCGCCTGGAACTCGGCGAGCACCCGGCCGAACTGCCGCCGGGTGCGGATGTGCCCGGTGGTGAGCTCCAGCGCCCCGGCGAGCGCCCCGGAGGCGGTCGCGGTGATCCCGGCGAGCGCGATGCGCCGCAGCCCGCCCACCCCGGCGGGCCCGCCGACCGGCTCGGCGGGGGCGGCGGCGAACTCCAGCGCCGCGCACGGCTCCCCGGTCGCGGTCGGCACCGGGTGGGTGGCGGCGGCGGTGCGCGGGTCGACGAGGAAGAGCCCCGCCCCGCCGCCCTCGACCACGGCGGGCACGAGCACCCGTGCGGACTCGGCCGCGTACGGCACGGCCCCGGTGCGGCCGTCGAGCAGGTGGACGCCGCCCCCGGCGGGCCGGGCGATCACGGACTTGGGCCGGACCGGGCCGGACGGGCCGGGCTCGCGCAGCGCCACGGCGAGCACCGCGTCGCCCGCGGCCACCGGGGCGAGCGCGGCGCGCTGCTCGGCCGTGCCGTACCGGGCGACGGTGAGCGCGGCGACGAGGGTGGGCAGCGCGGGCACGGGGGCGGCGCGGGCGGCGGTCTCGCGCAGCACCACGGCCATCCCGACCGCGCCGAGGCCCGCTCCCCCGGCCTCCTCGGGCAGGGGGGCGCCGAGCAGGCCGGCCTGGGCCATCGCCTTCCAGATGCCCCGCTCGTACGGGTGCCCGGTCGCGTCGTGCGCGTCGAGGCGCCCGGCGGTCGCCTCCCGGGTGAGCACCTCGGCGGCGAGGTCCTTCAGCTCGGTCTGGGTCTGGTCGAGATCGAAGTCCACGCGCCCTCCTATCCCGGTCAGCGGCAAAGTAGAACAGATTCCAGATCGTGTCCAGGGCGCGCGCGTTCCAGCATGTGAGAGAAACACCGGAGGTGCGGGCGGACACGGAGGCATGACGACCGGCCGGTAACGTCACGTTCCCGGCGGTCTTTCAAGTAACGTGTTCTCATGCGTACGCCGCATGCCCCTCTCGACGTCGCGACGGCGCCGGAGGAGGCGGACGAAGTGAACGATCCCGAGCGGCCCGAGCCGCCGAACGGCGCGCGCGCCCGCAGCCAGCTCCAGCGACGCAAGCGCATCATCCAGGCCGCGGCGGCGCTCGCCTCCCGGGGCGGCGTCGAGGCGATGCAGATGCGCACGGTCGCCGAGCGGGCGGGGGTCGCCCTCGGCACGCTCTACCGCTACTTCCCCTCGAAGATGGACCTGGTCGTGGCGGTGGTGAGCGAGGAGCTCGACCTGCTGGAGCGCAGCATCGAGCGCCGCCCGCCGAGCGCGCCAACCCCGGCGGGCCGGGCGGTGGACGTGCTGATGCGCGCCACCCGCGGCCTCATGCGCGAGCCGGAGCTCGCCGACGCGCTCATCCGCTCGCTGATCATCACGGAGGTGCAGACCCCGTTCGGCGACCGGGTGAGCGAGCTGCTGCTGCGCGTCGCCGCCGGGCTCACCCGCGAGACGACCACCGAGGAGCACCTCGCGCTCGCCGCGGCGCTGTCCAGCGTCTGGGTGATCGAGCTGCTGGAGATGCTGCGCGGGCGGCGCGGCTACGAGCAGATGACCCGGCACCTGGAGCTCGCCGCCGACCGCCTGTTCGCGGACCTGCGGCCCGCCTGACCTTACGCGTCAAATTAGAACACGTTATATTCACGGCAGGTCCGCGGCCCGGACGGGAGGTCGGCATGGGCAGGCCGGTGATCGTGGAAGCGGTGCGCACCCCGATCGGCAGGCGGGGCGGATGGCTCGCCGGGGTGAAACCGGTGGCGCTGCTCGCCGCCGCGCTCGACGGGCTGATCGCCCGGGCGGGCATCGACCCGGCGATCGTCGGCCAGGTGTTCGCGGGCTGCGTCACCCAGGCCGGCGAGCAGGGCAACCACGTCGGGCGGCACGCCTGGCTGTACGCGGGCCTGCCGTACCGGACCGGGGTGACCACGCTCGACGCCCAGTGCGGCTCCTCCCAGCAGGCGGTGCACCTCGCCGCCGCGATGATCGAGGCCGGGGTGATCGACGCCGGCGTGGCCTGCGGCGTGGAGGTGATGAGCCGCGCCCCGCTCGGCAGCAACGTGCTGCCCGCGAACCCGCGGCCGGACGACTGGTCGATCGACCTGCCCGACCAGTTCACCGCGGCCGAGCGGATCGCCGCGCGGCGCGGCCTGACCCGGGAGCGGCTCGACGAGTTCGGGGTGCGCTCGCAGCGCCTCGCCGCCGCGGCCTGGGCGGAGGGCCGGTTCGGCCGCGAGATCATCCCGGTGACCGCGCCGGTGCTCGGCGAGGACGGCGCGCCGACCGGCGAGACCCGCGTCGTCGAGCGCGACCAGGGCCTGCGCGAGACCACGCCCGAGGGGCTCGCCCGGCTGAAGCCGGTGCTCCCCGACGGCCTGCACACCGCCGGCACCTCCTCGCAGATCTCCGACGGGGCCGCCGCCGTGCTGCTGATGAGCGAGGAGGCCGCCGCCCGGTACGGCCTGCGTCCCCGGGCGCGGCTGCGCGCCCAGGCCCTGGTCGGCGCCGAGCCGTACTACCACCTCGACGGCCCGGTGGACGCCACCGCGAAGGTGCTCGCGGAGGCCGGCATGTCGATCGGCGACATCGACCTGTTCGAGGTGAACGAGGCGTTCGCCGCGGTGGTGCTCTCCTGGGCCCAGGTCCACGAGCCGGACATGTCCCGGGTGAACGTGAACGGCGGGGCGATCGCCCTCGGCCACCCGGTCGGCGCGACCGGCGCCCGCCTGATCACCACCGCGCTGCACGAGCTGGAGCGGTCCGACGCCACCACCGCGCTGGTCTCGATGTGCGCGGGCGGCGCGCTCGCCACCGCCACCGTGCTCGAACGCGTCGGCTGAGCCCGGTCTCAGACGGCGGGCCGGGCGGCCGCCGCGCGGATCGCGGCGAGCACGGCGGCGGCCATGCCCGCCATGCCGTGGGCGTTGGGGTGCACGGGGATCGCGCCGCGCACGTCCTCGATGCCCTCGATCCAGCGCACGCCGGAGGCCTGGCACGCCTCGTGGCCGACGCTCGGCGTGTAGGTGTCGACGAAGATCGCGCCGTTCGCGGCGGCCTCGGCGGCGAGGCCCTGGTTGAACCGCTGGATCTTGCCGTTGAGGTACGGGACGTCGCCGCGGGCGAGCGGGATGTCCATGGCGCACTTGTCCTTCGCGTCCGGCAGCACCGCCGGGTAGCCGACGAGGAACACGGCCGCCTCCGGGGCCCGCTGCCGGATGCCGCGCAGCACCTCGCCGATCTTCGGCATCGTGGCGGCGATGCGGGCGTCGAGGGCGTCGGTGCCGCCGCGGGTGTACTTGTCCCGGCACGGCGAGCCGTTGCGGTCGATCAGGCCGCCGACCGCGCAGGTGGCGAGGATCTCGAAGAAGCCGGCGTCGTTGCCGCCGATGGTGAGCGTGACCACCCGCGTGTCCGGCTTGAGCGCGTCGTACTGCGGCGGGTTCTTGTGCTGGCGGCGGGTCATGTGCTTGGTCTCCGCGCCGGTGCACGACACGTCGGTGAACGCGCGCGGCGCGAGCTCCTTCGCCACGAGCGAGGGGTAGTTGTTCGTGGACCGGGCGCACAGGCCGGACGTGATGCGCGGTTTGGGCACGCCAGGCCCGGCCGCGTACGAGTCGCCCATCGCGACGTAACGGCCGTCGAGGTTCGCCGCCGCGTGGGTGGCGGCGGTCGCGCCCGGCGCGGGCAGGACGATCGGCGTCACCAGGGCCGCGGCGGCGAGCAGGCCGAGCCGCCGCATCGGTTTGCGGGCCTTTTCCCGGACGTTCCACCGCATATTCGGACGTGATTTCGGACGGGGATTCGGGCGGCGAGAGGCGGGGTGCGGGGACACGACAATCCTCCTACGGACGAACGACGGCAGCCGCGAATACGGCCGGTCTGGTCGAAACGAATTCGAGCGCCGGGGGGACTTCCTGGATCGTGCTACCGATCAGTAACCATGTCAACTAACAAATCGGTATGGCTCGCCTACCAGCCACTACACCGGCCCGCAAATGTGCGGAAATAGCCGTAGAGATCAACCCAGGAAAATCACCGGAATCATTGCTCCGGCGACCCGCCACCCTGCCGTGAGACAGAAAAGGGATATGTCGCGACAACGACCGTCGACGGCCACGGCCATCGGTCGTGACCGTCAGCGAAGCGTCGGCACCTGCCCGTTCGCCGCGAAATCGACCCGCACATCCGGAAGGCCGCGCCGCCACGCCTCGGCGGCCTCGGTCAGCACCGCCCGGCTCGGCGGAGTCCGGCCGAGGCCGATCGCGTACCGCGCGTGCGCGGGCCCGGAGTCGAAGGGACGCGGCCAGGCCTGGGCGTCCGTCGCGCCGGCCTCGGCGAACGCGGCGAGCAGGGCGCGCATCCGCCCCCGGACCCGGCCCATCACCTCGTCGAACTCCGCGGGCCGCGCCGCCCGCACGGACAGCAGCGCCCAGGCGGCGTGCCTGCGGTGCAGCGGCGGCGGGGCGAGGAGCGCGGGCCAGGGGTCCTCGCCGGTCCGCTCCGCCGCGTCGAGGATCTCCCACGCCTCGTAGAGCTCCTGGGTGAGCAGGTCCCGGCCGCCGGGCCCGACCTGGAGCGCGCAGTTGCGGATCGGATCGCTGGGGGTCAGGACGGTCACCGGCGCGGACGGCGCCTCGCCCGGCGGGCGGCCGAGAGCGATCGGCTCCCGCCAGTCCCACGCGGCCCAGGTGGCGAAGAAGCGCCGCAGCAGTTCCGCCGCGGGCAGGTCCCCGGCGTCGCGCACCGCCAGTACGGCGAGCACCGCCCAGGCGAGGCCCGGCAGCCCGCCGAACGGCGCGGCGTCCAGCCCGCGTGCCCTCGCCCACGCCTTCACCGCCCTCGCCAGCCGGGCGAAGGCCGCGCGGGCGTCCCCCGCCGCGGCGAGCACCGCAGCCGCGTCGCTCACCGCGCTCAACGCGAGGGCCGCGGTCTCGCCGAGTTCGGCGCGGCGCCGTACGGCCTCGGCCGGGTCGAGCGGCCCGGCGGGCACCAGGGCCAGGTCCACACCGATGCCGGACACCGCGAACCGCAGCCCCGGCACCCGGGCCCCGACGACCGGCCGCAGGCGGTCCGCCTCCGGCAGCGCCTCGGCCACCCGCTGCCGCACCCGCGCCAGGTCCACCTCGGACCCGGGCAGCACCGCGACGAGGTCGAGGTCGGCGCCGGGCAGCGCGCATCCCATGCGCCGCGAGCCGGTGACGTGCACCACCGCCCCGTCGCCGAGCGCGGCCGAGACCGCCTCCACGACCGGCCGCACCGGCTCCCGCTCGGCCGCGTCGTCCCCGAGGCCGCGTCCGGAGGCGACGGCCGCCGCCCGCCCGTCGGCGACGGGCTCCGGCACCCAGCGGATCTCCCCGGTGCCGAGCGTGACCCGGGCGCGGACCCGCATCGGCTCGTCGCCGCGCCTGGAGAGCAGGGCCAGCTCGCCGACCCGCGCGGACATGGCGCCGAGCGGGTCGGCGCAGTGCGCGACGAGCCGCGCCGCGTCGGCGGTGCGGCCGAGGGTGAGGTGCGGGGTGAACCCGCCGCGTCTCCGGCACCGGGGGAAGCGCCGGGCGAGCGCGTCGTACAGGGCCGCCCACGGCTCCGCTCCCCCGGCGGCCGGGTCGAGCCACACGGTGGACTGCCCGCCGTGCGCGAAGACGCCGGCCCCCGCGAGCCGGGCCGGGAAGGGGGCCGTCTCCGCCGCCGCCTCGGCGATGAGCGGGGCCGCCCGCTCGAAGTCGCATTCCGGAACGAATCCGAAGAGCAGGTTGACGTGCGGCGGCCAGCGGTCGAACCGGGGGTCGTGCTCCCGGCGGATCCGCTGGATCGCGGGCCACAGCTCGCGGGGCGGGATCCAGGCGAGAGCCGTACGCGGGGTCGGCGGGACGGCGGCGACGCCCGTGGGCACGTGCCCCGCCTCGGCCTCTTCCATGGCGTCCGGCGGGGCGGCGGGACCGAGCTCCAGGTCGGCGAGGACGCCGTAGTGGTCGGAGAGGTATCGCCCGTCCACCGGCCGGTCGCCGAGCAGCGTCGCCTCGGCGACGCGCAGGCGCGGGGAGCGCAGCAGGACGCGGTCGAGGCGGGCGGCGCGGCCGGAGAGCGACGAGATCGCGGCGAGCGGGTTCGCCACGGGGTCGAACGTCGGCGTCCGGTCGTCCGGGCCGTGCGCCTCGGTCCAGGCGTCGCGCAGGCCGAGGGCCGCGGCGGGGCCGTCCGGCCCGGTGCCGCCGTCGTTGAAGTCGCCGAGCAGGACCACGTCGCCGTCCACTCCCGCCAGGCCCTCGGCGACGGCGGCGAGCTCGGCCCGGCGCCGCGCCGCACCGTCGGCGGAGTGGTCGCTGGTGAGGTGCGTCCCGGCGACCACGAGCGGCCCGGCGGCGGTCTCCACGGTGACGGCGGCGACGGCCTTGTGCGGCCCGAGGGTGAGCAGCCCCGCCTCCCGCACCGGCACCCGGCTGAGCAGGAGCAGGCCGGTGCCGGGCACGTCGGGCCCGGCCGGGTCGGTGCCGAGCACGTACCGCTCGCGCACCCAGCCGGCCCGCAGCAGCGGCTCCAGCAGCCCGGCCTCCACCTCCTGCAACGCGATCACGTCCGCGTCCGCGTCGCGCAGGGCGTCGAGCAGCAGCGGGCGGCGGCGGGCGGTGTCGATGCGGTCGCTGTTGTAGCGGTCCCACAGGGTGTTCCAGGTGAGCACGCGCAGGCGCGGCCCCGCCTGGCGCGCGGCCGCCCGCCGTACCGTCGCGAACGCGGGCCGCCACGCCCGCGCGGCCGGATCCCAGGCGTGCGGCGTCCGGGCGGCGAAGAGCGGGGCGCGCAGCAGGCGCGGCTCGCCGGCCCGCCCGGCGAGCAGGGAGTCGACGCGGTCGACGCCGGTGGCGCGGTCCCACACCACGACCCCGTCGGCCTCGATGAACAGCACCCGGTGCCAGGGGATTTCGCCGGGCGTGAAGCCGGGCAGCGGCACCCGCTTCGGGGCGGCGCCGCGCTGGTCGACGCCGAGCACGAACCGGGCGGGATCGAACCGCGGATCCCACCGGACCCGGTGATAGATCTCCTCGCTCGTCCGCATCACACCCCCCGTTCACGCAGCGTGCCGTCGGCGTCCTCGACCGTGCCCGCGGGTCCGGCGTACCAGGTGCGGTGCGCCTCGCCCGGGTAGGGCGGGTCGAAGCGGCGCAGCTGCGCGGTGAGCACGTTCCCGGGCACCGGGTGCGGGCGGACGGCGTTGCGGCGGGTCAGCTCGCCCGCGTCGACGAGGAGGACCACGTGGGTGACGAGCGCGTCGCGGCGGCGCGCCACCGCGTGCACGTGCGCGCGCTGGTGCCGGGTGAGCGAGGTGGCGTCCCAGACGACCGTGCCGCCCGCGGCGAGCGCGGCGTCGAGCCGGTCGAGGCCCTCGCGCAGCACGTCGGCGTTCCCCCGCTGGTCGGACCGCGCGCCGCGGGCCTCGCGCAGGTCGTCGAGCGAGAGGCGGGCGGCGACGCCGGGCAGGGACGCGGCGAACGTGCTCTTGCCGCTGCCGGACGGCCCCACGAGGTGGACGAGCCGCGGGAACTCCCCCGACCGCCATCGCCAGGTCGCCGCGACCGCCTCGGCGGCGGTGCGCACCCGCCCGAGCGCGTAGGCGTCCCGCGCCTGGGCCCAGCACCGGTCGGCGGCGTCCTCGCCGAGCCCGGCGAGCTCGCCGCGCAGCTCGGCGCGGAGCGGCTCCAGCGGGTCCTCGCCGAGCAGCCCGGCGACCTCGGCGTGCAGCTGAGACCACTCGACCTGTTCGCGCGCCTCGGCGGCCGCATCGCCGCCGCGCCCGGCGAGGCAGGCCCGGGCGACCGCGTGGAGCACGCCGAGGTCGGCCGCGAACGACAGCCGCACCAGCCCCTCCCGGCGCCGCTCGTCGGGGAGCGGCCGCCACAGCAGGCCGTACCGGCCGACCAGGTCGGCGACCCGGCGCGCGAGCGGCATGCCGAGCGGGCCCGCCAGCCGCGCCGCGAGCTCCGCCCGCCGCCCCCGGTGCAGCAGTACGGCGAGCACCCCGGCGAGCCGGGCGTCCCCGGTCCGGCCGAGCGCGTCGAGCCCGGCGGTCACCTCGGCGAGCGCGGGCCCGACCGCCTCCGGCGCGGCCGCGTCCGGGTCCTCCCCGATCGCGGTGAGCAGCGCCCGCGGGTCCGGGGCCGCCCCGGCGCGCACGTCCCACAGCGCGGCGCCCGGCCCCAGCCCGTTCGGCACGACGGCGGCGTGCATCCAGTGGGTGCCGGTGCGCACGTGCTCGGCGCGCACCCATTTCGCCACCCGCCGCCCGAACTCGCACCCGGGGAACCCGTCGACGGTGCGGACCACGTACCCCTCCTGCCGCTCGGTGTCGAGCCGCAGCCCGCGCAGCGCCCGCTCGTCGAACGTGCCGCGCCACAGCACGGGCGGCGTGGGGATGCCGAGCCGCCGCAGGAAGCGCACGGTGGCGTCCCAGTCGAGGCACCGGTCGGCGTCGTCCCACACCGAGAAGCCGTAGAAGTAGCCGTCGAGGGACGGGTAGGCGATCGAGTGCCGGGCGTACATGTTCTCCCCGCACACCCGCCACCCGGGCGGGATGAGCCGGCCGATCCGGCCCTGCAGCGCCTTCACCCAGGCCCGGGACGGGTGGTGGCCGGAGTCGAGGGAGCGCGCGTGCGACCCGTCGGCGTACAGGGTGGTGTTCTCCCCGTCGAGCTTCTCGGTCACCACGACCTCGCGGCCGAGCAGGCCGGACAGGTCGCCGGCGCGCACGTCGTCGGGGGACGCGCCGGGGGACCACGGCAGGTGCGGCGTCCGCGGGTAGGGCCTCCGCATGCTGTGCTCCGGTACGTCGGCGATCTCGGGCCCGGTCAATGTAGGGGCCGGGCGGCGGGCGGTTCAAACGAATATGGCGGGAATGGCCCTAGGATTGGCCGCACCTTGTCGATCAAGGTCTCCTTGACGGCCCCCGGGGCCCGTAATAGAACACGTTCTAACAGCTCACCTTAACCAAGCGCTTGATCAACCAGCAGACGTGGAAGGTTCCATGAGCATCTCGGATGTCGGGACACGTATCGAACTGGTCGACCCCGACCACTACGCGGCCCACGGCATGCCGCACGACCAGTTCACCTGGCTGCGCGCGAACGCGCCGGTCTACTGGCACCACGGCGACGAGGAGAAGGGCTGGCCGGGCTTCTGGGCGGTGACCAAGCACGCCGACGTGGTGCACGTCTCCCGGCACCCGGAGCTGTTCTCCTCGCACCGGCGGCTCGCGCTCTTCCCCGAGCTGCCCGACGAGATGATCGAGCTGCAGCGCATGATGATGCTCAACCAGGACCCGCCGGAGCACACCCGCCGCCGCGCGCTGGTGAACCGCGGCTTCACCCCGCGCGCCATCGGGGCCCTGGAGGACCACATCCGCGAGATCTGCGAGGACCTCGTCGACCAGGCGCTCGCCAAGCCGGAGCTCGACTTCGTCCGCGACTTCGCCGCCCCGCTCCCGCTGTACGTGATCTGCGAGCTGCTCGGCGCCCCGGTGGAGGACCGCGACCAGCTCTTCGAGTGGTCGAACCAGATGATCGGCGCCGAGGATCCCGACTACGCCCCGGCCGGCGACGGCCCGCCCGCCTCGGCCCAGGTGTACGCGTACGCCAACCGGCTCGCCGAGGAGCGCCGCCGCAACCCCCGCCCGGACATCGTCACCAAGCTGCTCCAGCCGGACGAGAACGGCGACGTGCTGAGCGAGCACGAGTTCGACCTGTTCGTGCTGCTGCTCGTGGTCGCGGGCAACGAGACCACCCGCAACGCGGCCTCCGGCGGCATGCTCGCCTTCTTCGAGCACCCCGAGCAGTGGGCNCGNCTCACCGCCGACCCGTCGCTCGCCGGCCGCGCCGCCGAGGAGATCGTCCGCTGGGTCTCCCCGGTGAACCTGTTCCGCCGTACCGCGACGCGGGACACCGAGATCCGCGGGCAGCGCATCCGCGAGGGCGACAAGGTGGTGGTCTTCTACGGCTCGGCCAACCGGGACGAGGAGGTCTTCACCGACCCGTTCACCTTCGACATCACCCGCGACCCGAACCCGCACGTCGGCTTCGGCGGCGGCGGCGCGCACTTCTGCCTCGGCAACCACCTCGCGAAGCTTGAGCTGCGCGTGCTCTTCGAGACCCTCGCCCGCCGCCTGCCCACGCTGCACCAGGCCGGCGAGGCCCGCCGGCTGCGCTCGTACTTCATCAACGGCATCAAGTCACTGCCCGTGGCACGCTGACCCGGCGGCTCCGGCGGCGGGGCCGCGCCCGGTCCCGCCGCCCCCGGCTCGGGGCCAGGAGGCTCAGGGCCAGGAGGAGTGCTGGTGCGGGTCCTCGCCGGCGGAGAGCAGGCGGAGGTCGGACTCCACCATCATGGCGACGAGCTGCTCGAAGGTGACCGAGGGCTCCCAGCCGAGCTGGGTCCGCGCCTTCTTCGGGTCGGCGCAGAGCAGGTCGACCTCGGCGGGCCGGTGCAGGGACTCGTCGCTCACCACGTACGGCTCCCAGGGCAGGCCCGCCGCCTCGAAGGCGGCGACGACGAGCTCGCGCACCGAGTGGGTGCGGCCGGTGCCGATGACGTAGTCCTCCGGCGTGTCCTTCTGCAGCATCATGTGCATCGCCCGCACGTAGTCGCCGGCGTAGCCCCAGTCCCGGCGGGCCTCCAGGTTGCCGAGCCGCAGCTCGTCGGCGAGGCCGAGCTTGATGCGGGCGACGCCGAGGGAGACCTTGCGGGTGACGAACTCTGGGCCGCGCCGCGGCGACTCGTGGTTGAACAGGATGCCGGACACGGCGTACATGCCGTACGACTCGCGGTAGTTCTGCGTGAGGAAGTGGCCGTAGGCCTTCGCCACGCCGTACGGCGAGCGGGGGTGGAACGGCGTGCGCTCGGTCTGCGGGGTCTCCCGCACCTGGCCGAACATCTCCGAGGACGAGGCCTGGTAGAAGCGGATCTGGCCGGGCGGGGCGCCCCGGGAGGCGGTGATGCCCGAGCAGACGCGGATCGCCTCCAGCATGCGCAGCACGCCCATGCCGGTGACCTCGGCGGTGAGCTCGGCCTGCTCCCACGACATCGGGACGAAGGAGATCGCGCCGAGGTTGTAGACCTCGTCGGGTTGCACCTTCTCCACGGCGGCGATCAGCGACCCCTGGTCGAGGAGGTCGCCGCGGACGAGCCGCACATCGCTGAGGAGAGTGCGGAGCCGGGAGACGCGCGGGTTGGACTGCCCGCGGACCAGCCCCCAGACCTCGTAGCCCTCCCTGAGCAGGTGCTCGGCGAGGTAGGAGCCGTCCTGACCGGTGATGCCGGTGATCAGCGCACGCCTGGCCAACAGGTTCTCCTTGCTCTTCCGGTACGGCCCCCGTCCGACAGGCGCCCGAATTATCGTCTTTGGCTCTGGAATGTACCGCGATGGCGCCTCTGCCACTCAGGGGGGCGCCCTNCTGGAACTTGTTACACAGAACAAGATTCTAGTAGGGTGGCCCGCAGTTCGCGTTGCGCTACCAAAGGGTAATAGGCGCGCGTTAAGGTCATCTTCGGGAATATGTCCCGCGACTATCCCAGTCCGGACGAAAGGGGTGGCCCTTGAAGGAGCGTGGCCATGAGCTCACCGGCGACGGGCCCACGGAGGGGGATCCACTGAGGATCGCGCTGCTGTCCTACCGCAGCAAGCCGACGTGTGGCGGGCAGGGCGTCTACGTACGTCACCTGAGCCGGGAGCTGGTCGCCCTCGGCCACCACGTGGAGGTCTTCTCCGGCCAGCCGTACCCCGAACTCGACGACGGGGTCATCCTCAACGAGGTGCCGAGCCTCGACCTCTACCGTGACGACGACCCCTTTCGCACCCCCAGGCTCTCCGAGTACCGCGACTGGATCGACGTGCTCGAGGTCGGCACGATGTGGACGGCCGGCTTCCCCGAGCCGCTCACCTTCAGCCTGCGCGCCTACCGGGAGCTGAAGCGGCGCGTCGGCGACTTCGACGTGGTCCAGGACAACCAGACGCTCGGGTACGGCGTGCTCGGCATCCAGCGGTACTTCCCGGTGGTCGGCACCATCCACCACCCGATCAGCGTGGACCGGCGGATCGAGCTCGCCTCCGCCGAGGGCTGGAAGAAGTGGTCGCTGCGCCGCTGGTACGGGTTCGTCAAGATGCAGAGCTATGTGGCGCCCCGGCTCAACCCGATCCTCACGGTGAGCGAGTCGAGCCTCGCGGACATCCACCGGGACTTCAACGTGCCGCAGCGCAACATGCGGCTCATTCCGTTGGGGGTGGACACCCGCTACTTCCACCCCCGCCCCCACCTGCCGAAACGCCCCGGCTCGATCGTCGCCGTAGCGAGCGCCGACTCCCCGATGAAGGGCGTCGCCACGCTGCTGCACGCGGTCGCCAAGCTCGCCACCGAACGCGACGTCAACCTCACCGTGGTGAGCAGGCCCACCCCCGGCGGGCCGACCGAGAGGCTCGTGCAGGAGCTCGCCCTCGGCGACCGGGTGCGGTTCGTGCACGGCATCAGCGACGAGGAGCTCGCCGAGCTCATCGCCACCTCGGAGATCTCCGTCGTGCCGTCGCTCTACGAAGGCTTCTCGCTGCCCGCCGTCGAGCACATGGCGTGCGGCACGCCGCTGGTGGCGAGCCGTACCGGGGCGCTGCCCGAGGTGGTCGGCGACGCCGCGATCCTGGTGACGCCCGGCGACGCCGAGGAGCTCGCCGCCGCGCTGCGGCGGCTGCACGACTCGCCCGAGCTGCGCGAGCGGGTCGGCAAGGCCGGCTACGACCGGGTCATGGAGCGNTTCGCCTGGCGNGTGGTGGCCAAGCGCACGGTGGAGGCCTACCGCGAGGCGATCGCCGCGCGGGCGTCNAGGAAGGGAAAGCGNTAGGTGCTGACCGTCGACTTCACCCGGTTCCCGCTCCGGCCCGGCGACCGGGTGCTCGATCTGGGCTGCGGNGGCGGACGGCACGCGTTCGAGGTGCTGCGGCGCGGCGCCGACGTGGTCGCCTTCGACCGGGACACCGCCGAGCTGGAGAACGTGGCCGCGATGTTCGCCGCGATGAGCAAGGCGGGCGAGGTGCCCGAGGGGGCGAACGGCACGACCGTCAGCGGNGACGCNCTCGNCATGCCGTTCCCGGACGCGAGCTTCGACCACGTGATCGCGGCCGAGGTGCTGGAGCACATCCCCGCACGACNNCNNNGCGATCTCGGAGATCGTGCGGGTGCTGAAGCCGGGCGGGTTCCTCGCCGTCACCGTGCCGAGCTTCCTGCCCGANCGCATCTGCTGGGCGCTGTCGGAGGAGTACCACACCGCGCCNGGCGGGCACATCCGCATCTACACCCTCGCCGAGCTGCGGGCGAAGCTGAAGGCCGCCGGGCTGCGGGTCGGGCCGCACCACTACGCCCACGGGCTGCACTCGCCGTACTGGTGGATCAAGTGTGCGGTGGGGGTGAACAACAACGACCACCCGCTGGCCAAGGCGTACCACGAGCTGCTCGTCTGGGACATCATGAAGCGGCCCGCGGCGACCCGGATCGCCGAGGCGCTGCTCAACCCGCTGATCGGGAAGAGCGTGGTCGTGTACGCCCGGAAGCCCGCATGACGGCGCCCACCGCGCCGCGCGTGCCCGCCGTACCGGGGATCCTCACGGCCGACGAGGTCGTGGCNACCGCCGAGAGCATCGCGGCGGTGCAGGAGGACGACGGCGGCGTACCCTGGCCCGAGGGCCACGTGGACGCCTGGAACCACGTGGAGTGCCTCATGGCGCTCACCGCCGCCGGCCTCGTCGAGCCCGCCCGGGCCGGCTACGCCTACCTGGTACGGCACCAGCGCGACGACGGCTCCTGGCCGATGAAGCTCGTCCGCGGCGAGCCGGTGGAGCGGGGCGGCGAGAGCAACCACGCCGCCTACGTCGCCGTCGGCGTGTGGCACGACCTGCTCATCACCGGGGACGAGGACTTCGNCCGCGAGATGTGGCCCACCGTCACCCGGGCCCTCGACTTCGTCGTGGACCTGCAGACCCCGCGCGGCGAGATCGTCTGGGAGCGTACGGCGAGCGGCCGCCCGGCCGACTACGCGCTGCTCACCGGCTGCTCCTCGATCCACCAGGGCCTGCGCTGCGGCGTGCTGCTCGGCGAGCGCCTCGGCGACCCGCGCCCGGACTGGGAGCTCGCCGCCGACCGCCTCGCCCACGTCCTCGCCGCCCACCCGGAGGCGTTCGCCGACAAGAGCCGGTTCTCGATGGACTGGTACTACCCGGTGCTCGGCGGCGCGGTGCGCGGCTCCGACGGCGTCGCCCGCCTGGAGTCCGAGTGGGACGTCTTCGTCGTGCCCGGCCTCGGCGTGCGCTGCGTCTCCGACCAGCCCTGGGTCACCGGCGCCGAGTCCTGCGAGCTGGTNCTCGCCCTCGACGCCCTCGGCGACCGCGACCGCGCCCTGCGGATCTTCGCCGACATGCAGCACCTGCGCCACGAGGACGGCTCGTACTGGACCGGCTGGCAGTTCGTCAACCGCCGCCACTTCCCGCACGAGCGCTCCGCCTACACCGCCGCCGCGGTCATCCTCGCCGCCGACGCCCTCTCGAACACCACCCCCGCCGCCGGCGTCTTCCGCGACGTGACCGCCCGCTCACTGCCCACGCCCACCGACCCGGCGGCGTGCGGCTGCGCACCGGCNCGCTCGCGCGTCTGACANCCGGCTAGCCGGGAGGTGTGACCAGATAGAGGTCGCCGGTTCGGANGCGCCACAGCAGGGTGCCGGGAGACGGCTGGGCGAGCCGTATTCCGGGCATGGCTTTGATCCTGTGGTGGCGGCGGTGCAGCGCCGACAGGTTGGCGGCCCTGGTCTGCCCGCCGCGATGGTACGGGATCGTATGGTCCAGGTCGCAGTTCCAGGCGGAGTGGTTGCATGACGGCCAGCGGCAGGTCCCGTCCCGCGCCCGGACTCTGGCGTCCAGACTGCCGGAGGGACGGTAGCCGTTCTCCGGCCGATCCGGCGCGTCGACCCGGGCGACGGCCTTGTTGATCCGCGGTAGCTGCGGTCCGCCTTGGCCNTGAAGGGCGATCTGCCCGTGCAGAATCACCCGCCCGCCGGTCATCCGTCCGCTGTCCTTCCGGGCTCGGGTCGCCACCCACCGNACTGCGTGCCCGGCGAGTTCCCTGGCCTGGGCGGCGGTGACAGGCCCGAAGCCCTGCAGCTCCCCGGGCAGCTTGGCCGCGCCGGTCAGCGTGTCGAGCGGCACGCTCAGCCAGACGGTGCGCCGCCGTGCCGGGTCCGCCCCCGCGGCGACCATCCGTCTAACTCTTGACCAGCCCCTATCAGGAGGGGAACCGGCGGAGCCGTTGGGGTGCCGAGAGGAATCCACGCTCTGCGAGTGGCCGAAATCTCCTGCGGGACCGGCGCGATCCTGCTCAGGCTTCGGATAGTCGNCTCCCGGATCACCAGGGGCGTTGTCGTCCGGCTGACCAGCGGGGCCCGGCCCGTCCGCAGGGCCGGGGTTGCCGGGGTCGTCCGCGGCCAGGGGAACCAGGTCGTTGGGGTCATGGCCGAGGAGGAGGGTGTAGGCGACCACGACGCGGAGTACGCCCAGGGGACGGGGGTCTCCGGCGTTCTTGAGGTCACGGGCCAGTACGTCGACATGCGCGGAGGCGGCCAAGGCCCACATCACGGGAGAGTTGGTCAGGGCAAAGGTGGCGGTGCTGTTGTCCTTGTTGCGCCATACCGCCATCTGTGCGTCGTTCTCCGCCGCGCGGCGCTTCTTGTCGGCGAGCTCGGGATCCGCCTGCAGGGCCAACCGGGCGATGCGGGCGCGCAGCCGACCACTGGTCAGATCGGGCATGTGGGGCAGTACCTGTTCCTGGACCCAGCGGGCGGCGTCGTCGTCCAGCAGCTGGGTGCCATTGATCAGCGCCTGCAGTTTGGGGATGTCGATCTGCCCGTCCAGCAGCAACGCGCCTGCCTCGGGGAATCGCTCGCGCACGGTCTGCCCCTGGTAGGTCAAATGGGCGGCGGTGCCGGACGTCACCCGGAGCTTGGCCGCGATCTCCTCGACCGTNGTGGCCTGGTGCAACTCGGTCACGGCNCTGTCCGGCCNCAGTGGTGTGCCGTCCTCGTCGCGAGCCGGGCGGTGATGCAGCTCAGCGGCCACGAGCATCTGCACGCCCTCGGCCCACGAGGCCAGGCGCCGCGCCGCCACCAGCAGGTCCAGCAGGTGTGCATCGGGCAGGGTCGCCAGCTTCGGCAGCGCCCGCTCGATCTCGGCGGCGGCCCGCCCGCCCGGCTCCAGCCCCGCCACATCCGCGAACGGCTCATCCAGGGAGTACAGCGGCGGCATCGGCGCACCGGACACGTCATCGGCCGATCTCGCCCACAGGCCGGTCAGCGCCGCC
>Ga0065720_1003231_pt1 | contig 22556 bp, 25 predicted proteins | sample Thericmetagenome_FD_59107 | JGI IMG/M metagenome (GOLD analysis project Ga0065720, IMG submission 59107) | Thermophilic microbial communities from the Joint Bioenergy Institute, California, USA of rice/straw/compost enrichment - eDNA_2 v2... | ecosystem: Engineered > Solid waste > Grass >...
GCTGCAGACAGGTTTCGGGGAGGTGTAGAGTAGGTGGCACAACGCGGGGTGGAGCAGCTCGGTAGCTCGCTGGGCTCATAACCCAGAGGTCGTAGGTTCGAATCCTACCCCCGCTACCACCGCGAATCGGGCCCCCGGGAGATCTCCCGGGGGCCCGATCTCGTGTGTGCGGTGGCGCGAGCCGGAGGTCCGTGCCGCGTCGGGGCTCAACCCGTCAGCGCCAGCCGAGCTCCGGCGCCACGTACTTCAGCACGCTCTCGATCACGTGCGCGTTGTACTCGACCCCGAGCTGGTTGGGCACCGTGAGCAGCAGGGTGTCGGCCGCCGCGATGGCTTCGTCCTCGGCGAGCTCGGCGATGAGCTTGTCCGGCTCACCGGCGTAGGTCCTGCCGAACCGGGCGTTGCCGCCGTCGAGGTAGCCGACCTGGTCGGTGCTGGCGCGCTCGTGCCAGAACAGCTGGCGGTCGAGGTCGCTGACGATCGGGAAGATGCTGCGGCTGACCGAGACGCGCGGCTCGCGCTCGTGACCTGCCGCCGCCCAGGCGTCGCGGAACCGCTGGATCTGCTCGGCCTGCAGCTGGTGGAACGGCACTCCGGTGTCCTCGGTGAGCAGAGTGGAGCTCATCAGGTTCATGCCCTGCTCGGCCGCCCACTCGGCGGTCGCCCGGGTACCCGCACCCCACCAGATCCGGTCACGCAGCCCGGGCGAGTGCGGCTCGATGCGCAGCAGGCCGGGCGGGTTGGGGAACATCGGGCGCGGGTTCGGCTGCGCGAACCCCTCGCCCGTGAGCACCTCCAGGAACACTCGGGCGTGCTCGCGGGCCATGTCGGCGTCGCTCTGGCCCTCCGCGGGCGCGTAGCCGAAGTAGCGGTAGCCGTCGATGACCTGCTCGGGCGATCCCCGACTGATCCCCAGCTGCAGCCGTCCGCCGGAGATCAGGTCGGCCGCTCCGGCGTCCTCGGCCATGTAGAGGGGGTTCTCGTAGCGCATGTCGATCACCGCGGTGCCCAGCTCGATCCGGCTGGTTCGAGCTGCGGCCGCGGCGAGCAGCGGGAACGGGGACGCGAGCTGACGGGCGAAGTGGTGCACCCGGAAGTACGCACCGTCGGCGCCGATCTCCTCCGCGGCCACGGCCAGCTCGACCGACTGCAGGAGCGCGTCCGAGGCTGTGCGCACCTGCGAGTACGGCGTGTCGGACCAGTGCCCGAAGGAGAGGAAGCCGATTTTCTTCACGCAGGTGTGAACGGGACGGCACCGGGCCGCATTCCGAGGCGTCCGCCACGCCATGCACCGTCCGGTGGGTGACCGGCGCGCAGCGCCACGAGACCGGCAGCGAGGCTGCTGAGGCGGAGCGGGGCGGGCGGGTCCGCGGTGCAGGAAGGCAACGAACGGCACTTTCGTCCACCCAGGGTGGACGAAAGTGCCGTTGGTTGCGCGCGTGCGCACCCTGCGAGTAGGACCGGGACGGCTCGCGTCTGTACCTCCACGTCGATCGAGTAAAGAATCTTTGACATCATGTCGGCTCTGCTTTACGTTGGCGCGGTGACGGTGGAGCAGAAGCGGGCCTGGGTCACCGCGGTCGTGGCCGCGGCGGCCTACGTGGTCTACGTGGTCCTCGTGCTGACCGACGCAGGCCCTGGGCCGATCACGGCCGTCCCGTACGCGGCGCCGCTCCTGTGGACCGTCGGGGGCGCGATCGTCGCCACGATCGTCGGGAACATCGCCGCTGCGGCCCTGACCCCGCCCGAGGACGCGGTGGCCGATGTGCGCGACGCGGAGATCGCGCGTGCGCNCNCGGCGACCAGGTCGGCAGCGCGTTCATCGTGCTCGGCGGGCTGGCGGCGCTGGTGCTCGCTCTCGTCGAGGCGCCGCACTTCTGGATCGCGAACGCGGTCTACCTCGCGTTCGTGCTCTCCGCGGTGCTCGGTTCGCTGGCCCGGTTGGGCGCCTACCACCGGGGCCTGTGATGGCACCGAAGCCGACCCGGGTCACCAACCGCATCCGAGCTCTGCGCTTCGAGCACGGCGAGATGACGCAGGCCCAGCTCGCCGCCCGCATCGGGGTGACCCGCCAGACCGTCATCGCCATCGAGCAGGGCCGCTACTCGCCCTCCCTCGAACTGGCCTTCCAGATCGCCGCCGTGTTCGGCGTGCGGATCGACGACGTCTTCAGCTACGAGGGAGAGGCCCCGTGAAAGCCATCGTCCAGGACGCCTACGGCACCGCCGACGCGCTCCGCCTCGCCGACGTCGAGGTTCCCGTGCCGAGGGCGGGTGAGGTGCTCGTCAAGGTGCGCGCGGCCAGCGTGCACGCGGGGGACGTGCACATGACCACCGGGCTACCGCTGCTCGGCAGGCCCGTCATGGGGATGCGCGGTCCGCGGCAGCGCGTCCGCGGCACGGACATGGCCGGCGTCGTGGAGCGCGTCGGTGCCGGGGTGAGCGCGTTCCGGGTGGGCGACGCCGTGTTCGGGGTGGCCAGGGGTGCGTTCGCGGAGTACGCGGTCGCGTCGGCGGAGCTGCTGGCGCCCAAGCCCGCGACCGCGTCGTTCGCGGCGGCGGCGGCTGTGCCCACGTCCGGGGCTACGGCGCTGGACGCGCTGCGCGACCGGGTGCAGCCGGGTTCGCGGGTGGTGGTCACCGGAGCCGGCGGCGGGGTGGGGACGTTCGTGGTGCAGCTGGCGAAGGCCGCGGGCGGGCACGTCACCGGCGTCTGCGGGCCGCGCAACCTCGAGCGCGTCCTCGCCAACGGCGCCGACGCGGTCATCGACCGCACCCGCTCCGATCTGCCCGACGGCGCCGCCGATCTGCTCGTCGAGCTGGCCGGGAACCGCTCGATCGGCACGCTGCGCCGCGCGCTCGCCCCTCGCGGCACGCTCGTCGTCGTGGGCGGGGAGAGCGATAGCCGATGGATCGGGCCCGAGCGCCGGGCGCTCTACGCGATGTTGATCAACCCGTTCGTCGGCCAAACGCTGCGCGGGCTGCTCTCGCTGGTCTCGGCGGAGTCCGTGCGCACCCTGGCGGACCTGCTCGCCGGCGGCGCGCTGCGGCCCGTCCTGGACCGCGAGTTCGCGCTCGCCGCCACTGCTCGAGCGGTCGCGCACCTCATGGCAGGGCACGCCCGCGGCAAGGTCGTGATCACCGTCGACGCGAGCTAGCTGGCCTCCATCGTCCCTCGGTGCCCGGGAGCCGCCCGGGCGCGGTCAAGGTATGAGGTCCGATCGAGACGCATCCCGCGCGTGCACTCAAGGAAGGGCGAACCCGACCGGACCTCGATCGCAGCCCACCGGCCGAGTAGGCCCCGACCGACGAACCGCGACACCGACCCCCTTGCGAGATCGGTGGCACGCATCCCGTTCAACGATCGGTCAGGGCGAGGGTGTCACCGATCTACGCGCATCCACCCCACTGTGTGGCAACCGCGCGAAACGTTCACGAAACGTGATCATCGTGTCCCGGGTCACGGGTCGATCGCGGCGACGAACGCGGCCTCCAGCGGGCTCGCCATGGTGGTCGCGTAGGCGGCCGAGATGTGGTTGTCGTCGAGGTACACGAGCACGTTGCCCACCTCGGCCGGGCATCGCTGCTGGTCGCAGAGCGCGTCGGCGATGTCGACGAAGCGGACCTCCGCCGGCACGTCCGCCAGGGCGGTCCACGGCGGGTCCGGGGCGTAGACCGACTCCCGGTCCGCACCGCACTCCGGGGAGTTCCGGCCGTTGATCGCGACGCAGTCCGGGATGGAGTAGTCGAACCGCGGGTTGTCACGCACCGCAACCACTGGGATGCCGCGCTCGACCACCTGCCGCCAGGCGTCGACGAACCCCGCCGGTGTCGACTCGGTGAGCCCTGCGCGCACGTCCCGGGTGCCGATCGTCACGACCACATCGGGGCGGGTCCGGTCGATGATCTCCAGCGTGGCGTCGTGCCACGGCAGGCACGTCTCGTTGTCCGGGTCGGTGTCCGACGCCGTCGAGAACGGGCACGCGCCGCGCACGGCGACCGACAGCTGCCAGCGGTGCACCGCGGCGATCGGCTCCAGCACGCCCGCGAGCTGCTGGGCGTGCGAGTCGCCGACGACGAGGACCCGCTTCGCCGGTTCGAAGTCGACCGGCTGGGTGCAGTGCGGGGAGTCGAACCCGTCGACGGGGACGCAGGCCCACTCGTCGATCCGCACGAAGTCCTCGTACACGTCGATCAGCGGTGGGAGCAGGTCGGCCTCCGGCACGGCCGGCCCGCCGAGCGCCGCTGCGCCGGGGTGCTCGCGGTCGCCCATGACGCCCTCGGCGTCGTTCCGGGCGACGGCCGCGAGCTTCCAGCACAGCGCCAGCCCGAGGACGACGATGAGTCCGGTCGCGCACCAGCGAGTGGCCCGCGCGTCGCCGCGGCCGAAGACCGGTCGTTCGACGAACCGGTGCGTCAGGGCCGCCAGCACGAGTGAGACGCCGATGATCGTGAGCCCTTCGACCAGCCCGACGCCCTCGATGCCGCCCCCGCCCAGGTGCAGCACCAGGACCGGCCAGTGCCACAGGTACAGCCCGTACGACAGATCGCCGAGGTACTGGGCCGGGCGGGAGGCCAGCAGTCGGTCCGCGGCCCACGGCAGCCGGGTGTGGCCCGCGACGAGCACCAGCACCGCGCACAGCGTCGGCCACAGGGCCGCGTAGCCGGGGAACACCGCAGCGACCTGCAGCACGATCCCGCACGCGACGAGCGCTACGACGCCGACCCAGCCGGCGGTGACCCGCAGCCACGGAGCGAGCCGGATGCGGTCGATCCACAGCGCGAGCAACCCGCCGAGGGCGAACTCCCACAGCCGGGTCATCGTGTGGAAGTAGGCGAGCGGCTGGTCCTCGGCCGTCAGTGCCACGGAGTACGTCAGCGAGGCCGCGAGGAGGCCCAGCAGCGCCACGGTGAGGTACGTGTGGCGGGTTGCGGCGTTCCTGGCCATCAGCGCCAGCACGGCCACGGCCAGCGGCCACAGGAGCGAGAACTGGGCCTGGATCGACAGCGACCAGAAGTGCTGCACCACGCTGACGGCGTTGGACCGGGCGGCGTAGTCGACCGCGTCGGCCGCGAGCTGCCAGTTCTCGACGAGCACCGCGGAGGTGACGATCTCCCGCACGGTCTGCGGCCAGCGGCTCTCCGGCAAGATCGCCGCCCCGGCGATCATCGTGGCGACGAGCACGACGATCGCGGCCGGCATCAGCCGCACGAAGGTGCGCCGCCAGCGGCGCAGCACGACGCCGGTGCCCGGGTCGGCGGCGCGGGCCAGCTGCCCGGTCAGCAGGAACCCGGTGATGACGAAGAAGACGTCGACGCCGCCGGAGACGCGGCCGAGCCACACGTGGTAGACGACGACCAGCAGGACGGCGAGTGCGCGCAGTCCCTGGATCTCGGGGCGGTAGCCGGCGCGCGGCGGCGGGGCCGGCGGGACGCGCAGGCGGTGACGAGCTCGGGTGGTGCGCGATTCCCGCGCACCAGCGGAGCGACGATCCCCTGGCTGCGGGGTGACCCCGCAGCCGTGTTCCTCAGTGCCCGGTGTCCCGGAACGGGTCGACTCAGTACCCGATGTACTGCCCAGCGCTGTTCTTCCGGCCGCCGGCCTTGAGGGTGTCCATGCCGTACGTGGCGATCATGTAGCGCACCCCCGCGGTGATGTTGGCGACCGGGTCGGTGATCGGGCGGTCGGCGAGGCTCGGGTGGACGTACTTCTTGAAGGTGCTGGGGATCGTCTGCATCAAGCCCTGGGACGGGGTGCCGCGGCGCGCGTTGGCGTCCCAGTTGTTGATCGCTCTCGGGTTGCCGCCCGACTCGGCCATGATGATCTTCTTCACGCTCGGGGCGAGGGACTGAGGTAGCTCGAGGATACGCAGGGCCTCGGCGATCCACCCGTCGAGACCGCCCTTGGCGACGATCTGGTCGATCCGCGCCCGCTCCGCGGCCGCGGCGTGCTCGGCGGCGATCTTGGCGGCGATGTCGGCCGCCTTGCCCAGCCGGGCGAGGTGCTCGTCGACCGCATCGAGTCCGTCCTCGCCCTCGTCGCCCCCCTCGTCGTCGTCGATCTGGAGCGCGACCGGCGCGAAGTGGGCGACGGCGGACTCGATCTTCTCGGCGTCGAGGGAGACGGTGTTGGCGGCGAGCGTCGCGGTGAGGGACTCCTCCGCGGACGCGCTGCTGGCCAGGTTCTGCGAGTTCGACGGGACGATCGCGGTGAACGTTCCGGTGGTCACGGCGCCGACCGCGGCGGCTCCGGCCATGACGGTCGTGCGCAGCGACGGCCCGGACGGCGGGGGTCGGTGGGCGGCCTGGTGCCGGGCTCGGCGGGAACCTTCCCGGACCGGGGCCTCGGCCAGCATCTGGGCGTACCACGCCGCGCGTTCACCACGAGGGGAGCGGTGTCCTGCCACGTACCTGCCCTTTCAGCGCTGGGGAGCGAACCGGGCAGGCGCGCGTTCCGGTCGGGGGTCCGGGAGCCGGGTGGGGAGTCCGGCTCGATGCGCGCGTGATCGGTTCGTAACGCTGCCGAGGACAGTAGGGGAGGTCTCGGTCCGGTCACAAGCACGCAGCGCGCCTGTCGGCGCACCTCACGCACCGCTCGTCTCTCGGCCGCATCCATCGCGCCGAGGCCCCGTACAGCCCTGCATCTGGCCCCCGGATGTCTGTTCGCATTGCTCTGAACGGGGTATCGGCAGGTGGGCGGGGGTGTGCGGGGTCACGATCAGGGTGCCGTTGGGCGCGCCTGGAGGGCCGGTCGTCGTGGCGTTCCCCCGGCAGGGGGAGGCAGGGGATCAGCGCCGCCATCCCGCACGTCGGCGGCGTGCAGCTCGGTGCGCGCCCCGGAGGCGAACGGGCGGCCCGCGCGGGGCGTCTCGGTGCGCGACGGCGGCCGGTGCGGTGTGGGAGGCGTTCGCCGCGGCGGTCCGCAGCAGGGGCGTCGCGAGCCCGGTCGGCGCGGGGCGATGAGGGCGGCGCTGGCCGCTCCGGCAGCCCGGCCGTGGCTGTGCGAGCGCGGGCCGGCGACGACGGTGGCGGTGCGGGCGACGAGTCCGCTGGGTGCGAGGACGAAGCCGCGGCCGGCGCCGGTGGGGATCGGCGAGCCGGATGGCGGTCCGGGGGTCCGGCCGATACGGTCATAGTTGAAGTGGGGTTCATGTCAGGTTCCGGGGGGTCGATGGACGCGCACGACCTGCTCACGATCGGCGAGGTCGTCGAGCGCAGCGGGTTCCCGGCATCGGCGCTGCGCTTCTACGAACGCGAGGGGCTGCTGCACCCGACCCGCACCGCGGGCGGGCAGCGGCGTTACGAACGGTCCGTGCTGCGCAGGCTCGCGTTCATCCGGGCCGCGCGCACGATCGGCGTGGGGTTGGACGAGATCCGGGAGGCGCTGGACTCGCTGCCGAACGGTCGCACCCCCACCAAGGCGGACTGGACCCGGCTGTCCAGGGCCTGGCGGAAGCGGCTGGACGAGCAGATCGAGGCGCTCGTCGCCCTGCGCGACGGGCTGGACTCGTGCATCGGGTGCGGGTGCCTCTCGCTGCAGCGGTGCCGGATCTCGAACCCGGGGGACCGGGCGGCCACGATGGGCGCTGGTGCCCGGTTCCTGCCTGCCCTGCTGCGCCGGCCCGTGGACGCGCACTGAGGCTGTTCGTCGAGTCTCCGACACCCGAACGGTGGAACCTGGCGTACGGCGGGTGACCGACAGGGGTGGGCGGCCGGCGGGCTGTTCCACCGACCCGCCTACCCTTGCCTCCCGTGCCCACCCTCCGTGCAGCTCTCGCCGGTGTGGTCGGTGTCCTGCTCATCGTCGGGGTGGCGTTCGCGGTGGTCGGCCCGACCACCGCCGGCACGCCCGTGGCTGCCCCTGCCCAGCCCGATCCGGCCGCGGCGACCGCGACCCTGCCGCCGGAGCGCCCGTCGACGTCCGCCCCGGCCGCACCGGAGGACCGGATGGCGCTGCTGAGGGCGGCGCTGCTGCGGCCCAGCGAGGTCGGACCCGGCTGGCGCGTCGCACCGGAGCAGCCGCTCCCGAACCCGAGCGTGCCCGCGGTGTGCGGCGGCCACAGCGTGATCGCCCGGTTTCCCGACGCCCAGCGCGTCGGGGTCGCCCTGCTCGGCAGCAGGAGCGGGGAGCGGGTGCAGGAGACGCTGTCCGTCTTCGGCGACCGGACCACCGCCCGCGCCGCCTACGACGCCTACGCCGAAGGGCTCGACTGCACGAAGGGCTCCCTCTCCGGCACCCCGGTGACGATCTCGGAGCCGGAGGACGTGCGCGACCGGGTGCAGGGCGATCGAGCCACCGCGTGGACGCTCACCGGCTCCGGGTTCCGTGCGCTGCTCGTCAGCGTGCTGACCGGGGACCAGCTGGTGAACTTCGTCTTCCTCACCCCGGACGGCAGCTCGCTCACCCGCGTGGACGCGCTGGTGCTGGCTCGCACCGGCGTCGCTCGGTTGCAGGCCACCTGACCGGCGTCCACGGGTTAGCGTGGGAGCGTGATCGACGACCGGCTGCTCCCCCTGGAAGGTCTCGACAACGCCCGCGACATCGGCGGACTTCCCCTGCGCGACGGGGGCCGCACCCGCCACGGCGTGCTGCTGCGCACCGCCAACCCGGGCCCGCAGTTCCTCACCCCGCGGGACGTCGAGTTCCTGGTCGAGGACTTCGGTCTGCGCACCGTGATCGACCTGCGCACGCCGGAGGAGATCGAGCAGCACGGCCGGTTCGTCCACGACGGCGTCGAGCGGCTCGAGCTGACCCTCATCGGGTCCAGCCGCGACGCGCTCCCCGAAGGGGTCGAGATCACCATCCTCGACATGTACCGCGGCTACCTGGCCGACCACCCGCAGAACGTCGTCACGGCCGTCCGCACCCTCGCCGCCCCCGACGCCGGGCCGGCGCTCGTGCACTGCGCGGCCGGCAAGGACCGCACCGGCACCGTCGTGGCCCTCGTGCTGGACGCGGTCGGGGTCGAGCGCGACGCCGTGGTCGCCGACTACGCGCTGTCCGCCCTGCACATCGAAGCGATGTTCAAGCGCTGGACGACGGCTGCGGGTGTGCCGATGCCCGATCCCGCCACGCTCGACCGGCACCGGCCGCGGGCAGAGAACATGGAGAAGCTGCTCGGCTGGCTCGACGAGACCCACGACGGCGCGGTCGGCTGGCTGCGCGCCCACGGCCTGACCGCGGACGAGCTGGAACGGCTGCGGCAGCGGCTCACCGAACCGGCGTGAACCGGCTCAGGGCAGCTCTTCGATCGCGACGGTCGTGTCGATCTTGCGCAGCGCCCCGGGGTCCCCGGTGACGGCCGGCCAGCCCCGGCGCCGCGCGCTCGCGGCGACCTGCCCGACCGCGATGTCGTCCTGCCCGGCGGCGGCGAGCAGCAGCCCCGACTCGTGCGCCGTCGCGGGGGACAGCTCGTCGATCACCGTGTTGGGCAGGTCCAGCAGGACCCGCAGCGCCGCGTGGTGCTCGGGCCCGACGAGCGCCCAGGCCCGGCCGAGCGCTGCGCTGGGCACCGCGAGGACGATGTTGGCCTCCACCGCGGCCCACACCAGTGCCCGCATGTAGACCGGGCGTCCGGTGGCGAAGGCGGCGAGAGCGGTTGCGTCGAGGACGCGCCCCCCGATCATCCCGGCCCCTGGTCAGACGGTGGCGGGCGGCAGGAGCCGCAGCGAGCGACGGGCCTCCTCGAGCTGGTCGCGCGGCGGCGGCCCCCCGTACAGGGTCGCCAGGGTGGCGAGCGAGCGTTCCCGCAGGCTGCGCGCCGCGAGCGCGTCGGCGATGAACGCGGACAAGCTCGGCGCGGCACCGTGCGCGACCGCCTCGCGGGCGGCAGCCAGCAGATCGGCCGGGAGGCTGATCGTCACTCGCTCTGTGCGCATGGCGCGACGATACCGCCACCGTGTGGATCGCGGCCGCTCCTTCGTCGTGATCGCGGCCCAGGAATCGTCTGTTTGCTCCCCGGTGCTCGCGGGCCCCATGCCGTTCCTCCGAGGGCCGCTGCGCGCCTCGCCCCGCACCCCACCCCGCAACTCACCCCCTGCAACTCACCGACGGCCGCGACCCGCTGTGCTCGCCGTCCGGCGGTGTCCGACCGACGTGCGGTCACCTACCGCGAGTACGGACTCCGGGTCCCCGTGAGTCCGGCTTCGAGAGGCCGCGGCGCCGATGCTTCTCCGGCGGTACGGTCCACGAGCTATGGACGCCGTCGCACTCGTCGGCCTGCTCGCCGAGCCCGTCCGGCTCCGCGTGTTCGCCGCGCTCGTGCTGGGGGCCAAGACGCCGGGCGCGGTCGCGGACCTGACCGGGCTGTCCGCGCGGGAGACGGTCATGGCGATCGCCCGGTTGCAGGCGGGTGGCCTCGTCGACGAGCACCTGGTCGTGCGGGAAGGGCTGTTCACCGAGGCCGCGATGGCCGCCGCGCCCGACGAGCCGGTCTCCGCCGACGTCGTGGACCGGTTCGTCCGCGGCGGCCGCCTCGTGGGCCTGCCCGCTCAGGAGAGCAAGCGCCGGCTGGTGCTGGAGCGGGTGGTGCAGAGCTTCGAGCCGGGCCGGCGCTTCTCCGAGCGCGAGGTGGACGCCGTGCTGCGGGTGTGGACGGAGGGCGGCGCGACCGACCACGTCACGCTCCGCCGTCATCTCGTCGACCACGGCCTGCTGACCCGCGGCGACGGGCAGTACTGGCGCACGGGCGGGTGGGTCGACGTCCTCGCAGACGCGTGACCGCCACCTGCACCCGACCGACGACTGATCATCGGACTGACCGATCGGATGTGTGTGCGACGTCGCTCGACCTGCGAGCAGCGCCGCTTACTGGCACCGTTGTGGACATGGCTGCCGCACCGCCCGTGAACGCCACCGCCGCCGCCTTGCTCGGACTGCTGCACGACGGCCCGCGCACCGGCGGCGAGCTGGTCGCCGCCGCGGGGGAGCAGTTCGGGTCGTTCTTCTCCGTGACCCGCAGCCAGATCTACCGCGAACTGCCGGCGCTCGCGGAAGCCGGGCTGACCAAACCCGGGGAGCCGGGGGCCCGCGCGTCGCGCAAGTACGCCATCACCGCAGCCGGGCGGCGGGCGTTCCGCGCCTGGCTCACCGCCAGCAGCGGCCCCGACGCCTTGCGCAGCCCGCTCGTGCTGCGGCTGCTGCACGCCGAGATCCTGCCCCCGGAGGAGCGCGAGGAGCTCGTCCGCAACGCCCGCGCGGCCTACAAGGAGCGGCTCGCCGCCGAACGCGCCGCGGTGAAGGCCGCCGCCGACCCGGTCCGCCGGGCCGTGGCCGAGTTCACCGTCGCGCACACCCGGGCCGTGCTGAAGCTCCTGGACGCCGTGTCGGACGCCTGGGGGCCGTCCGCGTAACCTGGAACGTTGTGAACCCCGACGTCGCCGCCGACCTGAAAGAGCTCGCCACCACCCTGGAGAGCATCGAGGCGGTCGCCGATCTGCCGCGGCTGCGGGCGGAGATCGCCGACCTGGAGGACCAGGCCGGTCAGCCCGACCTGTGGAACGATCCGGCGGCCGCGCAGAAGATCACGAGCCGGCTCTCGCACGCCCAGGGCGAGCTGCGCCGCATCGAGGAGCTGCGCCGTCGGCTGGAGGACCTGCCCGTCCTCTACGAGCTCGCGGAGGAGGAGTCCGGCGCCGACGCGGACGCCGCGCTCGCCGACGCCGACGCCGAGCGGGCCAAGCTGCGCGCCGACATCTCCGCGCTGGAGGTCCGCACGCTGCTGTCGGGCGAGTACGACCAGCGCGAGGCCATGGTGACGATCCGGGCCGGCGCGGGCGGCGTCGACGCCGCGGACTTCGCCGAGATGCTGCTTCGGATGTACCTGCGCTGGGCCGAGCAGCACGGCTACCCGACCGAGGTCTACGACACCTCCTACGCGGAGGAGGCGGGCATCAAGTCCGCCACCTTCCAGGTCAAGGCCCCGTACGCGTACGGGACGCTGTCGGTGGAGCAGGGCACCCACCGGCTGGTGCGGATCTCGCCGTTCGACAACCAGGGCCGCCGACAGACCTCGTTCGCCGACGTCGAGGTCCTGCCGGTCGTCGAGCAGGACGACCACGTCGAGATCGACGAGAAGGACATCCGGGTCGACGTCTACCGCTCGTCCGGCCCCGGTGGGCAGGGCGTCAACACCACCGACTCCGCGGTGCGGATCACCCACCTCCCCACCGGGATCGTGGTGTCCTGCCAGAACGAGCGGTCGCAGATCCAGAACAAGGCCTCGGCGATGCTGGTGCTGCAGGCCAAGCTGCTGGCGCTGCGGCAGGCGGAGCAGCGGGCCGAGATGGACGCGCTGAAGGACAGTGGCTCCGCCTCGTGGGGCAACCAGATGCGCTCCTACGTGCTGCACCCGTACCAGATGGTGAAGGACCTGCGCACCGAGTACGAGGTCAACAACCCGACCGCGGTGCTCGACGGCAACATCGACGGGTTCATCGAGGCCGGCATCCGCTGGCGCCGCAAGCAGCAGCAGGCCGCCTGATCGGGGCCCTGGTCACGGAGAGGCATCACCCCGCCGGTACCGTTCCCGTCCGTGATACGCCTGGAACGGGTCACCAAGATCTACAAGACGTCCACGCGCCCGGCGCTGGACAGGGTCTCGGTGAACATCGAGAAGGGCGAGTTCGTCTTCCTGATCGGCCCGTCCGGGTCCGGGAAGTCGACGTTCCTGCGGCTGCTGCTGCGTGAGGACGTGCCGACGAAGGGCAACATCTACGTCGCCGACCTGAACGTGGCGAAGCTGCCGCGCCGGCGGGTGCCGAAGCTGCGGCAGCGGATCGGCTGCGTGTTCCAGGACTTCCGGCTGCTGCCGAACAAGTCGGTCGGCGAGAACGTGGCGTTCGCCCTCGAGGTCATCGGCAAGCCGATGTCGACGATCCGCAAGGTCGTGCCGGAGGTGCTCGACCTGGTCGGGCTCGCCGGCAAGGCCGACCGCATGCCCAACGAGCTGTCCGGCGGTGAGCAGCAGCGCGTGGCGATCGCGCGGGCGTTCGTCAACCGGCCGCTCGTGCTGCTCGCCGACGAGCCCACCGGAAACCTCGACCCCGACACCAGCCAGGACATCATGCTGCTGCTGGAACGGATCAACCGCACCGGCACCACGGTGCTCATGGCCACGCACGACCACTCGATCGTCGACTCGATGCGCCGGCGCGTCGTGGAGCTCGACACCGGCCAGGTCGTGCGCGACGAGGCCCGCGGCGTCTACGGCGTGGGGCGCTGATGCGCGTCGACTTCGTCGTCCGCGAGGTCCTCACCGGGCTGCGGCGCAACGTCACCATGACGATCGCGATGATCCTGACCACCGCGATCTCGCTGGGCCTGGTCGGCACCGGGCTGCTCGCGGTGCGCACGATCGACCGCACCGAGGAGCTGTACTCCAGCCGCGTCGAGGTCCGGGTGACCCTCACCCAGGACGTCTCCTCCGCCGACGCCGACTGCTCGCAGCCGATCTGCGCCGGGCTGAAGCAGACGCTGGAGAACTCGCCGCTGGTCGCGTCGGTGACGTTCGAGAACCAGCAGCAGGCCTACGAGAACTACAAGCGGCTGTTCGCCGGGCAGGCGCTGGCCGACCTGCTGCGGCCGCAGTCGCTACCGGCGGCGCTGCGGGTGAAGCTGGCCGACCAGGACGCCGGCGGCGATGCCGTCAAGCAGGCGATGCAGGGCCAGGTCGGCGTGCGCACGGTGATCGACCAGCGGGAGATCGTCGCGAAGCTGTTCGACTTCCTCGGCGGCGTGCGCAACGTGACGTTCGCGCTCGCGCTCGTGCAGGCGATCGCCGCGCTGCTGCTGATCTCCAACACCGTGCAGGTCTCGGCCTACACCCGCCGCCACGAGGTCGGCGTGATGCGCCTCGTCGGTGCCACCCGCTGGTACACGCAGCTGCCGTTCCTGATCGAGGCCGTCGTGACCGGCGTGATCGGGGCCATCCTCGCCTCCATCGGCCTGCTCGTGGGCAAGTTCTTGTTCATCGACTCGCTGCTGTCGGGCATCGTCGCCGACAACGTCGTGCCCGCGGTCCAGGTCTCCGACGTCCTGTGGGTCTCGCCGATCCTCGTCATGATCGGCGCCGGCGTCGCCGCCGTCACCGGCTACGTCACGCTGCGGGCGTACGTCCGGCTCTGATGGTCCGAAGGCCGGGAAACCGGCTTCCCCGCCGGGCGTAGGCTGGCCCGGTGGTGAAGGAGAAGGGTCGCAAGGTGATCGCGCAGAACCGGCGGGCGCGGCACGACTACACGATCCTCGACACCTACGAGGCGGGCATCGTGCTCATGGGCACCGAGGTCAAGAGCCTCCGGGAGGGCCGCGCGTCGCTCGCCGACGCCTACGCGACCATCGACGACGGCGAGGTGTGGCTGCGCGGGCTGAACATCCCCGAGTACCACCTCGGCACCTGGACCAACCACGAGCCGCGCCGCGTCCGCAAGCTCCTGCTGCACCGCGAGGAGATCGAGAAGCTGATCGGCAAGGTGCGTGAGCAGAGCCTCACCCTCGTGCCCCTGTCGCTGTACTTCAACGACGGCCGCGTCAAGTGCGAGCTGGCGCTGGCCCGAGGCAAGAAGAGCTACGACAAGCGCACCGACATCGCCAAGCGGGACGCACAGCGCGAGATGGAACGCGCGTTCAGCCGCGCCGCCAAGAGACGGGTGAGGGACCTGCACCGGTGATCCCGCGACCACCCACGTCCGACGCCGACCTGCCCCGCTTCCTGGCCGACCTCGACGTGCCGGGGATCGTCGACGTCCACACCCACTTCCTGCCCGAACGCGTGCTGCGCAAGGTCTGGGCGTACTTCGACGCGGCCTCCGTCCACTACGGCCGGGCCTGGCCGATCACGTACCGGCTGCCCGAGGACGAGCGGATCGCGGTGCTGGCCAAGCTCGGCGTGATCGGCTACGCGCCGCTGGTGTACCCGCACAAGCCGGACATGGCCCGCTGGCTGACCGAGTGGGTCACCGAATTCGCCGCGCGCACCCCGCCCGCCGTCCCCACGGCCACGCTCTTCCCGGAACCCGACGTCACCGACTACCTGTGCGCCGCTGTCGAGGCCGGGGCGCGGCTGGTGAAGGTGCACGTGCAGGTCGGCGCGTTCGATCCGCGCGACGAGCTGCTGCGGCCCGCGTGGGGGCTGCTCGCCGAGGCCCGGGTGCCCGCGATGGTGCACTGCGGGCACGGCCCGATCCCCGGCCCGCACACCGGGCTGGACGTGTTCGCCGAGGTGCTCGCCGAGCATCCGCAGCTGCCGGTGGTGCTCGCGCACGCGGGCATGCCGGAGTTCGAGGCGGCGCTCGATCTCGTGCGCCGCTTCCCGCGGGTGTACCTGGACACGACCATGGTCGGCACCGCGTTCTCCGAGGAGTTCGCGCCGCTGCCCGCGGACTGGCCGGCCCGGATCGCCGACGTCCCCGACCGCATCGTGTTCGGCTCCGACTACCCGAACATCCCCTACCAGTACGCGGAGCAGGTCGCGGCCGTCGCCGGTTGGGCCGAGCGCGACGAGCGGCTGGGGGCGCCGTGGCTGCGGGCCGTCCTGCACGACAACCCGAAGGCGCTGCTCGACCTCGGCTGAATCACGGCAGGGGAGCGGCCGGCGCGAGCACGCGCTCCGGATCGGCCTCGTCGCGGATCCGCCGCAGCCGCGCCAGGTCCGCCGGGTGGTGGGCGTCGGCCACCGCGGCGGGATCGGCACCCTCGCCGAGCAGCAGTGCCCCCAACCGGCCCACGGTGTGCGGTGCGGCGGTGGCGCGGAACCGGGCGTCCAGCTCGTCCACCACCGCGTCGTCGACGCCCGGCGCCATGATCGAGATCGTCCCTGCGGACCACTCGGCGTCGCGGCGCAGGGGCGCGTCCGCTCGCCGCCGGGTGAACGCCCCGCCCAGGCGGCGGAACTCCACGATCCGCGGCACGCCCGCGGTGATCGCCGGGATGGCGGCGTCGAGGACGGAGTCGGGCAGCGCCCGCAGCGCGACGGTCGTGGTGCGGCTCGCCACCGGGCCGGGTGGATCGTCGTGGATCGTGTGGCTCTCGGTCCAGGCCAGCTCGCGCAGCTCGTCGCGGATCGGCTCGGCGAGCGCGCGCAGCGGCGCGACCAGGCGTTCCCCGTCGTCGGGGCGGCCCTCGTAGGCGATCCGCACGGACAGCACCGGCTGGGCCGGGTCGGGGAACGGGGCCACGGCGACCGAGGTCGACGCCTGCTCCGGCGCGTCCTCGGCCCAGTCCCGCCAGCCACGCAGCGTCTGCGGGGTGGCCGGTAGGTCGAGCGCGCCGCCGTAGACGGTGGTCAGCGGGATCAGCCCGATCTCGACCGCGGTCACGACGCCGAACGAGCCGCCTCCGCCGCGGACCGCCCAGAACAGGTCGCCACCGGTGATCCGGTGCTGCTCGCCGTCCGCGGTGACCAGCTCGACGGCGCGGACGTGCTCGGCCGCGTAACCGTGGCGGCGGCCGAGCAGCGGGATGCCGCCGTGCACCAGGTACCCCGCGACGCCGACGCCGGGGGAGCTGCCCGAGAGCGGCGCGAGCCCGTACCGCGCGGCGGCGGTGATCACCGCACCCCAGCGAGCGCCGGCGCCGATGCGGGCGATCCGGGCGTCGGGATCGATGTGCACCTCGGCCAGCGCGCCGGTCGTGATCAGCAGTGCCTCGTCGTCGACGGCGGCGGTCCCGTGGCCGGTAGCCTGCACGGCGACGCGGCGGCCGGAGCGGCGGGCCAGCAGGATCGCCGCGGTGACGTCGTCGGCCGAGTGGGCGAGCGCGACGACGGCGGGCCGGTGGCTGCGCCGCCTCTGGAAGCCGAGCCGGGCGGCGTCGTAGCCGGGATCGCCGGGGCGGAGGGTCTGCAGGGTCGAGGTGGTCATGCCTCAACGCTCAGGCCTGCGCTGCTAGAAGTCCAAGACATGGTCTCTCTACTCGGCATAATCGGTGCTTATGGAGCTGCACCAGCTCGAGTACCTCGTCGCCGTCGCCGACGAAGGCAGCTTCACGCGCGCCGCTGCGAGCCTGCACGTGTCCCAGCCGGCGGTGAGCGCGCAGATCCGCAAGCTGGAGCGCGAGCTGGGCGAGGTGCTGCTCGACCGGTCGGCGGCCGGGGTGCGGCCGACCGCCGTCGGGGAGGCGGTGCTCGCCGAGGCGCGGGCAGCGGTGGCCGCCGTCGCCCGCATCCGCGACACCGTCGCGGCGCATCGCGGACTGCTGCAGGGCCGGGTCCGGCTCGGCGTCATCGGCAACGGGCTCTCCCCGGACCTGGCCGACCTGCTGGCCGCGTTCGCCCGCGCCCACCCCGGCGTGGAGGTGTCGGTGTCCGAGGGGCGCGGTGCGGAGCTGCTCGACGCGCTCCTCGGTGGCCGCACCGATCTCGCGATCGTCGGCATCGTCGGTGATCCGCCCGCCGGGATCGCCACCGAGACGCTGAGCGACGAGGTCGTCGTCGCAGCTGTCGGGCCGCACGATCCGCTCGCCGACCGCGGCGAGGTGACGCTCGCCGAGCTGGCCGGCCGCCCGCTCATCGCCATGCCTGTGGGCAGCGGGCTGCGGGCGGGCGTCGACGCCGCGCTGGCGGCGGCCGGCGTCACCCCGCGGATCGCCTACGAGGCGGGCACCCCGGCCGCCCTGGGTGAGCTGGCCGTGCGCGGGCTCGGGGTGGCACTCGTGCCGGAGTCGGTCGTCCCGTCCGTCGACGGCCTGGTCGCACTCGCCCTGCGCCCACCGCTGCACGGCCGGGTCGACCTCGCCTGGCCCGCGTCCCGGTCCGTCGCACCCGCCGCCCGCGCACTGCTCGCCCACCTCCGATCGGGACTGCGGAACCGGGATGATCCGCTGCTGTCCGAGCGTTAGACTCGATGACGTCCGGTACCTCCGGGCGCCCGAAGGGGGTGAACGGTTTCGACTCCTGAAGCAGAGCAAGGGGAAGCGTGCCGAGGAAGGCGACGATGACCTCGTTAACCATGCGTCGCAAAAAAATAAGTGCCGCTGATAAGCGCACTGACTTCGCCCTCGCCGCCTGAGCGAGCTAGAAGTCTGTCGGCCCGGGGGCGTCCCCGCCCCGGTGTCCGGCATCAGCTAGGGGACTCACCCTCCGGTCCGGTCGCGGGACCGTAGGGGACACCAAACAGCGACTGGGATCGTCACCCCGGCCAGTCCGCGGGACCGGGGGATCCGAGCAGAGGCAGAGCGGACTGCGCACGGAGAAGCCCTTGCGAAGCGAGGGAGGACCCGGGTTCGATTCCCGGCACCTCCACCACACGAAGGCCCCTGACCGGTGTCGGTCAGGGGTCTTCGTGTGTTCGGGGTAGATCGCGTCCAGGTGGCTCTGCAGCGCGGGTTCACCAGGCCTGGGACGCAACGAACGGCCCTTTCGTCCACTCAGAGTGGACGAAAGGGCCGTTCGTTGCCCCTGCTGGCCCGGGGCCAAACCGCTCCCCGGCCCGCACGCTCCGTGACCGAGCCACCGATACCCTGTGCCGCGTGACTGAACGCACCCTGGTCCTCGTCAAGCCCGACGGCGTCGAGCGCGGCCTGATCGGCGAGGTGATCTCCCGGATCGAGCGCAAGGGCCTCAAGATCGTGGCGATGGATCTGCGCATGGTCAGCCAGGAGCTGGCTGCGCAGCACTACGCGGAGCACGACGGCAAGCCGTTCTTCAACTCGCTGATCGAGTTCATCACCTCGGGCCCGGTGGTGGCCGCGGTCGTCGAGGGGCCGCGCGCGATCGCGGCGTGGCGGCAGATCGCCGGCGGTACCGACCCCGTGGAGAAGGCCGCGCCCGGCAGCATTCGCGGCGACTTCGGGCTCGAGACGCAGTTCAACCTGGTCCACGGCTCCGACTCGCCGGAGAGTGCGGCCCGCGAGATCAAGCTCTGGTTCCCCAACCTCTGACGGCTACCTGACCGGCAGGAGGGCGGTACCCCCGACGTAGTGTCGTCGGGTGCCCGAGCAGTCCCGCGAACGCCTCCCCGCAGCCATCTGGGTCCTCGTCGGAGGAGCGTTCCTCGTAGCGGTCGGCTACGGGATGGTGGCGCCGATCCTGCCGGTCTTCGTCCGCACGTTCGACGTGGGGATCACCGCCGCGTCGTTCGTGGTCAGCGTGTTCGCGCTGTCCCGGCTGGTGTTCGCGCCCGCGGCGGGGCGGGTGATCGCCCGGTTCGGCGAGCTGCCGGGGTTCCTGGTGGGCGTCGCCGTGGTGGCGATCACGAACGCGGCCATGCCGTTCGCCGCGCAGTACTGGCAGCTCATCACCCTGCGGGTCGTCGGCGGCATCGGGTCGACGATGTTCACCGTCTCCTCCTTGTCGCTGCTGGTGCGGATGTCCCCGCCGAGCCTGCGCGGCCGCGCGTCCGGCTGGTGGGCGACGGGCTTCCTGCTCGGCAACATCACCGGCCCGGTGCTGGGTGGTGGCCTGGCCGATCTCGACCTGCGGGTCCCGTTCTGGGTCTACGCGGGGTCGTTGACGCTGGTGATCCTCATCTGCGGGCCGCTGCTGCGCGGCCGCGCCGCCGACGACACCGACGCAGCCGGGGCTGCAGCGCCGCCCGCCCGGTTCGTCGACGCGCTGCGCCACCGGGCCTACCGCGCCGCGCTGATGGGCACGTTCGCGCACGGATGGGCGGTGTTCGGCGTGCGGATGTCGCTCGTCCCGCTCTTCGTCGTGGAAGTCCTCGCGCAGCAGGCGTCGTGGAGCGGGATCGCGCTGGCCGCGTTCGCCGTGGGCAGCGCGGCGACGATGGTGCTCTCCGGCCGGACGGCCGACCACTGGGGCCGCCGCCCGCCGGTGCTCGCCGGCCTGGCCGTCACCGCGCTCGGCACGGGCACGATCGGGCTGGTCACCGACCCGCTGTGGTTCCTCGCGGTGAGCTTCGTCTCCGGTCTGGGCGCGGGCATCATGAACCCGCCGCTCAACGCCGTCGTCGCCGACGTGCTCGGCGGCCGGCGCGGTGGCACGGTGCTCGCCGGCTTCCAGATGGCCGGTGACCTCGGTGCGATCGCCGGCCCGCTCGCGGCCGGGCTGCTCGCCGAGCAGGCCGGCTACCCCGCGGCGTTCGCGCTGACCGGCGTCATGCTGCTGCTGGCGCTGCTCGTGTGGCTGCGCGCACCCGAGACCCTGCCGACGATCACCGCGGGCGAGCCGGGTCACCCGGACACGCCGACTCCGATCAGCAAGCCGACCAGGTAGGTCGCGCCCGCCGCCAGCGCGCCGAACAGCAGCTGCCGCGTCCCGGCGAACAGCCACGAGCGCTGCGTGAACCGGGACGTCAGGGCACCCAGCCCGAACAGGCCGATCGCGCCGACCAGAAGCCCCGTCCACAGCGCCGATGCGCCGAACAGGAACGGGATCAGCGGGATCAGCCCGCCGACGGAGAAGCACAGGAACGACGAGATCGCCGCGACCCACGGCGACGGGTTGTCCTCGGGATCGACCCCCAGCTCCTGGGTGATGTGCATGCGCACCGCGAGATCGGGGTTCCTGTGGACGTCCCGCGCGACCGCTGCGGCCGTCTCCGGCGACAGCCCCATTCGCTCGTACATCCTGGCCAGCTCGGCCTGCTCGGCTTCAGGGTGCCGGCGGATCTCGTCCCGCTCCACCGCCACCTCGTGCTCGACGGCCTCGTTCTGCGTGTCCACCGACGCGAACTCGCCGAGCGCCATGGAGAACGCCCCGGCCACCAGGCCGGCCATCCCGGTGAGGATGATGATGTGACGGTCGGCGCCGCCACCGCCCACACCGGCGACCAGACCGATGTTCGTGACCAGGCCGTCCATCGCACCGAAGACGGCGGCTCGCAGCCAGCCGCCGGAGACGTCGGCGTGGTGGTGATCTCCCGTGTGCTCGGCGAACTCGGCGGCTCCGGGCGCTTCAGTCATGGGAGCAGGGTAGGCCGATCAGCGCTGGAATTCGATCTTGGAAAGCCTGTCCTCAGTTCATCCCAGGCATTCCTGACCTGCGCCGACGGCGAGTGGGATCGCCCGGTCGGTAAACCTCAGAGGACGAGGGAAGAGAAAGGGTGGAGCTGACGGGACTCGAACCCGTGACCCCTTGACTGCCAGTCAAGTGCGCTACCAGCTGCGCCACAGCCCCTTGCGACGACATGAACGTTACACGAATCCGTTCCCGGCCTCGCACGGGGGTCCCTCTTGCCGCGCAGGGACCCCCGCGCCGCGGATCAGCGGCCGGCCAACAGATCGTCCAGCCAGCTGGACCTGTTGATGTCGATGCGCTTGCCGTCGACCGCGACGGTCGGAGTGCCGAACATGCCGGCCTCGTTCTTCAGGCCGGGGTCGGCCTCGGCGGCGTCGGTCGCCTTCTTGATCTCGGCGTCGTGGGTGCCGCCGCGCACGCACGCGGCGAAGTCGGGGCCGGCACCGAGCTCGGTGCCGAACGCGACGAGCTGGTCGTCGGTGAGGCCGGCGCTGCCCTCGGCGGGCTGCTCGCCGAACAGCTTCTGGTGGTAAGCGGGGAAGATGCCGGCCTGAGCGGCGCAGATCGCGGCGTCGGCGGCGCGGGTCGAGTAGCCGGCCGGGCGCGACCGGTCGTCGAGCAGGCCCAGCGGGTGGTAGCGGACGGTGAGCCTGCCGTCGTTGAGCGCTTCGGTGATCTTGTTGCCGTCCCGCTTCTCCAGCGCCAAGCAGCCGGGGCAGAGGTAGTCCTCGTAGACGTCGATCACGACCGGGCCGGTGCCCGCGGTGACGACGGCGCCGGCGGCGGTCGCGGTGTAGTTCGGGGTGACCGTCCGGTTCGTGTACCAGTACCAGCCCCCGGCGGCCAGGACGACCAGCGCCAGCACGACGCCGGCCGCGATCATCGGCATCGGGTTGCGCTTCGGCACCTGGATACCGGCCGCGGCCAGCCTGGCCTCCCGCTCCGCCTGCTTGCGCTTCTTCTCGCTGCGCGACGCGCCGCTCACGTCACCGTCCTTCCCGAGAGGATCCCGTCCAGCGCGACCACCGTCCGGGGCCGCGCGATCAGCCAACCCGCGAGCACCAAGAACCCGGTGTCACGGAGCAGTTCCGCACCGTAGGCGGTGGCGTCCGGGTCGACCGGGCCGCCACCGCCGAAGCAGCCGCAGTCGATCGCCAGCCCGCGCGCCCACGCCTGGACGATCCCGGCCATGAACGCGACCAGCAGGGCGGCCGAGACGATCGCGGCCAGCCGCACCCCCAACCCGGCCAGGAGCAGCAGGCCCAGCGCCAGCTCGAGCCACGGCAGCACGGCCGCGACCGGACCCACCAGCGACAGCGGCAGCACGTCGTAGGCGCGGACGGCGACGTAGGTCTGCCCCGCGTCGGCCGCCTTGATCGCGCCTGAGACGAGCCACACCGCGGCGAGCCCGAAGCGGGCGAGCGTGCCCAGCACGTCGAGAACCCTGCCGCGCACCCGGCCAGCGTATCGACGGTCGGGCGGCGGTGGTCCGCGCCCCGGCCGCGCCACGTCGGTGTCCCCCGATCGATCGACAGCGGGATCGTCCACCGCACCGGCCGTGTGCCCGACGGTGGTGGCGGCCGGTTCGCGGGATGTTCGTGGCACCGGGGAGACACCCCGGGACGACCTCGAAGGAGATGATCCC
>Ga0065720_1019610_pt1 | contig 22513 bp, 19 predicted proteins | sample Thericmetagenome_FD_59107 | JGI IMG/M metagenome (GOLD analysis project Ga0065720, IMG submission 59107) | Thermophilic microbial communities from the Joint Bioenergy Institute, California, USA of rice/straw/compost enrichment - eDNA_2 v2... | ecosystem: Engineered > Solid waste > Grass >...
GACATCGTCTTGTTAGTGCAATGCTTCTACTATCGGGGCTTCACTTTGAGCGATTATGTGCCCACACAGCCGTCACCCCCACCTTCCCCTCCACAGAAGTTGAGACAGCGCAATGGCCAACATCTCTCACCACCGCCAACTGAACACACCGGCCTACTGAGCCGGATGCCTAGCCACGAGCGCTTGCCTTATCATAGCGTTGAGGAGCATGAGCGGCGCGATTCTTGGACCCATCTCTCCCCTGCAGTCCCGTTCGTACCCACCGAAGAACCCCTGCCAGTGCCTCCTCCTGCGCCGCCCACATTCTGGCAGTCAATTGCTTTCAACAGCCTCGCCATCTTGATGGTCTGCGCAGCTGGTGTAGCGGGCTGGTGGCTCAGCCGGAATTACGAAGACCGCGTAGTCGGTGGAAGCCCCCCTAATGGTGATAATCCAGTAGGGAATGACCCCGTGGATATGGATCCTTTGGGTCAGACATTCGGCTGGCTATGTGCGGTTCTGTACCTGGGGTCGCGGCTGCCTCAGCTTCTCCTGAACTGGCGGCGCAAGTCAACCGAGGGCATTTCGGTGCTGTTCTTCTTATTTGCCTGCCTGGGCAACCTCACCTATGTGCTGTCGATCCTGGCCTTCGAGCCTAGGTGCGTCGCGGACGAAAGCTGCCAGCCGGGGGAGGTTGCGCGCCTCTACTGGCAGAATATTTTGGTAAATTCGTCTTGGCTGGCGGGCAGTGCGGGTACGCTACTGCTGGACATGGCCATTTTTGTTCAGTTCTTCTTGTACAACAAACCCGAAGAGGAATATGAGAGTAGTAGCAGTGACAACGGGAGTTCTGATGAGGAGAGTCTTGAAGGAGAGTCCTGGGATCAAAGGCCTCTTTTGGAAAGAGAAAGCACGGAAGTGTAGAGAAATTTGACATCTTAACACATTTCTTGCATATAATTCGGGCTTGATCAATACCAAAAAAAAGAGATAACACTGAAAGATGTAGTGATAGGTACCATAGTCGTGTCTTCCCGACCACATCCTCCTTGTAGGCTTACGATGCAAAACGACATACCCCATGTTGATGCAGACAATGCCAACGTGTGAAAGATATTGATCATATTCTCGACTCGGTTGAGAGAGGCTTAATCGTCTCCTTTGACAGGAGACTAAAACAAACAACACCTAATCAAGAGCATACACAAGAGCGAGAAGCTTCTTTGGAAGAAAGAGTGACAAGAAGGATCTAAAAGCATTCATTGTAATGCAAATAAATCAGAATTTCTCATCCTATCTATGCTCCACTCTCCTGGAACTTTTTATCAAACCGTCTTGCCAGCAACTACGGATGACAATGAGATACGTCAAATGACCTCGAATCCTTTTGCTCCACTTGAGGGTATGTACGATGGATAGATCCTAGAGGTAGACATTGCGTACATGATGTCGATGCAACTATCTGTCTCTGCGAACCTCCCACTGACACATCACGACATCTCATGTGGCTGGAGTAATTAAGCTGCTGACGTCAAGTCTCTCCCAGGCCATCCGCGAGTGTGGGGCAATGAGGGGCAGTGTGGTGCAGAGACCCCTATACATACGAATTGCATGGCTCAGCGTCTTGGCAACTCGGGTCTTGGCAGACGCTCCACAACAACGGGCGGTGGGGCGATTGGAGTCGCAAATGCGGGGAGCCGAGGTCCGCTGCAGGACGGGGACGGGCGGCTGGCCCAGTTCCGGTCTCGCGATTGGTGACTGGGAAACAGAACCCGAGGAGGTGGATGTTAGGAAGCTTGACGTCTGCTAGCGTCCGGCCAGAATCCGAGGCCGAGTGTCTTCGGTAGGTGGACATATAAGCATTAGGGGGTTAGCTGCGACTCTATGAGATAGGGCAGGGTTCTGAGTTCTGGCCCGACTTTGGGTGAAGCCACTTTGTCATCCCGATCCAACTGAAATCTTTCTCGAAGGGACTTGGTTCCATTCTAGCATTGGCGCAATGTCTGACCCCGCCATCAAAATCGAGTACCGCGGCCGGTTGGCCATTGTCACCATTAACAACGAAAAGAAGCTCAATGCTCTGAACGGGAACCAGTACTACGCCCTTGCTCAAGCCCTGCGCGAGGTTGCCACACATGACGAAGTCTACATCACCCTTCTGATCGGCAAGGGCCGCTATTTCTCTGCGTATGCTCTCCCAGCCGTTCATCCCATCTCGCTAAACCTCAGCCCTGTGTCTTGAGCCCCCACTAACACGTCTTACAGCGGCGCCGACGTCTCTCTCTCACAGCCCTCTCCTGAGGAACAACGCATCCGTTCCGAAAACCCGCACCGCTTCTGGCTGCAGTCCTTCGTCGCCAACAACCTTAACATCACCCACGCCTTCTACACGCATCCCAAGATTCTGGTCGTCGGCCTCAACGGCCCCGTCATCGGCCTGTCCGCGGCGCTGGTCGCCTTCGCCGATTTCATCTACGCGACTCCGCAGACCTTCTTGCTGACCCCCTTCAGCTCGCTGGGTCTCGTCACCGAAGGCGGCGCCTGCCGCGCCCTAATCCAAAGATTGGGTCCCGCGAGGGCGAATGAGGCGTTGATCATGAGTAAGCGCATCACGGCAGAGGAGCTAGAGAGGGCTGGCTTTGTGAACAAGATCTTCTCCGAGGTGGGCAAGGGAGAGGACGAGAAGTTTAAGCAGCTGGTGCTGAACGAGATCAATGAGCGGCTGGGAGAGCATCTGGTCGGTGACAGCTTGCTGGGCATTAAGAAGCTTATTCGTCGGCCTGAAACACAGATCCTGGATGCGGCGAACGTCGCCGAGGTGTTTGCGGGTTTGGACCGGTTCGTCAGTGGTGTGCCACAGGGAGAGTTCGAGAAGATTGCAACGGGCAAGAAGAGGCACAAGCTCTGAAGCGACATTAATCCATATGCGTAATATGTTTGTATACATCTCTGTCTAATAGACCCATTACGTACCTTCTTGCAATTATGCAAGCAGGCCAAACAGCAGTGTAGTCCGCTTGTGGTAATCCTGAGATGTCTTTGCCAGCCTTGTTTCAATGGCCGTTTTGTCCAATGCTGTCTTCTTCCAGACTGCATCTTCGAGCTCCTTGAACAACTCCTCGCTCGGTCCAAGGAACAAACGCAGATAGTGTATATCCAACAGCCACTGTACTAGCAGGTCGTGATGTACTTCAATGCTTGTGACGTTGTTGCTTTCTTTCTCCCCGGCAGACCCTTTTTCGCCCCCCGACTCCCCAACCTGTGCATTATTATCATTACTGCTCAACCCTTCAAGAGCTTCGACCCATGCTTTTGAGATCTTTGGGACCAGATGTTTCTTCAGCACAGCAACCGCAGCTAGGCTCCAAAGATCTGCCCCAGCATCTCTCATGGCTACGGTTAAGTTCCTTAGGAACTTGAAAGCGCCTGGAGAAGGAGAACAGGGCAACTCTGGCTCTCCCTCCCATAATGCTCTGCCAGCAACTGTCCTCCTTGTCAAAGTCACTGTGGCGAGTTCGTCGAGCGGCCCGACAGAAACAGCCTTAGCAAGGGCCTCATGCAGTGACGGGACCATGGCAAGACCAAAGTTCTTGACCTGTTCTAGCTTCTCAAGCTCATGGTCAGGCAACCTTGCTCTAATGTCACGCAGCACCCTCAGCAAGTACGCCGCCACAGCCCCGCTGTTTGGACCCTCTTTTTGTGCATCCCACAACGATGACAGTTGTTCGCTCAGCTTTCCGAATGCCTTGGCTAGCAAGTGAGTAAGATGGTTGCTCAACGCGGCTGGGTCATCGCGCGTCAATAACTGCTGGCGCTCTTCGATCGTTTCTTCGTCTTCAACAAGGTCATCGACATCGTTCTCCCAGCGCTGCCGGCGCAGCGTGTCGACTACCCGGCCAGCGTCTTCGATGACCCGGAACCAAGAGCGGTAGCAAGCGATGGCCTTAGACACGACATCACTACAACCGTGCATGCGGCCGATCACGGCCTGGGTGAAGTCGACCGCTCCGTTGGGAGTGGTAAGATCTGTGTCAAGGGCAGTTACGTCGTCCCAGAGGCTTGTGTGCTGGTCAGTGACTCCCTCGCGCCAGGATGAAAGCGTAGCCGCAATCTCAGAACCAACGAGACGGAGTTTGGACACTTTGGCTTCGAGGACGCGGAGCATGTGATCGTTAATCACTTCGCGCAGCTCATTTAGCATCGTAGACTGGTCGATGCCACGCACTTTGCTGCCCTCAGCGACCCAGAGCTTCAAAACGTTTGTGCGCAACTCGACGATTGCATTGAGCTCGGTCATCCGCTCCAGAGTCCTGTTCAGACCCTTTAGCAGCACTTCGCTGCCGGATCTGGCCCAGCTAAGAAGCATTTCCCGTGCCTGGCTCGGTTCTAGATCATCATGCCGGATGAAAGGTATATAGAACTGGATCTCATCGCCGCACCACTGTTTGTATATGTCCAGCCTTAGACACTCCATATCCTTGAGCAAGGGATTTTCCAATAAGCGGTCCTGTTTCAGCGCATGCAGAGCATCAGGTAGTTGTTTCGGCACGAGCGACTGCACGTCCAGCAATGTTTTGGCGTACAAGCCAAGGGCGCGGGTTACGTCTGCTGACTGTTTGGTTTCATTGCCGTCATCCTCATCTTTGTTGACGTCAAGGGCCAGGGCGATGGCCTCGCTGCGTACTCGCAAAAAGTACCGCAGAACATCGCGGGCGCCAGCTGTCTCAGCCAAGCTGTGCGCACCTAGCGCCTTAAGAACATCGCCGCAGCGCATAGGACCGTCGCTTGCGCTGCGCAGAACAGCCGCGATATGAGAGCGCAATCGGGGGCTGTGCACATTCTCCAGACTCTTCCTGGCCGAGGCTGCATCGGTACTTCCCGTTCCAGACAGGCTCTGCACCAGCAGCTTGGCCAGCACGTAGAGCCTAGCCGCACGAAGGAGCTCATCACCGCTCTTCTTTTTCTTCCTTGATGTATCGGCCTTGTAGCTACCACCGCCCAAGATTTCTCTCAATCCCAACAGGCACCCTGCTAACAGCTTCTCCCTCGCGACAACCCCGAGGTCCTTCCCGCCGTAGATATTCTTCCCCGCATGTGCAGCCGTAAACTCCTTCAGGCCCTTGACCTTTTCTGATACAACGCCAGCGCCACATCTCGCCCCCATAGCTCCCAATAACCCTACTGCCTTATCCATCTCTGTTCTCATCGCGACGATCGTATCGGCAGTGCCCAGCAAGTCCCGGTATGAAGCGCCGACCTGGGTGCGCAGACGTGACTGGATGTCTGCGGCGCGAGTCTGAAGAGCAGCATGGATCGCGCGGATCTGTGGGAGCGTATACGGTTGTCCAGGGAGATGTTTCGAAGGTGGCACTGGGGTTGTCGATGTCGAGCTGGTTGTCGAGGTCGGATCGAGGGCCGAAAAGGGAGCGGTGCTGAAGAGCTCATGGGAGCTGCGCAGGAGGGCAATGTCAAGGCCTTGGGGTAGGGTTGTTGCTGTTGGGGCCATGTTTCTTGTCAGTTATCTGGATGATTGTTGAGCATCGATCACAAGGCATGCGCAGCGACAATTTCTGGACGAGCTGTAGGACGCCCCAGGGCTGGGAAATTGCTCTTGGTTGCTGTTGTTTTAGATATGGTAGCGTTGGCTAGAGAATGTTGCGACTCTGCTACACTTAAGCTATCAAAAATGTCATCTGTCAAACAAACAATAACGGTCAATGCGACACCGAGCTCAATACGCAGGCGTAAGTACTGTCACAAGGTTGGTAAGGCAGGCTGGTGCGATGTCGTTGACATTGTCGATGGTAAGCGGATCGAGCTTTCAAGCTCGAGGTTCGGACAACCTGGACAGTATTAACCCTAACCCTTGGCCTGCAGTAAAACACTGCCCAACAATCGCGACACGTAAGGCTGGTGAGCCGAAACCCACCCCTCTTTACTCTAATTTACACAAACAATTTTCTATCAGCTAGAGCGGACATGGTATGATCATGAATTGGACATATAGTACAAAGAAATCCCAATATAGCCCTGCGCCATCCTTGTAGAATACAGATTCCCGGTCCTCTATGCAGGACATTACAAATCATTTCGAGACTCGTCTGGGCCCGGCTCTTTCGGCGAAAGAAGGACGACCAAACCAGCTAGCCTGGACTTCTGTGTGCTTTCGAGCATTGGAGAGGCCCCGACACGCGCGCGCGCAACGCAATGCTCACTGCTGCTGGCCCTCCTGCTGGCTCTCCTGCTGCTCACCCTCCTGGATGTTCCGGCGCGGGCGGCGCAGAACCTCGATGCTGCCTGCTCGTTGTCAGTTCTGGTTGAATCCGATACCGGCCATGCGGAGGTGGAAGACATACGGTGCCTGATGTTCAGAGCCGAGCGCTGGGTACCCTCAGCAGTAACCCATTGGTCAATAGTCACATCGCCATCAACCATGACGAGCGAGCTGGTGCCCAGTATACGTGTTAGCCTGCACAGTAGCTTCAAGACCAAGGTAGAATGAGCCGTGGGTTTAACGGTAGCATGACTGGCACGTACCCCTTGGGGAGGTTCTGCAGGAACTGACGCTGGGGGCCCTCCTCAATCCAGGCGTTGATATTCCACCAACTGGTCTTGGGGTTCGAGGCAGGGCCAGACCGGGTGTTGACAGTGTAACGCAGCCACTGGCGGCCGCTGGCGGAAGTACGAAGCTCGGGGGTATCGGCAAGGCGGCCGATGACAGTAATGCGGGCGACCTCGCGCGGGGAGCTGGTACTGAAGCTGCGAGCCGACGAGACGGCAGTGCGGCTAGCGGAGCGAAGGAAGGCCGACATATTAATTACTGTTGTCTGTTTAGATTAATTGGGGTTTGTACGTCAGAAATGAGCGTTTGTTGTCGGCGTTGGGCTACGGTTTGGGTGTTGCGGTGCTTGGGGGCCAGGATAGAATGCGGCAGACGAGGCTCGAAACCGTTTGAAAAAATTCACTTCGGGGATCGTTGCTCTCACTGTCGTCGTGGTGAGAGGCCACAAAATCCCCACTAAAGGGCCCCGCACGATGGCTCGGGCTTATCGATTCCGGAGGGCCAAGGCTGGTGGCTAGTGCACCACATGAGGCTGGTGCCAAGAGGCGCCAACCAAATGTGGCGAGTAACCTGATTTTCCGTAGCTGTCCCATCACAAGGCCCAAGTGACGCCCAACAATAAACTCGATGCCTGAATAAAAGTCTCTTTGAAACCTCGAAGCTTATTGACTCGTCGCCACGAGGAAGGTACGCATGGACTATTCATTTGCAATCAGATGCATCATGGCCAGCCCACCCTTCAGTGCCGCCACTATAACACAACTGGTCTCGGTCAGCATATGCTGCATATCGTTCTTCGACTTTCATCGCAGCCGAGAACCGATGCGGATACACGGCGGCTGGTCATAGAAGAAAGTTGAGATCCAGACACATATCAAACACACGGTGCCAACCAGTGCTTCATACGTGGTGGTCACCCTCAGGTACCTTATTCCTCAGAGCCTCATCATCGCTGCTAGCCCAGCCCTGACGCAAACACCAGTGCGCCCACGGCAGCGAATCCAGCCCCGAGCATGATGAGTCTCATCTCTGTTCTCCGGAGCCTCCAGGAAAACTCTTAAAAATTTTGTCGAATCCCTGAACTGGTTGGTGATGTCGTAGTTCTTGTAAGAATGCTCTTTGTTGATGTTGGCCATGTCAACTTGTGCTGCTGCTGAGCACTTCCGCTTGTGGGTTTGAGTAGAGACTCAATAAGCTCCCGGTATTTAGAAATACCGGCGTAAGCCCACTAGCTAGTATTCAAGCCACGCTCCAGCCAATTGTGTATGCGCAGTTCCAACACCTGATCGAAGTGGGGTGGTTTCGCTTTCAATAGGCTCCTAGAGTCAATAAGTAAGCCAATAAGCAAAAGTTGAGCAGTAGAGTTGACCTGTCCGTAATCACCATGGCTCTTAAATATCCTTGCTGCCCCTTATGATGCCTACAACTCGCCTGCTCAAAATTCTCTTTCTCCATGATGCCTGCTTCCTTGCCATTGCCCATCTTGCTCGTCGTCGCCAAGTCTCCCAGCTTCGACCTCATGTGTCGCTAAGGCTCCTCAGCCAGACGGGCAGCCAGCGCATCATCAAGCCTTCTCGCCTGTTTTCTTACCAAAGCCACACATCTCCTTATGCGCCTGTTTGGATTAGCACATCCCTTGGTGAGGGTATCCACGTCTCTGCCTGCCATGTCCTCACCGACCAATAACACTGTCCTTCCGGACAAGTGTGCTTAATATGACTTCACAACCACTCCTGCAGAGCGTGTTGGCCCACCGCCCCTTACACTTCTCCCTCTCTCCAAGCGAATCTCGCCTTCAGAGTTACCCTCGGAGCTATCTCCCTCTTCATTACTTGGGTTCCTGCCCGCCTGCTCTGGAGGACGGGAGAGTTCGCCGGCGCGATACTTTGCGTGATGCTTATCATCAATAATACTACGACGCTAGTTAACACTCTCATCTGGAGCGATAAACAAAGTAGCTGAATGGTGGACTGGATATGGGCTATGTGACCAGGTCTACACCCAGTTTGCTTTTCACGCCGTCTTCAACATTAGTCTCTTCGAGATCATGCGTGGTCTTGAAGCCAAAGTCTCCTTGAACCGCTCCATCGCCCCAATTCGTGCTGAGCACCGTCGTCAGCGCATCATCTCCGCCCTTATTATCTTCACTTTCCCGGTTTTGGAGATCACCCTCAACTACTTCGTTCTTACTCGCCGCTATGACATCAAGACTCTGGTCGGCTGCAATACTATCTACTTTTCCAGCTGGATCTATCTTATCTTTTATATCCTTCCGATTCCCGTCTTTATGGTTGGAGCTTCTTTCAGGGCAGGTAAGGACACCATCTAAACATTTTCAGGTGGCTTCCGCTAACTGTGTCCTCGGCTTGGTTTTCTACCGCTACCGTGAGATCGAGCGGGTCACTCGTAACGCTATTCTCACAGGCGATAATGTCGCCTAAGCTTGTCAGCAACGTGTCCGTATCAAGCTCTACTTTATGACCTTGATCGTCATCGTCGTGGCCACGCCAATCACTTTGGCGTTCTTGATCTCCTATCTGCTCTCTGCCTAAACCTGGCTCCGCCCCTACGATTTCCGTGCTACTCATCCCGGCCCTGACCCCCTCAACATCCACTTCATCTCCTTTACTACATCCGACAAAATGTCCTGGTTGAACTTGACCGAGGAGTACCTATCTTTCGTTTCTAGCTTTCTTGTCTTCATCCCCTTTGGCACTACTACCGAGACACTCAACATGTATCGCGAATACCTGCTTACTCTAGGCTTGGGATATTCCTAAGCTTAAAAAGAAGATCCAGCCATCTTCGACAATGTTTAGTTCCCGGTTCAGTTGGTTGGCTTCGTTCGCGCGGTCTTTGCGGAGAAACAGCTACAATGCTTCTAGGTACGCGGCGTGTCTTCCGCAATTCACCCTTCTCATATCCGCTAACCGTGTTCCGTAAGAGTACTGGCTCAAAATCTACCAAGAAGACCTCTCTGCTGTCGACCGTTTCCGATTCAAGCCTCTCTACAAGAATAGAGGTTACTCTGGTTCATGGAGCTCAACCCTATGGTCATGGAGGGATTGAACTATCCTCTCTGCCGCAGCTGACATCCTCATCGACTACCAGCAAACGGATCAGAAACCTTTGGCTTGAGCCGACTATCGAAGAGATAGACGCTGCCACAACCCAAATCTTTTCGAGTAACAACAACTTAGTGCAGACCCGCACCCATTGCTTCGACCTCTGCACAAACATCTCCGGCTTCTCACCACGCCTCAGAAACAGGAGCATAGCCAGTAGCAATAGCAGCAGATTCGAACCAGAGAGGCCCATCATGCGGCCCGCTCCTACTCCAAGACCAACCCAAACATACTCCAGGGCTCCCGGCCACTCAGCAAACAGGTTTGGAGGGAGCGGTTTGGATAATATCTCGCCCTAAATGAGGGTGATGGAAGAATATGGATATCTTGAAGTCAGGTCGTCGAGGCCAAGGGTCGAGGTCGACACCCGTGTATGGGCCAGTCCTAGAAGCAGTGCCCTTCCCACGATTGATGCGAGTGATCACGATAGTGATATGCTAATGGGGACGATGGGTGCCGGAACAGTCACGGCAGTCACCTCTCCTGATCCTCTCAGGGTCTGTAGCCCTGAATCTCGCCAAGATCCGAGTCACAGCCACAATGGCGAATCCCGGACGGGGGCTGTTCACATCCATACAAGCATCGAACACTGTACAGAAATGGCTACTCTTGTCCTTGACAACGCAAGGACGGATCGCAATAGGGAATTTGGGGATTAATTCTCAACGGCGACAAATTTGGCGCTGGACGTCGAGCGGGCTTTAAAGTTCATTCCTGGGTGAACTTGAGAGGAATGTCGTCGGGAGCAAGGAGGAGATACTATAATAGGTCAAGGAGATGGGAGAAATCATTCCTTGTCGCTTAATAAATTCTCCGTGAGTTGCACCATTGTGTTTCCCCACTGGTTTACGGTTACTTGCATTTTCTCGTGAGTGATTCATCAAAGCTAAGACGTTTCTACTTGGTCACTACCTGGTCATTTCGGGTTGCCTGGGGATGCGTTTCCAGGAGTAAGGATGGGCATCTTGAGTGTTAGATTCTCCATTCTTTTCTTCCTCCTTTTCGAGAAATTATGCCATCTGAAATGCTATACCGAAGTCTGGGGAGCAATGCCTTCTTATTAAGCTAAGGCAATTAATTGACTCGTGCCTTTCTTACAGTAACCCACCTGACTGCTCCTTTCTTCAGTTGTGCAATATCGTCATTGATTCTGTCAGCATGCCTTCTTTGACTTTGCGTTTCCAACCCACATCTCACACAGCTCTCAATGTTTCGGCAAAAAGAAAACTTGGTCAAGAAACACCAAATCGCATGGTGCTGAGAACAAGATAGCGAAGGCGCAGGAAAAGTATATGCAAAGCACGCAATACTAGGGATACCTCGGTCGTCACCGACCTGAGTACTGACCTGGCCTTCACTGGCCTAACTCTGACAGAGCGGATGTGATGCCGTGTTTTCCTGTGGGTATGGTTATATGTCATAAGTTAAAGAGCAAAACTTCGTTTAAATATCGCGAGTACTACAGGTTTGCTGGATAAGACACCCCCCTATCCATCAGGGCAAGCACATGACTTCGAGCAGAACGATTGGCAAGACAAAGACCTCCTGGTTTGATGAGTGAAAGATCCGCGAACTGTCACAGCAGCCAACCTTGCCCTACCCTCATCTGGATAGGTACTTAGCATGTATATATATCGGTAATAGAATGAAAATGCATAATGATACTGAAAACCATACATAGCCACTAGACAAGCCTTCTGAACTTCTGAAAAAGCAGGCGGAAATCAAGCGCTACCCTATATCATGGCGAGCAGCCACATTCCCCTTTTCAAGCCATCAAACCTCCCAGGTTTTAACCCCAGCTTCATGCGAGACATTTTGAAGACGACTATGTGTGAGATCATGTGAGTATACGCCGCCAGTAATGCAACCGATACCAGCAAGTTGAAAATAAAAAAGCAGGGAAACAGGCCAAATCAGCATAGTTAGGTAATGTAGAACGCTGCCCCTTCCAACCAAAACTATGTCAAATAAAGAAGGGGTATTGTGATATGAAAAAGCAAAATCAAAGCCGCCTATACCGATCCTTTTTTCGCTTTGTGCTAAGTCGTCTGATACGAGTCCCCGGGTTATACCGCTCCCTGTTTCTCACCATCATCCGACCAATGCAGAGCTCACACTGTTTTTTAGTCTTACCATACTGATAGCACATAAACCATTCAGTGCCGCCAAGCAACATCGCCAGAGTTGTCGCGTGCTCCAGACTAGAATCATCACAAACCTCCTCTTTACCATCACCCAATAAGGATAAACCTCATGATAACTGGGCCGCTACCATCTCAACGCCCTGGCACCAAGGATGTGCAAGGACACCCTCAATGTCCAACCTCTGCGATACATTGCGGTTGAGCATCTTTCGAATCAGATCGATGCTTTCATCACTCATGGTCCAGGGAACGCGCAAGTCGCGATCCATGATTTCGTCGACATTGTAGAATGGGTTCTCCTTGTAGATGATGGTATAGAGCAAGATGCCGAGAGCCCAGACATCCTGCTCTTTCCCGCGGTAGGGCCTGCCAGCCAGGACTTCGGGGGCGGCATAATCTACGTGGCAAGAGTGTTAGCATAGCTGGAGATGAGAAAGGGGGGAATGCTCACCAATGGTGCCCACAAAGACATCGAATGGGCCACTCTTGATGTAGGCCGCGCTACCGAAGTCGATGAGCTTGATCTGGCCTGTGCCGTCCAGGATGACATTCTCATCCTTGATGTCTCGATGAACGATTAAGGCCTTAGTGTGCAGATGGTGCACAGCGCGAGCAACCTGCACGAAGATGCTGCGGCATTCGCGTTCCTCCATGTTTGTGCGCAGTTCGATATAGTCGAACAAGTCCATGCCAGGCAGGCCGTGAGGGACCATCTCGATATAATAGTTGATCTCATCCTCGAAGAAATCCTGCATCTCAACAATATTAGGGTGTTTGAACCCGTCTCGACGGAGGAAGTCGAGCACATGAATTTCAAGTGGCACTGTGCCGAGTCGCCTGTCCCTGGTCCACGTGTCTACCAAGATGCGCTTCTTGGTCACGTACTTGAGCACGCATGTCTTTCCTGTGCTGCGGTATCTAGCCAGCTTGACTTGACCATAAGCGCCCTGGCCCATGTCCTCAAGGATTTGGAAATCGTCAATAGTTTTCTTCTTCTTAACTGGTGGTTCTGACGCTTGCTGAGCAGCAGGAGTCGCTTGCTGTTGTTGTAACTGTTGGTCTGGTTCTTTTTTGTCCTCTTTTCTCTTCTCCTTCTGTTGCTCCTTTTGCTGCTCCTCCCCAGGCTGCTTCTCAGAATTCTCTTGTGCTGGAGGATTTGTGGACGGAACCTGTGCAGTTGATCCCACAATTTGGGTCGCGTTCTCGGCCAGCAATGGTGCTCTCTCACTCTTGGGTTGTTCCTCCGAGTCAAATTGAATTTCTTGTGGAGAGTGGACGGGCTGTGTCTGTCCTGGCGATGGCTGATGCAACGGAGTAATCATGCCTGACATCAAAGGCGATGAGATGCCCTTGTCTGGCCGGGTAGAGTGCACTTGTCTCGAGTATGTGACCCAAAGGGCATACACCCACTCGGTCTCGGAAACCACAAACTCGTCCCCTGCCTCACTTGTTGAAGACTCCCCGTCACTGTCGCCATCCTTCTGGTCGCGCTTGGAAACCTTCTTCTCGCTCTTCGCTACCCGCATCTGGACATCAACCTTGAGTTGACTTCCATCACGGTGCCTGGCCGGGATGCCATCGCAGTGCATGAACAGTTGGGCAGCGTCTGGGTGATTCTCCTTGATCGCAAGCAAGGTATAAGCCTTTCTGAAAGAGTGCTCCGGAACCACCATTCCTTCGACGAGTTCGATGCGCTCCTCTTCCGTGAGAATACGGAGCAAATTCTCGAAGTTTGGCACTAAGGAGTTGATAGACTTGCCGTCAGGTTTCTCATGACCGAAGAGGGCACCACAAAAGACCGAATTTGAGCTTTTGATGTGAAGAGTCTCAGGATCGACAACGATCATGCCAGCGATGTGAGGGAAGCTGGAAACGCGCAGCTGTGTCGTTCCCCTAATTTGCTCAACGGTGGCTGGTAGATGCATGTCATCAGCGTTGCGACATGTGTAGTGTTTCTTTTTGGCGATTTCCATGTAATCGACTTCTCCGGAGTGCGGATCGATGCCTTGCCGCGGGATACGAGGAATCAGCTGGCCAACGTCAATACCCGACTTGGGATGCTCATTACCCCAGATCGGGCCGAGAGCACCCGAGAGTTTTGTCACAATTCCTTCTTCGTCAAGCTCGATGTAGGCCACATCTTCATGAATTTCTTCCATGACCCAGATCAAGCCTACACGCTTCTCCTTAACCCACAAGCTGGCAGATCCCGTGGCCCCGTTTCGTTTCTATAGCACTATTAGTCACACAACAAACGAGTACACATATAAGAGCATTATAAACTCACTTGTATGGGGACGACATCACCGCAAAGCAGAACACCCCTGGATTTGTTGCTGGTATGGTGAGGGTTCCCAGGCCTGGGGGGCTTGGGATCGCCACTATGAATGGTGGCTGGGCGCCTGTCGGTTTTCGCCTTCAGGGCCCTTGAGTTCGGCTTGCTTAGCAGTTTGGCAGTGATGCCTCCGTTTCGCGACCCAAGAAGCTTGGAGGTGTCAACAGCAGGAGTTGGCGGAGATGGCTCCTCTTCAGGGATCTCCTTGGTGTCATTCTGAAGGCCTTGCTGGAGCTTGTTAACCAGCCAGGCCCTCCTTTCTTCCTGTATTACCTCCAGAATTCCCATCTTACGGACTTCTGCCTTGGTCACACCGAAGAGCAAGCAAGCAAGATCATTGGCAGCGAGAATTGTCCACGGAGGCTTCGATTCGGTAGTGAATATCGCTTGAGCCGCAGGAACCCATCTTGTAGTATGGCCAGGCACAGGAGCTGCCAGGGCTTTCGAGCTTACGGAAGCAGAGGAAAGGAGCTGTGCCGATACTGGCTGCTGCGCCTTTAAAGGTTCACTTGTCATAGGGTGAGCCAAAGCGTCCCTGAGGCGTTGCTCCATAGACAAGTTGACAGTATCTGTCATAGCCCGCTTCAGCATACTCTCTCGCCTTGAAGCGGGTGGGGATGTCTGAGCGGTCGTTCCACTTTCGTTCGTGGGCGTCCTTGAAGACCCTTCGGATTCAATGGCCTCCTCCGAGATTTTGTGAACTGTCGGGAGCGAGGGTGGATCAGACATATCTTCACAACCTTCTTTCTCCTGAGCAGGAGCTGGAGCAACGATGGATAAGCCAGATGCTGGCAGCGTTGCAGGCGACGCCAGCAGCGGTATCCGATCAATGGATTCAGGGCTTGCGGTCCTTGGGGCGAAGCCTTTGTCAAACACATTGCCCTCATTTGGGGTGATGGCTGGGTCAGTTGAAGGCCCCATGGGTAGTCTGCTGCGTCCTTGGATGTCATTCCCACTCCCAAACATCTGGGCTTGGGCAAGAACATCCATCATGCCCTGCATCTCCGGATTGCCACTCACTCGGGCTTGAGCACTGGCTACCGCGGCACTCGATGATACTGACCAGCCCATGCGATCCTTCATAAACTCGAGCGACCGCTTAAGCAGCGTCTGACGGTTGTGAAGAAGGTCATCAGTCTGGTTGGCGAACGAGAAGGAGTGGAGTGATTCTGAAGGGAAACGGCTCAGGTCTTCGGTGAAAGCCGGGGAGACCGGGACAGACGCCGCTGAAGGTATCTGTTGCAAGTCCGTTAAAGACAGCGAGCTGGACCGTGTAGCAAGATTGACTAGCGAGGGAGATCGGCTTAAGGTTGAAGAAGGGAGGGTTGGTGTGCGGAGGGGGAGCTGCTGGCGAATCCGCCTGAGCCCAGACATACCCAGGCCATGATCGTGCTCGTTCATGATGGGGCTTCTAGCACTACAACAGCGATCGCGTTAGCCTTCGATTTTCACCAAATTGAATCGACCAAACCCAACCATGCGGCAGCTGACCTTGACAGCCTGGGATCGTATTCGGGAGACAGGGCAGGATGGAGAGAAGAGTCGGCAACAAAGGAGAAGCGGCTATGGCCAGCCTTGTCGGCTGGGTCGTTCAGGGAGCCCAAGTTTCCCGTACTTCTGTTCTTCGGGATCTGCAGTGACGGCACAAGCTGCTGCTGCTGGGGCTGCAAACTGCTGGGGGCCTCGGCATCGTCTCGCGTGTCGTTGTCGCCTGTCGGGAGGGCACAGGGTGGCCAAGTCAGCACAGGGACGACCACTGGCATGCTCCCTCTCCAGTCTTGCCTGTAGTACTCTAGAGCAGGCCACGGCCAAGAGAGGGATCGAGTCAGCGGCGCACAGTGTCGGCTCGACTCACCATTGTCTGGATGGCTACCATATGTTCCGCGCATAGTAATTCGTGCAACTGATGTTAAACCTGAATTGAGAGGAAGCGTGTGGAAGTTTTGAGATGATGTTGGGTGTTCCCTCGGAGGGTCGAACACCTGATTCAAAGCGGCTGGGTTGGCGAATAGACTTTTTTTTGTCAAGTCCTTGATGCGGGTGCTGATTAGGTGCCGCTGAAGAAATCGTTAGGCGGCGTGCAGCAGTTGGCGTGGTGGGGTTGTGTCAGGTATCGAAATCGAAATGGGTAAGCAAACCAGAGCCACCCATAGCGTAATCGAGCACTTAACCTGGGCCTAAATAACTGCAGAAGAATCGGTGCTCATAAAAATATGTCTCGACCTTTGGATAATAAGGATGGCATCGAATTATCCTTTTAGACATATGTGCGTTGGGCTGAAGGGCCAGTTTTTTATTTTTTTTTCTTTTTTGTTCACAAGATGACTGGCCTTAACCTTCAAGGGCATATGCAGTCGTGCGTAACCCCCGTCCGGAGCACGGATGGATGTGCCATGTAAGCGCGAAGACCACGGCTTGGGTACAGCATTTCGATTCTGGGTCTGATACCTGGGTGGCTGGAATGTTTGGGCTTCATGCTGCAGAAACGGCGCAGCGGAGACGAGATCGTCGCCCTTTTTGCGAAGCAAGCCCCTGCGCCCGTCCTTGGGACAGCAGCCAGGCTCCTGGAAGGGGTCGAGGTTGCCCTCGGGCGTCAACACAGCAGCATCAGTCCCTCTTGGGCATTGAAAGGCGTCGACACACTCATCCGAAAGTGCCTTAACACGACCCCAATTGCAACGCGTCATGGAGCTGACCAGGTCGAAATCCGTAATGTGCTGCTTGAACTACTGTGCGCGCACTGACGGCGGTCCAAAAGCCCCGATACTGCCCAAATCAGAAGTGTAAGATAATGTCATTTGGAAGCAAGGCGGACGACGGATCATGGGTCGTCGGAGATTCCAGATCAACACGTTTTACGGGTAAAACTTCAATAGCTGGCCATTTGCTGTGTTCCAGTCGTACGGATTTCGTACGGTCTTGGTTTGATCAGACCATTCATCGATGTCGTCGGCTGCCGAATTCAGACAGCTCAGCTTACACAAGACCAAATCTGCATTATTTTTACCCTTTGATCCCTATGGTCCCAAGCCCACAGGCTGAGTTTGCTGCCACACGTGTATGGTTTCTTTCCCAAACCTGCACAAACAGAATCATGGTCAGTTCAATTACACTGCGTTATGGTAGTCTCACTTCTCTGGCTTGATGGCTGCTTTAGCATCGGGCCTCTCGGCACCTTAGACCAAAACAGAACGCTACAGTGTTAGACTTTTCAGTGCATACTGTATCAGAGCCCAAACCTGGCACTCTGTTCTTGAGTTGGCATCCGTAAAGACAATGTTGCATGTGATGGCTCCAGAAACACAAATGCTGAAATAAAAGAAACCTGAAGCTATGCTTGACTTTGAAATTGAAGTCCATGCCGAAGACCTGAATGCCTTTCGTTCCTAACCGCAACCTACACCTCCTTGTAGCCCCTTAGTCAGAGGGCCCTGGGCATCCCGCACCAGTCTTTGGGGCAATCCACCCCACGCCTGCAGGCCAACAGTCCGATGACGGGCTTTTTTGCAGACAGTGGTCGTGTGTGTGCCGAAAGAACAGAGAGTACAATGCTTGTCATGACCAAACCTGCTGCCACCCCACGTCCAGATTTGTCCAAAGGCTCAAGCCGATTCTCGTCACGGCGTCAGCCGACCAGCCGCGTGGGCTAGTCAGTGGGGTTACAACGGTCACCTGGCCAGACGAGGCTTTAAAACCAAAACATGTGCTCTCCCGACAAGCGGCTTCTCCTGGGGAGTTCCAAAGAACAAACCAGGTACCACAACGCTGGAATCAAGGTGTAACCAAAAACGTAGAGTGTAAACCGTACAAAGATGTATGAAGACGTTTAACAGTTATCATCAAGTTACCAAGCAAAACGTTGACATGATCCAACGGTCATGAGTGGGCCCGGAGCTTGGGCTTGTGGTGCTGCCGAAACTCAGTTCAGGGGGCTCGGCGGAGATAACACCGGCGGATGCTGCTCCCGTGGCTTTCCCCGTAGACAGACAGGGATTAACATGCCGGCCCGATCGGCTGGGCCTGACCGGGCTGCCTTGCGTTGAGCGGCATCCAACAACCCATCACGGAAGTATTCTACCGTGCTACACCAAAGTTTATAAAACTATATCAATTGTAATCAGAGCGATGGCCGTACCTAAGTCAGCCACATTGTATCCACGGCTGTTCACTTCGCGCTCTCTTGCCGTTCTTGTTGGCTTTCTTTCATGAGGAGATCATCCCACGACATGCAGGTTAAAAACCTCTACACAACCCCCCTTGCACAACCACCCCATATTTCGTGCTGAGCTCATAGGGGCGATCATCGATTCGTTTTTTTCACGGGTTCTTTCACTTAAACCGTGTGGAACAGGGAGCATGGAAACTGTCGCTGACTCTACTTGGTTGCGTTTGCTGGAACCTGCAAATATGTTCTCTATCATGGTTTTGATACTGAAATGGCGACTATCTTCGCCATCAGCACGGCCTGAACATGGTTTACAAGATACCAACCGGAGATTTGTAAAAGCGTGAACGTCAATTTGAGGTGCATTTCAGATTTCTGCTTCAGTTTTCCCTGGGCGAACACGGCTTGTAAGCGATAAGATAAGCCTAACCCCGCCCGACCGAGCTTCTGATTGTGATGCAATAGTCCGGTCAGCCAACCACGCCGGCAAACTGCGTTCATGAGCGGGCCACGCAAAGCTCCCGCGAGCCCCCCTCCCTCGCGAACTCTTGTTCCACGAAGCCCCAGCTAGGTGACTGGTCATGCAGAAGGTCCATCAATCAGGTTGATTGGTTACAAGCAGCCTCATCAATCGTTCCCTAGCTTCCTCGGCGTTGGCTGCAACATCGCCTGGAAGACCGGAGGGGCATCTTATCTCACCGTTCAGTTGCCAAGCCGATACCGGTATTGCCCTGTTTACGGCCCTTTATGCAGAGTGATGACAGCGAGAGATTTCATGAGGGTTGAGTTGGGAGGATCATCGTCGCGACAAGGCAATTAACCCCTGGACGGAAGAGTTCAAAAGCCGACCCGAAAACTTTCTGTTCTGTTTGTTCCTTCGGTACGGATCCATAAACAGCCAAGAGTTATGGTAACCTTCGTCCATAGGTGTTTTGAGATCAAGCGCGGCTTGCAGCTGTAAATGTCGCTGCTCTCTCCGGTCTTGGTGGCCAAAGTTCTTCGTCGGACGTTCACTGACTTCTCAAAGCCCCTCCGTTTTGGCGCTAAAGCCAACCAACTGCTCTGCACCGTCGCTCAGTCTCCTTTATCCATCCTGATTCATTCAACTCTCTGTCAAGCTGCCGGGATCCGGCAGCGAGCTGTGGTTTCGCTGCCGGCTCTGGCCTCGGTTCGGTTTTAGACTCTCGAGAGGCCCCATCACAGGCTTGGTTCCCACCGCTTAACCAGGCACCTTTCATCATCGCTTCAACAACCGATCCTTCTCGAACAACCTGACCCGACCAGGCCTGCTCGCGCTCGTACCATTAACAACGGCGGTGAGACTTGGGTGGTCGAAACCACCTCGTTCCCAAAGGTCTTGATTATCCACTTGTTTGCTGCTCTCTCTTTAGCTGTTTGCACTACATTTCTTTAACTTCTCGCGTCAAGCGAGACACTTACAGAGGCACACAGGACTCATCATATCCATCATCAATCATCACCACCAATCCACAAATAATCCTCAACAGTACCATTCCGGTATTACGAATACCTATTTGAGCTCAAATTCTCCCAGCAGATTGATTGTCTTCGTCTGGATTGTCACAACTATACCGATCTTCAAACTTTCTACTTAGGTAGTTTCCCAGCTCAACCAGTGGCCCCATCTCATCTTCTCTTGGTGATTGCTTGCCCCCCATCTGACTCCTCTCTTAACCTTCCTTCGTTGCTTGCAATCTGGACCCACCTGATCTTCCTTCGTCGATATCACTTGTTCCTGTCCTGACAACGCCACTCTCGAACTCACCAATCCGGTGCTGTCTTGAGAAGGTGGAGGTGAGCTGCCAGCACTTCTCGACAGTGCTGGGACTGCAGTTGAACCCTCCTCTTCTTCCTGTGCACACCGGTCTTGACTGCCTGCTCCCAAATACTGCCCGCCACTACCTAGTATTGTTATCACCATGGCCGACTCGGCGATCTTGCCGTCCTCCCGGTTAGGCTCCGGGGTTTCAGAGGGCATGCCTCCTGATAATGAAGTCGTCGGGCCCCTCCCCGAAACCGATACGAAAAAGAAAGGACGCGAGAGATTGCTTCAAGGCCTTCAACGGATCTCGTCCTCGCCCTCCCTCGCCCGCTTGAGCCGTCCAAGGTCCGCAAGCAGCCCTTACAGCATGGGCTCCCTTTCCTATGCCAGTCTCTCCTCTGTCCCGTCGCCTCTTGGTCAACCGAGTGCAAGTTCCTACTACTCCCAGACATCATGCGCGAACCCTTCTAGCGTCCCGACGTCAATCCCTGGCAGCCCTACGACAGAAGAACCACCGGAGTACATCTGCGTCAATGATTCCCACCTGAGTTCAAAGGTCAAACTGGCAGGAAAATTAAAAGCGAAAGAAATCAATTTATGGAAGGATCTGCCTCATGAACTCAAAATTCACGTCTTGTCGTTCTTACCCCAAAAGGAGCTTGTCCGTATCTCTCGGGTGTCCAAGGAGTTCCACAACATGTGTTTTGATGGCCAGTTGTGGGCTCGCCTGGACGCTTCAGAGTTCTACCAAAAGATACCCGCTGAAGCTCTCGCAAAGATCGTCCTCTCCGCGGGCTCCTTTGTCCGAGATTTGAATCTCCGGGGCTGCGTCCAAGTGGAACACTATAAGAAGGCCGAAAAACTTGCTCAGGCTTGCAATAACCTTCAGAGAGCGACACTTGAAGGGTGCCGCAACTTCCAGCGACCAACCTTGCATAGCCTGATTCGAGCCAACCCGAGACTTGTTCACCTGAATCTCACAGGGCTTCCAGCAGTTACAAATGTTACCTGTAAGGTGATAGCCAAGTCCTGCCCACAACTAGAGTACTTGGATGTGTCTTGGTGCAAACAAATGGATTCAACAGGCGTCAGATTTATCATTAATGATTGCCCCAACTTGAAAGATCTCAGGGTCCGCGAGATTGAAGGTTTCAATGACCCCATTGTGGCCGAAGCGATCTTTCGAACAAACAACCTCGAGCGCCTTATCCTTGCCGGCTGCGAGGACCTGACAGATTCTGCCCTCCAGATTATGCTTAGAGGGCAGCATCCCGAAATTGATGTTCTCACCGGACTCCCGGTTGTTCCCCCACGCAAGCTCCGTCATCTTGACTTGTCATGCTGCAACCGTCTGACCAACAATGGGGTCAAGGCTCTTGCCCATCTAGTTCCCAATCTTGAGGGCCTCCAGCTATCGGGTGTTACGCGCCTCACTGATGCCGCCCTGGAACCGATTCTGGCGACCACCCCTCGTTTGACACACCTCGAGCTCGAGGATATCCAAGGGCTTACCAACGCTTTGTTTTCCCAGCATTTGGTTAAGGCACCATGTGCTCCAGTCCTGGAGCATCTCAGCGTTAGCGGCTGTGAACGCCTAGGTGACTCGGGCTTGCTTCCGCTCTTCCGAATTTGCACCAATCTCCGAAGCGTCTACATGGACAATACTCGAATCAGCGATCTGGTCTTAGCAGAAGCCGCAGCAATGGTAACTGCTCGCTCGGCTCGTATCCTTCAAAGCCGGCCTCAACCTACATCCAACGATTCATCTAGCCACATCCTCCCCGTCGTGGGTTTGAGGCTTGAGGTCTACGATTGTCCCCTTATCACGTGGACCGGCGTCCGTGAAATCATGAGCCGCAACACGGAAGTCCCCCGCTTGCCAAAGAAGCAGACAACAAAAGATGACTCCAACACCAACTCCGATGCTACCAACTGTTCCGCCGAACAGCCGACCGTCCAGCCATGCAACCATTCTTATCCTGCTGAAATCATCTCTCTTAAATGCTTCTACGGGTGGCAGATGACAGTAGACGAGCACACAAAACGTGTCCTGGACGGCAAGCTCATGGCAGCGCGACGTCTGGAACGGCTTTGGGCAAATTATATGCAGGCGAACGAGGAAGCTGGAATTGATGGCTCTGGGGCCAGAAGGAGACGCAGGCGGGTGAGAGCTGCGCAGCAGGTGCACGACCAGGATGCTGGAGATGGAGGAAATGGTGCTGGAGGTGTGGGAAATGAGACTGGAGATGGGGGACCCAGGAGGAGGGCGAGGACTACAGCTTGTATTGTCATGTGAAGGCGAGGGCAATCTGGTGTTGAGTTGGTGATATGGGCATTACTACATGGATCAGGGAGGATGCTTGTTTATGCTTATTTAGGAGGGGAGGGATCTTGGCGGAGGTTTTTTTTTTTTTTTT